>Ga0335076_10003665_pt1 | contig 15451 bp, 21 predicted proteins | sample Lox_Sample_25_FD_206717 | JGI IMG/M metagenome (GOLD analysis project Ga0335076, IMG submission 206717) | Soil microbial communities from Loxahatchee National Wildlife Refuge, Florida, United States - Lox_Sample_2.5 | ecosystem: Environmental > Terrestrial > Soil > Wetlands | place: USA...
GATGGGACACTCCCGCAGCACGGGAGACGGCTCCAGGGCGAAAAACTCGACCAGCTCCGCCCACGAGGAGAGCAGCGCCGTCGTGCCGGTGCCCGGTCGCGCAAGGAGGCGAGACATCGCGCGATCGAGGTTCTCGACGATCGGTCTCAGCCCGTCGGTCCGCGTCGTGATCCACGTTCCTTCCCGGTAGCACGCCGGTGAAAGCGAGCGGTCCAGAGGCGAGAAGTCGATGGCTCGGCGCGGGTAGGCTGATGTCGAGCGGGACGTCCGGATCCTCTCGACCAGATGCAAACTATGGCTCGAGGAACGCTCGCGCTGCTCGCGTCCGGCGGAATGTGGGGTCCCCCCGGGCGGGATCCGGGCGTCTTTCGAACGCTCGTACGTCGAATGTCGGGGGCCGGGGTGGCGCGGGCGCTATGCATAGGTCCCGAGCAGAAGCGTGATGTCCTGGTCGTCGATCAGCCCACCCGCGTCGAGCCGAGATCGCGACTCCCGCCCCTGGACCGTTCCGTCCTGGCGTCCGAGAGGAGGTGCCGAGATGACGCACGCCGTCCCGTACGACAGCGCCAGCTTCGACGCAGGTCAGGACTGCGGCACCCGAATCGCCGCATGCATCGCGCGCCTCTCCGCCCTCGAGCTGATCGATGGCTCCCGCTGGTGGAACCGACGGGGGCGCCGCCGAATCGCTGCCGCGCTCGTCACGTACGCGGAAGCGCTGGAGTCCGACGCGGATGCGCACGCGCGCTGCGGCCGACAACGCTTGACAGGCCCGAGGGCAGTCTTACGTGATGCTGACCACGTGGCACCTCTTCCGCGAGCTCGCCCCAGTGCAGGAGGAGATGAACCGAGCGTTTGGCGAAGAACGCACGCTGATCCGCGCCGGTGAGTCGGTCGGCTGGACGCCCGCGTGCGACTCACCCTGAAGGGCGAGCGCAAGCTGGAGATGCAGGCATCTACGAGGACGGCGAGGAGATCGTCGGCCGGGCCGAGCTCGCCGGCGTCGAGTCGAAGGAGGAGAAGCGCGAGAACTACCACCACGTCGAGCTGAGCTACGGCATGTTCACCCGCGGCTTTTCGCTGCCGGCGAGCATATACGTGGAGAAGATCCGGGCCGAATCGAAGCACGGCGTGCTCCTCGTCCGGCTGCCGAAGAAGCCCGAGGCGAAGCCGAGGAGCATCCAGGTGAAGGTGAGCTGACGCGCGGGTGCGGGAGGACGGCAACGTCCGCCCGCTCGACGCGAAGGCCGGCGCCCGCATCCTCTTCACGAAGTGCGCCGGCACCGAGCTCGAGCTCGACGGCGAAGAGCACCTCATCATCCATGAAGAAGACATCCTCGGCGTCGTTGAGGGAAGGTAATCAATTCACCGTAGGAATGGACCAATATGGCTAAGGAAATGCTGTTCGACCAGACGGCCCGCGACGCCATCACGTCGGTCGGCCAGTGGTGGACCGAGACCCACAAGCCCAGCGTCGAGGAGGTCGCGAGTCACGTCGCGGCGCTCGCCTGGATGGGCCTGCGTCACCTGCCGAAGAAGCCGACACTCGCCACGAGGACGTGATTCCGCGCGCGGCTCGGCCGCGGGCTTCTGGCGCTTGGCCAGTGGGACCCCAATCATGCGCCCGCGATGCACGCGCGCTCGGGATAACGGGTACCATGTGCGCCGTGACACCGTCGTGATTCGGGTAGCGCAGACTGCCGCGCATGAATGGCCAACCGCTTCGGCCACGCGTCCGGTTTCCCCCCGACGATGGCTTCCACGCGTCGCTGAAGCGCCGCGTTGAGTCGTACTTCGACGCGACACGGCGGGCGCGATCGGGCGGGGCCGAGATGCACGCGAAGACGGCCACGATCCTGGCCTGGTTCGCCGCATCGTACGGACTGCTCCTGCTGTGGGGCGGGAGGTCTGCGCCGCTCGCGGTGCTGGCGACCGTCTCGGTAGCGCTCGCGACCGCCGGAATCGGGTTCTCCGTGATGCACGACGCCAATCACGGCGCCTACTCGCGCTCGCCGCGCGTGAACCGAGCGTGGGGGCTCGCCCTCGACTTCGTCGGGGCCAGCTCGTATGTGTGGCACTTCAAGCACAACGTTCATCACCACACCTACGCGAACATCGACGGGATGGACGCCGACGTCGACGCGGCGCCGTTTCTCCGGCTGGCGAAGTCGCAACCGCTGCATGCGCTCCACCGCTACCAGCATCTCTACGCGTGGCCGCTCTATGGCGTTCTCGCGGTGAAGTGGTGGTTCGTGGACGACCTCGTCGATCTGGTGCGGGGCCGGATCGGGCAGCTCCCGTTCCCTCGCCCGAAGGGGCGCGAGCTAGCGGCAGTGGTGGCCGGCAAGGCCGTGTTCCTCGGCTGGGCCGTCGTGGTTCCGCTGGTCGTGTTCCGGAGCGGCTGGTTCGCGCCCTTCTTCCTGCTCGGCGCACTGACGCTCGGCATGGTGCTCTCGGTGGTGTTCCAGCTCGCCCATGCCGTGCCGGACGCTGAGTTCCATGCCGCCCTCCCGGGGGAGCAGCGGATGCCGAGGGGTTGGGCGGAGCATCAGGTCCGCGCCACGGTTGACTTCGCGCCGTCGAACCACCTCCTGGGTTGGTACGTGGGCGGCCTCAACTTCCAGATCGAGCACCACCTCTGTCCGGAGGTGTGCCACACCCACTATCGCGCACTCGCCGGGATCGTGGAAGCGACGTGCCTCGAGCATGGCGTCCCTTACCGCACCGAACCGAGCCTGCGTCACGCGCTCGGAGCTCATTACCGGTTCTTGCGCGTGCTCGGACGGCGCAATGCAAATGGGGCGACGGCCTCTCGCCCACGATGCCCAGCGTGACCGCACGACTCGAGCCGCTCCGAGGTAGCGGCGGGTGCACATGCACGCCCGCTCGCCCTGCAATCGGCCGCCCGTAGCCATATCTTCGGCGTGGGCGCAGGCGCGCGTCAGGGGCCGCGTGCGGAGCCGCCTGGTGACAATGGGGCCGATCGCAAACGTCATCGCGTCGCGCCGCAGCGCGATCGTCCAACTCTGGACCGAGCGGGCGGGGAAGGCTGCGTCTGCCCGAGCCTGTCTCGCCCCGAGATGCAGACCAGCATGCCCGCCTTGCTCGAGAGCCTCGCGGAACTCGGCGAGCCGACGAAGGTAGCTCGACGCGAGCTCGTCGAAGGGCACGTCGCGGCGCGCCTCCGTCAGGGATTCAGCTTGCCCGAGATCATCGAGGAGCTGCTCCTCCTCGGGACCTGCATCGCGGAGGTGTCCGCCGCGACGCCGCCCGAAGACCGCCTGGAGAGCTCCGCGCTGCAGCCGATCCTGCTCGAGCTGCAGGAGACCGCCACGGCAGTGACCGAGCTGTTCACGCAGTATCTCCTCGAGGACCAGCAGGGGGAGAAGTTGCACCTGCGGCGCCTCCAGGCGATCGCCGCGGAAGCGCGCGGCGACGACCACGAAGGAGGGTCACCGCTGAGGGCCCGGCTCAGGAAGTCGGGGGGGACGTCGCTCCGTCGTTCGTCGAGCGGATGGCCGCCGGCGATCTCGTGACCGGCCTGGTCGAGGACGTATCCAGCTCGCAACTCCCGTTCGCCTCCCGGTTGATCGCTAGAGGGATCTGCTCTTGGTCGCCGTGCGTCTCCCGTCGCGCGGCGAACCGGTCGTCGGCGTTCTGTACGTTGGGCGCACCCGCGACCCCTTCACGATGCGCGATGCCCGCCGGCTGGAATCACCGGGCGACCACCTCGCCTTGCTCCTCGACAACGCGGCGCTCGACGCCGCGTTCCGGCAGAGGATCGCGGCCCACGAGTCCGAGCGTCAGCTCCGCGAGACGTTCGTGTCGGTCCTCGCGCACGATCTGCCTGGTCCGTAGTCGGTGGCGCGCATCGGGGCATCGCTGCTCGTGAAGACGCCGGAGAGGCTCGACGAGCGGCGCGATCTGGCGGCCCGGATCGTCGCAGCACGGATCGAATGGTGCGGGACCTGCTCGACGCGAAGCGCATGCGAGCGGGAGAGCGGCTGTCGCTCCGTCTCGCGACCTGCGATCTCGCGGACGTAGCGCGCGAAGCCCCGGTCGAGCTCCTGTCCCAGTACGGGGACCGGTTCGAGGTGAGGGGCGAGGTGAGCGTCGTGGGGACCTGGAGCGAGCGGGACCTTCGCAGGGTCGCGACGAACCTCGGCACCAACGCCGCGAAGTACGGCGATCTCGGGACCCCCGTCACGTTCGAAGGTCGCCCGCAGCGAGCGCGGCGCGCGCCTCTCGGTTCACAACGAAGGCGAGCCCCTCAGGCCGGAGATCCTGGCGGATCCCTTCCGCCCGTTCGCGCGCGAGCCGGCGGCAGAAGGCGAGCGGACAGCGGGGCTGGGGCCTCGGGCTCACGCTGGTCGAGGCGCACGGCGGATCGATCACGATTGACAGCGCGCGGGGACGCGGGACCAGCTTCGTGATCGATCTCCCGCTCGACGCGCGACCGTTCCAGAGCGGGTGAGCACCGTCATGGAGCGCCCGGGCGCATGTTGGGCGCGCACGGTCTGGGTCCGCTAGACGGCAGGGATGAACGAGAACTTCGGCGAGCTCAAGGGCGGATCCGGAAGCCGAACGAGCTGCTGAGCGCCGAGCCCGACCGGATCCTCGGCACCCTCGAGTTCGCACGCGCGGTGAGCCAAGCGCAGCGGCTCGTCCGCGACGGCGACCGCACCCGAGAGCCCTCGCAGGTGCTCCGCGTGGCGGTGGAGAAGGCCGAGTTCCTCGGCCGGGCGATCCGCTGAGTCACTTGCGAAGCGGAGGCGGGTGGAGCGCTTCGAACGCGACGAAGTCGAGGCGGCGTGCCTCGAGCCTCGCAGCATTGCGTGCACGCGCTTCGGAGCAGAAGGTGAGGAACCGATGCCCGTCCACGGTGACGCGCCAGCGGAGCTTCTCCAGCCGCTCGATGCGGACGAGGTGGGTTCGAACCTTCATCTCGGAATGATGGGGCGACATCACGATGTCCGGGGCGCGCTAGATAGATACCCTCCGACGAGCGCCCGCACCACGAAAAGCGAAAGCCCGGCCTCGCGAAGAGGTCGGGCTCTGTCTACGTCGAAGGTGTCGCGGTGGACGCGATCAGGCGACAGGGACGTTCGCCTGCAGGCCCTTCGGGCCCCTCGCCACGTCGAACTCGACCTTCTGCCCCTCCGCGAGGGAGCGGAACCCGTCGGCCTGGATCGCGGCGGACAAGTCGAGCAGGCGCTCGGAGGCCATCCGGGGCGCGCCGTGACGAACGGGCGCGCGCGGTGTTATACAAGCACACACCGGCGAAGCGTTGCCGGCCCTTCACGCTGCCGTGAGCGACACGGCGGAGTCTCCGCGCCCCATCGTGCCACGACGAGCCGCCTGCGTGCCCCCCCGGGCACGCGGGACGCGACGGGTGCGCGACCGCGAGCTCGGAACGGAAAGAGCGCACCATGAGCGGTCTCGAGAACGGAATGATCGTGCAGCACGCGTCGCTCGGTCTCGGCAAGATCGTCGCCCTCGAGGAGAGGGCGGTCCACGTCTTCTTCGCGATGAGCGACGCGCGGTTCGCGACGAAGCTGCGGCTGCCCATGGCGCTGCCGCTCCTCGCTCCAGCTGCGATCACGAACGCCTGGCTCTCCCGCCTGTCGGGCTTCTCCCTCGACGCGAAGACCGGGCGGTACGGCCTAGCCGGCCAGTGGCTCTCCCACGCCGACGCCGCCGCCCGCTTCGTGGAGGTGTTCCCGAAGGGGTTTGCGGATCCGAGCTACGTGGACGGCACGGACAAGCGCGGTCGGGTGGCCCGGTGGCGGCGCGCGCACGAGGTCTACGCGGACACGCTCGGAAACGGCGAGGGGGAGCGACTCCTCGCGGCGGGCGACGTCGAGGCGGTCGTGGATCGTGCCCTCCGGGTCGAGCGGACGGTCCGCCCGCTGCACAAGGACGCGGAGAAGGCGTCCTTCGAGGCCGCGCTGAAGGATCTCGAGGCCGCGCGCGGCAACTTCGCGGCGCTCTTCGCACTTCTGGCCGCAGCGGCGCCCGAGCGATCCCGCTTCGAGGCGCTCGCCGCCACGGTCGCGGCCATGGCGCCAGGCGCGCCTCCGGAATCCCGCTGGCCGCTCGTGACGCTTCTGCCGTTCGTGGCGCGGCCGGATCTCTACATGCTGCTCCGGCCCCGGTTCGCGTGCGAGGTGGGACGCCGGCTCGGGCTCGAGCTTGCCTTCGAGCCGCAGCCGAACTGGTCCACGTACTCGGCGCTCCTCAGGTCCACCGAGCTGCTCCTCGAGAGGCTTCGGCCGCTCGGCGCGCGCGATAACGTCGATGTCGAGGCGTTCATGCACGTCGTGACGGCGAAGCACGCCCGGCCGAAGCCCTATCTCGACGTGGTGACCTGAGTCGTCCGCGGGGTCTCTTCCCTTCGACGCATGCGGGGCGTACAAGCGCACATCGCCCAGAACTCGGACAGGCGGAAGCAGTTGCGGTACTTCCCGGAGGAGATGCTCCTCGAGATCCAGGAACAGGCGACGCGCCAGGACCGCTCGCTCTCCTGGATCGTCCAGCAGGCCTGGGGAGCCGCTCGCGCGCAGATCGCGAAGATGCCGGGGATGGACGATCTCGGGCCGCCGCCGCCCGCGAGCGCCAAGCGGCCGTCCGCCCGCGCTGGCGGGGCGAGGCGTCCGACGATTGCGCGAAGGCCCGCTGGCTTGAAGGGCTTCTCGAGGCGCGCGTTGCCTCCGTCGGGGGCGGCTCGCTCGCGGCCGCGCTCGTGACGAGCACCGGGACGCTCGAGTGCGCCGCGCCGCGGAGATGCCGGAGGAAGGCCCACCCGTCCATCCACGGCATGTTGAGGTCGAGCAGGATGACCCCTCGGGCGAAGCCCCGACGCGACGAGCTCCATGGCCTCCTGCCCGTCGCACGCGACGACGACCGCACAGCCACGCGTCGAGAGCAGGTCCGCCACCGACGCGCGCTGGTCCGCGTCGTCGTCGACCACGAGGATTGTGGACCCCGCGGCCCGACTGCCGGCTTGCTCGGTGCAAGCCCATTGGACGCACTCGTCGCCATACGCCGTTGCTGAAAGGATGCTCACCCTCCGCCGGGGGGCGCTGAGCGCGCGGCCTGCCGGTGCCGCGGACGTGCGCAGAGGGACCGTCCGTGCCACTTCCTCGCCAGCGCTCCCGGCGAGCGCGCGCTTGATCTGCGCCGCGCGTCGGCGACCGGTCGGCCGTGAAGCGGGCTGCGAGCGAGCGCGCACCCGCGAGACGGGGGTCAGGAAGACAGCCAGAAGCGGAGCTTAGCGTAGACCTGGGGCCGGTTCAGGAGTTCGAGGTGGTTCGTGCCGTGGGCGATCCACCGGTGCGCCTCCGGGAACCCGAGCGTCAGCTCCTGTCTCGCGTGAACGCCGAACGCGCTGTCTACGGAAACGAGGCCGTCAGTCCGGCACCTCGCGGGCTGGCCCTGCGCGGCCGTTAGCCCGGCGATCGCGTAGCACCGCACCTCCCGCGGCAGCGCGAGCGGGGCGCGGTCGTCGCGACGGTGCGCGAAGCGGTCGCGACCTTGCCAGTGCTGGTCGAGGACGTTGCCGTGGCGCATGTCGGTGACGCCGGCGCTGCGGATTTTCCCGAGCCGGACGAGCGGCGCGCTGTACCGGCTGACGCCGAGCAGCAGGTCGATCCAGTGGCCCGCACGCTCGAGCGGTGCGCCGTGGTGGGGTGTGCCGGCGCAGACGAGCGCGCGCAGCTTCCGGCGCCACGCGTGCCCCTCCACCTCGCCGAAGTGGCAGGCGCTGCGGGCCACGAGCCCGCCCATGCTGTGCGCGAGGAGGACGAGGCGCTCGATCGGCGTGGGCCATGCCGCGGCGAGCTGCTCGAGCAGGGCGGCGAATGCGCGCGCGTTCACCGAGACGTGGAGCCCGGTGTTGTAGTGGAGGTAGACCGGCGTGAAGCCGAGATCCCGGGCGAGCGCCGTGCCGTGGTCGTGGCCTGCCCGGTTCCACTGGCGATCGTTCAGGCAGGAGCCGTGGATCAGCACGAGGAGCTTGCCGGTCGCGTGCGGGAACGCGAGCCGCAGGGCCTCGGCGCGGAGTTCCAGCGGGCGACCCTCGCGGCGGAGCGCCATCTCGACCGCGAGCGGGTTCCCGCTCTCCGCGAGGTGATCACCGACCACGCCGTTCAGCGCGGCCACCAGCGCCTCGCGCGCCCGAGGCGCGGGTTCGCCGGCGTGCGGGATGACGAGGGGGGCGAGCGCCGACAGGGTGGCGTCGATCCCGGCGCCGACGAGCCGCGTCACCCCACGGACGCTCCCGAAGATCGGGCGGGCGAGGAGCCGGGCCGGGCGCTTGAGCGGGCGGCCGAGGATGGCCGGACCCGCGGCGATGCCGTGGTGCATCGCCTCGACGACGTCGGCGACCCCGCTGGTCGCCTCGACCGCAAGGCGACTCGCGCCGCGCAGGAGGAGGATCGGGTTCCCCGCTGCCTTCGGAGATCGTTCGCGCGGGGGCATCGCGTTGAGCATCACGGGGCGACTGCCGCTGACATCGTCGGTCGCTGTGTATATCCTTTCGTTCGGTGTCTGCAAGTCGGCACCCGAAAGGAAGAGTCGCCACGCGCTGATAGAGGACGCACGTACCGGTACGCGGGGTACCGGTATCGGCTCCGGGTAGGAAGGGAAGCTCGTCGGGCTGGGGGCGAGGTGCCCCGCGACCGCGCGAACAGCGCGGATCGGCTGAGCCGACGGGGGCACGCGCGTTTCGAGGCGCTCGCGCCGAGGTAGAGCCGCGACGCAGAGGAACGTGTCATCCGCGGAGAGGAGCGGCGAGGCAAGCGTGAGTCGGCGACCGCAAGGCGTGGCGTATGGCTCTGGCGACGAGTTGAGGCCGGATGGCGATGAAGAGGCCAGATCCAAGCGCTCAAGCTCCGCGAGAGCGGGGCGATGAGCGACGCCCAGGCGAAGATCTGGACCGCTTACCGGTCCTTGCTGGGCAGGACCTCGAGGCTCAGGTTCTGCTTCAACTCCTTGAAGACGAGTTCGACCTGCCAACGGAGGCGATAGGTCTCTCGCAGGAAGGCTGGCACCCAATGCTCGGCCGATAGGCTGGTCAAATAGGGACGCTGTTCGCGCTCCGGGCCGGGGGCGATGACGAGGCGGGCGCAGACCACTCTCTTGTCGGCCCGGCGGGCCTTGGGCCGCAGGCGAAACTCGAGGTCGAAGACGCGGCCGATGCGTTTGCGCTGCGGGAGCACGTCGCGCAGCACCCCGTCGCGGCTGTTCTTAACGGCCTTGCGCAGCCACGCAGGGCCACGGTTCACACGGGTGACAAGGGCGTTCCCGTTGAGCCGCATCGGGCACAGGTAGTGGTGGCCGGCCTGCGCGATGGTCCGAAGCCGGGCGTAGGCGACGAAGCCCTTGTCGAAGAGGAAGAGTGTGCCGCGCCGGAAGAGGCTGAGCGGTGGGAAGATCTCCACGTCGTGGAGGTTGCCAGCGGTGATCTGGGCCGTGAGGGGAGGAGCCCGAAAACGGATATGCCGAGGCAGACCTTGAGCGAGGACTTGGCTCCGCGAGTCCCTTTGAAGACCGGCCTGAGGCAGTCGAAGAGCTGCATCCACGTGCTGTCCCACGCGACGATGTCGGGGAACTGCTTGGCCAGCGGATGAGCGATGCGACGACGCTGGCGCCACGGGGCAACGGCCTCTTCGAATGCGCGCTGAAAGAGCGCGACCGCGCTGGGGTCTTCGAAGCGCATCTGGAACGGGCGCGGCCAGAGGGAACGGTCGGTGAGCCGCTTGTACCAGCAGCGTGCCTGGGTGAAGCCCGGCCTCTGCGGCTCGAAGCGGCTGAGTACCACAGCCCACACGAAAGCCCCCGCTCGGATCGCCCGCAGGCGCTCGATGAAGCCGACCACGCGGCCGAGGCCGGCCAGACGTCGTGCCGGCAGTGAGGCGCGGGAGCAACTCGTCGTAACGTGTCGCCATCGGGGCCTCCCCGAACCGCGCATTGAGCGCGGGGCTGTGGGTTTCGGGTGGCCCCGATTTTCTTTATGGCTTCAGGCGATCAAACGGCCCCTCATGCCCGGGCCTAACTCTGGTTTAGGGAGAAGCCGACCGAAACGCGCAGAGGGTAGTGGTCCGGAGAGGGCCATCCACTTCAACGGGTCAACGAGGGCGCGCCGAGAAACGCCGCATGGTCCCACGCGTCTGGCGTCCCTGCGCCTCGATGATGAAGCCGGCCCGTTCAACCGCGTCCTCGGTGTTCCGGTTGGGGTGACATCCTCCAGCGAGCCAGCTCCAGGCAGGCTGAATGAAGTCTTGCCATCGCCCCACCCAGGTCGTGACGGAGCGAACGTGCTCCACCAAGCGCAGTTGGCCGCCGGGTTGAAGCACCCGACGCACCTCGGCGAGTCCACGGCCCACGTCCGGCACCGTGCAGAAGACGAGGCTCGCGACGACCGTCTCGAACCCACCGGTGCGAAAGGGAAGCGCCTCGGCGCTCGCTCGAACGAGAAGGGCCTTCGGGGCTCGTCGCCGGGCTGCGCGAATCATCCTCTCGTCAGGCTCGGTGGCGATGACCTGCAGGCCATCGGCGAAACGGCCTAGGTTTCTCCCGGTCCCACACCCGACCTCCAGAGTTCTGCCACGAGCGCCTTTCGCGAGCCACTCACGCCATCTGGAGAGCCCCCACCGCTCCAGGAGCGCACAATAGGCGTCGTAGAAGGCCGGGTAGTTCTCAAAGCCCCGCACCGGAGAGATGGCCCTCCCTTCATGCTTCACTCGCCGGCCCGGCGATAAGCTCGGCTCCGTCCAAGCCCGCTCCGCAGCAAAGAGCGGCTCCTCCGTCAGCATAGAGCAGCGGCTGAGAGCTTGACTAGCGTGCACCATCAGTCCAAGCGGTCGTGACCGGTGCGAAACCGGAGACTGAGGCTAAGCGCGCCGCGATCGGCCCCGCTTGGGGGGGGGCACCGTTCTTGATCGTCGAGTCCGGAAGGGTCTCGCGCCTGCATCATCTTCCCGGTCCTGGTCCCGGTCGCAGCGTCGCCGTAAGCGCCGCCGCTCGCCTGCAGCATGAGCGGGCCCGAATAGCCCCGATGGAGATGGTGAAGTTGCCGTTCGCGTCCGTGCTCCCCCACCGACTTGGGCGCCCATCGTGCCGTTCGTGACGGCGTAGGCGGCCACCGAGGCGCTGCTCACCGGGCCGTCAATGACCGTTCCGTTGACCGTGCCGACCGCGGGGAGGCGGGTTGCTTCCGCCGCTGCTGTTGCTGCTGCTGCACGCGGCGCTCGGTGCCGACGCCGTCGTGATCGCGGCGAGGATCGACATTGGCTTGTTCATGAAACATCCTGACCGTGCGCCGGGGCGACCCTTCGGAGCGAGGGGAAGTCGTCGTCAGCCGACGGCCGCGGCCTAAGAACTGGCGTCGGAGCAATCGTCCTGTCTGGGCACGAATTCCCGGCAGGCATTCCAGTCCTTCACGCAGGCTGGCACGCGACAGGTCCGCGGCGTCCGCGCACCGATCGGCTGGATGGATACCTTCGTCCGGACGACGAGTGCAACCGCCCGCAGCCATCGGCCACTTCTTCCTCCGGGATGAACGCCCTGCCGGGAACGAAGCCTTGGGCCCTTAAACGGCAGACACTTCGCTTCCGCGAAGATCCAGACTTTGGGCGAACTCGGGATCGATCTGCCCGAAACACACGCCCATACGACCCACCAAGCCAAGCCGCGGATCGCCGGCCCTGGCCCAGGCCACGCGGCCGGCAAAGAACATGTCGCGGCCCCTTAAGTGGATGAGCCCCTCCAGGCTCTCGCCAACCGACAACACCCGCATCAATTCCGTACAGAAGCCGCCGGCGCTCACGTCCACCGTGATGGACTTTGAGCGACTCGTGGCCACGCGCAGCCGCAGTCGAAAGCGGCGAGTTCGCCGGGGAACGTACACGCAGTTCTCCTGGGCACCTAGCGCAGCAGCTCGAGAGCCGCTGCGTGCGCCGGACCGAGCATCCGCCCCGCCTGTTCGAGTGCGGCAGCCTTGGCGGCGACCACGCTCCCCATCGAGCCGTTCGAGCTCTCGCGTAGGGTCCCGTCGGCCAAGAGGCAGACGCTCCGCCATCCCACGGTGCTTGTGCGGAGCTCGAGCCGGGGAAGCGAGAAGACGGCCGCCGCGTCCGACCCGTCGAGGTTGGCGGCCCATCCATCCGCCGTTCTGGCCCAGCCGCTCATCGCGCCCTCCCCAGAACGGACGGCGCCTCTTGGGCGTTCGAGCCCGCCCCGAGGCGGCACGAGGGGATGCACTCAGTTGAGTCTGCGAACCGTGCCCAGCTCTTCGTACCGAGTTGGCTGAGGGTGCCGGCCAAGAGGGGACCTCCCGAACCACGCGATGCATCCAGCTCCCGAAACATCCGGGTGCGTCGAGCGTCGGGTGAAGCGGGAGCGCGTGGGCAGCGAGCCTCTCGACGTGGACAATGGCATCTATGGCGTCAGCCCGCCGACAGGCAACCGACTCGACAAGTTGATTCGGGGCTCTACGAAAGGACTACGGGGGCGACGTGCGGCCACCGGCACACATCAACCGACGAACGAGGTGGCTTCACACGAGCAACCGGGGCGGATTCTAGGGAAAGGCCACCTTCACACTAGGAGAATCTCGAACAGCGCCCAGGCAAGCCGACATAAGCCCATACACGAAAGCCCGGCCCTCGAGAGGACCGGGCTTCGAATCGCTTCAGCCAACCACTACAGGGGGCGGACGTTCGCGGCCTGAAGGCCCTTCGGGCCCTTGGTCACGTCAAACTCCACCTTCTGACCTTCCGCGAGAGTGCGGAAACCCTCGGCAATAATCGCGGTGTGGTGGCAGAAAACGTCGTCCCCACCATTCTCCTGCGTGATGAAGCCGAAGCCCTTCGAATCGTTGAACCACTTCACGGTACCGGTAGCCATCTATTGTCGTCTCGTTTCTTCTCTGTGCGTGTGCGGCAAAAACTGCCGCAAAGTCCGCTCTTGAGTAGAGCAGCAGGGCATTCATAGGCGAACGCGCGCCAATAGTCGAGAGAAAGAGACACCGCCCTACGGCTACTCGCTCACATTTCTTGATGGGGGTCGCGAAGTTTGATCTACGGTCGAAATGAAACCTCGTGAGCTGAAGCGACTCGACCGCGAGTTGACAGCCTATGTTGATTCGCTGATCGAAGGGATGGGCCACCAAGTTCTCGCTCGCGACAGTGCCCGTCCGAACGTCGGTGAAAGACCTCGTTCGACTGGCGAAGCTCCGCTGGCGCGTCGAGCGCGACAACCAAGAGATGAAACAGGAGATCGGCCTCGACCACTTCGAGGGTCGCGGTTGGCGAGGATTTCACCACCACGCAACCCCATGCGCTGCTGCACACGGGTTCCTCGCGCTCCGGAGAGCGCTTTCCCCCGGAGCAGAACGTCCTGGACCCTGCCTGAAGTTCGCCGGCAGTTGCAGCAAATCCCGTTGCAGCGACTCAGCACTTGCCCGCTCTGCCGTCGGCCAATCGGCCCGCGCAGCCCGCCCCGTGAATCCTCTCGAACGTGCTCAGGTAGTACTAAATGAAAATTTGAACGAAGGTGGTACCCCCTAGGGTCCCGGGGTTCGGAATCGTCCCTCCGCTGTGCCGACGCCCTTCGCTTCTCGGCGGCCCCGCCGCGCGAGGCACGAGGTGACGCTTTGCCCCTGGCAAGGTTGGGCTGCCTGGCCCGCAAGCGCGCAAGGCTGAGCAGGTGCCATGCCCAGAGGTTCCACTCGGGGCTCGCTGTGACCTGTCGGAATCCTTGGCGGATCCCGCATCACCGTTGACCTCGCGTGTAGTTCCCACCCCGATGCTGCACAACGACGCAGCCATGATGCTGGCCGGCGCCCGAAGCAGGCGGGAGGTGTGTCGTCATGGCCCCCCTCCGCGCGGCGCGCGAGGTCGCGCTGTGATATGAATACAGGATGAACGACAACTTCGGCGAGTTGAAGGCACGGCTTCGCAAGCTCGGCGGTCTGCTGACCCAGGAGCGGGGCCGAATCCTCGCAAACCTCGACCTCGCGCGCGCGGTGAGCCAGGCGCAGCGCCTCATTCGCAACGGCGACCGGACACGCGAGCCTTCCGCCGCGATCCGGGCAGCGGTGGAGAAGGCCGAACTCCTAGGGCGAGGAATTCGCTGACCTTGGGCGGAGCCGGATGGCAAAGCCTCAGTTCGTATTCTCGGTGCGCGCCCGTGTTGTGAGTGTCGAGCGGTTGGAGCAACAACGCTACCTCGTCACAATCGATGGCCGCCGGTTCGCGACCTTCTGTACCGAGAGCCGGGCCCGGGGCGCCGGACGGTCCGAGGCCCGGCGTCTGGATCTACTGAGGGAAGAGGTCAAACGACGATAGCGAGGCACGTCTCCCCCAGCGTGGCGACCATTAAGGGTCGGGGCGTGGCGTAGCTTCCGGGTGCGTTCCCAGCGACGCGCCACTATTGTCTGAAATGCGCCGGGTGCGCGGGAGCGGCTTCCGCGCGTGGGACAATCCGTGGCCGCCAATACAATTGGGCCCTCTGTGTCGAGCTGTTGAGGTTCGCACGTGGACACGGGTGGCCCCTGGGGGTCAGGGTGGCGATGCAATCCAAGACGTTCGAACCGAGATACAAGAGGGCCCGCCCCGCGGGTTCCGTTCTCTCTGAGCAGTCGCTAACCGAGAAGAAGGCGGCCGCGACGGCGCTCGCAACCGGATCGCTCGTGAGGCACCAGACCCTCGGCCTGGGGAAGGTGATCGCCCGTGAGGCGACCGCCCTGCACGTCTTCTTCCCGGCTCGCGACTCTCGCTTCGCGGCCAAACTGCGCTGGCCATCCGCGATGCCATTTCTTTCCCAGGACGGGCTCGACCCCGATCCCTGGCTCGAGGGGCTCACTTCCTTCGCAATGGACTCAGCGATGGGCCGCTACGCACTGGCCGCTAGCTTCATCAGCCAGGACGAGGCCATTGCCGCATACCTCGCCGAACACCCGACCGCCTTTCAGGCCTCGCCCTCCCCGCGGGCAGACACACCCCGCCTGGGTCGTGCCGCACGGTGGCGGGAGGCGTGCGCCCAATGGACCGCCCTCTTGGGAAACAGGCAGGCCGCGAAGCTCGCTGGGGACGGGAAATACGCCGAGTTGGCGCGGCGGGCCCTGCGCGTCGCTGCCTGCGCGGCGCCCATCTCAGGCATGGTCGAAACCGAGGTGCTCGAGGACGCCTTAGAGCCCGGGGAGGAGGTCGGTCGGTACTTCGATGCCCTCGTGAGCTACCTCTCGGTTCCGTCGCCGGCTCGTCCTCGTTTCGAGAGGCTGTGCGCGGCGACGAACGCGCTGGGCGTTCCGCCCGAGGCGGCGTGGCCGTTGGTCACGTTCTTCCCCTTCGTCGCGGTGCCCTCCCGGCACATGATCCTCGTGCCCCGCTCTTCGTCTGCCGGCGCTAGCCGCCTTGGATGCGACCTTCAGCAACGGGCCGCTCCGAACTGG
>Ga0335076_10003667_pt1 | contig 15443 bp, 17 predicted proteins | sample Lox_Sample_25_FD_206717 | JGI IMG/M metagenome (GOLD analysis project Ga0335076, IMG submission 206717) | Soil microbial communities from Loxahatchee National Wildlife Refuge, Florida, United States - Lox_Sample_2.5 | ecosystem: Environmental > Terrestrial > Soil > Wetlands | place: USA...
GCGGTCATGTCCGGAACCAGCCGCATGTCGATCTTGGCGACCGCCCGGTGCGGCAGTACCGTCTTGCCCCCCGGTCCGGTGTAGCCGCCGACCAGTCCTTCGATGTTTATCGTCGGCTGTGATTCGAGCAGCATGCGCGACTGCAGCCAGCCGGCATCGTGCACCCAGCGCTCGACGCCGAGCGTCTTCTTCATGGTCGCCTCGGAAGTCTTCGCCGCATATTCCTCGATCATCTTCTTCTGCGTTGCGTTCAGGGGTTTCGCCTTCTCGAAGAAGCCTTCGACGGCCGGCGTGTGCCCGTCCTTCTCCACCAGCGTGTTGAGCGCCTGCACCAGGTGCCAGGATGGTGAGTCGACGGCTGCCTCGAGACTCGAGTGGATGTCGTGGCTCGGGCCCCGTCCCCAGCGCTCCCCGCTCGAGACCAGCTCGAGCTCCACCACGCCCTTGGCGCCGAGCGACACCTGCAGGCCACCGTCGCGGTCCTGGCCGGCCTCGGGCATGAACACGCCGATGCACCTCTTCAGCGCGGTGAGCACCTCGGGACTATTGACGACCGTGGCGAAATGCGGGGAGCCGATCTCCTCTTCGCCCTCGCACACCAACACCAGGTTCACCGGAAGCTTTCTGCCGGCCGCCTGGAAAGCCATCAGCGCACCGAGGAACGAGTTCTCCGGCCCCTTCTGGTTGACCGCGCCGCGCCCCATGCACACGGTGCCGAGCCCCTCCTTCTGCACCAGCCGGCCCGCGAGCGGCGGCGAGCTCCATTCCTCCGGCACGAACTGCTTCACGTCGTACATGAAGTAGATCCCGATCGTGCTGCGGGCGCCGGCGTCGATTGTGCCGAAGACGCCGGGTTTGCCGGCCGTCGGCACCAGCTTCACCCCGGTGAAGCCGGCCGCGCGGGCGAGCTGCGCCATGTGCTCGGGGCCCTGCGGGTAGTTACGGTTCTCCGCGGCGATCGAAGGAAGCGCGATCCACTCCTGCAGGCGGCGAATGTTCTGTGCGTGCATCTTCGGAATCTGTGCGAGCACCGCCGCCTTGTCGACCTGCTGGTCCTGCGCTGCGGCGAGCGCCGCCGTCGGCAGTGCGGCGAGCGCCGCCGTCGGCAGTGCGGCGAGCGCCGTGGCCGCTACCGAGCCGCACACGAATTCGCGCCGGCTGCATTCCCCGCCGTTGCTGTCGGTCATGGTCACCCCGTGGTGTACGCCGCGTTCCGCAGCGCGAACATTACCACCAGACGTCAGAACGGATAGTTGATACCGCTGAAGACGACAGGCTGCCCGTGGCCGAAGCCGACGTCGACATAACCGACGCTGAAGGGACTGGCGACGCCGCGCACGCCGAACCCGGGTGCAGTATGCAAATGCGTGAGCGGCCTCGAGCCCATGTCGGCGAACACCTTGCCCGCATCGAGAAACGGCGCCAGCTCGAGGTTCACGTGGGTGCCGAAGGCTTCCCATCTCCGGGGTGGGAATGAACGGCGCGTTCGGCGGGTCCAGCCACCGCCACAGGCCCCGCTCTGCAGGTGCGGACTCGGTGGCTGCAGCGGCGCCTGCGCCGGCCAGGACCGCGCCGATTACCGTGGCAGCCGCGACCGCGCCGGCGAACTTCGCGCGCGCGCAAGCCCCTGCGCGTGTGATCCGACGCCCCACCAGCGCGACCCGTCGGTGTGTTGAGTGCCCGCTGCACGATCGTCCGGTCCTCCCGTCAAACCCGTCAAACCGCAGCCGACTGGACGCTCCGTTCAGTGCCGTTACAAAATGCTAACGACACAATCACGCGAGCGGAAGCGTCCCGGAGTCGGGCTGCACATCGCGAGCGGGAACGTCGGCGTACGACGTGACGCCGGCGCGTGACGTGGGCAGAAAGGCACCATGGCGTTCGCGGACGGACCATGAGTTCCCCGGCAAGTGAGCAGCCGATCGACCGGTCGGTGTGTGTCTACTGCGCCTCGAGCCGCCTGGCCCATCCCGACTACCGCAGCGCCGCGCACCGTCTCGGTGAAGTGCTGGCACAGGAGGGCGTCGCGATCGTCTATGGTGGCGGCGCGGTCGGTTCGATGGGCGCGCTCGCCGACGGCGCCCTCGGCAAGGGCGGACGGGTGATCGGCATCCTGCCGCGATTCATGGCGGAACTCGAGTGGGGTCACAAGGGGTTGAGCGATCTGCAGCTCGTCGAGGACCTGCGCACGCGCAAGCACACGATGCTCGCCATGAGTCAGGCGGCGATCGCGCTGCCGGGCGGCTCCGGCACGCTCGAGGAGCTGCTCGAGGCCATTACGCTCAAGCGCCTCGGCCTCTACCTCAATCCGATCCTGCTGGTGAATACCCGCGGCTTCTTCACGCCGCTCCTCGAGGTGTTCTCGCGCGCCGTCGAGGAGCGCTTCATGGATCCGCGACACCTGCTGATGTGGCAGGTGGTGGCGACCCCGGACGAGGTGCCGCAGGCGCTCGCGAGCGCTCCGGCCTGGAGCGCCGAAGCCCGCAGCTTCGCCGCCGTGTAAGGGACGCGCCGCGGGGCGCTCAGACGGCGGCGCGCCGCGCGCCCGCAAGATCGAACGGCAGCGACCGCAGGCGGATGCCGGTCGCGGCCCGCACCGCGTTGGCCACCGCCGGTGCGATCGGCGGTGTACCGGGCTCCCCTACGCCCGAGGGGGGACCGGTCGAGGGCACGATATACACCTCGACGACCGACGGCATGTCGTTGATGCGCAGAACCTGGTACTGATGGAAGTTGGTCTGATCGACGTGTCCGTCGGTCAGCGTGATACGGCCGTATAGCGCTGCGGACAGGCCGTAGCCGATGCCGCTCTGCATCTGCGCCTTGACCACGTCGGGTGTGACGGCGATGCCGCAGTCGACGGCACAGACTACCCGGTCGACGCGGATCTTGTCGCCGCTCACGCTGACTTCAGCCACCTGCGCCACGACCGAGCCAAAGGACTCGTGCACGGCCACCCCGCGCCCCCGACCCTTCTTCTGCGGGAAGGGCTTGTCCCAGCCGGCCTTGTCGGCGAGCAGCTTGAGCACGCCGGCGGTACGTGGATGCCGGCCGAGAAGGCTCAGACGGAATTCCACCGGGTCCCTGCCGGCCGCCTGCGCCAGCTCATCGATCACGACTTCCTTGGAGAAGGCCATGTGGGTGTTCTCGACGGACCGCCACCAGAGCACCGGCACACCGGCCTTGGCGCGTGACCAGCTGACGTCGGCATGATCGAGGTCGTATTGCTCGGGGGCGCTGCCGCCGACGGCCGTCGGGTCGACGCCGTTCTTCATCATGGCGGCAAACGGCGTATCGCCGATGATCGATTGGCCCACGACCCGCTGGCGGTAGGCGACTTTGCCGTCCTTGCCGATGGCGGCGCTGATGCGGTGGTAGTTTAGCGGCCGATAGCGCCCGCCGGTAATGTCGTCCTCGCGTGTCCAGATGAGCCGCACGGGGTACTTACCCGCGGTCGCCTTGGCGATGGAGGCGACCTCGGCGATGTAGTCAGACTCCGGATTCGCGCGGCGCCCGAAGGTGCCGCCGGCGGCCAGCGTGTTGATGAACACCTGCTCGGGCCTGAGCCCCACCGCCGCGGCGGCATTGCCCTGGTCGATGGTCTGGAACTGACATCCCGCCCAGATCTCGCACTTGTCGGGGCCGAGGCGGCACACCGCGGTGAGCGGCTCCATCGGGGCGTGCGCGAGGTAGGGAAACTCGAACTCGCCTTCGACGCGATGCGCGGCATGATCGAGCGCGGCTTGCGTCGCGCCGCGGGTGACGACACTCACCGCATCCTTGCCGAGCGCCATGGCGCGATATTGCTTCAGCAGCTCGCTGGTGCCGCGCTTCTCGGCACCCGTTTCATCCCAGCTCACGCTGAGCGCCTCGCGACCCTGCTTCGCCGACCACATGTCTCGGCCGACCACCGCGACGCCGCGCGGAATCTGCACCACGTCCACGACACCAGGCACGGCCTTGGCTTTGGTGGCATCGAAAGAGCTCACCTTCCCGCCAAAGCGCGGTGGCCGCATCACCACCGCGGTCATCATGCCCGGCAGCATGACGTCGATGGCGAATTGCTGTTTGCCGGTGGACTTGGCGCGACCGTCGAGCCGCGGCAGCTTCTCGTTGCCGACGATCCTGAAGGTGGCGGGGTCCTTGAGGGCGACGTTGGTGGGGACGCTCTCGCGCCCGGCGCTGCCGGCGAGCTCACCGAAGGTCGTCGTGCGACCGGTGCCGGCGTGCGCCACTACGCCCTCGCTCACCGTGATCTCAGCCGCCGCTACGTTCCATTGCTTCGCCGCCGCCGCCACCAGCATGGCGCGTGCCGTCGCGCCCGCCTGGCGCAGCTGCTGCCAGGAGTTGGCGGTCGCCGTCGAGCCGCCCGTGGCCTGGAGCTTGCCGCCGAAGGCGAGATTGCCGTAGAGCGGCACCTGGGCGGGCGCGTTCTCGACGCGCATCTGCTCCCAGGAGGCATCGAGCTCCTCGGCCACGATCGCCGGCAGCCCCGTCCACACCCCCTGGCCGGCTTCCAGGTGCTTGCAGATCACCGTAACCGTGTTGTCGGGCGCGATCCGCACGAAGGGCATGACGAGAGGGCCCGTCGCTTGAGTCCCGGTGGAAGCGGATTTCGGGCTGCAACCCGGCAGCACCAGTCCGAGCGTGAGTCCGCTGCCGGCGAGGGTCGTCAGTTTCAGGAACTCGCGGCGCGTCACTTCCGAAGAGCCCGCGGCAGTACCCGCTGCGGCGCCTTCTCCCAGGTGGCGGAAATACATGATGTGCTGCTCCTCGGCTTCAGCCGTGAGCTGCGGCGCTGAGGGTTGCGGCCGCCTGGTGGATGGCGCTGCGGATACGCACGTACGTGGCGCAGCGACAGATGTTGCCCGCCATCGCCGAGTCGATATCCGCATCGCTCGGCTTGGAGTTGCTCGCGAGCAGCGCGGCGGCCGACATGACCTGCCCGCTCTGGCAATAGCCGCATTGCGGTACGTTGAGGCTGATCCACGCGTCCTGCACCGCCTGTCCGGCAGCCGTCGCCAGGCCTTCGATGGTGGTCACCTGCCGCCCCTGCGCTGCCGCCACCGGGGTGATGCACGAGCGCGTCGCCTGACCGTCGATGTGCACCGTGCAGGCGCCGCACAGCGCCATGCCGCAGCCAAATTTGGTACCGGTGAGCTGCAGATGGTCGCGGATGGCCCAGAGCAGCGGCATCTGCGCGTCGATGTCGAGCGTGCGTGTCTCGCCGTTGACGGTAAGTGTGATGGCCATGACGTGCCTCCGGTCAAATCGACAGTTATGGGCGGATTCTTTGCGTGCGGCGGCGGACTGTGCCATCTCCCGTTCGAGAGACGGGCGCTACCCCGGCGGCGGGGCCTGCGGATCGACCGTGCCGCGGAAGACCGCCGCGCCACGCGCTCTCAGGGCACGGTGGACCGGGATGAAGAGGTAGTACACCAGCAGGAACCACGCCGTGCGCGCCAGTGCGGGAGCCACCGGCGCAAGCGGGGAGAGGCGGCGCGCGAGGCGTGGCGCGGCGAACCAACCTGACACCAACAGCAGGGCGAGTGCCGCGAAGTAGAGCGCACCGCCGGCGGTGAGCCGCAACCGTCCGTGTGGCGCCGGCACGTATTGCATGCGGGTCCGCAGCCACACCATTGCCACGATGAACAGCGCAATTGCCGCGCAGACCGCGTCGGGCGGGAACATGAGCGGCGCGAATGTTAACAGAGTTAATCATTCGCCCGCCGTAGGGAAGGCCGCATTCATCTACTTTCGGCGCGATGCACGAGGGACGACGCGTCGCGGGGGTCGACAAGCCGCGGGCCGCCGAGCGCTTCTTCCGTGGCGACGCAAGCCGCGGCAGCCCGGGGTGGGGCTTGCCCGCACCGGCCGCTGACCGCCGCCGCTGCACCGCGACCGCTGTAAGATCCCGGCGGTGACCGCCGCCGGCGAACATCCCCGCTCGATCCGTTCTTTCGTAACCCGCGCCGGGCGCATCACGGCAGCGCAGCAGCGCGCCCTCGCTGCACTGTGGCCGAAGTACGGCGTCGATTTCGCCGCGCGGCCACTCGAGCCGCGCACGCTCTTCAGCCGCACCGCACCCTGCACGCTCGAGATCGGCTTCGGTAACGGGGAGAATCTGCTGGCACTCGCGGCAGCCCACCCGGAACGGGACTTTCTCGGCATCGAGGTGCACCGCCCGGGGGTCGGGCGGCTGCTGCTCGGTCTCGAGGCGCGCGCGCTCGGCAACGTGCGCGTCATCTGCCATGACGCCGTGGAAGTGCTCGAACAGCAGATCGCTCCCGGGTCGCTCGCGGAGATCCTGATCCTGTTCCCCGATCCCTGGCCGAAGAAGCGCCACCATAAGCGCCGCCTCCTGCAGGAACCGTTCGCGGAGGTTCTTGCGAGCCGCCTCAGCCGCGGCGGAGTGCTGCGGCTTGCGACCGACTGGCAACCCTACGCGCTGCAGATGCTCGAGGTGTTGTCGGCGGTACGTGGACTCGAGAACCTCGCTGCCGATCGCGCCTTCAGCGATCGCCCGCTCGAGCGCGCACCCACGCGCTTCGAGCGCCGTGGCGAGCGGCTCGGACATAGGGTGTGGGACCTGTGTTTTCGGCGTGCGCTCAGCTGAGGCCGAACGCCTGGCGCAGTCCGTCGAGCACGAACTGCACCGCGAGCGCACCGAGTATCACCCCAAGCAGGCGGCTGGCGACGTTGGCGCCGGTTACGCCGATGACACGCATCAGTGGATCGGCGAGCAGCATCAGCACCAGCGCGATGACGAGCACCAGCATGACGGCGATCAGGTAGGCGCCGAACAGAGCGGTCTGTGCGGGCAGCTGCAGCGGCCCGAACCACAGCAGGATGGTGGCGAGCGCCCCGGGACCGGCGATGAACGGAAAGGCCAGCGGAAAGACAGAGATATCCGCGCGCCGGCGGCTCTCGGCCGCCTCGCTGCTCGAGGTGCGCGTACCGGATTCGCGCGCAAACACCATTTCGAGCGCGAGCAGAAACAGCAGCAGGCCGCCGAAGATGCGGAAAGCCTCGAGACTGATGCCCATCAGCGCGAGGAACGGCGCGCCGCCGAATGCGAACAGCACCAGTATCGCGGCCGCAACGCTCACCGCCTTGAGCGCCATGCGCCGCTTATACGCTGTTGCGGCGCCGGCAGTGATCGAGGTGAACAGCGGAATGAGCGACACCGGCTCGACCACCACGAAAAAGACCACGAAGAATTTGAGCGGTTGTTCGAGCATTGATGCTGTGCGCAAAGGGCAACGGCTCACGCGATCGCGGTCACAATAAGTTCTTGAAAGCCTGACAGGCGAGGCGCAACATCATTGCAGAGCGGACGCGGAAGTTTAAGGCTGCGGCAAGTTCACTGCGGGAGGTGGCGGCGATGGCGACTCCTCAACCCGGTATCGGCGACTGGTATCGTCTCAACGGCGGTGCGTTGTTCGAGGTGGTTGCCCTCGACGATGACGACGGCACCATCGAGATCCAGTATTTCGATGGCACGGTGGAGGAGATGGACATCGAGGACTGGGAGGCGCAGTGGGAAGACGGCGCGCTCGAGGCCGCCGAGGCCCCCGAGGACTGGTCCGGCTCGGTCGACGTGGAAAGCGGTGACGAGGAGGGGCGCGGCGACGCCTACGGCGAAGACCGCGACTTGCGCGCGAGCCCGCTCGACGGCATCGATCTATTCGAGTAAGGCGGGCTCCCCGCCCCGAGCCGCCGCCCCGAGCGCGGCGGCGTCCATGCCGGCGGCGAGCAGCACGAATCCGCACCGCACCTCGAGCGGCAGCGGCGTGAGCGAGCGTCCGGCACACGGACCTGCCACGCAGTAACCGGTGCCCTTCTCGAACAGCGCCCCGTGAGAGCCGCACACGATCAGTGCGCCGTCGGCGGTGAGGAAGCGCTGCGGCAGGAGATCGAGCGGGTGACCGGCATGCGGACAGCGGTTGAGGTAGCCGCGCACCGCATCGCCCACTTTCACCACGAACCCTTTGAGCGGCCAGTCGGCGCCGCCGAGCGTGAAGGCCCGCGCACCGCCTTCGAGGTCTGACAGGCGGCAAATGACTCGCTCGACATCCAACTCCACGGCCATCCTCAAGTTCCTGCTGCCGCGCTCAAGCGGTGGGCGACACCCGGCGGTTGCAACGCGCCGTGGCCGCGCAGCACGTACAGTAGCAGCAAGCCCGGTAGCGCCAGGCTTGCCGTGTAGAGGAAGAAGTGCGGGTAGCCGATGTGGTCGACCACCATACCCGAGGTGCCCTCGAGGATCTTGCCCGGGAGCGCGTACAGCGAGGAGAACAGCGCGTACTGCGTAGCGGTGTAGCGCGCGCTGGTGAGCCCCGAGAGAAACGCCAGCAGCGCCGTGCCGTGCATGGCGAGGGCGAGATTGTCGAGCGCGTTGGCGGCGCCGAGGCCGAGGATCGTCGGCGTGTGCGCGCTCGCGAGCAGCGCATAGCCGAGATTCGAGCAGATGATGAGCACGCTGCCGAGGGCGAGTGACCGCAGCAGTCCGAGTCGGGCGATGAGCACGCCGGCGAGCAGCACCCCGAAGATCGACATGACGAGCCCGTAGAGCTTCACCACCTTGGCGATCTGCATGAGTGTGAAGCCGCGATCGATATAGAAGGGGTTAACCATGGAGCCCATCGCGAATTCCGTCAGCCGGTACAGCGCGATGAAGGCGAGTGTCAGCAGTGCGAGCGTCGTCCCGTAGCGGGCAAAAAAATCGGTCAGCGGGCAGACGACCGCGGTAAGAAACCGCTCGCCCGCGTGCAGCAGCCACTGCGGCCAGTGGGCACGGCGCTCGAGCCAGGCGATGACGCGTTCCTCGCGCGCCACGGACTCCGGCGGTACCGCGGCCACGGGCTCGGGCACGAGCAGGATGGTGACGATGCCGACGCTCACCAGCGCCGTCATGGTCGCGTAACTCGTGTGCCAGCCCGCCCGGCCGGCAACTGCGAGCGCCCCGGCGCTGCCGCAGGCTAGCGCCACGCGGTAGCCGATCTGGTAGGCGCCGAGCATCGCACCCTGCAGTGGCAGCGGTGCCGATTCGATGCGCCAGGCGTCGAGTGCGATGTCCTGCGTGGCGGCGCAGAAGGCGGTAAGCAGTGCCGAGAGTGCCAGCGGTCGCAGCGCCGTGCCGGGATCGCACAAGCTGATGTTGAATAGCCCCACCGCGATGCCGAGCTGCGCCAGCAGGATCCAGCCGCGGCGACGTCCGAGCACTCGCCCAAGCAGCGGCGGCGGCACCCGGTCGACGACGGGTGCCCACAGGAATTTGAGCGAAAAGAGGATCCCGACCCACGCCAGCATGCCGATGGTGCTGCGCTGGATTCCCGCCTGGCGCAGCCACGCCGACAGCGTCGAGTACACGAGGTAGAACGGCAAGCCGGCGGAGAAACCGAGAAACAGCATCGCCAGTACGCGCGGCTGGCGATAGATGGCCAGAGCGCTGAGCCAGCCGCTCGTGGTGTCAGCTGGCGGCGGCGCGGCTGAGCTCAAAGAGCGTAATCCATGATGAGCGGGGCGTGATCCGAGAATCGCGTCGCCTTGTAAATCGTGGCGCGGCGCGCGCACCCGGCGAGCGAGCGGCTCACCACCTGATAGTCGATGCGCCAGCCGACGTTGTTGGCACGCGCCTGACCGCGGTTCGACCACCAGGTGTACAGATCCGGCCCCGGGCACACCTCGCGGAAGGCGTCCACGTAGCCTCCGCCATCGAACAGCGCGTCCATCCAGGCACGCTCCTCGGGGAGAAAGCCGGAATTCTTCTGGTTCGACCGCCAGTTCTTCAGATCGATCGGCCGGTGGGCGATGTTCCAGTCGCCGCCGAGAATGTAGTGGCGCCTGCGCCGGCGCAGCTGCGCGAGGTGCGGCGCGAAGGCCTCGAGGAAGCGGAATTTGGCTGCCTGCCGCTCGGGGCCCGCCGATCCCGAGGGCAGGTAGAGCGACACCACGGACAGTCCGCCCACCTGTGCCTCGAGGTAGCGTCCCTCGCCGTCGAACTCCGCGACGCCGAAACCGCGCACCACGCGGTCCGGCCGCTCGCGCGTGTAGAGGGCGACGCCGGCATAGCCCTTGCGCTGCGCCTCGCAGAAGAAGCCGTGATAGCCGGAAAGCTTCACGTCATGGCCCGCGAGCTGCTGCTCCTGGCAGCGGGTCTCCTGAAGGCAGATGAAGTCTGCGCGCTGGCGACGCAGCCAGCGGAACAGACCCTTCTCGGTGGCCGAGCGGATACCGCAGACGTTGACGGAGATGACGCGCATCAGGCAATGATATGACTATGCAGCCGTACCAGCTCACATTCATCGATCTGGCGCTCAGACTCAACGCGCTGCGCTTCGGGCGCTTCACCCTCAAGTCGGGCCGCGAGAGTCCGTACTTCTTCGACGCCGGGCTGTTCAGCGACGGCGAATCGGCGGCGATACTCGGCCGCTGCTACGCCGCCGCCATCACCGCCTCCGGCCTGCGCTTCGACATGCTGTTCGGACCCGCCTACAAGGGCATCCCGCTCGCGACGTCGACTGCCGTGGCGCTCTTCGACGCACACGCGCGCAGCGTGCCGTACGCCTTCAACCGCAAGGAAGCCAAGGACCACGGCGAGGGCGGACAGCTGATCGGCGCACCGCTCGCTGGACGCGTGCTGATCGTCGACGACGTCATCACCGCGGGCACCGCGGCGCGCGAGTCGTTGCAGCTGATCCGCCTCGCCGGTGCGCAGCCGGTGGGCGTGGCGCTGGCGCTCGACCGCCAGGAGCGCGGCCAGGGCGCGCTCACCGCGGTGCAGGAGCTCGAGCAGAGCGAGGGTCTGAAGTGTGTGAGCATCGTCACACTCGCCGAGCTCATCGAGGCGCTGTCGCGACCCGCCGACGCACGGGCGCGCATTTCTGACGAGCAGCTCACAGCGCTGCGTGTCTATCGGCAGCGTTTCGGCGCCTCTTGAGCTTGCCAGCCGGCCACGGCCGGCTGGAAGATATCCCCATGTCCAGCATCGCCCGTCCGCGCCCGATAGCAGTCGCGCTGCTCGCGTCGACCGTGCTCCTCGCCGTGGTCGGCGTGCACGCCGCCCCACCGAAGAGCAACAGCTCCGCGGCGAAAGGCATCGCCTACCGCTGGGTGGACGAGCAGGGTGTTGTCCACTACGGCGATCACATTCCGCCGGAGTACGCGACGCAGGACCGCGTCATACTCAACAACGAGGGCGTCGAGGTCGGCCATCTCGATGCACAAAAGACTGCCGAGCAGCAGGCCACCGATGCGCGCGAGCGCGCCGCGGCCATGAAACAGAAGCAGCACGATGCCTTCCTCATCACCACCTACACGTCGGTGAAGGACATCGAAACACTCCGCGACGCGCGGCTCGACCAGCTCAAGGGGCAGCGCACTGCGACCGAGCAGTACGTGGAGAGTCTGCGGGTACGCCTGGCGAGCCTGCAATCGCGCGCACTCAGCTATCGCCCCTACAGCTCGCGCGAGGACGCCTTTCGCATGCCGGACGACCTCGCGGAGAACCTGGTCCGCACGGTGCACGAGATGCGCGACCAGCGCAGCGCGCTCGCTGTCATGAACGAGTCGGAGACGGCGCTGCGCACTCAGTTCCAGGCCGACATCGAGCGTTACCGCGAGCTGCATACCATCCACACGCAGTAGCCAGATCCATCGGCGTTTCTCCGGGTCAGTGCTGGCCCGAATGACCGAAGCCGCCGGCGCCGCGGCTCGAGGCGGTAAAGGCCGCCACGATCTCGAGCTCGACCTGTACCACCGGAACTACCACCAGCTGCGCAACGCGCTCGCCGGGTCGGACGGTGAAGGGCTCGGCACCGCGGTTCCAGCACGACACCATCAGCTGTCCCTGGTAATCCGAGTCGATGAGACCGACCAGGTTGCCGAGCACGATACCGTGGCGGTGCCCGAGTCCCGAGCGCGGCAGGATGAGTGCGGCGAGACCGGGATCCTCCAGGTGCAGCGCAATGCCGGTCGGGATCAGCTGCGCCTTGCCGGGGGCGAGCAGCAGCGGCGCGTCGAGACAGGCGCGCAGGTCGAGGCCGGCGGAGCCGTCGGTGGCGTACGCGGGCAGCGGAAACTCCGTGCCGATGCGCGCATCGAGAATCCGCACCCTGAGAGCGCGGCGGGCGGCGGGAGCCTCGCTCAAGCGAACGCCGTACCGCGCTTGCGGACGCCGCCGCGTGCGGCGAGCTCCTGCGCAATGAGGGCAATCAGCCCACGGGCCAGAGTGAGCTTGTCGGCACGCGTCAGCTCGTGTCGGGCACTGCGCGTCAGCACGATGAGCTGGTTGTCCTCCGAGTCGAAGGCCTTGTCGTGGCCGACCTCGTTGGCCGCGATCATGTCGAGGTTCTTCTTCAGGAGCTTGGTGCGCGCGTTCTGCTCCACGGCCTCCGTCTCGGCCGCGAACCCCACGACGAACGGCCGCTCGGTGCGCGCCGCGACCGTGGCGAGCACGTCGGCGGTGCGCTCCATGGCGAGCTCCATGGTGTCTGAGGTTTTCTTGATCTTCTGCTCCGCCGCCCGGGCCGGCTTGTAGTCCGCGACCGCAGCCGTGGAGACGAAGATGTCGGTGCCCGGCAGCTCGCGCAGCACGGCGGCCAGCATGTCGGCGGCGCTCTCGACGTCGACGCGCGTGACACCAGCGGGCGTCGGCACACTCACCGGGCCGGCCACCAGCGTCACGCTGGCGCCCGCCTCGCGCGCCGCTTGCGCCACCGCGAAGCCCATGCGGCCCGAGCTGCGGTTGCTGATGAAGCGCACCGGGTCGATGCGCTCACGCGTTGGCCCAGCGGTGACGAGCACCCGCCGAGCGGCGAGGGCGCCGCCAGCGCCCGCGAGCAGCACCTGCATTCGCTCCGCGAGATCGAGCGGCTCGAGCATGCGCCCGGGACCCGTCTCCCCGCAGGCCTGATCGCCTTCGCCCGGACCGAGCAGCCGGACGCCGCGTTGCACGAGCGTTGCGACATTGGCGCGCGTCGCGGCGTTCGACCACATCAGATGGTTCATGGCGGGGGCGACGGCGAGCGGCGCGGTGCTCGCCAGGCACAACGTCGCGAGCAGATCGTTCGCCTGGCCGGCGGCGAGGCGCGCGAGAAAGTCCGCGCTCGCCGGCGCGATCAGGATCGCATCCGCCCAGCGCGCGAGCTCGATGTGCCCCATGGCGGCCTCTGCCGCCGCGTCCCACAGGTCGCTGCGGACCGTTCGGCCCGAGACGGCCTGGAAGGTGATCGCCGTAACGAACTCGCGGGCCGCGGCGGTCATCACGACCTGCACCTCGGCGCCGCGCTCGCGCAGCCGCCGCACGAGATCCGGGCTCTTGTACGCGGCGATGCCGCCGGTCACGCCGAGGAGGATGTGTTTGCCCTGCATGCGCGTTCTGTCTGCCTGACCCCTTTCAATTATCGCACCGCGCCCTGCCTGGCGCGCGGCGGCGTGCAAAGCTGTGAATCAGCTCGCTCGTGCCCCGCCTGCTGCGGCGTGCCCGCCGCGCGCGAGGACCGCTGAGCTTAGAACCGAAAGGCATGAGGGACCGCGCGCAGCGTGAAAGCCATCAGTCGCGGCGCTTTCTCCCCCTGCCACGCCCGACCACCCGCTCCGTAGACTTGCGCCGGCATCCTCCGGAGCTCACAGGCAATGACCATCCGCGACTGGCCCGGCCGCGAGCGACCGCGCGAAAAGCTGCTCGAGCGTGGCGCACAGGCACTCTCGGACGCGGAGCTGCTCGCGGTGCTGCTCGGCTCGGGGGCGCGCGGACGATCGGCGGTCGAGCTGGCGCGCGCCCTCATCGCCGAGTTCGGCTCATTGCGCAAGCTCCTGAATGCGGAAGCGCGACGTTGCCTCGGACAGGCCGGCATCGGCCCGGCGCGGTACGCGAGCCTGAAGGCGGCCGTGGAGCTCGCGCGGCGGCATTTCCGCGAGGCGCTGCACGTCGGGCCGGCGCTCGCGGCGCCGGATGAGACGCGCACTTTTCTCGTCGCGCAGCTGCGCGACCGGCCCTACGACGTGTTCTACTGTCTTTATGTATACTGGAGATATAACTTATTGGTTTTATTCGCTTTTAAATAGATGAAAGACTAACGGTCCCTCTGTGGTCCGTCACAGGCGCAAGGAAATCACTGCTCAACAGCGCTGTTCAGACGCGAAAACGCCCGCATCATTGCGGGCGTCTTCGTGTCCGCGTCTGAAGCCAAGGTCCTACTGCTGATCGGTTTCTCTCGGTGTGCCGATGAAGGCACGGTTGTTGCCCAAGGCGTCCGTGACCTCGCAGACCACGTGGTTGAAGTTGTTGATTGCGTCGCATGCGATTGTGGCTCCGACAGCATCGCCACCGGGCGGGACAAGCACAAGGAAGCCGCGAGATTCATTTCCCACGAATCCCCCCCCGCCCCCGCCCGGGTTAAAGAAGCCGACGATAATCCCGCCATCGTTGATACCTCTCGCAGCCGTGTTGGCGTCGGCGATCCTGAACTGGGCGAGGAAGGGCGCCAGCTGCTGGCTATCCTTGCTGAGCGTGCCCTGCTGCCACACGAAGCCATACCGCCCGGTGCCGTCGGGCTGCCGGCCATCCCCGGTGATACGGCCGCTAGCGTTCATCCCCTGTGCTGTCGAAAAACCGGTGCCCGATCCAGGTGGCGTCGCGTCCGTGAAGGTCTTCGTGGCAGGGTTGTAAATGAACCCCGCAGTCGTGCTGAAGTCTTGGTTACTGTAGGGACCATTGAAGTTAAATCCCGTGATCAGTCCGGAGTTGGCGATGGCGCGCGCCTCGGTGTTGTCCCAGCCGGGCCGCGAGAAGAAGCTGTACTTCGTGCCGATAAGAATGAAACCTTGCTCGTGCGTGGGATCTGACGGGGAAAAAGCGCCGCCCACGATGACGCCGGCGTTGTTAATGCCATTCGTGCTGACGTTCGAAGAGCCGGCCGGAAACGCGAGCAGTGGCGTGAAGACTCCATTGCGATAGACGCCGGACTTGCTGCCATCAGCGTTGTTCACCGCAACCTGATCGTGGTCGTTGATGCCGATGACGAGGCCGAGCGGACCTATGCTCGGAATGAGGATCTCCGTCCAGGAGTAGCCTGCGGCGTTCGCCGCCGAGCTGATTGTAAAGCTGAGCGTCAACACGCTCGCGACACCGATGCGCCGGATGATCGATGCGCTTATGGGCAACCGATCAGCAGCCGTCGCTTGCAGATGCCTAGCGTCTTTTCCCAGTGACATGGAACCCCCTAACCAGAATTGTATTTGAGCATCGGAACTGTCGGCGAGAGTTCTCGCCGCCGCCCGCCCCCGATGTGTTAGAGCGAGCACGGCAGCTTAAGTCTTGTGCGCAGCGTGCAGCAACTGACCTTGCGCGGGCGACATAACGGTGTCTCGAGACCTTCCGTGCACGTGGGTGCAACAGGCCCTTACGCTGACGTCCCGGGAAGTGGTGTACGAGGATT
>Ga0335076_10003668_pt1 | contig 15441 bp, 15 predicted proteins | sample Lox_Sample_25_FD_206717 | JGI IMG/M metagenome (GOLD analysis project Ga0335076, IMG submission 206717) | Soil microbial communities from Loxahatchee National Wildlife Refuge, Florida, United States - Lox_Sample_2.5 | ecosystem: Environmental > Terrestrial > Soil > Wetlands | place: USA...
GCCGGCGCGCCCTGTGCACTCTCCGCGCAAGCCGCATTTTGTCGAGTGATTCGCGACAGTTCCCATTCGTGCAACCGTGCCGTCAACCCGGCGATGTGAACCACGCATGCGAGCAGTCGGTTCTCTTCTTGGCGCTCAATGCCGCGCTGCAAACGCAACAGCGACTCCAGTCGGTATCGAAAGGCCACCACTTCACTCCGGCAAGGCTCGCAGCAACTGCACCGTTTCGTCAAAGCTGGTCTGCTCTGTTCTGTCCTGCCGCAGAAACTGCGTCAACGCAGGTAATGCCGCAATCGACCGGTCCAGCATGGGATCGCTGCCTTTTTGATATGCCCCAATACGCACCAGGTCTTCGCTTGCTGCGTACGTCGCCAACAATTCTCTCAGCCGCCTGGATTTTTCGAGATGCTCCGTGCTGCACACCGAGCTCATCAACCGGCTGAGGCTGTCCAGCACGGAAATCGGAGGATAGTGCCCCTTCGTGTTCAGCTTACGATCCAGCATCACGTGCCCGTCCAGCAGCGCGCGAACGGCATCGACCAACGGATCCTGCTGATCATCGCCTTCCATCAATACCGTGTAGAACGCGGTGATGCTTCCGCTGCCGAAATTTCCCGCGCGTTCAATCAACCGCGCCAGCAGCGTGAATACCGATGGTGTGTAGCCTTTCGCCGTAGGAGGCTCGCCCGCCGCCAGCCCGATTTCGCGCTGCGCCATCGCAAAGCGTGTCAAGGAATCCACTACTAAAAGCACGTGTTTGCCCTGCGCGCTGAAATACTCGGCCACCGTGGTGGCTGTAAGAGCCGCGCGAATTCGCAGTAAGGGAGACTGGTCGGAAGTCGATACCACGACGACGGATCGCTCCAGTCCTTTTGCGCCAATCGATTCCTCGAGGAACTCCCGCACTTCGCGGCCGCGCTCTCCTACCAGCGCCAGCACCGTCAAGTCTGCGCTGGTGCCCCTCGTCATCATCCCGATCAGCGTGCTCTTCCCCACGCCGCTCCCCCCAAAAATCCCCACCCGCTGGCCGCGACCGCAAGTTAACATTCCATCGATGGCGCGGATGCCGCAGCCCAGCGGCTCGCGAATCGGCTGCCGTTGCAACGGTTGCGGTGGATCGCCGTGCAGTGGCCAATATTCGTGGGCGCGGTAAACCGGCCGGTTGTCCAGCGCCTTCCCAGAGCCGTCAATCACCCGGCCCAGTAATTCCGGACCGACGCGCAATGCCGGCATCGTTCCCCTGGTCACGATGCGGTCACCGTAGCGAATCCCGCTGGGCCGTTCGAGAGGCATGCTGAGAACCGACCGGCCGCGAAAACCAACGATTTCCCCGCTGAACTTCCGGCCGTCCTCCGTCAAAATGGCGCAACCTTCCCCGACGCTGCAAAACGGCCCTTCGGATTCCACCAAATGTCCCACAGCTTTGGTAACGCGTCCGGTCCACCGCAACGCAGAAAAATCCTCCAGACGTTTCAGGTAGGGCTTCAGGCTCCGCCGTTCGACCATTAGCGCACCCGCGGACGCTGCTCCAGCAGATCGAAGAAACCCTGTTCAATTTCCTTCAGTTGCGTGTCCAGGCTGATCTGCGTGCTGCCAACTTCTGTTTCGAGCAGACACTCCCCATGGGGCAAAGTCGCGTCCCCCAAAAGTTCCAGCGACTGCGTTCCGTTCGTCTGTGCAAAGAATTCGTTCCAGGAGTGCGTGTCCGCCGGATGTACGCGCAGGCGGACCCTCGCACCCGCATCCAATTTCTCCAGAGCCACATGCACCAACGCGGTCAGGAGCAAAGGATCGATCTGTGCTTCACGGTGCAGTATCTTTCTGGCAATCGCCAGCGCCAGCTGTACCACCTCTGGCTCGATACGATGGAAATAGTCTTCACGCTCGTTTTGAAAGGCCTCTACCGCCGCTTGGATGTGCAGCCGCAGAGCCGCGATTCCCGCTTCGCAAGCCACGCGTGCACGATTTTCGCCTTCGTGCAGTCCCCGTTGATGTGCCTCTTTTTCGCGTTTCTCGGCCAGCGCGGTTGCGTTAACTTCCGCGCTCCAGGGCGCACCGCCGTCGACCGGCAGCGCTTCACTGTCGGCAGTTGCGGATACATAGCGAAAAATCTCGCCCTCAGCGGCGAAACTCTCCGGCGTGCTGCTAAACGACATACGCATCCTCCTGCTCCTGTTTCAGCGTGAGCTTGCCCTCGCCTTCCAGCCGCCGCGCTACGGCAACAATCTCTTGCTGCGCCACGTGGACATCTCTCGAGCGAACCGGCCCGAGCACGTCCATGTCTTCTTTCAGCATTTCGACGGCTCGCGACGACATGCATTTGAAGAAATGATTCTTTAAATCCTCCGACGCGCCCTTGAGGGCTGTAGCGAGCGTCTTTTTGTCGACCTGTCCCAGCAGTTCCCGCACTCCCGTATCCGCTACCTCCAGGAAATCCTCGAATGTGAACATCAGGTTGCGGATCGTGGTTGCAAGTTGCGTGTCGTCCTGTTCGATAGCTTCCAGGATGGTGCTGGCAGCTTCCTGGTCAATCTGGTTCAGCAGGTCGGCGACCGCCTTTACTCCGCCATAGGCTCGTTGACTCTGCGTGCCCAGTGTCATGAGCCGTTTGTGCAGAACCAGCGAGATTTTTTTGACCATTTCCGGGGAAAATTGCTGCATCTGCGCCAGGCGCTTCACTGCTTGTCCGCGGATCTTTTCCGGCAACATCATCAACACCGCCCGCGCCACCTTCGAATTCAGGTGCGCCAGAATTAATGCAATCGTTTGTGGATGCTCGCCCTGTATGAATTTGGCCAGCTGTTGCGGATCGGTCTTTTGCAGCGTGTCTAGGCTTTGCGCGCTGGCTTCCTGAGCCTGATGCACCTCTTCGAGCAAGTCCGTCGCGGCCTGCTCTCCGAATGCTTTGACCAGCAGTTTGTTGGCGTAATCGCGGCCACCTTGCGCCAGATATTCCTGGGTCAAAGCAAGGCGGTGATACTCGTGCAACACTTTCGAGGCCATTTCGGGAGAAATGTATTCGAGATCGGCGATCTCCTGGGTGATCGCGCGAACCTCCGGATCGGGCAAGTACTTATATACCGTTGCGGCGACATCGTCGCCCAGGAGCACTAGCAAAATGGCGGCTTTTTTCCTGCCCGCAAGCGCCAGTTCTTCGGTCATTTGGTCTGCCCCTGCGTCTGTTCGGACTCACGGATCCAGTTTTGTACCAGGCGGCTGGCGCCTCCGGGGTCCGATTTGATCCGCGTCACCAGTTCACGCTTGAGCAAAATCGTTTTCGAAACGTCTGGTGACGGGCTGTCTTGTAACGCTGCCAGCGTCGCGCTGTCGAGTTCGCCGGCGCTTGTCACCCCTGCAGGTAATGCCGCGGCGGAGCCTCCGGCCCCGCCCGTTGCCAGCGCGCGGGAAGGGTTCTGCAAGATGTGGATGACCTGCTTCTGGACCGGCCGCAAAACGAGCAGATAGACGAGCACGAAAATAACCAATAAAGCCGCATATCGCAGCACGCTGGTCCAGCGTTCCACGAACACCATCACCTTCTGCACTTTCCCCGGCGGAACAGGAGCATCCACCGGCGCTTGCACGAAGGAAATGTTCTGCAAGGAAAACAGGTCGCCGCGCTGCGCATCAAATCCAATGGCGGCCTTCGCCAAGTCTTCAATCTGTTTCAATTCTTCGGGTGTGCGTTTCCGCCGGGTCTCCTGGGTCTTCCCGTTTTCTGTTTTAGTCTCGATGGCGTCGTCAACCAGGATGGCCGCCGCCAAACGCTTCACCCGCCCGGCGGGCTCGAGCAAATGGCGCGTGGTATGACTCACCGCGAATGTCTTGCTCTCGGTATGGATCCCCTGCGTCGTGGAGTTCGATTTTGCCTGTGCTGCGGCGGTTGCCGTAGCCTGCGAGTTGGGCGCGTTGCTGGGTGTTCCCGGAATGCCAGCCGGTTCCAGGTCCCCAACCGTTTCCTGCGAGATTTGCGAGGTCAATACTACCGGATTGTTCGGATCATATAGATCCTGGGTGCTCTCTCCGGAAGTCGGATCGTAATCTATGGTAATGCTGCTCTTGATGTGGTCGCCGCCAACCACCGGGGCTAGAGTCTGCACCAACCTTTCCGCCAGCACGGTCTCAAAATCCGCGACGCCCATTCCTCCAGTCAACATCCGGCCCTGTCCGGGCGAAGGAATCTGGCCATCCGTGGTCACCACCGTCACATTTTGTGGCGTGAGTCCATCCCACGAACTGGCCACCAGATTCGCCACCGGGCCAGCCAGCACATCCGTAAGCCTTGCGCCGCGCAGTTTCAGAACCACGGACGCTTTCGCGGGCCGTTCCCGATCCGCGAACAACGACTCTCTGGGCAGAACCAGGTGTACTCGCACCGAGTCCACGCCGTTCATTGTCTGGAGGGTGCGCTCGAGCTCGGCCTCCACCGCCCGCTGGTAATTCACTTTTTCGGAGAAATCACTGCCTGACCAGTTCGGTTTGTCGAACAGCTCAAAGCCCATTCGGCCACTGGAAATCGCGCCCTGTGCGGTGGACGCCAGCCGTGCCTTGTCGATTTCGTTCGCGCGCACGAGTACGGTTGTGCCATCGGTAGAAATTTGCGCCGCGATGTTCTGGCCCCCCAGTCGCTGCGCCAAAATTTGCGCGTCGGCGGGCGCCATGCCTGCGTATAGAGGTTTGTAATCATTGCCTGCAAAGTACGCCGTGAATCCCCAAACAATGGCGGCCACCAGCAACCCGCTACCGGCTAGCAGGATCTGTTGCCGGAGGGAAAGCGCCTTGAGGAAAGCCACAATTTGTTGCAAGGATTTTTCCATTCGCCGCGATTCCGGATTCTCCCTTCAGCGCCAGATCAGAACTGCATGCCGGAAACTTGCTGATACGCCTGCACGATCTTGTTTCGCACCTGGACCATCATTTCGAAGGCCAAGCTCGCCTTTTCCACCGCGATCATCGCGGAGTGCACATCCTGGCTGTTTCCGCTCAATAGTTGCCCGACATGGGCATCCGCCTCGCTTTGTAACTGGCTGACCTGCGACATGGCTTGTTCCAGATTCTTCAGGAATTCCCCCTTGCCCCGTTCGCTGCTTTCGCGAGAGATGCTCGAAGTCACTCCAACCTCGCCTGCGTTCGGCGGTAAACCCTGAATCGGCGCTCCCATGTTGTCCTCTCCTCACCCGCGCGTTGCCGCTAACTCAATATCGTGATTGCCGACTGGATCATGTTCTTCGTGCTGGTTACCGCGGCTGCGTTCATTTCATACGCTCGCGCCGCACCCATGAGATTGACCATCTCCTCCGCCGGATTGATGGCCGGATAAGACACATATCCCTGCGCGTCGGCGTCGGGATGGCCCGGCTCGTACCGCCGTACGGGCGGCGTGTTGTCGGCAACCAAGCCCGTCACTCGGACATCTTCTGCATGCATGTCTGCCAGCGACGCGAGCATCATCCCGTTGAAGTTGCCGAATCCCGCGGGACGAGCGCCGAAGACAACGTGGACGCGTTGATACGGCCCGCCGCTTTCTGTTTTGGTGGTCTCCGCATTGGCCAAGTTCGCCGCCGTAATCTCCGCGCGAATCCGTTCTGCCAGCAGCGCGGACCCGCTAATCTCCATCACACGAAACAGGTTCACGATGATTGGCCCTCCCGGATCGCGGTGTGAATCTCGGCAAATTCGGCCCGCAGTATGGTGGTCGCAACTTTGAACTGCAGCTGGGTCTCGGCGAGCAACATCGACTCGCGGTCCACGTTGACATTGTTGCCGTCGGGCCGCGCAAGCAGACCTCGCACCGGAACCACAAATGGGCTCATTCCGTCCTCCGGGATACCATTCATTGCGCGGTGCAGTTCTCCGCGAAAGTCCATATCGCGTGTGTGGTATCCCGGCGTATCTACGTTGGCGAGATTGCTGGACACCAGCGTTTGCCGCATGGCCGCTAAATCCAGAAAGCGCTCCAGTACCTGCAAATTCGGCTCGCTCAGCAGACTCATGACACTCTCCTGGCCGGCAAACGAAACTCGCGAATCTTGTTGCGCACCGTGCGTAGGCTCACTCCCATCAGCGCTGCGGCCTTGGTGCGGTTGCCCCCTGTGGCTTCGAGGGTGGCCTCCAGCAGCCGCCGTTCCATCTCCTGAAGCGTAAGCCCCGGCTTGCAACTTGCCTCGTCACCGTCCTTTTCGTGGAGGTCGGCACCCAGCATTCCGCCACAGCCTTCGAGCGTGGTGCCCACAGCAAATGCCAGCTCGCGGCGGATCACGTTTTCCAGTTCCCGCACGTTTCCGGGCCAGTCGTATTCCTGTAGCTGCGTAGCGAGTTCCGGGGCCAGCCGGAATAGCCCGCGGCATTCCACCGGTTCATATTTGCGCAGGAAATGCAGCGCCAGTGGCAGAACATCTTCGCGGCGCTCGCGTAAGGGAGGAATGGTCAGTGGCACCACGTGTAGCCGGTAAAAGAGGTCTGCGCGAAACGCGCCTGCTTTCACCTGCTGGGTTAACGCCTTGTTTGTCGTAGCTACGATGCGCACGTCCACTGGGACCGGCTTGGTACCGCCCAATCGGTCGATTTCCCGCTCTTGTAACGCGCGCAGAAGTTTTGGTTGCAAAGACAGCGGCAAGTCCGCAATTTCGTCCAGCAGTAACGTCCCGCCATTCGCCAGCTCGAACTTGCCCACCTTGTTGCCTTGCGCGCCGGTAAACGCCCCGCGCACATGGCCAAACAGCTCGCTTTCGAGCAGATTTTCGGGAAAGGCCGAGCAGTTGACTGCCACGAACGGGCCCTCCTTCCGTTGGCTGCGCCGATGAATGATTCTCGCCACGACTTCTTTCCCGGTGCCGCTTTCCGCTTCGATCAGCACGTCCACGTCGCTGCGCGCCACCTTCCTCGCCTGTTCCAGAACGCGCCGGAACACCACGGACTGTCCAATTGCCTCCGGCTCCGCCGGGCCCAGCAATGTTTCCGCTGCATGCCCCATGAACTGTTCCGCGCGAGCTTCCAGTTCCTCAAAGGCGATCGGTTTTTGCAGATAGTCGCAGGCGCCGCCACGCATCGCTTCCACCGCACCGGGCACGCTACCGTAAGCCGTCAACAGAATCACGGGAGTGTCCGGCAGGCATTTCCGGACGCCTTCGACCACCTGCAAGCCATCTCCGTCCTGCATGCGCATGTCCGTGATCACAAGCTTCGTGGGCGACACGCGGAAAGCCGTCAACGCCTCCGTGACTCCCGACGCGCTGCGCACCCGCCATCCCCGCCGGAGGAAATTGGCTTCGAGCGCTTCGCGCATGCCGGCTTCATCATCCACAATCAGCACTTCTTTCATGCGCTTTCTCCTGCCACCGGCAGCACGATCGCGAATTGCGTTCCCTCTTTTACTTTGCTCTGTACTTCCAGAACGCCGCCGTGCTGTTCCACGATTCGCTTAGACACCGCCAAGCCCAGCCCGGGGCTTCCCGGAGTCGTTGTGAACCCTGCGTCAAAGATTTTCTCCAGCAGCTCCGGCGGAATACCTCGCCCCTCGTCCTGCATCTCGATGCGAACCAGCCCGCCAGGATATTGCGGAGCCCACATCAGCCGGACACACAACGCCCCGCCGGGAAGCATGGCCCGGAAGGCGTTGAGCGCCAGATTCAAGAACACCTGCTTCAATCGGCTGGCATCCGCTGGCACATTGACTTTGCCGATGCGGTTTTCATAGTCAATTTGCTGCCCGCGTTGTCGCGCCACCGGCAACAGAAACTCCGTAACTTCACCAAGCAAGCGGTCGATGCCCACCGGCGCCAGATGCAAGCCGCTCTGCGAATGAAACTGCAACACGTTATTCACTGTGGCGGAGAGCGAACGTAAGCCTGCGCGCAAATGATTGACCCACTGTCGCGTCTCTGGAGTTGTCGCGACTGCTTCTTCCAGCAGTCCTGTGAAGAGTTCCATGCTGCCCAGCGGGTTCCTGATTTCATGGGCAAGCAGCGTGGTCATTTCCGCAAGCGCCAGCGATTGCTGCGCGCGTTCCCGCTCGCACGCTGCGCGCTTCTGCTCGGTTAGGTCACGGAGGATCCAAATAGTCTCTTCGGGCTCGCCCGCGGTTCCACTCGCCGGAGCGCTGGACACGCCGATTGAACGGCCAGCATCGCCTTCCCCAACGGACCAGTCCTCCTCGCGACCGTCCGTGCCATTTGGCCGTCGCGCCAGTAATTTAGCCAGCATTGGCCGCGATAAACCATCAGAATCCCCGTGCCACTCGGCGGGAATCTCCAGCAGCCGTTTTGCTTCCGGATTGATCAGACGCACTGCCTTTGCAGCGCCGTCGGCTACAACTACTCCGCACGGCAACTTTTCGAGCACTTTCGCAAGGTGCGCTCGAACCCGCGAATTCTCTTCCAGACTATGGTCGAGTTCGGCGTTGGCGCGCGCCAGTTCTCCACGCAGCCGCACCACTTCTCCTTGCAGTTGCGTGTACGACTTTTCGAGCGAACCCGCGGCTTGCGTAAATGTAAGAAATGCATTGGCCAGTTCGCGCCCCACCGCCGGTTTTGCCGCACGGTTCTCCATCAAAGGCTTGTTGTTCTGCGCCGGGATGCGCCGAATCCCCGTAATTTTTCGATTTCGCCTCTTTCGCATAGTAGGCTTGACCCAAGCTCCTCTCTGGACCAGATACCCACCTGGCACTGGGAAATCTCTGCCTCGCGCGAACGCAGAAAAACAGGTGCGCGTACGTCGCCAGAAAAGATGGGAAATGTCTATTGAAAGGAGGGGAGTTAGTCAAACGAACGTCTTCGTCCACTGCCCCAGAAGCGTACAGTGTCTTCGCCGAACACACATGGTACTACGCACTTCCTGCCCAGGTACCTTCCTGAACGGCAATTCCGTGCGTTCGCACCGCGCCAGACATGCTCCTGCGCATACCGCAAGTGCTTCACTTACGCTATCGGCAATCCGTCACGAAACCTTTAGTGGGATTCTTCGGTTGTATGCTGTTCCAGTTTGGGTGAGAACACGGCTTCCACAAGTGACTGCACCCGAGGTACGAACGCATCCAGATCCATTGTGAAGCGCGCCAAATCCATATTCATTAGCCGCGGGCATACCCTCGCCAGCTGCGCCCAGGCCGGGTCTTCCGCTAAGTCTATACTTAGCCATTCTTCGTACCCGTGCCCTAACCCGCGCAGCCGGCAGAGAATATCCGCCAAATGCACCAGCATCACCAGCGGCTGCTCCGCCGAGAATCTTTCCGGGCTATGATGCCAAGCGATCACCTCATTGATCGCCGGTGGCAGCTTCCACAAGTCCGCAAGCATGCGGCCGCTGTCGCAGTGCGTAAACCCCAAGTCGACGTTCTCTTGATCGAAAAGAGGTATGCCTTTCGCGGTCGCGCTCGCCAGCACTCCGCCATATTCGTTCGTATAAGCAAGGGAATTCACTAAAACACCGAGATCGTGCAACAGTCCGGCCAAATATGCTTTGTCTGGATCCTCGTATCCGATTCGCTCGGCCAGCTCGCGCGTAACGGCCGCACAACCCAGGGAATGTCGCCAGAACACTCCCGCATCGATCGACCATTTCGCGCCCGCGCTGAATTTGTCCAGGCAACACGTCAACAAAATGTCTTCTACCCGCTGAATTCCTAGCGTCACAATGGCGGCGCGTATCGATTCCGTTTCTTTGGCCCGCCCATACAGCGGCGAATTGGCGATCCGCAGGCATTGGGCGGCGATGGTCTTGTCGTAAGACACCAACTCCACCACTTTCTTCAAATCGATCCGGTCCGCCGGCAAGCGCAGCAATTGCAGGAGCGGCTCCAGCACGGCAGGAGAGGATGGCAAAGATCGCAAGCGCTCGACCCGCTTTCGCAGTCCATCGCGCAGATTCGGACTCATCGCTTGTTCTCCTATTTCGGCGCCACCGAGGATGATTTTCGGTACACCGTAGTTCCCGGTAAGTGCACCAGGCGAAATTGATCGTTCACCTGAAATAGCGATTCCGCCTGCCCAAGGAAAAAATGGCCTAAGGTAAGCAAATTGGCGTAGAAGTGTTGGACGACTCTCCGCTTCGAGGCAATGTCGAAATAAATGAGCACGTTGCAGCAGAAGATCAGATCCATGCCCTTCATGAATAGCATTCGCGAATCGTCATTCAGGTTCAGCCGGGAGAACTGAATCTTCCCCTTCACTTCATCTTTAACCTTCAGCCGGCCCTCCTCTCCCGGAATGAAATATTTTCTTTTGTACAACTCGGGAGTGTTCCGCAGCGCGTAGCCGCCGTAAACCCCCGCGCGGGCCGTCTCGATGGAGCGGTCGTTCAAGTCCGTGGCCTGGATATCAAACACCCAATCTCGTAGCAGTTTCTCCTGCTCTTCCATGAGGAACATTGCCAGCGTGTAAGGCTCTTCGCCCGTCGAACACCCCGCGCTCCACACGCGTAATTTCCTTAGCCCTATCTTTTGCCGCTCCGCGACAATCTCCGGAAGGATCAGATTGTGCAGAGCGTTGATTTGCGGGATGCTCCGGAACAAGCAGGTTTCACCGATCGTGATCTCGTTCAGGAGCTCCCGGGTCTCCGCGTCTCGCCGTGCCGGTGTGCTTAGAAACTGAAAATAGTCGCGCCCGCTGCCGATGGCCGGCGTGATCTTTTCCATCCGGCGCTTACACGCTGCCACCAGCAGGTAAAGCTTCTCCTCCGAGTGATAGATGCCGCACGCCTGGTAAACAAAATCGCGAATCTTCAAATAAACGAGGTCTTGCGCTTCCTCTTTCGCCGGTTTCGCTTCCGGGACTGCGGGCTTTATTACATCTACGGGCATTGTAGTTTTCTGTCCTCCACGTTATGGTTTCGCTGTCGCTGCACGAAGCGGCTTCTCTCTTGGCTTTTTCAAATGCTGTGATGTCTCAGCTCGTCTCTCGCATGGATTGACCCAAGCCCGACTCGCCTTTCAACCTCTTCGGCAATCTCACCCAAAGGGTAGCTGCCATCAGCCAGGCCGGCGGCCGCCACCTGCCCTGGCATGCCCCATACCACCGAACTGGCTTCATCCTGGACGATCACTTGCCCGCCAGCTTCCCGAATGCATTGCGCTCCTCGCACTCCATCGGATCCCATCCCCGTCAAGACCACACCCAACGTCTTAGCGCCATAAACCTGTGCGACAGAGGCAAACAACACATCCACCGCCGGCCGGCAGGAATTCTCCGGTGCTCCCTTGTTCATCGCCAGACGCACGGCCCCTCCGTCACGGAACAGGATCATGTGGTGATCCCCGGGAGCGATCCAAGCTACTCCCGGTTTCACAAACTCTCTTTCCGCTCCTTCACGAATCGCGATTTTCGCCATTTTGTCCAGCCGCTCCGCTAGGAGCCTCGTGAACAACGGAGGCATGTGCTGCACCAGGACAATCGGTACCGGGAACTCTTTTCGAAATCTCGGCAACACTTCCGCTAGTGCGTTTGGCCCGCCGGTCGACGATCCGATGGCAACGATCTCGATGCTTCCGCGTGTCGATGAGTGAACGCCCCGCAAACCGTTTCGCGGCAACGCAGGAACGGTGGTCCTTCGCTCGCAGAGCCCTTTTATCTTGGGTAACAGTTCCGCTTGAATCTTCAGCCGGGTCTGTTCGACACTCCCCGTATTGCTCGGTTTTGTGACGTAGTCGCTCGCTCCAAGTGACAGCGCCTCGATTGTCACCGCGGCTCCGCGTTCCGTTAGCGTGCTGAACATGATGACCGGCAGCTTGGGATAATGCTTCCGGATCTCGCACAGGACCTCGATTCCCGACTTGCCGGGCATCTCGACATCCAGCGTGATCAAATCCGGCTTGAGAATGGGAATCTTCGAAAGGCCGATCGCACCGTCGGCTGCCGTTCCCGCCACTTCAATCGAGGGATCCGTTGCCAGCGCTTCTGAAAGAACTTTTCGGATGACCACCGAGTCGTCGATTACCAGTACGCGTATCGTGGCCATGAGTTCGCTTTCGCCCCCCTGCTTCGTTGTTCGCCAAGAAAAGCAGAAGTTGACTCCTCTCTCAGCAAGACGGGTTCCAGCGAATGGGTGTTCACCTTTGAACACCCTTGCATACCGCCGCCTCTCTCCTTACGTTTCTCCCGGCAAACTGCTTGTTTTCTATCAGAGACCTTCTCCCGTGCGGAACCGCGGGAACTCGTCCCTGAACACTCGGTCTGCCGTGTACTACTGTTCGCTCCATTCGTTAGCGGATCGTTCAAATCGGAACAGACTCGCTCAAGTGGAAGGAGATTGGCCACTCGCTCTGGAGCGGTCCTCCGCTCGTGTGCTGAGGCACAAAATCGATTGTTCAAAGAGGCACCTTAAACCGTCGCCAAATCGTTTTTCTCGCGGCATAATGTGCGCAGGATGGAGGAGCCCCCCGAATGAAAGAAAAACAAGAAGTCTCGCGCCGTAGCTTTATCGGTACTGCAGCCGCCGCGGGCGCCGCGGTCACAATCGTTCCCAGGCACGTACTCGGACGCGGTTTTACCCCGCCGAGCGATCTATTCAACGTCGCTTGTGTCGGTGTCGGTGGGATGGGCCGCAGCAATCTGATCAATCTCGCCAGTCAAAATGTCGTTGCGCTGTGTGACGTCGATTGGGGCTATACCGACAAGAATCTGTCTCGACTCGATACAGACGTCGCCAACCTTCAGGCTCACATCGATCATCCCGACGCCGCGGCTCCCGGCGCCCGCCCCTCCTCTGATACCGATCCCGTCAAAGCCAAGGAGCGGCTCGACAAAATCCTCCATCTCAAAAATGATTTGATCCCGAAGGCCAAGCGCTATTCCGACTATCGCAAGATGCTCGAGCAACAAAAGGATATCGACGGCGTCGTGGTGGCTACCTCCGATCACATGCACGCTCCCATCGCGCTCGCCTGTATGGACATGGGCAAGCATGTGTTCGTCCAGAAACCGCTCACCTGGTCGGTCTCCGAAGCACGCCAGCTCGCCAAGCGCGCTAAAGAAACCAAAGTCGCCACACAGATGGGCAACCAGGGCCGTTCCATGGACGACACTCGCACTGCCGTGGAGTACATCTGGTCGGGCGCAATCGGTGAAGTCCGCGAGGTTCACGTTTGGACGGACCGGCCTGTTGGCTATTGGCCACAGGGAATCCCTCGTCCGAAAGCCGCCATCGAGCCGCTCGACACGCTGAAATGGGATAAGGCTGGAGTGGATGCCCGGCTCGCCAACGCGATGGCCTCAGGCAACTATCCCGTTCCCGAAACCCTTTCTTGGGATCTCTTCCTCGGTGTGGGCCCGGAAGTGGGCTACCACCCTGTGTATCATCCCTTTAACTGGCGCGGCTGGGTCGATTGGGGCTGCGGTGCTATTGGTGATATGGGCGCCCATCTTCTGGACGTTTCGATGTGGGCTCTCAATCTCGGCTGTCCCACCAGCATCGAAACGGTCTCCAGTCCGTTCAACGGCGTCTGCTTCCCCACCGCGACTATGACCTTCTACGAGTTTCCCGCTCGCGGAACGATGCCCCCGGTGAAACTCACCTGGTATGACGGCGGCTTTATGCCCCGCAGGCCCGAAGAACTCGGCGACGAATCTTTGAAGCCCGAAGGTGGCGCCCTTCTGATTGGTAGCAGGGGCAAGTTGATGCACAACACCTACGGCCGCAGCCCGCGCCTGCTCCCGGCCTCGCTCCAGCAATCCGCTGGAAAGCCCCCGGAGAAGCTCGCCCGCGTCGATAAGGAAGATCATGAAACCAATTGGGTAGACGCCGCGAAAGGAAAGACGACCGCCTCCTCGCCCTTCGAATACGCTTCCAAGTTGACCGAAGTGATGTTGCTCGGTGTGGTTTCGCTCAAATCCGGCAGCAAAAAACTTCTCTATGACGGCGAAAATATGCGGATCACGAATGTCTCTGAGGCCAACCAATACCTCACGCGGCAGTATCGTACCGGCTGGTAAGCCAACCTCGCGAATACTTACGAGAAGGGCCCGGAGGATTCCGGGCCTTTTTCATTTCACCCAGAAAACCTCTCTCAGGCGAATTTTGCTTTCACTTCTTCCGGAATGGCGGCTCCGCTGAACTTACGCGGACCTTCGGCATTCCGAATCGTCCAAACCCTTTTTTCAATTCCTTCGACGGCCAGCACATCTCCGCGGTAAAGCCGATGCTGCACCTGAAAGCTGCTTTTGCCCCATTCCGTGACGCAGGAGTCGACATGAACGATATCCCCGAACGAGGACGGCACGATGAAGTTGCAGCTCGCGTGCACCAGCGGAATCCCCGCAATCTGGTAGCGCGCCAACAGCTCAGGCTTCTTGATGCCCAATGCACGGTGAAACAGCGCGTTGGTGCAACCGTCGAAATATTCGAAGTAGCGAGGGAAAAATACGATACCAAACGGGTCGCAATCGCCCCATTCAATTTGAATTTCCGATCGGTGAATCAGCATATCCGTCAGCACCCGCCAAAGTGACACTGGTCGAGTCTATCGCACACCGCCTCCCCAGTTCCAAGCTTGGTCGTGAGTACTGATACCCACTTTGGAGGTTAGCGGGGTGCATTCGACGAGTCGATGCACCGGACTAACCAGGAGTTACGAGTAAGATCGATGCTTCGCGACCCGTGCTAGACTAACGAAAATCGAGGCAACAAATTGACAACTAGCCCAACATTGATGGCCCGACGGCGGGACCGCAGGTTTTATTTCGTTGTTACGGCATTGGTCGCAGCGCTGGTGTTCACGGGGTTTGCGCGAACTTTTTATCTGAATGGCTTCTTCGCCAAACTGCACTTGCCGTCACTGTTTGTAGTGCATGGCGTAGTGTTTTCGAGTTGGCTGGTGGTGCTGGTGACGCAATCCGCCTTGATTTCGGCCAAACAAGTCAAGGTTCATCAGAGGCTAGGCTACGCAAGCATCGCGATCTTTGCCGGCATGGTGGTTTTAGGCTGGATCATGTCGGTAGATGCCGCGCAGCGCGGCTTCACTCCACCGGGTGGTCCTCCTCCGCTCACATTTCTAGGATTTCAACTGCTTGGCCTTTTTATTTTCGCGGCGATTATTATGGCGGGGTTTCTCTATCGGAACCGCCCCGAGACTCACAAACGGTTGATGGTCGCGGGAACGGTGACGCTAATCACGCCGGCGGTCGCACGAATTTTCCTGTTGTTCACAACAAGCATGATTATTTTCAAGGCGTTCGGAGTTCAACTTGCGATTCTGATCGGGTGCATGGTCTACGACTACGTCAATCGAAAACAGGTGCATCGTGCCTATATCTGGAGCACGCTGGCATTCGTAGCGTGGATACCAACGAGTATATGGATTGGCAAGACGCAAGTGTGGCTGGCTGTGGCGCACTGGCTCACTGGATCTTGAATCATCCCAACCAGGGAAGAGTCGGAATTTGCGCCGCCTCGACTCCAGCATTGGTTCCGATACCCAAGTTACCGATTAGCCGACTTCCATGATAGGTCTGT
>Ga0335076_10003669_pt1 | contig 15439 bp, 13 predicted proteins | sample Lox_Sample_25_FD_206717 | JGI IMG/M metagenome (GOLD analysis project Ga0335076, IMG submission 206717) | Soil microbial communities from Loxahatchee National Wildlife Refuge, Florida, United States - Lox_Sample_2.5 | ecosystem: Environmental > Terrestrial > Soil > Wetlands | place: USA...
AGGCGCGCTCGCGCCGCTGAGAGGAACCTTACGTCTGCGGGCTTTACGACTGCGATGTGCGGGAATAAGCTCGCGCCAGCCGCTTCGATCACTTGACGGCAGCCAACGCGAGTCGGACACAATCTTCGAGCGGTTGGTCCGTATCGATCACGGTTTTTGGGAACGTAATCTCCTCGAACCGCGCCTTCACTTGAAGGTACAGATCGAAATCGCGATTCGAAGCGATGTGATTTGCGTCTTTTTCCAATCGCTGACGCGCCGTCTCATCATTGCAGACGCATTCGAGAATTCTCCACGCTTGCCCCAGCGCTTCGGCATAACCAGTTGCACGTTTTAGTTGGTACATTCGCGAAAAAGTTCGGCCATCGAGAAAGATAATTCGCGATGAATCTTTGCGAAACAGATATCCCGCAACTTTGAGCATCACGGCCATGCAGAAGTCATCCTGTACGCTGGAATGCTCAATGTCCGCGGCTGGAAAGAGTGCCGCGCGAATGGAATCCTTGTCCAGCACCGTTCCGTCGAGTTCAGTCGCAAGCGCTCTGCTGAGTGTGCTCTTGCCGGTGCCGGGAAGGCCGGCCATAAGGATGAGCATGAGGAGAGGATAACAAGCACGCAGCACTCAGCCCTGGCGCTGGTTGCCGTTGTTCGAGCTTATTTCAAATCCGTTGCGGATGCGATGTCATTCCGAACCGCTTCAGCGGTGAGAGCCTGCCCTGAGCGACTGAGCAGAGGGAAGGAGTCGAACCGGAATCTGCGGGTTCCATTCGAAATGCAGATTCCTCGGACCTAAAAGGTCCTCGGAATGACATGCTGGTAAGTATTGTCTGAATGCTGAGTGCTGATTGCTGAGTGCCGACTGCTGATTGCTACTGATTCAACGCCGTTTGCTGCGGCGCCGGATCGGCTGTATCAGACAAGCCGGTCGTCAGAATCTCAGAAACAGTCTTGTCCACGTCTTCCTGCTCGGCAACCAGGCGATTGGCGCGGAATTGATCGTATGCGCCCGCCACCATGATGTGGAAGCACCACTGACGGCGTTCTTCTTCCGGCTCGACCAAACGAGCTTCGTGCAGCGGACTAAGATAGGCTTCCATCCACTTCACTTCAGCTTTGGTCATGCCGCGCCGCTGCAGATCAACTGTCAATCCGGCAAGATGCGAGGAAGCAGTCTCGCCATATTCCGGCGCAGCATTGCGATTGTGCCGGCGAAGTTTTTTCTGAACCAGAACCGTACGTACGGCAGAGTTCACCTGAATCTGCTGATGAAACTGCTTGTAATAGGCGGTGCTGATGTCGTCGAGGAAATCCAGCGTCCATGGGCGGCAATACCGGCGCGAGGGATCGAGCGAAGGCTGAATGCGCAGGGATTCCGTAGGGATGATCGGAACCAGATCACCGCTGAGCTTCAGTTTTTCAAGCTGCTTATCGTCATAAATGCGCGGCAGGTTTAGCCGGTCGATTTCTTCGTTCTGCAGCAGCAGGGATTCGTGCGAAGGCTTGAATACCGGGTTCCACCGCAGATGATGAAAGCGATGCATGCGATGGTAACGCGGCGGAACCACAGGCCGCACAGCAAAGGCTTGGCAGCTCAGGGCCAGAGTCGCAAGAAAAATGATCGCGTTCTTCTGAATACTCATAGCGAACTAGACAGCAGGTTTATTCCCGGCGTTCATTCTATGACAGTTAGCGAAAAATCCAAGCTGAAAATTCAGAATTTTCGCATTACCTTGGGTTCACTCGCCGGTAATACCCGCTGGTTACCTCCAGTTACGAAGTGTGGCGTGCGCCTATTCAGATTGCAGCTAAGATGCCGTTCCGAGTACCTGGGTGGCTGGAAAAGATCTTCTTTGGATTCAGTTCTTACTGGAGGGGTTCATGGATGGCCCGCCCAGCGCGGTGTTCGCAGGGCAGGTGCAAGGGCCGAAAAGTGGCAAACTTTTTCGGTCACGTTACGAAAAGTGTCAATCGTAACCTCGCGGGTGAAACGGTTACTGGCAGCTCAAATTGCTTAGCTAATTGTCATTCCCAGATTGCCATGGCCAACTGTCATCGCGAGGAGTCTCACAGCGTGAGATGACGAGGAATCTGCTCTTCGGCTGAGGAACAGCAGATTCCTCCTCGTCTCGCGACCTCGACCCGTCGGAATGACAGCGGGAAAGGATTGTTTAGGTTACCGGCGGAAAAGGTCGCCCAATGCCTGTTTCATCACTGCGCCGCCAACTTCGGAGATGGAGCGCGTCAGCGGTATGTCCTTCGGACAAATCTCGACGCAGTTCTGCGCGTAGCCGCACTCCTGAATTCCGCCGTCGCCCATCAAGGCTAGGAGACGCTCGCGTTTTAATGCTGCTCCCGTCGGATGCGTGTTGAACAGCCGCACCTGCGAGATCGTCGCCGCGCCCACGAAGCCGGTGTGATCGTTGAACTGCGGGCAGACTTCCATGCAGCAACAGCACGAGATGCAGCGTGACAGCGGATAGGCTTCTTCCTGCTCCTGCATGGTGACGCGCGGGCCGGAGCCGAGATCGTATGTGCCATCGATTGGCACCCAGGCCTTCACGCGCTTCAAGTTTTCAAACAGCACGCTGCGATCGACAGCAAGATCGCGAATAATCGGAAATTTCGACAGCGGTTCCAGCCGAATCGGCTGTTCAAGATTGTCGACCAGAGCCGAGCACGCCATGCGCGCGCGGCCGTTGATCAGCATGGCGCAGGATCCGCAAACTTCCTCAAGACAATTCGAGTCGTAGGTAATCGGCGTGGTCGGCTTGCCGTCGCGCGTGACCGGGTTGCGCGCGATCTCCATCAGCGAAGAGATCACGTTCATGTGGTAGTGATGGGGAAGCTCGAACTCCTCCCAATAGGACTTTGCGTCCGGAGACGCCTGGCGGCGAATTTTGAAGCGAACGGACTTGGAATCGGGCATTCGGCTTCGGCGCAAGCACTTCTGTCTTAACCACCCAACATTACAAAATAACATTGAACCGGAACTTCATGGAATTCGCCGCGCGCTCGCGAATCCGCGAGATTGCAAAGGGTGGTCTGTGATCTCCGGACGCAGCGCCAAGTCTCTCCCTGTTTTCTTCGTAAATAGATGGCGAAGAGAGTGTCGGTAGCAAGTTAAAATGTCCGGTTTTTGTAGCAAGTGAAATGTCCGGTTTCAAAGTTGTGCCCTCGCCGATTGGGTTGGGTTGGTTTTGGGGATGGGGATGCAGGGGAAGGGGGCAGTTCCACTTCCCCTGCTCATCTCTGTAGAAGCTTTGGCAGGCAACGGGGCGCCCGCGGCATCATAGCGGCCCAGGCAATGCGGTCCGTGGGTGAGACTCAAGGTTCCGTCCAGGTGTTGATGCACCATCACCTGGCAGCCGGCCAACGTCGCCCGCCAGCGCACCCGCTCGATCTGCAAGCTCAGATTCTGAAAGCTCACGGTGTTGTCGCGGTTCACGCTGCGTTCGAACTGCAGCGAGAAAATCTGCTCCAGGTCACGACTCCGACAGGGCACAAAAGCGTTGCCCCGCTGTCTGGGCGCGACCTGGAAACGGCGGTTGAACTCGGCGATGTAATCTTCCCGCAAAAACCGATTCGCTGCCTCCAGCGTCCGGATTTCACGCAGCCGCAGCTCCTGCGGCAAGCGGCCCTGCCAGGTACCGAAGTTGCGCTCGCTGCGCCCACGCGCTTCCGGCGAGTAAGCCGGGATCATCTGCACTCCCAACTCGTGCAACGCCCGTCCCACCTGCGTGCGCCGATGGTAGTCCACCTTGCCGCCCACCTTCGGGGTCAACCAGAAATGGCTCCCCCGATCGCTGTACAGCGCGCAGAACACGCCTTTGCGCTCGATCACTTCTTTCAACCCCGCCATCACGGTCGCCGTCGATTCTTCCTCCACCAGTTGCGCGTAGTAAATCTCGCTCGTGGCATCGTCCAAAATCACGATCAGGTCGTACCAGCGTTCATCTTGAAACCACTGGTGGCGGCTGCCGTCGATATGCAACAGCATCCCCGGCAAAGGCCGCCGCTCGCGCCGTTTGCGATGCGCCCCGCGCTTGCGCCCGCGCGCCACCAGCCCCGCTCCCTGCAGCGCCTGCTTTACCCAGGTGTAACTCAGTTCGATCCCGTGCTCGGCCTGCAGCTTCTCATGGAAATGCTGCACGTTCAGATCGAAATACTTCTCCCGGTACAGTGCGAACACCTTCTCCACCCGTCGCCACCGGAACCCGTCGACGCGAGGGCTTACCCCGCCGTCGGTCCAGCAACCCGTTGTAGCCTTCTTCGACGTAACGCTCCCGCCACCGCCGCATGTGCCGGTCGCTGATGCCCAAGATCTCCGCCGCCTGCCACCAGGTGATCTTCTTCGCCATCGCCTGCAACATCACGTCCTGTACTTTCATTGCCCGCTCCATCGCGGCCCTCGGATAAGCTTCCATGCTCGGCATGGTCTCTTATCCTCACCGCCCGCAAAGCGGACATATCAAGTGCTATCGCAACCGGACATATCATGTGCTACCGACACATGCTCAGGCCGTTCTTGACAGCCCTGAAATTCCGCGAGTATCTTGCCTCCGGCAGGAAAATACGTCCCCAGGAGGTAGGAGAAAATGCACGCGTTATCACGCAGAAAATTCTTTAGGTTTGGACTTGGAGCGGCAGCGGCCGCAGGAGTTGCTCCGCTTGCATTCACTCAACGTGCAGACGCGATCCAGATTGCCGGCAGTGTTCCCGCGGGGAGCCTGGGCTCATTCTTCGGATCGGTTGAAAAGGCAATACAATTCCAGAACATGATGATGGATGCATACGCCACTGGCGGTACCGTGCGACTGACTCAGAGTTACTCAGATCAATCGGGATTACTATCGACGGCGTTCACCTATGACAATGCGGTTTCGATCCATGCTTATTTGCTCCATGGAAGCCGGGACTCACTAGCGCGGGCGGAAGTTCTGGGGCAAGGGTTGATCTATGCCCAGGCAAATAATTTTCCGTTCAATGATGGACGCTTCGCGCAGGCTTACTTCGTGAATCAGGCTTCGTCGAGCGGTGCATACGTTACGCCGGCCGCTTTCCCGTTTTATTTCTACACCAGCGCCGTTGGAGACCAGGCATGGGCGGGAATGGCGTTGGCCCAGCTTTATCGCCGTACGGGTAGCAAAGCGTATTTAAATGCCGCTCTGAATGTTGCGAACTGGATTGTCACGAACACTTACAACACGCTGGGCCCAGGCGGATATTCGTTCGGCACCAACATCAATCAATACAACCAATCTGTGCCGTCGACCAATGGCAAATCGACTGAGCACAACATCGACACCTACGCGTTCTTTACCATTCTCGATGAGCTTACGCATCACGGCAGCTCGACGAATGGCATGTCATGGAAGAGCCTCGCTGCGCATGCCTTCGAGTTTGTGGTCGCGATGTACAACGCAACCAGCGGATACTTTTTTACCGGCACCCTGGGGGACCAGATTTCGATTAACTATTATCCGGTGCCTGAGGACTGCCAGACGTGGTCGTATCTTGCATTTCTCAACAATCAGTACAAGCAGACCGTCGATTGGGCGATTGCAAATTTACAGGCCACCGACACCGCTGCCTCTCCCGACAGCAGCTTAAGCGGCAGCGAATCCTTCACCGGAATGGTGTTCGACACGGCCAGCCTGAACACGACGACTTATGATCCGAATGCGGTGTGGTTGGAGGGAACGGCGCACACCATCGCGGCACTGGTTGCGCGCACGATTGCCAGCAGAGAAAACCTGCGTGAGCGCTTGCAGGACTTGCAGAATGCGTTGAAATTTGTAAACACCTGCGAGAGTGCACAGAATCAACTGGGCGCGGGCCAGACCGTCAACGGTGCCGCCATTCCGCTGGGCGAGGGGCTGGTGGCATCCACGAGCGTGATGGATACCGGGTTCGGTTACACGTATGGTCCTTCGAAACACATCGGCGCGACTGGCTGGTATTTGATAGCCGCGCAAGGAGGAAATCCTTTTCAGCTTGGCTACACAAGCTGAGAAGAAGTTCTGGTTAGTGCGTCATCCCGATGCCCGCGTTTTCACCAGCGGTGAGGGATCTGGCGCGCACTCATGTGCGCCACACGCTAGATCCCTCGCGCCGTCTGAAGAACGGCTTCGTTCAGGATCACGCCCCTTGGAAAAATTCAAATTGACCCGCCACCTGCAATCTGCCTCGCTTGCCCCACCTCTGGCCGGGCGGTAGCATGAAAGGTTGCGAGGAGGACTTCCGTGGCTACTGATACCCTGACCCGCCCAACCATTGAAGGCGATGCGTCCCGTCCCAACGTTTACCGCAATTTCATCGACGGCGAATGGGTGGAAGCTTCGACCGGCGAAACTTTTGAAGACCGCAATCCTGCCGACAACCGAGATGTAGTTGGAATTTTTCAGAGATCCAGCAAGGCCGATGTGGATGCCGCGGTCGATGCCGCCAAGCGGGCTTTCGTGAAATGGCGACTGGTTCCGGCGCCCCGGCGCGCCGAGATGATCTATCTGGCTGCCGGACTTCTGGCCGAGCGCAAGGAGGATTTCGCCCGGGACATGACCCGCGAAATGGGTAAGGTCCTGAAAGAGACACGTGGTGATGTACAGGAAGCCATCGACACCGCCTACTACATGGCTGGCGAGGGACGCAGGATGTTCGGTCCGACCACCCCGTCCGAGTTGCCGAACAAATTTGCCATGGCTGTTCGTCACCCACTTGGAGTATGCGCCATGATCACGCCGTGGAACTTCCCTATGGCGATTCCATCGTGGAAGCTGCTTCCGGCATTGGTCTGCGGGAATACTTGTGTCATCAAGCCGGCACAGGACACGCCGCTCTCCACGTTTAATCTCGTTCGCGCGCTGATGGATGCCGGCGTGCCCAAAGGCGTAGTAAACATTGTTACAGGATTTGGCGCCGAGACCGGTGCGCCCATGCTCGAGCATCCGGACGTCCGCGCAGTTTCGTTTACTGGATCGAGCGCCGTTGGCCGCACAATTGGAACGACGGCGGCGAAAAGTTTCAAGCATTGCTCCCTCGAACTGGGCGGAAAAAATCCCATGATCGTGCTCGACGACGCGAATCTCGATCTCGCTATTGAAGGCGCGCTTTGGGGCGGCTTTGGCACTACCGGCCAGCGTTGCACCGCAACCAGCCGAATAATCGTCGAAAAAGGCGTGTACCACAACTTCGTCCATCGACTGGTCGAGCGTGCGCGGAAACTGAAGATCGGAAACGGGCTCGATGAGACGGTTGACATGGGTCCAGCCGTCAACGAGCGTCAACTGCAAAGCGATCGGCAATACGTTGACGTAGGCAAAACCGAAGGCGCGAAGCTACAGTGCGGCGGCAATCGTTTGGATAAAGGCGATCTCAAGCACGGATTTTTCATGGAACCGACCATCTTCTCCGAGGTGGATCCGAAAATGCGCATCGCGCAGGAAGAAATATTCGGCCCGGTGGTCTCAATTATTCCGTGCGAGAATTTCGAGGACGCTGTGCTCATCGCTAACAACATCGAATACGGCTTGTCGTCGGCGATCTACACGCGGGACGTTAATAAAGCTTTCACCGCCATGCGCGATCTGTACGCCGGGATCACATATATCAATGCACCGACGATCGGCGCCGAAGTCCATCTCCCATTCGGTGGTGTTAAGGCCACAGGTAACGGCCACCGCGAAGGCGGAATCGGCGCAATCGACTTTTATACAGAATGGAAGTCGGTGTATGTGGATTACTCAGATCGCTTGCAGCGGGCGCAGATTGACAGGCCAGAATAAATCGCTCTGCTTCAGCCAACGCATTTCCGTTTCCGTAACAAACCCGCATTTCCCTTGCGTTCAGGCGGTTTTGGAGTATCCTCTTGCGGGCCCAGTTTCTGATCGCCCGTAAAGGAGAATCGTATGGGGCGAATCAATGTGCTTTCAATTGATGGCGGTGGGATTCGCGGCATCATCCCGGCTTCAATTCTGGCTGCACTACAACAACGTGTTGGCCGGCCGCTTCATGAAATATTCGATCTGATCTCGGGAACATCAACTGGTGGAATTATCGCGCTGGGGATCGGGACCACGGCGAATGGAAATCAGCCATATAGCCCGGCAGATTTAATTGGACTGTACGTTCAGAATGGCCCGGCAATTTTCAAGAAGAGTTTGCTCACGCCAGCAAAATCGCTTTTTGGGCCGAAGTACTCACCCGATGCGCTGGAACAAACGCTTGAACAATTTTTTGGAGAAACCCGCTTCCGCACTGCGCTGACTCCGCTCCTCATCTCCAGTTACGACCTGACCACGCAACTTCCGTATTTCTTCAAGAGCCACCGTATCGCGCGGAATCCCGCGTACGATTGGGAAGCCAAGAAAATAGCGCGGGCGACTTCTGCCGCGCCGACATTCTTTCCGCCATTTCAAGCAACCCGTGACAATAAGGAACGTGCGTTCGTCGACGGGGGAATTTTCGTAAACAACCCTGCAATGGCAGCGTACGCCGAAGCGCGCAATGCGTATAACGACGCGACGGATTTTTTTGTCCTATCGGTTGGAACGGGCGACCGCTACGACAGAATCACTTACAAACAAGCAAAAGGATGGGGACTTCTTGGGTGGGCACGGCAGATCATTCCGGTGATGATGGACAGCGTTTCGGAGGCGGTCGATTACGAACTCAACGCGATTTTCGGAAGCACAGCAAAGCACGTCCACTTTCGACTACAGCCGGAGCTTACGATCGCGTCGAACGATATGGACGACACCAGCCCACAAAATCTCAATAATCTCAAGAAACAGGCGGAGGAATTCCTCCGCTCAGAAGCAGGGAAAATTCAACAAATTTGCGGAGAACTCAGCCAGGGACGCGGCTCGAACATGCCCGGCATCGGATGGCCGGCAAATGGCAAATCGATGGGCCAGAGCGGCGGATAAATACCGTTGCTGCTAAGCGGCGAATTCCGGCGGCGTATATTTCATTACTGCGATCCGATTCCCGCAGTTACGTCTTGCTGAATATTGCATCATAATCCGACGATGATCGTCGTCATCTCCGATCTCCACTTTGAAGAAGAAGCCTCGGATGTAATTCCCGGACGAGGCGGCCATCCCGACGTGATTTTCCGGCGCAACCTGAATCCGCGTGCCTACAGGAATTTTATTGCGCAGATGGCCGAACAAGCCGAGGGACGAAAAATACGAGATTTTCAACTCGTCATTGCCGGCGACCTGTTCGATTTCAACCGCACCACGCTTTGGTTTGAAGACGAACTCCGGCCATATGTTCCGCTTTCGAAAGTGCGCGAGGAATTGGAGCAGAAGATCCTGCGAATACTTGAGGCAACGGCAAAAGAGCCGCCGGTTGCAGAAGCGCTTAAGGCTTTTCAATTGCTCTCACGCGGGCGCTATCAGTCACTTGACTCTTCGGGAGAAGCGGAGCGCGATTTTCCCGCCGACAATGTCGAAGTTTACTTCTTCCCCGGCAATCACGATCGCGTGAGCAATGCCACGCCGGCAATTCGCAAACGAGTACGTGAGCTGCTGGGATTGAACGGCAGCGCAACATTTCCACATTATTATTTGACGAATGATCCGGCTGTGCTGATTCGCCACGGTCACGAATACGATTACAGCAATTTCGCAATGGACCTCGAGAAAGCGAAAACGATTCCGTTGGACGTGCCCGAGCACGGGTATTCCGAGGCGAACTTCGGCGATTACATCACGATCGATGTCGCCGTACGCCTGCCGTACCTCTTGCGGCGGAAATACGGCGATGAACAAATACTGAATGATCCGGTAATGGTGAAATTGTATGAACGGCTGCTGCAGTTCGATGATGTGCGGCCGCAATCGGCATTGTTCGATTACTTGCTCGACGATTCCGCCGGGGATTACTCGGCGGAAGAAGCCTGGGAGCGGCTGGTACCGGTGGTGGAGGACATTCTGGATGAAATCCATGACCAGGGATTTTTTCGCTATTGGCTTCGCCGACAGGCAAAACCCTGGGCGCCGGCGGAACTTGAGGCGGCAAGAGGTTTGCTCAAATTAGGCGGATGGCGGAACCGCGCGTCGCGAGAGGCAGCGCGGAAAATTTCGCGGTTCATGCTCGGCGGGGAGATGGCGCGGCCGGACCTCGTTGCTCAACGGGAAAAGTTAGTGCAGCAAAAAAAAGTACGGCTGGTCGTCGCCGGGCACACACATAATCCAGAAGTTTGCCTGATTGGCTCGGACAAAGAGAGTGACCGCTTTTATATCAACACGGGAACTTGGCGGAGCCGGATACCTTCAACCACCGACCAGCGGACCTTTGGAAGGATGAAGGCACTCACCTACTTAATGCTTTTTTCTTCGAAGGAAGACGATAAGCTCGGCAACACCACATTCGGAACATTCGACTACTGGACGGGATATACGCGCCATTTTGAGAATGACGCGGGAGAAAGGTGACGCGATTTCGTTACCCGCAAGTTACTGATTTTGTCGAGAGACAGTCCGTGATTTGCCGCGGGCGTCGATTATCTCCAGCGGCAAAGTGACCGTTACCGTGCAGCCACGTTCTGCCAGCCGATTCGACAGTTGCAACGAACCACCATGGGCCTCCGCAATTTGACGTGAAAGCACCAGCCCGATTCCACTGCCCGAAGCTTTGGTCGTGTAGAACGGAACAAAGACATTGCCTGGGTTCATCAGCCCGGAGCCGCTATCTTCGATCGTGAGCACGACGTTTTTCTCCCTGATTTCCCATGTCAATTCAATTTTCGGCGCCGAACGAGACGACTTCCCGTTCGAACTCCCAGCTTCGCTCTGACTCTGAACAACTGAGTCTGCGGCGTTACGTAGCAAGTTAATCAGCATTTGCTCAAGTTGGTCAGGGTCCGCCATAAACGTGACATCAGGGCCGGCGTTCACCTTGACCGGAACCCGCGTTTCGAGCGCCGCAACCCGTTTGGTCAATTCATAAACTGAGCATTTCTGCAGAACTGGCGGGGGCATTTGCGCCAGCTGGCGATACGCCTGCAAAAACCGGTTCAGCGAGGCTGCCCGGTTTTCGATGATGCTCAATCCGCGTTCGAAGTCCTGACGCTCTTCGCTGCCGAGCTCGGTTCCTGAGAGCCGCGCATTCAAACTGCCGGCGATGGATTTAATAGGCGCCAGAGAATTGTTTAGCTCATGTCCCATGACGCGGATCAGGCGCTGCCAGGCGCGCCGCTCTTCTTCGCGCAGAGCACGGCTCACATCTGAGAGCACCACGAGAGTGTGTGGGATGCCTTGCTGCCGGAATGAACTGCGGCGCACGAACCAACGCACATTGTTGCCCACTTCAAGTTGAACCAGAGTCTCATTCTCACAGAAGAGAGCGTCTTGTAACTGAAGCTCGATCGCCGTCTTGCCGAGCAATTGTGAAGAAGGCTGCTGCAGAAGCTTTTCTCCAGCGGAGTTGACCAGGCGTAATTTTCTGGAAGGATCAAAGGCGAAGATGGGAATGTCGACTTCTTCCACCACCCGCTGCAACAATGCGGCTGCTTCAATTGCGCCGGTGCGGTGTCGCGCCAGAAGGTCGGCAAGTGCGTTGACTTCGAGCGAAAGTTCACCGAGAGCGTCATTCGGGATCGCTAATCGTGCGCGAAACGAATAATCCTGATCACGCAACGCGCCTACCACGTTCGCCAAAGTCTGCAGGGGATGAACAACATGATCGTGCAAGGAAATGCCGATAAGAAAGCAGGCGAGCAATTCAGCGCCAAACAGGATCAACTTGGATTCGATGGACCACGGTTGGAACCAGATCAGGATGCCGCTAACGAGAAGCCCGGGCGCAACCAGCAGAATCGAAAACCGAGTCACCCGGCGTTCGAACGGCGCCCGTCTTTTGCGTTGTTTGCGCGAAGCTGAACCACTGAGGCTCGGGCTAGAGCCCATATTTTTCCATCCGCCGGTACAAGGCGCCGCGGCTCAGGCCGAGAGCTTCCGCGGCCTGACTGACATTGCCTTGAAAGCGCTGCAGCGCTTTGCGAATCAGAATACTTTCAACCGCTTCCAGACTCAATTCCTCAAGATTCTGCGCCTGCGCACGCTGTGCAAGGCCGAGGTCGGCAGGTTGGATTTGATCCGCGCGGCACATCAGGACTGCGCGTTCAAGCGTGTGATCCAGCTCACGAACATTGCCCGGCCATGGGTATTGCAAAAGCATCTGCAGCGCGGCGGGATCGAGATCTTTGATCTGGCGGCGGTAGCGGGAAGTGTATTGCGTGAGAAAGTGCAAGGCGAGCGCAGGAATGTCCTCCCTGCGTTCGCGCAAAGCCGGCAAGTGGATTTCAACTGTGTTCAGGCGGAACAAAAGATCTTCGCGAAATTGCCCGGCAGCACACGCCGCCTGAAGATCGGTGTTCGTCGCGGCTATGACGCGAACGTCTATTTTTTTGCTTCGTGAGGAACCCACGCGCTCGACTTCTCCAGATTCGATGACGCGCAGCAGCTTGGCTTGTTGACGGAAAGGGACATTGCCAATCTCGTCTAGAAAAATCGTGCCGCCATCGGCGAGTTCAAATCGGCCTATGCGGTCGGCGCGAGCATCGGTGAATGCGCCTTTCACGTGGCCGAACAATTCGCTCTCAAACACTCCTTCCGCCAACCCGCCGGTGTTAACGGCAATGAGAGGACGCGCGTTTCGCAACGAAAGCGCGTGAATGGTACGCGCGACGATTTCTTTTCCCGTTCCGTGCTCACCGGTGATCAACACGTTCGCGTCCGAGGGCGCAATCCGGGTGATGGTCTCGAGCACCGGAATCATCGCAGGCGCAGTCGCGATAAACTCCGGCCGGCCCTCAGCGTTGAGCAACCGGTTCTCAGCTGCCAGCCGTTCGGCTTGCTGCAAGGCGCGATGAAGCTCCACTTGCGTGCGCAAAATCGAGAGCAAACGTTCGTTTTCCCACGGCTTCTGAATGAAGTCTCGTGCGCCGCGACGCATCGCTTCGACGGCAAGCTCCACGTTGCCCCATGCGGTCATCACAATGACCGGCAGCGTACTGTCGAGAGCGACGATTTCGGAGAGCAGATCGAGGCCCTCGCGACCAGAAGTTGTATCGCGCGTGTAATTGAGATCGATTAACACGGCATCGTAGTGGGTGCTAGTCAGGGCCTCCCGGGCGAGTTCAGGCGAGCGAACAATATCCACGCGATAGCCTTCCGGCTTTAACAACAGCTGGATCGCTTCCAGAATGTGCTGCTGATCGTCGGCAGCCAGAATGCGGGGAGCACGCGCAGACTTTGCCAGGGCTGTTGAAAAGTTCGATTCGCGCGGCTTGGCCGTAGTGGGCATGTTCTATGGTGCGGGACTGCTTATAGTACCCTTGATCGCTTGCTGAATGTCGATTCCATTATGGTCTAAAGTCGTGCCAGTCGCGCGATCCACCTCAACTTTGGCTTTTTCGTAAACCGTTTTTGCGGTGACCAGATCCAGTTCAGCCAGCGCCACATCGCGTTGTGCGGCGAGGGTCTGAAACGTCGATCCCGATCCAAGTTGCTGTTCTTTCTGGGTGATTTCGAACGTGCGCTCCGCCAAATCGCGGGCTTTTTGAGCCGCATCAACGCGCGCGGCCGTCTGTTCGAGCGCATATTCAGCATTGCGGACTTCGATGCGGATTTGCTTGCGCAATTCTTCTCGCCGCAACTCGGCCTGCCGGTATTCAAGTTCGGAGCGGTATTGGTCAGCTTTGGCCACGCGATTCCGAATCGGAATGTTCACATTAAATCCGACATAGTAATCAGGCGCGGTATTGTTGAACGCGTTTTCGAGCGCGCCGGAAAAGTCCGTCGGTACCGTCGAACTATTGGTGACTCCGGGAATGTTATAGACCGGATTCAACGGCCCGGCCAATCCTGATCCGCCGTAAAATCCCACGAGTGAAAGTGATGGTAAAAGCGCATTGCGCGCGGCTTTGCGGCTGATTTGGCGGTTTACCAGGTCAACATCGGATTCCAAAAGTTCGGGGCGATCATGTAATGCTTCTGTAATCAGGTCCTGAACGGGTTCATTCGTCGGCGGCTGCACGGTTTGCGCACGATCGGTCGGCACCACTTCCACAGATTCGAGCACTGGATCGTCGAGGCTCCGGGTAAGCGCGTTCTTCATCAGCAATTCTTGAAGCTGCAAGCTGGTTTTCGCAACGGTCAAATCCTGATCACGCCTCGAAACCTCAGCCTCGGCGCGCATCACATCCATCGCGGGAATACTCTGAAGCTGGAGCTGCTTCTTCGCGTTGTCAAGCGACTGCTGCGCAAACGCCAACGATTGCTCGTTCACTTGGGCCTGTTCGTAAGCGTCCACCAGGTCCCAGTAAATATTTTCAACTTGCGTGACCGTGGCGATGACTTGATCTTTGAAGGCAATATCGGAGATTTTCTTGTCGTTCTTGGCGATGTGCAGATAGCGCAGATTGGGTCCGAAGCCGAATCCAGAGAGCAATTGCTGTTGGAAAGTGAACCGATACATGGATCCCAGGCTGGGAGAGAGGGTGAAAAAGGGGCTGTTCGTGGTCTCCCGATAATTGTTGAACTCAAACGAAATGCTGGTGCCGGTCGGAAAGGCTTGTGTATAGCCGAAGTTCGCAGATCCTGTGTTGAGCTGGAGCAGAGGTACGCCATAAATTTGCAGATTAGCGAGTTGCGTGGTCTGGTGCTCTTCGCCAACGCTTCCGAAAATCGCGGGATCATACGATTGCACCGGCGCGCCCACTCCCAGTGTCGACTGCACTAGACCCGATGCGCCGGCGCCGGCTCCGCCTGCACCCGCGGTTGTTCCGCCTGCGCCCGCGCCCGGAGCGCCGGTGCCGAATCCACCAACTCCGCCGCCAGGGGTTCCTTGCACTACGCCTGTATTTACGCCACGAAACACGCCGCCAGCCTTTGTGCGCAGGATGTCGGTCTCGGCGATCGGTAAGTTGTAACGTGCGATTGCGATATCGAGATTGTTCTCAAGCGCAAGGCGGATCGCATCCTTCAGCGATAAATAAAGTTTGCCATCACGGATCAGTTGCGCAAGGCCGGGAGAATTCGCCAGCGAGGGCTCGGGAGCATAGGTGGGAGCATAAGCACCGAATGGGTTGCGCGATTTTGGCATCTGGAGCGGAACGGGCGCATCGACCTGCGCTGAGGCGGTCGCAGTGAGACCTACCAGAATCCAAACCAGCAGTTTTTGAAGCGGCTCGAAGATCCTCATCGCTTCACCGCCTCATAGGCCTGAAGCTGCGGATTGGCGGTGTCGCTGACCACCCAGCCGTCTTTCAGTTGAATCGTGCGCGAGCCGTAAGCGGCGTTAGTTTCGGAGTGGGTGACCTGAACGATCGTCGTGCCTTGCTGATTGAGTTCGCTAAAGAGTTGCATAATTTCCTTGGCCTGCGAAGAGTGCAGGTTTCCGGTTGGCTCGTCGGCGAGCAACAGAGCGGGCT
>Ga0335076_10003670_pt1 | contig 15439 bp, 15 predicted proteins | sample Lox_Sample_25_FD_206717 | JGI IMG/M metagenome (GOLD analysis project Ga0335076, IMG submission 206717) | Soil microbial communities from Loxahatchee National Wildlife Refuge, Florida, United States - Lox_Sample_2.5 | ecosystem: Environmental > Terrestrial > Soil > Wetlands | place: USA...
CGCGCACAAAAGCTCGGTCCGCGGATTGACGTCGTCGGGGTCGGAATAGAAGGCCTCGATCGAATCGCCCGGCGTGGCCGAGCGTTGGAAGTCCACGTCGTTGGCGAAAACTCTCGCCAGCACATCAATCACCTGCCGCGGCACGCCCTGCTTGAGGGTCGTCTCGTAGAGACTCTGATAAAGGCTCATGCCGCCGCCTGCGTCGCCTTCATCCGCGGCCTTCGGCTTTCGGGGTCCGAAGGCGGTGCGCTCGGCGACAGCCTTGTAGGCGCCGCTGTCGGAGATCGCGACCGTCGCCTTGAGCTGATCGTCGGCGTAGACCGAGACCCGGGCTATTCTCGGTTTGTCTCCGCGAACGGAAAGCTCCTGCGGGAGGAGAATAATCTTTTGCCCCTCGCCGACCGGCGATTCGCCGCGTTTAAGGCCAAACGCCGCCAGGATCGCGGCCGCGTCTTCGGGGCTGGCGCCGTTGGCCTTGAGCACATCCTCGAAGCTCTCGCCATGGCGCATTTGGACGAGCTTCTCGCTCGGCGACCCATCCTCCGGACTCACTTTGACGGCATTGGTCACATTCTCCGGGATCATCCGCACTTCGATCGACGCAAAGGGGGTGCTCGGCGTCGCGGCGCCCACGTTTGCATAGGAGAGCGCGTGCAGCCGCTCGCCGCCGGCCTGGCTCGTGCGCATGAGCAACAACTGGGGCGGCAGCGATTGCGCCGCCGCCTTTTGCGCCCCGGAAGGCGCCTTCAATGTCTCGACGACCTGCGCTTCCGCCTCAGCCTGCGACAATTCGCCGGTCGTTTGCTCGGCATCGGCGGCAGTCAGGTCCCGGACCGAGAACGTGACTTCCGCGTTGTCCTGCACCGGGCCGGGGTCGGGCGGCGCATCGGCGACGTCGGTTCCCCCATTCATAAGCTTGAGCGGGTTGAATGGCGGCACTGCGTCGGCAAAGCCGGTCGGCGTCATCGTCAGGGTGGTCTGAAGGCGGGTATAGGGCCGCTCCTTCACCACTTCCTTGTCGCCGACCTTGATGCTGGTCGGAACCTTGAATGTCTGTTTGTCCGAGACAATGTCGACCGGGCGAAGCAGCCGATCGCCCTTGCCCGGATTGACGCCCTCTTCCTGCCCCTCCGCCAGGCGCGTGGGAGCGGCGAATTCCGGGGCCTCGGCAAAGTCGTACTGACTGTCGAGATCGAGATAGAGCGCCGCGCCGATCAGGGTCACGCCGCAAAGGCCAGCCAACGACGCGCCGGCGAGCCATCGTAGCGACGCATTGCGCCGTTCATTCCGGTCAAGCCGATCGTCGCCCAATCGAATTGGCGGCTCGACGCCCAGGCCGGCGCCGACCGTCGCGCGGTCGGCGCGCGAGCCGAGGTGGGGAAAAGCGGCGGCCAATGTGGTCAAACTGTTGTTTCGCTCGCTTTCGGCGCCTGAGTCGCGATCGTAGGGGTGGGGAGGCTAGTTACCGCGCAAGTCTGACGAGCGCAAGCTAGCCCCGGGGCGGCTTTCTCCTCCGCGCCAATGCCGTTCACGCTTGGCGATTTCGGTCCGCCGCCATATTTTACCGGTCGCGGGGCCGGAACGCACAATCGGACTTTCTTCGTCCACGCCCCAGTCGCTCGAGCGCGCCAGCGAGGATCGCATGCAATTGATCGGAATGCTTGATTCCCCGTATGTGCGCCGGGTCGCGATCGCGCTGATCGCCGCCGAAACCCCGTTCACGCACCGGCCAATCTCGCTGTTCCGCCACATCGACCAATTCGCGAAACTCAACCCGCTGCTCAAAGCGCCGACCCTGATCGCCGACGACGGGACGACGCTCATGGATTCGAGCGTCATTCTCGATTATCTCGCCGGCGTCGAACCGCGCATCGCTGCGCTCACGCCGTCAGAACCGGCCGCCCGTCTCCGCGCGCTGCGGGCGACCGGCCTTGCGCTCACGGTGATGGAAAAGGCGGTCCAACGCCACTACGAGCGCGCCCTGCGCCCGGCCGAAAAGCGCCACGAGCCGTGGGTCGACAGGGTCATGGGCCAACTGACCGCGGGGATGAACGCGCTCGAGGCCGAACTGCCGCAGTCCGGCTGGATCGGCGGCGAACTGGGCGCGGCCGATATTACGGTCGCTTGCGCCTTTGGCTTTATGGAGGGCCTTTTGGCCGACCTTTTCGAGACGAGCCGCTATCGGCTTCTCGCGGCTTTCTCCGCCCGCGCCGAAGCGCTGCCGGCTTTTCGCGCCGCGCCGCCCCAGGATGGAGCGGTAGCCGGGGCGATTGGCTGACGGACTTGCGGCCGGCGCCGCCAGGAGGTTCGCATGGCTGAGCACGGCGAAACGATGCGCGCTGTGGTTGCGGTCCGCCCCGGCGGCCCGGAAACGCTGCAAATCGAGATGCGTCGGCGTCCGGACCCGGGGACGCGCGAGATTCTGGTTCGGGTCGAAGCCGCGGGCGTCAACCGGCCCGACGTTCACCAGCGGCAAGGAAATTATCCGCCGCCGCCCGGCGTAACCGATGTGCTCGGCCTTGAAATCGCCGGCGAAGTCGTAGCGCTGGGGCCAAAAGCGAACGTTCATCGCCTTGGCGCGCGGGTGACCGCGCTCGTCCCAGGCGGCGGCTATGCCGATTACTGTGTCGCGCAGGAAACCAACGCGTTGCCGATCCCCGCCGGCCTCAGCGCGATCGAGGCGGCGGCGATCCCCGAAACTTTTTTCACGGTCTGGACCAATGTCTTTTCGCGCGGGGCGCTGAAGGCCGGCGAAACCCTGCTCGTGCATGGCGGAACCTCCGGCATCGGCACGACCGCCATCACGCTCGCCAAGGCGTTCGGCGCCCGCGTCGTGGCCACTGCCGGGTCGGATGAGAAGGCGGCGCTATGCGAGCGCCTCGGCGCGGATCTCGGGGTGAACTACCGGAAAGACGATTTCGTCGCCCTGACCCTTGAAGCGACCGCCGGCCGGGGCGCCGATGTCATTCTCGACATGGTCGGCGGCGACTACGTCGAGCGCAACTATGCGGCCGCGGCCCTGGACGGGCGCATCGTCCAGATCGCCCTCCTCAGGGGCCAAAAGGCGACCGTCGACCTGCGCCCGATCATGGTAAAGCGCCTCACCCATACCGGCTCGACATTGCGCCCGCGTTCACCGGCGGAGAAGGCGGTCATCGCCGAGGCCCTCCGCGCCAAGGTGTGGCCGCTTCTCGAAACCGGCCGGTGCAAGCCGGTCATTGACTCGATTTTCCCGCTCGCCGAAGTGGCGAAGGCGCACGAGCGGATCGAGAGCCCTGACCACATCGGTAAGGTGGTCTTGACGATGTGAGCGTTCGGCCGCTGGTTGCGCTTGAAAAGCGGAAGCCGAAGTCGCATCTTTGGCCGCGCGGGGCGAGAATCGGCCCCGCCCCAGAGGAACGCGACGCTGACACTCACGCCCCTCCCTGCTGCGGCGCCGGTCGCCCGCGGCTCGGCCAGTTCCGGCCAAACGCCGACAGCCGACTTCTTGTCGCAAATCATCGTTGAAGGACTCGAGGACGCCAAGGCGGAAGACATCGTCTCGATTGATCTTTTCGGCCGCACGACGCTCGCCGACCGGATGTTCATTGCCTCCGGACGTTCGAGTGTGCACGTCGGCGCGATCGCCGACCGGGTGGTGAAGGCCTGTCGCGACGCCGGCTTTCCCCCGCCGAAAGTCGAGGGAATGCCGCTTTGCGACTGGGTTCTGCTGGACGCTCAGAACGCCATTATCCATATCTTCCGGCCGGATGTCCGACGGTTCTACAACCTCGAAAAGATGTGGAGCCCGGATCGGCCAGGAGAAGCGGCAAGAGCCGAGGCGGGCAAGAGCTGAGGCGATGCGCCTCGCGCTCCTTTGCGTCGGCAAACTGAAGGCGGGTCCGGAGCGCCTATTGTTCGATCGCTACCTCAAGCGGCTCAAGGAGGGGGTGCGGAACGCAGGCCTCACCGGCGTCGATTTGCGCGAGATCGGCGAATCGCACGCTCGCCGGCCCGAGGAACGGCGGGCCGAGGAAGGCGCGGCGATCCTGGCGGCCGCGCCAAAGGGCGGCGCGCTCATCCTTCTCGACGAGCGGGGGCCGCCCGCCACCAGCGAGGAGTGGGCCGCTGACATCGGCCGGGCGCGCGACGCGTCGAGACCGGGCTATGCGGTCGCGATCGGCGGACCGGACGGGCTGGATCCGTCGCTTGCCGCGACCGCCCACCGAATGGTGAGCTTCGGCGCGATGACCTGGCCCCACCAGCTCGTCCGGATCATGGCCGGCGAGCAGCTTTACCGCGCGATAACGATTCTCGCCGGCCACCCCTATCACCGCCGATGAACGCCGCGATATTGGCTAGATTTGGTGATTGCTGCGCCGCATGTCGCAACGCTTAAGCCGCCTCAGGCGAGCCGCATTCGGCAGCGCCGTCCTGGTCGCCTGTTTTGGCGGGACCGTGGTGGCGCGAGCCGATTCGGCTCCCCCCGGCGCGCCCGCGGCGGCGGATCAGAATCGCGCCGACAAAGAGACGGAGCTGCGCGGCGTCGAAGACACGTTGCGCGCGTCCGAGGAGCAGCGGCGTGCGATCGAAACCGAAATCGAGTCGGTCCGGGCAGACCGGGCCCGGCTGTCGGCGGCGCTGATCGAGACGACCGCCAAGGTTCAGGACGCCGAGCGCGCGGCCGCCGCCGCCGGAGACAAGCTGGCGAGCCTCAACGCCTCCGCCGACGAGCTGACGCGCTCGCTCGAGCGCCGGCAGGCGGTGATCGCGGACGTGCTTGCCGCCCTTCAGCGTATGGGCAGCGAGCCGCCGCCCGCCATTTTCGTCAAGCCCAACGACATGTCGGACGCGGTGCGCGCGGCGACGGTGATGGGCGAGGTCATACCGGAACTAAAGGCTGAGACCGAGTCGGTCCGCCACGATCTCGACGCTCTCGCCAAGACCAGGGACTCGATAGCCAAGGAGCGCGACGAGCTGACCCGGAGGGGCCAGGCGCTGGCGCTCGACAAGATGCGTCTTTCCGCCCTCATCGATGCGCGCCAGCAGTCGCTCGCCGCGGCGCAGGATGCGCTCGGTTCGCAGCGGCGGCGGGAGGCCGACCTCGCCAAGCAGGCGACATCTCTCAAGGACCTCATCGCCAGGCTGGACGGCGAAACCGCCGCCCACAAAGCCGCCGAGGCCGCGGCGGCCGCCGAAATCGAAGCGCGGGCGCGGGCCGCCCACGGCGCCGATCCCGGCCGCCTGAAGCCCGAGATCGCCTTCGGCGACGCCAAAGGTCAGGTGCCTTTGCCCGCCGCCGGCGCGATTCTGAAGTCGTTCGGCTCTCCCGACGGCCTCGGCGGAACCGAGCATGGGGTTTCTCTGGCCACGCCTGTGGGCGCGACCGTTTCCGCGCCCGTGGACAGCGCGGTGCTGTTCGCCGGCCCCTATCGGTCCTATGGGCAACTCTTGATCATGGACGCGGGCGGAGGATATTATGTCCTGCTCGCCGGCATGGATCGAATCAATGTTGAGTCCGGCGAGTTCGTCCTCGCGGGAGAACCGATAGGCGTCATGGGCGACGGCTCCGTCCGCATGGCGACCGCAGCTGCGGTTGGCGCGGCGCGCCCGGTGCTCTATATCGAGTTGCGCAAGGACGGAACCGCAATCGATCCGGGGCCGTGGTGGGCGAAGGCAGACATCGAGAAGGCGCGCGGATGATTCGTAAAACTGGTTACTTGGGACTGGGCGTCATTCTGGGAGCCGCCGCCGCCGCCACGGCGCCGCAGGCGCTGCTCTTCGTCAGCCCCTCCGCCTACGCAGCGGCGGCCGACACCTATCGGCAGCTCAACCTGTTCGGCGACGTGTTCGACAAGATCCGCAATGACTATGTCGAGAAGCCCGACGACTCGAAGCTGATCGAGGCCGCGATCAACGGGATGCTCGCTTCGCTCGACCCGCATTCGAGCTACATGGACGCCAAGGCGTTCCGCGATATGCAGGTCCAGACCAAGGGCGAGTTCGGCGGTCTCGGAATCGAGGTGACCCAGGAGGACGGCCTCGTCAAGGTGGTCACGCCGATCGACGACACGCCGGCCGCCAAGGCCGGGGTGTTGTCGGGCGACATCATCACGGCGATCGACGACCAGTCGACCCAGGGCCTGACGCTCGACCAGGCGGTCGACAAGATGCGCGGCTCCATCAATTCCCCGGTCAAGCTCAAGATCCAGCGCGGCCCGAAGAAAGAGGTCAAGGAATTCACGATCGTTCGTGATCTCATTCACGTCCAGTCCGTGCGCTCGCATGTTGAGGACGGGGACATCGGCTATATCCGCATCACCCAGTTCACCGAGCAGACCGAGGACGGCCTGAAGAGCGCGATGGAGAAGCTGCACAGTGAGATCCCAGCCGACAAGTTCAAGGGCTATATCCTGGACTTGCGCAACAATCCGGGCGGGTTGCTCGACGAATCGATTGACGTCGTCAACACGTTCATTGATCGCGGCGAGATCGTTTCGACTCGCGGCCGCACGGCCGACGAGACCCAGCGCTTCGACGCCAAGCCGGGCGGCGATCTCTCCGGCGGCAAACCGCTCGTTGTGCTGATCAACGGCGGCTCGGCGTCAGCGTCGGAGATTGTCTCCGGGGCGTTGCAGGACCATAAGCGCGCGACGCTGATCGGCACCCGCTCGTTCGGCAAGGGCTCGGTGCAGACGATCATGCCACTCGGCCAGGACGGAGCGCTGCGCTTGACGACAGCGCGCTACTACACCCCGTCGGGCCGGTCGATCCAGGCCAAGGGCATCGAGCCCGACATCAAGGTGCTCGAGAACGTGCCTGACGATCTCAAGGGCAAGGACGACATGAAGGGGGAGGCCTCGCTCAAGGGCCATCTCGCCAACGGCGCCGAGGATACGTCGGCGTCGCAGGCCTATGTCCCGCCGGATGAGAAGGACGACAATCAGCTCGTCGCCGCGATCGACCTCCTGCACGGCGTCAAGCATGCGGAGCCGGCAGTCAAGGCGGATGCGGCCCCCGCGAAGACCGACCCGGCGGCGCCCGCCGCGGCTGCCGCGCCCGCAGCGGCGGCGGCGCCGACGCCCGCGACCCCCGGCCAGGCGGACGGCGCGAAGCCGAACTGATGCAGCCGGACAGAGGGCACGGAGCTGAGCGTCGTTCGATGAGGAAGGGACTCTCCTACCTTGCGTTTGGAGTAGTGGCGGGTGTGCTTTTGGTCGGAGCTTCGCACGACGCATTGCGCGCCGCCGGCAGCGGCGCCAACGAAAGGCTCGCGGTCTTCAGCGAGGTGTTCAACAAGGTGCGCGACGCCTACGTCGATAAGCCCGATGACGAGAAATTGATCCACTCGGCGATCGACGGGATGCTGACGTCGCTCGATCCGCATTCAAATTATTTTGATCCGAAGGCTCTGCAGGACTTCCAGAGCAGCATGAAAGGCGAGGAGTTCGGCGGGCTGGGGCTCGAGGTGATGATGGAGGGCGGTCTCGTGAAGGTGGTCAGCCCGATTGACGACACGCCTGCAGCGCGCGCCGGGATGATGTCCGGCGATCTCGTGACCCGCATCGACGACACCGCGGTCAAAGGCCTGACCCTCAAGGAAGCGGTCGACAAGATGCGCGGCCCCGCCAAGTCGACGGTGAGGCTGACCGTCGAGCGCGGGACGAATCGGGACGTGAAGGAGTTCACGATCGTTCGCGAGATCATCCACGTCCAGTCGGTTCGCTCCCACGTCGAGGAGGGCGACATAGGCTATATCCGCATCACCCAGTTCAATCAGGAAGCGTACGACGGGGTGCGCAAGGCCTTCGACCATTTCCGCGCCGACCCCGGCGAGGAAAATCTGAAGGGCTACATTCTCGATCTCAGGAACAATCCCGGCGGGTTGCTGAACCAGGCGGTCGAGATCACCAACGCTTTCGTCGACAGCGGCGACATTGTCTCGACTCGCGGCCGAACTCCCGACCAGGGGCAACGTTACAGCTCTCGCGCGGGCGTCAACCTGTCGCAGAGCAAGCCGCTCGTCGTGCTCATCAACGGCGGCTCGGCCTCGGCCTCGGAAATTGTCTCGGGCGCGCTGCAGGATCTCAAGCGGGCGACCCTGATCGGCACCCGCTCATTCGGCAAAGGTTCGGTTCAGACCATCCTGCCGCTCGGCGAGAACGGCGCGCTCAAGCTCACCACCGCCCGCTACTACACGCCCTCGGGCCGCTCGATCCAGGCCAAGGGGATCGATCCGGACATCCGGGTGCTCGAAAATATCCCCGACGACCTCAAGGGCAAAGTATCGAGCATGGGCGAAGCCTCGCTTGCAGGCCACCTGAAGAACGACGGCGAGGAGGAAAAGGGCTCCGACGCTTACGTCCCGCCTGATCGCGAAAAGGACACCCAGCTTGAGGCCGCCGTCGAATTGCTGCACGGCGCCAAGGCCGAAACGCTGCGCAGTCCCGACCCGCCGGCGACTGTGACGTCGCAATGACCTTTGTCCGATGGCTTGCGGCCGTCGGGCTTCTGGGCGTCGCCTGGGACGCAGCAGCCGCGTCGGCTCAGGCGCAAGAGGGCTCGGGCTGCGGCGGATTCAAATGGCCGCTTGACCTCGAACGCGCGGCGCTGGTCCGTCCTGACAAGCCGTCGGTCGCCAATGGCGCGGCGCTTGCCTTCAACGTGGCGACCACGCTCGAGCTTCAGCCGTTCGCGACTGCCGCCCTGCCGAAAGCGCCCGAGCGTGCGCCGAAGTCGGCGCAGGCGTTCGCCGGCCATTTCAGTCTCGCCGCGCCGGCGAAGCCGGGCGTCTATAAGGTCACGATCTCCGCGCCAGCCTGGATCGACGTCATCGACGGCGAAAGCTACCTCCATCCGACCGCGTTCAGCGGCGCGACGGGGTGCGAGGGCGCGCGCAAGAGCGTCAAGTTCGATCTGCCTTCCCGGCCGCTTGCGCTGCAGTTCAGCGGCGTCGAGGCCGACCGGATCTCGGTGATCGTCTCGCTCGAGCAGTAGCGCCCTCACCCGCCCGGCGAGGCCCGAGGCGCGCCCGTCAGTGGCGGAAATGCCTGATTCCGGTGAAGACCATCGCCACGCCCGCTTCGTCGGCGGCGGCGATGACTTCCGCGTCGCGCACCGATCCACCCGGCTGGATGACCGCGGTCGCGCCGGCTTCGATGGCGGCGACAAGCCCGTCGGCGAACGGAAAAAAGGCGTCGGAGGCGACGACCGAACCTTTCGTCCGCGGCTCGGGCCAGCCGGCGAGCGCCGCCGCCTCTTCGGCCTTACGCGCGGCGAGCCGCGCCGAATCGACCCGCGACATCTGCCCCGCGCCAATGCCGACGGTCGCGCCGTCCCTCGCGTAGACGATGGCGTTCGACTTCACGTGCTTGGCGACTCTCCAGGCGAAACGGAGGTCCGCCATTTCGCTTGAGGTCGGGGGGCGCCTTGTTACCACCTTCAGCGCCCCGTCTTCGAGCGCGCCGCTGTCGCGGTCCTGGACGAGAAGCCCGCCAGCGACCGACCGCACGGTAAGCGTCGGCACACGGGGGTCGGGAAGCGCGCCGGCGACGAGGAGTCGGAGGTTCCTCTTCGCCGCCACGATCGCCGTCGCCTCCTCGTCGGCCTCCGGCGCGATGATCACTTCGGTGAATATCTCCACGATCTTGCTGGCGCTCGCCGCGTCAAGCCGCCGGTTGAGCGCGATGACTCCGCCGAAAGCCGAGACCGGATCGCAGGCCAGCGCCTTTTCATACGCCTCGAGAAGCGTTGCTCCGAGGGCGACCCCGCACGGGTTGGCGTGCTTTATGATCGCGGCCGCAGCGGCCTCGCGGGGATCGAACTCGGCCGCGAGCTCATAGGCGGCATCGGTGTCGTTGATGTTGTTGTAAGAGAGCTCCTTGCCCTGAACCTGGCGCGCGCTCGCGACGCCCGCGCGCGGCTCCGCCGTCAGATACAGCGCCGCGCGCTGATGCGGATTTTCGCCGTAGCGCAGCGCGCCGAAGCCCGGATGGAGGAGGCCGCCAAAGGCGCGCCATTTCGGCGCGGGCTCGTGAGCCTCCCGCGCCAGCCAGTTGGAGATCGCGGCGTCATAGGCCGCGGTGCGGGCATAGGCCTTCTGCGCCATCCGGCGGCGGAAGGCCAGGCTGGTCGCCCCCGAATTGAACCGCAACTCATCGATCAGCGCCGGATAGTCGTCGACGTCGACGATCACCACCACGTCATCATGATTCTTGGCCGCCGCCCGAATCATCGCCGGGCCGCCGATGTCAATCATCTCGACCATCTCCTCGAACGGCGCGCCGGTTTTGAGCGTCGCCTCGAACGGATAGATGTTGACCACGAGAAGGTCGATCGGCGCGATGTCGTTGGCGATCATCGCCGCCTGATGTGCTGGCTCCCCGCGGATCGCGAGCAGCCCGCCATGCACTCGTGGGTGCAGCGTCTTGATCCGGCCGTCCATCATCTCAGGGAAGCCGGTGATCTGTGCGACATCGACCACCGCAAGACCGGCGCTGGTCAGAGCCGCGGCCGTGCCCCCGGTCGAAATGAGCTCGACGCCGCTTTCCGAAAGCCCGCGCGCCAGCTCGACCAGACCCGTCTTGTCGGAAACGGACAGGAGGGCGCGTCCGACCCTGACGACATCGGTTGCCATTTTGCCGGTGATTTCCTACCGCGCCGCGTAAAGAGCCTTGTTGCGCCGCAATAGCACAGTGGGAACCGCGCCGGAACCGTCCAAGGCTCACCAAAAAGTTATGCTCGACAGCATTGTCCCGCCGCCCGGGTTTCCTACCTAGAGCGCAGGGGTTCAACATCGAACCGGCTTTTCGGGAACATCCAATGGCCAAGACATTTGCTTTGATCGCCCTCGGCGCCGCGCTCGCGCTTGCGCCGGCTGCGGCTCTCGCCCAGCAGGGCACGTCTTCGTCCTATGGCAGCGTCGGCTGGGGTCCTCATATCCCCACCCAGGAGCTGACGCCCTTCGACCGGTCCTGGAATCACGCCAATCAGTCGAAGTATCAGGCTCAGGACAGCGCCGAATGGCTTCGCCAGCACGGCAAGTACCCGTTTCCGTTCTTTTGACCGGGGAGGCTGACCGAACCGACGCGCCGGCGGACGGCGTGAGATTTTGGCCGCCGTCCGAATATCCCTTGACGCTCGAACGTTCTCGAGCGGAGGCGCGCCGGTTTTTTGCGCCAGAGGCTGGTTTTTTGGGAATGAACCCGTGCCGAAGATGGTTGCGCTCATCGCCGCCGCCGCGTTGGCCCTCTTCGCTAACGCCGCGCTCGCCGAACAGGGCGATTCGTCGTCCTGGGGAACCGTCGGTTGGGGGCCTGTGATTCCCACTCAGTCGCTTACGCCCAAAGACCGGGCATGGAACTTCAACAATACGCCCCTTTATCAGGCCGGAGACAGCGCTGAATGGCTCCGACAGCATGGGAAGGGGCTATTTCCCTTCTTGCGGTGAGGCGCGTCAGCCCGCCTTGATAAGTCGCGCCGCGAAAAATCCGTCCAGCCCCGACCGCCGCGGATTGTCGCTCCACAGCTGGCAAGGAAGCGTGCGCAGGTCGCCTGCGGAGTTGAGGCATTCGGCAAGGCCGCCGATCTCTGCCGCCGCGATCGGGAGGCGCCGCACGTCTGGATTGCGGCGCAGGAGGGCCGCGATCTGCGCCTCGCCTTCCTCCGGTTCGAGCGAGCACACGCAATAGACGACCGATCCGCCGGGGCGGGCGAGCGCGACCGCTTTGTCGATGAGCTGGGCCTGCAGCTTGACGAGCGGCGGAAGGTCGCCCGGACGTTTGATCCAGGCGACGTCAGGATGACGACGGATGGTGCCGGTCGCCGTGCAGGGCGCGTCCAGAAGCACGGCGTCGAACGGCAGGGCGTCGAAGGCGAGCGCGTCAGCGACCACGATCTCGGAAGCAAGGCGCAGCCGCTCGAAATTGGCGGCAAGCAGCTTCAGCCGTTCGGCCGAGCGATCGACCGTGGTCACCTCGGCGCCCGCCGCCGCGAGTTCGGCCGCCTTCCCGCCCGGCGCGGCGCAGAGATCGACGATCCGCATCCCGGGGCGGGGCTGGATGAGCCGCGCCGGCAGCGCCGCGGCGGCGTCCTGCACCCACCATTCGCCCTCCGCGTAACCCTTGAGCTCGGTCACCGCCTCATGGGTGTCGAGCCGCACCGAGCCAGTCGGCAGCACGACGCCGCCCAGGCGCTCAGCCCAGCCGGAAGGATCAGTTTTGACGCTGATGTCGAGCGTCGGCTCCGCGCGGTGTGCAGCGGCAACGGCGCGCGCGACGTTCTCGCCGTAGGCGGCGCGCCAGCGCTGGGCGAGCCAGGCGGGGGTATCGTCGTCAAGCGGATCGGAGCCCGCCAGGATTTCGTCGAACTCGCGGACGATCGTGCGCAGCACTGCGTTGGCGAGCGCCGCAAACGGCGCGCTCGCGGGCTCGGCGCGCGCCGCCTTGACGGCAAGGTCGACGGCTGCGTGATCGGCCGTATCGAGGAACAGGATCTGCGCTGCGGCGACGATCAGCGTCCATTCGAGCCGACCGCCGCGCTTGGGCATGCCCTTTTCCATCCTCTGCGCCAGCGCCTTGCGGATGGTGCCAAGCCGGCGCAGCGCAACAGTGGCGATCGACCGCGCCAGCGCCTGGTCGCGGGCGTCGAGGCCGCCCGCCCGCGGCCCGAGGCCGGCGGCCAGCCGTTCGTCGAGTGGGCGCGCCAGCGTCAGCACTTCGCCGACCGCCCGCGCTGCCGCGACTCGCGCCGCCAGGCCCGGCGGCGCCGGCGCCGGCGGTTCCCGACGGCCGCGATGAAATCCGCGCGATTGTCGCGCCAAACGACCCTCACTACGAATCAAAATTGCCGGCCGCCCGGCTTAAGTCTATACGCCAAATTCGCGGCGGGCTTGCGTCAGGCTTGGCGGACTCGAGGCCGCGAACCGCCTATATTGTGTGGCGGATACAACGTTGGAACCGAGCACGGTCATGAACGCCAAGGCTCCTGGCGAACCTCCGTACGCTGGGTGGGAAGCGCCAGCCCCCAGTCGCGACTTGCCGGCGGCGGTTCGCGCGCTTGAGGAAGCGGCGGCCCGGCGCGCCGAGCGCAAAGCTTCGCCGCCACGCGAGCTTAGTGGCCGCGGCGGCCTCGATCCGGTGCGCTATGGCGACTGGGAGGTAAAGGGTCTGGCCAGCGATTTCTAGCTAGGGCTTGGCCGGGCGGCCTGCGCCGTTCGGTTTGTGCGGCCTGTGCGGCTTGGCTGTCGCCTCGATTCCAGCGATGAACCTGCGGATCCGCGGGGCGATCTGCTCGCGGAAGCGGGAGCCGTTGAAGACGCCGTAGTGACCGACCCCCTCCGCCAGGTAATATTGCTTCCTCGACTCGGGGATATTGACGCACAATTCGTTAGCCGCAAGCGTCTGGCCGACGCCGGATATGTCGTCTTTTTCCCCCTCGACTGTCAGAAGGCCGCCGCCGCGGATCGCGGTCAGGTCAACCCGCCGGCCGCGGTGGGACATCTCGCCTTTCGGCAGCGCATGACGAACGAACACAGTCTCGACCGTCTGCATGTAGTACTCGGCGGCCAAGTCCATCACCGCCAGATATTCGTCGTAGAACTCGCGGTGCTTTTCGGCCGAATCCCCGTCGCCCCTCACCAGATGATTGAACATGGCGAGATGCGCGCTGACATGGCGGTCGAGATTCATCGCCATGAAGCCGGAGAGTTGGAGAAACCCCGGGTAGACCTCCCGACCGAAACCGGGATACGGGAATGGCACGGTGTGGAGGCAGTTGCGGCGGAACCATTCGACGCCGCGCTTCTCGGCGAGCTTGTTGACCTCGGTCGGGCTTCGCCTCGTGTCGACCGGCCCGCCCATGAGCGTCATGCTCGCCGGAGCGTTGACGTCCCCCCCGGCCTCCATGAGCGCTGTTGCGGCGAGCAGCGGCACCGACGGCTGGCAAACGCCGATCGTATGGACGCCGGGGCCGAGCAGAGTCAGGATCTCGCGCAGATAGTCGATATAGTCGTCGAGGTCGAAGGCGCCGAGCGCCAGGGGCACCATCCGCGCGTCCGCCCAGTCGGTGATGTAGACGTCGAAATGAGGCAGAAACGCCTCCACCGTGCCTCGGAGCAAGGTCGCATAGTGACCGGACATCGGCGCGACGATGAGAAGCTTGGGCTGATTGACCCCGTCCGGGAATTCGGGCCGGACGAAGCGCAGCAGGTTGCAGAACGGCTTGGCCCAGACGACGTCCTCGAGAACCGGGTAAACGAGGCCGCCGGCCTCGAATTCGTTGAGTCCGAAGGTCGGCTTGCCATAGCGGCGCGTCATTCGCTCGAACAATTCGGCGCCGGCCGAAATATTCTTTCCGAGCGTGGTGTTGGCGAGCGGATTCCAGGGATTGCGAAAGACGAAATGGGCAGCGTCGGACACTGCGCGCGCCGGCGCCAGCGCCGCATGGGCCATCTCATAGAGTTGATAGGGATAGCTTGAGGACATGAAGACGAACCGGTTACGAAGAACAGCAGGCGAATCCCTGACATGCCAGCCTAACGTTGGCATTGGTCCATATCAATCAAGCCTTAAGGATGAGACCGCCAGCAAAGCTGCAACCGGCGGACGCTCCGCCCGCCCGGCCCGCGCCCGCTCTCCGAATTTTGGTCAATCTCGACCCCTCCCCTCAAGGCGGCCGTAGGTGCCGGGCCCCAAGGGAGGGCCCAGAGTGTTCCCTACCGGTTGCTGAGGCCGCTTTCCGGGCGCCTCAGAGCGCGGTCAGCGAGGGGATCAGACTCCGGCTTGGCTCTTGAGCCGGACGCCCGCGTCGGTAAGCACTGTGGCGAGTTCCCCCGATTGGAACATCTCGCGGGTGATGTCGCAGCCGCCGACAAAGGCGCCTTTGACATAGAGTTGGGGAATGGTCGGCCAGTTGGTGAATTCCTTGACGCCCTGGCGGATTTCGTCGTCCTCGAGCACGTTGACGCCATGGACCGGCGCGCCGAGATAGTCGAGGATCTGGATGACCTGGCCCGAGAACCCGCATTGCGGGAATTGAGGCGTCCCCTTCATGAATAGAACAACCGGGTGATCCGAGATGAGCTTCTCGATCCGTTCGCGTGCATTCGGCATGGCGTTGGGTTCCTTTCGAAACGGAGGTCAAGGCTCCGCCCGTTCAACGCCAACACATATAGAGTGTGAAGCCCCCCGTCGCCAGCGGCTAGAACTGGAAATCCTCAGCCGCCGGTCGCGCTCATATGACGCTGGACGGCGGGCTTGGCGGTGCGCGCGATGACGAAGTCATGGCCCTTGGGCTTGCGCGCAATTGCCGCATCGATCGCCGCATTGACGAGGTCGTTGCTCTCGGAGGCGCGCAGCGGCCCGCGTAGGTCGGCGGCGTCCTCCTGCCCGAGGCACATGTAAAGGGTCCCGGTGCAGGTGAGCCGCACGCGATTGCAGGATTCGCAGAAATTGTGCGTCAG
>Ga0335076_10003671_pt1 | contig 15438 bp, 10 predicted proteins | sample Lox_Sample_25_FD_206717 | JGI IMG/M metagenome (GOLD analysis project Ga0335076, IMG submission 206717) | Soil microbial communities from Loxahatchee National Wildlife Refuge, Florida, United States - Lox_Sample_2.5 | ecosystem: Environmental > Terrestrial > Soil > Wetlands | place: USA...
AGCACACAAGTTCAATAGGATTCCAACAATTTCAATATGCAGGCACCGGCGGGTTCAAAATCAATCACATAGAATCAACAGATTTCTACAAATTTCAATAATTGATAGAATCTGGTTCGGGACCAGGGGGTCGGAGGTTCAAATCCTCTCTCCCCGACCAATCCTTTCAAGTACATAAACCCTACTTCTGGTCTTCCGTCTACATTGATGGTGTCGAAAATGTAGACGGTGCCTGTATCGCTGACTTTTAAAGTGTATTTCCAGCAGGAATTCCATTGTGACTTCCACTGTGGTTTCCAGTCGGATTTTCCCTGCACAACCTCTCCTGAAAATCAAAACGCGTGCGACCGAGTGCCGAAGCGCTCCGGCTCCGAGGGTCCTCCCATCAGCCGATGGACGGCCATAAGCACCAAGGCCATCGGGCCTAGGGCTTGCTGAAGGAGGTATTTCTCGGGTGACTCTTTATCGGCGGGGCCGGAAGTACTCGATCCAACTTTGGGTCGATGGTGTCCGGCACCTAAAATCCACGGGAACGACTAACCGGCGCGAGGCGGAAACGATCGAACGCGAGTTTCGCGAAGAGCTGAACCGCCGTCGACACCAGATCCGCGAGGCATCTCCTGAGATGACTTTCGCAGGTTTGGCGGCTCGGTTCCTGGCCGATGGCTCACCGCGTCCGTACCACCTCGACCGTTTCGGGGTGCTACTGCCGTATTTCGGCGACTCTCCCATCGGCAGAATCTCGAAACCCGCCGTGCGGGAGTACCGCTCCGCAAGGCTGAAAGCAAAACCTAAGCTCACGGAAACCACCCTAAACCGGGACATCGAAGTTCTTCGCCATCTTCTTTATTGGGCTGTCGACGAAGGCTTCCTTACCACCAACCCGCTTGCCCGCATCCGGCTCCCGAGGCAACGGCGTAAACCCCGCCCGATCCTCGGCCTCGCCGAGGAAACGAAGTTGCTGGATGCGGCCGCTGCCCATTTGCGCCACCTTATTATTGCGGCGCTCGACTCAGGCATGCGCCGCGGAGAGCTCCTCACCCAGCGCGCGGAGCACATCGACCTCACCCGGAGCGTGCTTCTTGTCACCCACTCGAAAACTCCAGGCGGTGAAGCCCGCGAGATCCCGCTCACCGCGAGACTCGCGCACCTCCTCGCCAGCGTGATGGACAAACTGAAGACGCAGACGGACGCTGACAAGCGGAAAAACCCGGAGAATCTGGTCTTCACTTTCGAAGGACGCCCGATCAAGAAGATCAAAACGGCTTGGAAGGCGGCCATTCGAAGATCAGGCATTCGCTACTTTCGCTTTCACGACCTTCGTCACACATTCAACACCCGCTTGATGGAAGCCGGAGTTCTGCAGGATGTGAGGAAAGCTCTCATGGGCCATTCCTCAGGCGAGGAAGTCAATTCCCTGTACACCCATGTTGAATTACCCGCACGGCGCGAAGCGATCAGCAAGTTGGAAGTCTGGATGGAATCGCAGCGCCGAAAACTAGAAGCTGAAACCCAACGAAAGGAGGAAGGAAAAGATGGACCCCCCTCAACCCACCGTGACGCCCCGGGACCTAGTCCAGGCACTCTCGATGGACTGCGAACTTCACGTCTAGGCAGCCGTGGAGAAACTGCAGGAAGTGATCGACCGGTTTGAGACGAATGATCCCTTGGCCGCCATAGGGGCGTTCGCAGATACGACTGAGATCGCGCTTTACGTGGACACAATTCTGGAGCGCTCAGCCACTCTCGCCCGACGGTATGGCCAAGCACCTGAATCTTGAACTGCCGAAAAGGACAAGAAAGGAGAGAAATGAATGTGACCGATAAAGAATCGCTGAAATTCGTCATCGCCTATGACCGCTCACGTAACGAGTGTGCCGTCGTAGCGCATAACCAGACTCCCGAGGCAGCCCAAAGCTACCTCGACCAATGGAGTCGGCATCTTCGTCCAGAATGCTCCTTCGTCGTGATCGACCAGACGAAGCACCACCAGACCGAAGACGCCCAAAAGTGTCGAGCTTGTCGCGAAACTGTGGTTCGCTCAGCACGATTTCAACCACAACCCACCTTCAAAAGGAGGCATGAATGACACCAGCAGCAAAGTCAGCGGGCCGCGCATCGTCACGGCCCACCCCCGAAACGCCAGCACCAGCGGCGTCGACTAGCAGCACCGGTCGAAAGCCGTGGAAAAAGAAAACACCTCTTGAAATCTTTGCCGGTCAACTCGACCGCCTCCGCGAAGACGTTCAGGAGAAAGAAGAAGAGCTCAAACAGGCCAAAAGCCAACTGCAGAAACTCGAGGAAGCGATGAAGCTCCTCGAATCTGCATAGCACCTTTATTACGGAGTTTGCCACCCGGCATGCTCCGTTTTTATTACGGATGAACGATGGCTCAACTCCTATCCGCGCTGTCTGTCCTCGTGGTCATTGTTATTGGGGCACTCATTACGGCACAGGTAGTCAGTGTGGAAAAGCTCGGAGCGGGTGTCTGGCATGGCTTTTTGCTCATTGTTCTGGCGTCCGTCGCGGGCTGGTTCGTGGAGGCATTCGTGTTACCGATACTGATTTGCACGCTCGTACTCTTGAGACAAGCGATGTTCGTATTCCTTGCTGTTGTGGTTGCAGCGGCTGCACTGCTGTTGTGCTTGCGGTTCTTGAAGTCGGCAACGGGAATGCGTCGCGCATCGAGAAAAACGGAGGAATGAGCAATGAAGAAAGCACTAGAAAGTTGGGCGCCGGAAGATTTCGAAAACTATGGAGCGGACACCATGCGCAAATGCTGGGACGTAGGGCAGGCGGCCAATATCTGCGCTCCAACACTCGTTGCCTACGCACTCAGATTGAAGCCATTGCTACAGAAACAGCAATCAGAGGAGATGACCATGAAACACCAGGATCGCTCGCTACACAGCACGCTTTATGAACGACCCATTCCTGTGAGCGATGCACAGATGCTTGCGCATAGCCGAAAACTAGAGATCGTTGCCTTGTTTGCGATTCTTACCGGGATCGTGTGCCTGGTCGGCAATACCGCGACTTTTTATCTGATGGGTGCTGACCTGCCTCTGGCAGTCGCTGGAGCGATCGGAATGACTGGGTTGCCCATCGGCATTGGGCACCTGGGCTACGAATGGATCATTTCGACGAGCAAATTCTTGAAGCGCCTCATTGTGTTTCTGGCTGTGGTGCTGGCCGCCGCTGGCATTGTGATCACGGGCCACGCCCGGGGCGAGATGATTGATCGGTCGATCACGACCCCGACAGTGAGTTCCTATGTGGATGGTGACGCCTCGGACAACGATCAGCCGATCGATGAGCATAAGTCGAATCCAGGATCGGAGGAGAATATTCGCCGTTCTCTTGGTGAAGGAATATTCCTCATCGTTCTGGCCGCCGAGCTAGGGTTGGCCTACCTCGTGGGATGGTTCATTGAACTCTACGGAGATTCCGATAACACGGCCTGGCGGAGGCTCCAGCGTATACGAGAGGAATTGTCGGAGATGCAGAGGAAGATCTCAGAACTCACGCATGCACCGGAAGTAGCCAAGAAATGCTGCCTCGCAGGAATTCTGGCCGCCGAGGTCTCACGCCCCCGCCGTCATCCTCCTTATCACCAGGCGCTGACGTTGCTGCTGGCGTTGAGCTTTATCGTTGCGACCCCGGTCCATGCTCAAACAGTCGCGCACTACGATGGCATTCTGATTGATACCAGCGCGTCAATTTCTCGCGGCGGTCGAACGACGGGACTCTTCAAGCAGTACTTAATAGGCGCGCGGAGGCTGCTCAAGACTGAGCCTCCGAATACTCGCGTCTGGGTGTTCAGTATTTCCAGCGACTCTTTTGGCGGAGCGCACGAGCTGCTGAAAGGGTGGACTCCGGATGCGCGCGGCGTCTTTACAGATGACCTCAATCGCGCCCGAATCGAACTCGCTTCCGCGTTCGAAGAGAAGTCTTCCGGATTGGCGCCCGTTGCTTCGGCTACGGATATCTTCGGCGGACTCTGGCACCTAAAGGCCGTTTTTGAATCCGATTCAAAGCAAGGCTCGGCCACGTCCGTCCCCAAGTCCATTGTCGTGTTTTCCGACATGATGAACGAAACGAAATCGTTTCTCATGCCGGAATTGATCGAAATGGGTCCGGAGAAAATGCTGGAACGCGCAAAGTCAAACGGCCTCTTGGTGCCATTGCATGGCTACAGAGTCTACGTCTACGGTGCATCAACTGAAGGCCTGAACCCAAAAAGTTGGAACATCGTAAAGTCTTTCTGGATTGCGTACTTCCAAACAGTAGGTGCGGAACTTGTGTCTTACTCCGCCGATTGCGACGTATCGCGCTGACCCCTTCAACACGATTCGCTTTGCCCTGTGGCGCAACCACACAACCCGCCTTACGTCCGATTAGACGTGCGATTTGGTGTATGATCCAAACCAACCGTAGTTCAATCTTCCCCAAGAGAGTCAACTGAATGACGAATCTAGGTGCGGTACTAGAGCAGTTGAAACAAGAGCGGTCCCGGTTAGATAAAGCGATTGCAGCCTTGAGCGAAGTAACAGACGGAACGAGGACAAAATCGCCTGCGGGCGGAACTCGGCCGAAGCGCCAACTATCCGCAGCGGCTCGAAAACGGATTGCGGCGGCTCAAAGAGCCCGGTGGGCCAAGGTGAGGTCAGCAAAGAAAGCAGCATAGGAGAATCGAAAAGGGCATGGCAGAAGCTATGCCCTTTTTGCGAGAGGGAAGGATTTACGAAGAATAGCCATAATCCGTTTATCTACAGCCACAATTCGTGTGCCGATTAACACATAGCTCCGTTAATACCAGCATGCAACGGTTTTTCTCACGATACCCTTGCAGGTTAAGAAATTACCTAGTCCGCTGGCGATTGCACTTCCGTCGATCTTAGGCTGCTAACAGATGATGAGATGACCCTCACGGTCTCTGCGTAGGACCATGGGGGGGCTCACCAATGCCATCTCCCTGTAGCACGAACAGATCGCCGACATAACCTGGGCCGCCGGATACAAAGTTGAATCTAACCCCATAGACAAGACTCGCGAATTCAGGCGGCGTGACATCTTCGCTTAGGCCCCAGGCTTCACGAACGGCAGGCACTGCGGCTATCTCCTGCCACTCAAGACTAGTTATGTGATGTGGGTATCGATCCTGCATGCGATGACAATTATTCGTGGGTTTGTACTTTAATACTACCTGTTCGCAGGTTTCTTTCAAGTCGGAGCGACGCCTTCGCGGATCGACGGAGCGCCTTGACGACTCTTAACAAAATGTTAAGCGTTCAACTATAAGAATCGAAATAAAAGAAAAACGCCGCAAGGCTAAGGTCGTCGGCATACGCCTCTATAAAGAGGAATATGAGCTGATCTCCGCGATCGCAAAACAGAAAAAAGCAAGTCGATCATTCATCGCCGAGTCGTTAATCCGTGCCGCGATAGGGCAACCGAAAGAAGCAACGCGTTTGTCATCGCACCTAGTGACGTGATTCCCGATGGACTGTATTTACAACCCCAAGAATCGAGTCCCGGGGCCTAAGCGTCGGCGCGCCCTTCAAGGATTTCTGTACCTCCTCCGATTTTCGGAGACAAAGTGGGAACACTGGCACGACGGAGAATGCTTTAGTGCGGCGGAAGAAGACTGGTCCTGGTAGCCTGAGCGCCAACAATATTTCGTAGTTCAAGGATTGGCAAATTGGGGATCTTGGTTACCAAAGTGTATTACTCTTTCAGAACTGTCGGCGAGGGAGCAATTTTCTAAATTAGGATATTCCACAGCGAGTTTTCGAAATTAGGATCTCCCAAAAAGGATGCCATCGTGAGCGCTACAGCAGCCGCAACCGCGCCGGCAAACCCGATTGCTGCGCAAGACATGTCCCAGAATAGGTTCACTTCAACGATCTCACGTGCCCTGTTTGCCGTCGTGATCTTCCTCGGGGCGTTTTTACTCTTCAACGTGCAACTTCTCGTTGGCAAGTACATCTTGCCGTGGTTCGGCGGCACAACTGGGGTGTGGGCAACTTGCCTATTTTTCTTTCAAACCACCTTGCTGGCCGGATACTACTATGCGCACGTCAGCGTGCGACGTTCTTCTTCGAGTGTGCATACGCGACTGCACATCGGTCTGCTTTTATTGTCGTTACTGGTAATGGCCCTTGCCGGTCATTTCTGGTCTTCCCCGATCACACCGGGAAGCTGGTGGAAGCCGCAAGGCGGAGAAATTGCGGTGTGGTTGATCTTACGAATCCTCCTGGTAAGCGTCGGGGCAGCGGTCACCCTGCTGGCGACGACCGGGCCACTGATACAGCACTGGTTCACGCAAGCATATCCGGACAAGTCGCCTTATCGTCTATATGCCCTTTCAAATGCGGGATCGCTTTTGGGACTTTTAAGCTATCCAGCCTTTTTTGAGCGGTGGTTACGGCTGAATACGCAGGCTTGGCTCTGGTGCGGAGGATATGCGGTATATGCGCTGACAGCAATTGCGCTTGCCGTCAATATTTCCAAGCATTCCAAAGGCTCGGAATCACTGCCCCACAGTCCGGTCTCAGGCACTACAGAAAGTGCATCGGCAGCCGCGCCGAGTCTGAAGGACAAGTGGCAGTGGTTCTCGTTGTCCGCCCTCGGCTCACTGATGCTGCTGGCGATCACCCGTTTTCTCACCGCGGATCTAGCGCCAGTGCCGCTACTCTGGATGCTGCCGCTTGCTGTTTACCTGTTGTCGTTCATCATCTCTTTCGATCACCCCCGCTGGTATCGCCCGGGGCTGTTTCACCCTCTCCTGCTGACCGTTACGGTTTTCATGCTTCTGTTTTATCGCGGTATTGGATTGCACTTGTGGACGTTTATCGCCGGCTTCCTCTTCACTGAGTTTGCGTGCTGCATGTTCTGTCATGGTGAGCTCTATCGGCGTCGTCCAGAAGCAGTGCACCTGACCTCGTTTTATCTAATGATCGCATTGGGCGGCGTCGCCGGAAGCGCGTTCGTCAACCTCGTGGCGCCCTTCATCTTCCGGGGCTATTGGGAAATGCACATCGGGATCGCAATTTCGCTGATCGCGATGGCATCGATGGCCACGACGGATCCTTCGTCATGGGCGAACCGACAAAATCCCTTTATCGCCATCTCGTTAAGTTTGTGGGTGATTCTGATTGCTTGTTTCTGGTTGAGCAGCGATGCCGATTCGCTCAAGCGCTTTCTTTCGAATGGAGTCTGGGGCACTCTGGCGGGATTGACTCTAATTTCGACTGCGCTGTCTTTGCGATCGAAGGTCAAGGCCGTTGGCGCAGCTCTTGCCGATCGAGCCCCAGAACTGACCCGATGGACTTTATTCGCGGGTGTGGGCGCTGCCAGTTTGCTGCTGGTGTGGGCGGGGACGTCGCAATATCGACAGTCCAATTGGTCGCATCGTAACTTCTACGGAGCGATTTATGTTACGGAGCGAAAGGTGCCCGACCCGCACTTTAATGCCTACGTGTTCATGCATTCAAGCACCGTTCATGGCCTGCAGTTCGAGCTTCCCGAGTTGCGTGGATATCCCACATCGTACTTTAACAAGAGTAGTGGTATCGGGCTCTTGCTGATGAACTTTCCGCGCCACCAGGAGGATGGGTCAAAGAACCATGGCTTGCGCCTCGGGGTACTCGGTTTAGGCGCCGGAACCCTCGCCTGCTACGGCCAACCTGGGGATTTGTTCCGCTTTTACGAAATCGATCCGGAAGTGGTGAGGGTCGCAAGTGGAAAGTATGGATATTTTTCGTTTCTGGCGGACAGCAGAGCACAGGTGGAGGTCGTTGAGGGCGATGGCCGCATCTCGCTGGAGCGCGAACTGGCCGAAGGCAAACCGGAGGGTTATGACGTATTGGCAGTTGATGCGTTCAACGGCGATGCGGTCCCAGTACACCTTCTGACGCGAGAGGCATTCGAGCTCTACCTGAAGCACCTCCGTAATGAGCAATCGGTTATTGCGGTGAATGTGACGAATCGAGCGGTTGAAGTCGCTTCGGTGGTTGCGGCCCAGGCGCAGCATTTCGGTTTGAATCTGGTGTATGTCAACGCTCCGGGAATCACGAACAAGAGCCTACCTGACGGAGTTATCTCGGCGAATCAGTGGATTCTCCTGTCGCGCAGTAAAGCCGCGCTTTCCGCTCCTGCGCTGCTGCAGGCCAGCAGCCCGCTTCACTTGCGCAAAGGCCTGCACTTCTGGACGGACGACCAGAACAACCTGCTGCAGATCTTGCGGTAATGGAATCGGGGCGCCGAAGAAACGTGCAGGTTCGTTTTCGCACAACCAAGTGCAGACGGGTTTGCTCATTATTTCGCGGTACATTAGTTATTTCCGTGAGTTATTTAACCGACAAAGTAGTTTCGTGTGCATCAATTCTGCATATACGCAATGCCGACCGCCGCGAATTCCTGGCAGCATCAATAGAAGCTCTTCGTTTTCACTGAGAAATATTTAACCCGCGAAATCTGCCATTATCACTCCCAACTCGTCTGACCTAAGTTTGTATCTTCCTGTCCGCACCAACGTTTTACTTTAGTTGACAGTGTAAACACTATTATGTAAACGTATAAACACACTGTTTCGCACTTGGCTTCCATGACCCTTCGAGTAGATATTGTTCGGATTTCGTAACAAGAAGAAATTCACAGTTGACATCGCGTCTGAGTTTGATTAAGGTCACGGCCACTAGATGGCGAATGTAGACACGGACAAATGCCGGTCTCTCGCTATTGAACTTCTCCCTTCTGATAGGTAGTACGGCCCGGTTAACCTGCTGGGGAACTAGTTTCAGCAACACCGTTTGTCGCGCCGCTAAAAACTAACTGAGGAAAGACCTGACAAGTGCATTGCGAGTTACACGCTCTGGGATGGGCCTGTTTAGGCGTGCTTCCATGCAAGCAAATTGAAGATTAGGACTGGACTTCGTCGTTGGAAATCGAATCTGGCGCGCGGAAAGCTGATGAATTAAGAGAGAGGGGCATGAATAGAAGACGCGGCATTCTACTCGCATTGGTGACGATTCTGGGTCTAAGCACGGCGCACGCCCAAACTGTAAATTACATTTACGACGACTTGGGCAGGCTTGTAGGCGTTGTCGATCAAAATGGCAATGCGGCTCAGTATACCTATGACGCAGTCGGCAATTTGCTCTCCATCGCACGCTTTGCGTCGTCGCAGGTATCGATTATCCAGTTCTCGCCAAGCAAGGGTCCCGCTGGTACTGTCGTGACGATAAGTGGTACTGGCTTCAGCTCAACCGCAGGCCAGAATGCGGTCAGCTTTAACGGAGTTGCCGCACAGGTAACCTCATCAACGGCAAACCAGCTTGTGGTGATTGTGCCCTCAGGTGCCGGGACGGGACCTATCAGCATAACGTCCCCGCTCGGCTCAGCGACATCTTCTGCGGCATTCACGGTCACCAATACGGGGCCGCAAATCAGTTCGTTCACTCCTACTGTCGTATCATCAGGCACCGCGGTCACCGTTTCGGGAACCAACTTTGACGCATCGGCGGGAAACGACCGCCTTTCGGTGAACCAAACCGTCGGAATATTTGCAAGCTCGGCATCTATGACTCAGCTTACGGTTGCCGCTCCCGCAAATACGGGATCGGGTCACATTGGAGTAGCGACTGCCGGTGGAAGCTCTGTGAGCACCGGGGATTTGTATATTGTGCCATCGGGTTACACTCCGGCATCAGTCGGTTACACGGGGCGTACCCAGTCTGGCAGCCCAGTCGCGATTTCGGTACCAGCAAGCAATATCGGAATGTTGTTAATCGATGGGCTCGCTGGCCAAGAACTATCGATTCAAATGTCAAGCAACACTCTCGGTACTGCTACCGTAGCCGTCTATAGCCCTCAGGCTGCAGTTGTCGAGTCTGCTTCATTTTCATCGTCTACATACACCCTCAACGGAATTACGATTAGCTCGGGCACCTATACCATCCTCGTCCGTGGAACGGCAGCAGGAAGCATAACAATTACCCCGACTACTCAGGGCTCAGGATCAACTTTCCCACCCACACGTCCCGCAGGATCTTCGATTGACTTAAGCAGTTCTCTGGCAGCGAACCTCGCCGGATTGTTTCTGATGAATGAGACCACGGGAAGCACTACGGGCGATCTCGTTGACTCCCAAAGCGCGAGCTTTTCCGGTTCGTCCCTCCCGCAATGGAGTGTGGGACCATCGATCAATTTCACGGGGGGCGCCTCTCTCAACAGCTACATCAATGCCGGCACTGACCTGACATTCGATCAGCTAACGACGAACCAAATGACCGTAGTTGCAAAAGTGTACGTGAGCAGTCTCGCGGCGGCCGGAATTTGTGAGAAGAACGACAACAACGCCACAGATTCCGGATTTGTCTTCGGTTGGGATAGCTCCGGTGCGCTTAAGCTAACTGTGGAAAAGAGCACTGCGGACATGCGAGTAGCTGCCGGAGGCGCCACTGTTACCGCTGGGCAGTGGATGCAAGTCGCGTTTACCTGGGACGGCACGATTGGTACGGGTGCCTCAGCACATCTCTATGTGAACGGGGTGGAGCTGTCAAAGGTGACGTCCTCGGACGGAAGCGGAACGCTCGGATATACGCACGCCACGAATCAACCATTCCGAATTGGAAACGCCAGTTTCGACTTCGCGGGTTCGCTGAACGGAAAGATGGCTTATCTGGCGGTGTACAAGAAGCGAATTCTTTCTCCAGCAGAGTTGATTCAGCTGGATCAGCAACTCCCGATCATATCCGGTTCGGTTCTGACCGCAAACCTGGTGCCAAACGGACAAGCAGCGACCTTACAAACAACTACTGCCGGAACATCGTTGAAGCTAGGTTTCAGTGGTGTCACGAATGAACAAGCCACGATTCAATTCTCGGGCAACACCATGGGTTCCGTGACCGCAACCCTTGTAAAGCCAGATGGGACGAGCCTGGCTTCCACAAGCTCATCGGCTGCGGCTTTTGCTCTCGGTCCAGCGACGTTGCCCGCTACGGGTGGATATTCGATAACTGCTGTCCCCAGTCCTACAGCAACCGGCAGCCTTAGCGGGGCTTTGCAGCTCACAAATGGGCCCCTCGTAGTGCGGCCGTACGGTGCTTCCATCGATAGCAGCAATGCGTTGGCGACCAATTTGGCCGGCCTGTTCCTCCTGAACGAGGCTTCGGGAACCACGACTAACGATTTGCTGGACAGCCAATCAGCAACATTGTCCGGTTCTGCTGTGTCGTGGTGGGTCCCGAGCGATCCCTCGATTTTCTTTGGGGGTGGGGCGTCCCTCAACAGCTACGTGAACGCCGGTACTGACTTAACGTTTGATCAACTGACTACTAGCAAAATGACTGTCGTAGCAAAGGTGTATGTCAACAATGTGGCTGCGGCTGGCATCTGCGAGAAGAACGACAACAACTCTATAGATTCCGGCTTTGTCTTCGGATGGGATGGTTCTGGGGCGTTGAAGCTGACTGTCGAAAAAAGCAGCCAAAACCTGCGGGTCGCTGCAGCGGGAGGAACTATCTCGGCGGGGCAGTGGATGCAAGTGGCGTTTACCTGGGACGGCACGGTGGGCACGGCCGCAGCGTCACACCTGTTTGTCAACGGTGTGGAGCAAACAAAGGCAAGTTCCCAGGACGGAAGTGGCACGATCGGCTACTCCCACGCGACGGGCCAGCCATTCCGAATTGGAAATGCTGGCTTCGATTTCGCTGGTTCGCTAAACGGGAAGATGGCGTACTTGGCCGTCTATAAGGGCCGAATTCTCACAACGACGGAGATGAACCAGCTAGACACGCAATTGCCAATTCACTAATACGATCTTGAGATCAGACGGCTCAACGGTTTGCGCATAAATTATCTGAAGGAACGAATGAAGATGAGCTTGCGATTTGCTTCGAAACTGGGTTTGGCGTATTTCATCCTGATATTTGCTGTGCTGACATCGGTCGGGCAGAGCCCTTCCGGCCTGAAAAAAGGGCAATCGCTTACCCTCATGGGTGATGGCCACGTATTAATGCTCGGCGGCTATGATTCCAATGGCCACGTGAGCTCCGATGCTTTTGTGGCCGACCAGACCGGCAAAATTAATCCACTCCCGAATCGACTCCATGTCGCGAGGGCGGGGCATTCGGCGACAATTTTGCCGAACGGCACCGTTCTCATTTTTGGCGGGGTGGACTCGAAACAAACAGTAATCTCCGGAGCGGAGATATACGATCCAGCGACCCAAAGTTTTAATGTTGTTGCGATTTCCTTGGTACCGCGAGCATTCCATACAGCGACGCTATTGATGGACGGCAGACTCGCCGTCATCGGGGGCGTCGAGGCCGGTGGAAACTTGGCTGATGATGTACAGTTTTGGGATTTTCGAACGGGAAATGCTCAAAGCTTGCATGCGGAATTACTCACGCCTAGGCAAAAGCACACCGCACTTTTGTTGGCGGACGGACGGATTCTGATATCAGGCGGCGCTGGTCGGGATGGAAAGGAAGCGAACGAACAGGAGACATTTGATCCCGATTCCGGCAATTTCTCCTTAAGTACGAATGCAAGCGAAGTTCAAGTCAGTTCACTGCCTATCGCAGCTTCGTCACCTTCAGATGGGGAAAATAATGTTCCGGTAAATGCGCTGATCGGAATACGGTTCTCGAAACTCCTAAACGTCATTGGCATTGACGATCGTTCGGTCTCTTTAGAGGGACCCGGCTCCGCGGTTGTTCCGAGTCACGTTGTCGCTGCGCAAGATGGGCGGCTGGTTTTCATTACTCCCCAAAGCGCGTTGGCCTCGGGTGTTGAGTATACTCTTGCGATCAAAAACCTAACTGATTCAAGCGGTGCAGCACTGGACAACTCAACGTTTTCTTTTACGACAGAAGGCGTCCCGGACGACAACTCTGATCAGGACTGGATACCCAACAGCTCGAATCTGGCTGGTAATTGGAACAGCGGTACTGGTTTGTCCAAGTGGCAGGGACTGCCGCCACTACAGGCCCGCGCAGGTGTGACTGCCCTCTCTGGTCAAGTATTGCGGCTGAACGGATTTCCTCTTGCTTACGTCACTCTCCAGATCGGCGGAGCGACCGCTCGCAGTGATGCAACTGGAAGATTCCTACTTACACAAGTGCCGTCAGGTCATCATGTTCTCGTCATCGACGGACGGTCCGCCAGTCACGGCAACGTGGCCTACGGTTTGTTCGAAGCTGGCGTCAATATCACTGCCGCAAAGACAACGGTCCTTCCGTATACGATTTGGATGACGAAGGTTGATACGGCTCACGCTGTGCGTATTCCTTCTCCGACAACGGTAGCTGATACGATCATCACCACGCCGAGATTGCCGGGACTGCAGCTTCATCTACCTGCGAATACTGTCATCGTCGATCACGATGGAAAACCCGCGACACAGATCAGCATCACCGCTGTCCCATTGGACAAACCACCCTTTCCTTTGCCACCTGGGCTGCAGGTGCCGATCTATTTCACGATTCAGCCCGGCGGTGCATACGTTGACGTGCGGTCAGGAACCGGCGTCAAAGGTGCAAAGCTTTTCTACCCAAACACGTATGGTCGCAGCCCTGGTACGGTCTTTGACTTCTGGAACTACGACGCTGACAGCAAGGGCTGGTACATATACGGGCACGGAAAAGTTAGTCCAGATGGATTGAGCATTGTGCCAGATCCGGGTGTTGTTGTTTATGAATTCACTGGAGCGATGGTGGCGGTTCCCGGTACTGCACCTTCTACGTTCGGTCCATGCTGCACAAGTCCCGGAGAAGGAGACCCAGTAGATCTCGCTACCGGTTTGTTTAGATACAACAAGACGGATTTGATCTTACCTGATGTCATACCATTGTCCTTTAACAGAACATATAGAACGAATGACAGCACGTCTCGACCGTTTGGAATAGGTTTTACCGATTCGTATGAACTATTTCTTGTGGGAGACACCAATCCCTACACTTACCAGGAGTTGATTCTGCCTGACGGTTCAAGGGTCCATTTTACGCGAACGTCATCGGGAACAAGCTATACCAATGCCGTATATGCGCACACGCAGACGACTTCTCCATTTTATGGAGCGACTATCAGCTGGGTCACGGCAAATAACACCTGGTTGCTCGCCATGAAGGATGGCACGCAATACACCTTTCCAGAGGCTGCTGGCGCAAGCAATGCGGCGCAAGGCGCATTGATCAAGATCGCAGACCGCTACGGCAATACTGTCCAAATCACTCGCGATGGCAGCTACAACATTACGAAGATTACATCTCCAAACGGCCGTTATATCACTCTTCAGCACGATGCATCGAATCGCATTACCAGCGCCACAGACAACATCGGCAGGACAGTATCCTATTCGTACGATTCATCGGGCAGACTCTCAGCGGTCACGGATGCAAATCAAGGAACCACGCAATATACCTACGACAGCAACAACAACATGTTGACCGTTCAAGACGCGCGTGGAATCGTCTATCTGACGAACCAGTATGACTCGAACGGGAGAGTGGTTAGGCAGACGCAGGCTGATGGGAGCACATATCAGTTTGCCTGGACACTGAGTTCGAATTCTGCAGAGACATTCTCTACGACGGGTACAGTAAGCTCAACCGACACATTGGACTTCCGTTCGTGCAGCACCTGCAGTGAAGGATACGCCCCCCTCGTAACTCAAGTAAATGTTACCGATCCGCGTGGTTATGTGCGACAAGTACTCTTCGGTTCCACTGGGTACATGGCGAGTGACACACGTGCTCTCGGACAACCCGAGCAGCAAGTCACGGCATACCAGTACTATGCTGATAATCTGCTCCAATCGGTTACAGATTCTCTTGGAAGGGTCACTTCTCTTCAGTACGACGTGAATGGAAATCTCACCCATATTACACAACTATCTGGTACGCAAAATGCTGTTACGACTTCGATTGCGTATTCAACGACATTTAATCTTCCAACTAGCATTACTGACCCGCTTAATCACACGGTGTCGATTGTTTACGACTCGAGCGGAAATCCGGTGTCCATCACTGACCCACTCGGGAACGAGACGCTGAGCAGTTACGACTCTGAAGGTCGAGTACTAGCAGCAACGGATCCCCTTCAGAATATGACTCAATTTGGGTACGTTGGCGGGGACCTTGCCACGATTACCGATCCACTAAGTCGTACAACAACACGGTTCTATGATGCGGGTGGTCGTCTACTTTCTGTCACAAACCCTACAGGTCAAGATAGCAATTTCCAGTACAATAATCTGAACCAAGTCACACAGATAAAAGACCCGCTCGGAAATAACACGGCTTTCACCTACGACTCCAACGGGAACCTGATTTCGGTGACAGATGCGTCCAATCATGCCACCAGCTATACGTACGACAATATGGATCGGGCGTTGACCCGCCAAGACCCATTGACTCGTCAGGAAAGCTACAC
>Ga0335076_10003673_pt1 | contig 15435 bp, 10 predicted proteins | sample Lox_Sample_25_FD_206717 | JGI IMG/M metagenome (GOLD analysis project Ga0335076, IMG submission 206717) | Soil microbial communities from Loxahatchee National Wildlife Refuge, Florida, United States - Lox_Sample_2.5 | ecosystem: Environmental > Terrestrial > Soil > Wetlands | place: USA...
CATCGCCGTGTCCTCGGAGCCGGCGGGCGCGATGGTCACGCTCGTGAGCCCGGGCGGGCAGCGCAGCGACCTCGGGCTCACCGACTTCTTCCCGATCGAGGTGCTGGCGGGGGAGTACGCGCTCGAGGTGAGCCGGCCGGGCTACAAGACCGAGACGCTCGCGGTGAGCATCGCGGCCGAGGCGACCGAGACGCGCGCGGTGCCGCTGACGCGCGTGCTGGCGAGCGCGTTCCTGATCGTGGAGCCGGCCGGCGTCGAGGTCTGGATCGACGGCGAGCTGAAGACGACGACGTCTGGCAGCCTCCAGCCCGAGTTCCAGGACGCGGCGCGCGCGAAGGGCCTCGACCCAACCAGGGCCGCGGCGCGCGTCGAGATCCCGAACCTTTCGCTCGGCAGCCACGCGCTCGAGCTGCGCCGGCGCTGCTACACGGGGGTCAAGCGCACGCTCGAGACGCCGCAGCCACAGGACTACCTGGTCGACCCGGTCAAGCTCGAGGACTCGCTCGCCTCGCTCAAGCTCACCTCCGACCCGCCGGGCGCGCGCATCCTGCTGAACGGCGAGGCCAAGGGCGTGACGCCGGCGCAGATCGACGGCATCTGCTCGGGCAAGGTGCGCGTCGAGGTCAAGCACACGGCCGGCAAGTTCATCAAGGACCTGGTGCTCGAGAAGGACGAGGCGCTGAGCCTCGACTGCCCGATCCGCCCGACGCTCGCGTTCCTCGGCGTCGAGGCCGCGAACGCCGCGGGGCTGCGCTACCTGCAGGACGCCGACGAGAAGATCCAGCAGAACCTGGCGCGGCTCGGCTCGCTCAACTTCATCACCGCCCCGCGCGAGGCCGTCGACCGCATGCTCGAGCAGGACAAGCTGACTCGCCAGTCGCTGCTGCCGGGCTCGGGCAGCGACCCCGACCTCGTGCGCAAGGTCACCGGCCGGATGGCGACGTCGCTCGAGGTGCAGGGCTTCCTGGTGGCGGTGCTTCCCGAGGAGCGCCTGCAGCGCACCGCCCGCCTGCATCTGCTGGCCGCGGGGAACACGAAGGCCGAGGCCGTGGACGTGGCCTTCGCGGAGGCCCCGGCCTACGAGCCGCTGATCAAGAAGCTCGACGCGCAGTTCAAGAGCGAGCGGTCGTGGAGCGGGCTCGTCACCGTGGACGTGCTGCTGCACGAGGGCGTGCCGGTGCTTCGCGTGGTGCCGGGCAGCCCCGCGGCCACGGCCGGGATCGCGGCCGGGGACTTCGTGCTGGCCGCCGACGGCACGCCGGTCAAGCAGACCGCCGACCTGCTCGCGGCTTTCGCCGCCAAGAAGCCGGGCGAGCGGATGGTGCTGCAGGTGAAGGGCGCGGCCACCGGCTCGCAGCCGCGCGGCGTCGAGCTCACGCTCGGCTCGAGCGCGCGCGAGATCCCGCTCTACGACCCGGACCTCGTCTACAACAAGGTGATGATGGACCTGCGCGCCGTGGTCGAGGGCTACCCGGGCAGCGAGGGCGCCGCCTACGCCTGGCTCAACCTCGCGATCTGCGCCATGCACTTCGGCGACTACGCCGGCGCCCACGAGTACCTGCAGAAGGCGAAGACCGAGCTGCCGGCGCGGCCCGGCCTCTCGCGCGGCACGGCGCTCTACTACCTCGGGCTCACGCTCGACAAGCTCGGCTACCGCCCACAGGCCGTCGAAGCCTACCGCGCCGCCGCCGAGCTCAAGGACGCGACGCTGATCGACAACGACGGCCCTCCCGTTTCGGCGCTCGCCGCCCGCAGGGCCGGCCCGTGACCGCGGCCGCCCGCCTCGTCTGGGAGCGCTCGGACGGCGGCAAGGTCGAGTTCCCGCTCGACGGCGACGAGCACGAGGTGGGCCGCGACGAGGACGTCGCGATCCGCGTGGACGAGCCGCTCGTCTCCCGCCGCCACGCCCGCATCCTGAAGCGCGGCGAAGGCTGGGTCGTCGTCGACCTCGGCTCCACCAACTTCACGCACGTGAACGGCCAGCGCGTCCGCCGCGAACGCGAGCTCGAGCACGGCGACGAGCTGCGCTTCGGCCGCGCGCGCTGCGTGTTCCTGAGCCAGCAGGCGGGCTGACGACTTTCTGCTTACGCGGGCTCCGGTCCGGCGTCCGGGGGGCCGAGGTGGTAACCCTGGCCGAAGTCGACGCCCATCGCCTGCAGCACCTGGGCCTCCTCCTCGTTGCCGATGCCTTCGGCGATCACCTCGGCGTCGATGCTGTGGCCGAGCGCGATGATCGCCTTCACCATCGCACGGTTGACGCTGTTGGCGTGGACGTCGCGGACCAGGCCCATGTCGATCTTGAGGTACTGCGGGCGCAGCTTGGCGATCGTGTCGAGGCCCGAGTAGCCGGCGCCAACGTCGTCGACCGCGAAAGACATGCCCACGCTCTTGAAATAGGCCATCGTCTCGCGGAACATCTCGAGCTTCTCGATCACCTCCTGCTCGGTGATCTCGATCACGATCCGGCTCGGCGTGACCTGCGCTCTCTCCAGGAAGTCGATGAGCGCCTTGTCGCGGAATTGAGGATCGCGCATGGTCGCGGGCAGCGTGTTCACGAAGATCTTCACGTTCGAGGACACGCGGCCCGACGAGAGCAGCGCTCGCTTGCGGCACAGGCGGTCGAGTTCGACCAGCAGGCTGTTCGCCTGGGCGGCGTCGAAGAGCGCCTTCGCCGACTCGAGACCCGAGCCGCGCGCGCCCCGCGAAAGCGCCTCGAAAGCGTAGACACTGCGGGCCTCGGGAGGCAGCGGCGTGTTGTACTCGTCCCGCATCCTCTTGATCGGCTGATAGGCCGTCACCACGCGCTCGCGCAGCAGCACGTCCTGCAGCCGCTCGAGCACCGACAGCTCGTCGGCCTGGCGCTGGTGGGCCGCCTGCCGGAGCGCCTCGTCGACCGCGCGGTCGATCACGCGGCCCGTGTGCATCAGCGGGTTCTGCACCGCGAGGCCGTGGCCCACGTCGAGGCGCGGCGGCGTCTTGATGTACGGGAACGCCGCGCGGCCGATGTTCGGCGCGAGCGACGACACCACGCGGCTGCGCGCCGTGCGCAGGTCCGCGACCGAGAGCGGCACGTTGCGGCGGCGCTTGCGGTCGAGCAGGAACAGGAGGCGCGCGCCGCGCGGGCGGTCCAGGCAGACGAGGTCGCCCTGCCGGTAGTCCTTTCCGCGCGACTCGTCGAGGATCTTGAACACGCGCTGGCGTACCTCGTCGTAGGCGGGCGCGCCGTACTCGTTCTCGATCGTCTCGAGAGGGGCGGCGTCGAGCACCAGCAGGCCGAGGCTGCCGCGGTCGTTGAGCTCGCGCTCGAGGTCCGGGAGCCGCTCGTGGTAGGTGGCGATGGGCTCGGGCATGGGCCTCGGTCGCGCGCATGATAGCGCGGGCCCCAGGAGCCGCCAACCGGAAGGCCGCGACCGGCCTGCTAGAATAGGCGCTTTCGGAGAGGAGCGCTTCTGCCCATCCTGGGACGGATCCTGCGCGACCGCGGGGTCATCACCGACAGACAGCTGCAGGACGCGATCCAGCACCAGGTGCTCTACGGGGGGCGGCTCGGCACCAGCCTCTTCGAGCTCGGCTTCATCACCGAGGAGCGGCTCACCGACGCGCTCGCGCGCGCCCATGGCGTGCCCGCGATCGACCTGAAGGCGCTCGCGCCGGAAGCGGTGGCGCTCGTGCCCAAGAAGCTGGCGCAGCGTTTCAAGGTGTTCCCGTGCCGGCTTCGCGGCCGGACGCTGTTCCTCGGGATGGTGGACCCGGGCGACCACGCCGCGGTCGCGCAGATCGGCTTCTCGCTCGGCTACATCGTGCGCCCGCTGGTGGTGCCCGAGTTCCGGATGGTGCAGCTGCTCCACGACCACTACGACGTGGACGAGCGCTGGCGCCTCACCGACCGGCGCAACGCGGCGCCCGAGGTGCCGCAGATCCGCGACCCTGCGGAGGCCGCCGCGCGCGTCGACGCCGCGGCCACGCGCGACGAGGTGGTGGCGGCGGCGATCGCGCTCGGCCGCTGCTACTTCAAGCGCGTGGTGTTCTTCATCGTGCGCGAGCCGTGGGTGCTCGGCTGGGACGGCGTCGGGGAGGGCATGGACCGCGCACGCGCCGCCGCGCTGCGGCTTCCGCTCGATCTGCCGTCCGTGTTCCAGGCCGTGACCCGCAACCGCACGATGTTCGTCGGCCGGCTGGGGCCGGAGGAAGCCAACCAGTCGTTCCTGCAGGCGATCGGCAAGAAGCCCGCCACCACGGCGGCCGTGTTCCCGATCGCGCTCAGGGGCCGCGTCGTGAACCTGATGTGGGGCGACAGCGGCAGCACCGGCGCCGCGCGCGCCGACCTCGGGCAGCTGCTCGCGCACATGCAGAAGATCCCGCGCGCCTACCTCCGCATCATCCGCGCGCGCATCGCCGAGGCCAAGCGCGAGAGCTCGCCTGCCGAAGAGCTGCTGAAGGAAGCCTCCAAGGACGCCGCAAGAGACGCCGCGAACGACGCCGCGAACGAATAGAGGAGCCAGATGATCGAGAGACACAAAGAGATCAAGCGCCGCCGTCACCGCAAGGAGAAGGCGCGCAAGGCCAGGAAGCGCGCCGCGATCGCGGCCGCGAAGAAGAGCGCCAAGAAGTCCTGACCGCGAGCGAACCCAGGGCCGAAACGCCTCCGGCCGCGAGAGAGCCCGCGGCCGCGCACGGCTTCCTGGCGGCGTTCGAGTACCCGGCCTTCCGCTTCCTGTGGGCGGGAGCCTTCCTGTCGAGCGTCGGGACCTGGATCCAGGACGTGGCGCTCTCCTGGCTCATCCACACGCGGATGGGCGACCCCTTCTACCTGGGGCTGCGGAGCTTCTCGCAGGAGGCTCCGCTGCTCGCGTTCATGCTGATCGGCGGCGCCGCCGCCGACCGCATCGACCGCCGGCTGATCCTGCTCTCGTCGCAGGGCTTCCAGATGGCGATGGCGGCGCTCCTGGGCCTGCTCTACGTGACCGATCACCTCGGCATCGTGGCGATCGTGGCGATCGCGTTCGCGACCGGGCTCATGCAGTCGCAGTCGGCGCCGACGTACCAGGCGGTGATCACGAGTTTGGTGCCGCGCGAGCGGATCGCGAACGCGGTGGCGCTCAACTCGCTGCAGTTCAACCTGTCGCGCGCGATCGGGCCGGTGATCGCGGGAATCCTGCTGGCGAGCCTGGGCGCCGGCTGGTGCTTCGCGGCGAACGCGCTCTCGTTCGTGGGCGTGATCCTCGCGCTGCGCACGATCGCGCTGCCGCCGCCTCCGCCGCGCACCGGGGAGAGCCTGGGCGAGAGCCTGCGCGTGGGCCTGCGCCACGTCACGGGCGCCCCGCGCCTGCGCGCCGCGACGCTGCTCGCCGGGGCCGCCAGCTTTCTCGCCTTCCCGCTCATCACCTACCTGCCCGTGATCGCGGGCGACGTGCTGCGCACGGGGGCCTCCGGCTACAGCCTGCTGCTCACGAGCGTCGGGATCGGGGCGATCGTCGGCGCGCTCACCACTGCGCGCCGCGGACACGCGCCGGGGCGCGAGCGGCTCATGCTGCTGGCGTTCGCCGCCTTCGGCGTGCTGACGGTCGGCGCTGCGCTCTCGCGCTGGCAGTGGCTCTCGATGCCGCTACTCGTCGGCACCGGCTTCATGCTCACGACGGCCTTCTCGACGCTCAACTCGCTCGTCCAGGAGATGGCGCCCGACGCGCTGCGCGGCCGCGTGCTCTCGATCTTCGGAGTGGCGTTCCGCGGCGGCGGGCCGGTGGGGAGCTTGGTGGCCGGGTTCCTGGTGCGCCGGGCCGGCGCGCCGATCGTGATGGCAGCCTATGCGGCGACGCTCGGCCTGATCGCGGCCGCCCTGCTGCTCCACCGGGCTGGATTCGAGCCGGCCGGTGCAGCGCCGCACCTCGGAGAGCCCCCGCTCGCCACGCGCGAGTGAGTCCGGCTTCGTTCGCCACGGCCGATCGATCCGGCCGCCTCGTTGCTTGCGGCGTCGGGCGCGCTTAAGCTCCGTGGCGTGGCGCCCCACTTTCCGCGCCGGCCGGCCGCCTCGCCTTCGAAGAGCGGCCCGAAGACCCATCGGGTCACCTCGCAGGAAGCCGGCACGTACCTGGGCTGCCCGTCGTGCGGGCGCTTCCTCAAGATCGAGTGGGCGGTGCGGAGCGTCGTGTGCTCGTGCGGGACCAGGCTGCCCGTGACGAAGCCGCCCGGGTCGCGCAGCTGAAGCCAGCCGGCCGCTTCGGAATCGACGGCGCCGTCGTCCCCGGCCTGCTGCTGCTCGTGGCGCGCGACCTCGCGCTCCACGACCCGCCGCGCGTGCTGGCCTGGCGGCTGTCGCACGACGCGCGCCTCGCCGCGGCTGCGGGCTCGCTCGGATCCCTGCTGCCCGCGCCGAGCGGGGCCTGGGACCGCGATCCGATAGCGCTCGCGCTGGCGGCGCTCGCGACGCTGCTCGCGCTCGCGTACGCGGCTCTCGCGGCGGCGGGCGCGCGCGCACGAGCCAAGGCCATCGTGATCGCTATCGCCGCGCTCATGCTCGTGGTGCTGCCGAGTGTCGCCTTCCTCGCGATGGGCGTCGCGACCGACCGCCCTTACGGCCAGGACGGCGGCGTCGTGCAGCTACCGCTGGCGATCGACCGCATCCTCGCTGGGAAGAGCCCCTACGCCGCCGACTACTCGGGAACGATGCTCGGGCGCCAAGCGCACGTCTCGAGCTTCTGGGACGAGCTCGGCGGCAACCCGATCCTGCGCCACCACGCCTACCTGCCGGGCACGCACTTCGTGATGATGCCGTTCCAGATCGCGTCCCGGGCGCTCTTCGGCTTCTTCGATCCGAGGAGCGTCACCCTCCTCTTCTATGCGCTCGCCGTCCTGCTCGCGGCGAGGCTGCCGTCCGGGGACGAGGCGCGGCTCGCCTCCGCCGGGATCGCGGCGCTCAACCCGCTCGTCTACTGGCACCAGATCTTCGGCGCGAACGACATCGTGTTCGTGGCGATGCTGCTCGCCGCGGTGCTGGCGGCTCGGGCCGAGCGGCGCATCGCTGCTGGAGCGCTGCTGGGGCTGGCGTGCGCCACCAAGCAGCTCGCCTGGCCGTTCGCGCCGTTCCTGCTCGCAGCGCTCGCCGGCGCGCGCTCGTTCGGCGACTGGACCAGGCCCGAAGCCTGGAAGCGGCTGCGGGCTCCGCTCGCGACCGCGGCGGGCGTGTTCCTGGTGGTGGTGCTGCCCGTTGCGGCGCTCGACCCGCGCGCTTTCTGGGCCGACATCTTCGTCTACAACGCCGGGCTTCGCGGCGGCGACAACTACCCGATCGGCGGCACGCCGGGCTTCGGCGTCGCGAACTTCCTGATCTACTTCGGCCACGTCCGCGACCTCAGGGACTACTTCCCGTTCTCGGTCTTCTTCCCGGTGCTCGCGGCGCTCGGCGTGCTGCTGCTGCGCGCGCAGATGCGAGACGGGCGCGCCGAGTGGGCACTCGCGACAGGGAGCACGGCGCTCGTCGCATCCGTCTACCTGTCGCGCGTCGCGCACCCGAACTACCTGATTGCGGCCGCGATCGGCCTGCCGCTCGCCGTCCTCGCCTGCAGGAGGGGAGCCGACCTCGCGCTCGCGCCTTTGCTGCTGCTCGCGCTCGCGGTCGAGGTGGTGGAGAACGGCCTCTTCCGCGCGGCGTGGGAGCAGGCCGCCGGCGCGGGCCTCGCGGCGCAGGCTGTCGTCGCGGCGCTCGCCCCGCGCGCAGGGCCGTCGCTCACCAAGGACCCCGTCGGCCTGCTCGTGTCGGCGACGGCGGCGGGCCTCGGCATCCTCTATCTCTCGCTCGCCATGGTCGGCGCGAACCGCCGCGCGCGGCTCGCCGTCACGACGGCCGGGTTCGTGCTGCTGGTGCTGGCGCCGGCGCTCTGGCTTGCCGGCCTCTCGGCGCGCACCGGGATCGTACGCGCGCAGGACCAGGCGGTGGTCCAGGCGAGCGCCGACGCCTCTCGGCTCCTGGAACGGCGCAGCCCGTACGCGACGCCGCCCGAAGCGGCGCCGATCGGACGCGAGGCCGTCTCCGCGAGCTTCAGGTTGGATCCGCCGGCAGAGCTGCTGCCGCATGCGCCGCTCCTGCCGCCGGGCTTCTCCGTGCTGGCGGTGGTCGCCCGCGCGGTCCGCGTGCTGGACCCGCGGCTCGTGTGCGTGGCCGCGCTCATGGCGCTCGCGATGGCGCTCGCCGCTCGGCACGACGGCCGTTCGCGGCGTGCGGCCCTCGCGCTCGCTCTGCTCGCGGCACCGCTCTCGCTCGGCACCGTGCTCGGCGCGCCCTTCGCTGCGAGCCTCGCGGCCCTGGTCGCGGCCTGGGCGGCGGCGCGATCCGGCCACGACCGGACGGCCGGCGCGCTCGCGGGGGTTGCCGTGGCGCTCGACCACGCGTCGCTGCTGGCGGTCCCGTTCGTGGCGCTCGGCGACTCGCGTCCGCGCGCCGTCCGCGCCGCGGTTGCTGCGGCCCTTGCCTACGTCGCGATCGTCGGGCCCGTCGTGCTTCTCGATCTCCCAGCTTTCGCGGCGCGGGTGTCAGCGGTGACCGTGGCCGGGCCGGGGCTCGGGCTCGCCAACCTGCTCGCGTACCGGGGCGCCGAGAGCGAGGCCACAGCCCTGGGACCGCTCGGGCCGGTCGTGGCGCTTGGGGCGATGCTCTGGTTGCTGACGCGACCGTGGTCGCGTCTCGCGTGCGGTGCCCTCGCTCTGCTCGTCGGGATGGTGCTGGCGCCTGCGCTGTCGGCCGACGCCGTGGCGGGGCCGATCGTGCTGCTCGCGCTCGCGGCGATGGAGGCGGAAGGCCGTTAGGCTCTCCCGGGGGTGCTCGAGGGGGCGGCGCCCCCTCGTCTCAGAAAAGGAAGCAGCAAGCCTGGTCGTTCTTGTTCCCCGCGAGGATCCCCCTCGAGAGGTAGCAGGGCAGATCCGACAAACCGGCGGTGAACCGGAACAACCGACCGGAAGGACCGGAACAACGAAAGCACAGCCAGACGCCCTGGACTGAGTAGTACACCGCCGCCCCGATGGGGGACGACCGGCCGGGATGAAACGGTAGCAGAATCGGACCGACACCGGCACAGAGGTCGGCGATTGAGTGGTGCGCTTGAGCCCGAGACTGAGTATGGCCGGGGATCCGTAGAGCACCAGCGAGTGGTGCCGTGGCGCAACGCCGCCTTGTCCTGCACCCCGGCGGAGGGTATCCGCGAAGCTGGCAGCCAGAGCGGCGCGAAGCCTCGAGCCCGTTTTCCAGTTTTCGCGTTTTTCAGGATCCCACGCCGGTGTCTGAGGGAGGGTGCTATGCACGTGATTCATGCACGCTGCGCGGCCTTGGACCTGGGGAAGGACGTGCTGGTGGCGGGCGTTCGCTTGCAGGACGGCGCGACCGTTCAGCGGGAGTGCCGGACCTACCGGACGACGGGCCGTCAGCTGCTCGAGCTTTCGTCGTGGCTCTTGAGCCTGGGCGTTAGCCACGTGGTCATGGAAGCGACGGGCAGCTACTGGAAGTCGGTGTGGCACATTCTGGAAGGGCAGTTCGAGCTGACGCTGGCGAACCCGGCTCAGATTCGTAACCTTCCCGGCCGCAAGAGCGATGTGAACGATGCGACCTGGATGGCGGACCTGCTGGCCCACGGGCTGATTCGAGGGAGCTTCGTTCCGCCCGCGACCATCGATGCATTACGAGAGCTCACGCGCACGCGCAAGCAATTCGTGCGGGAGATCACGCGCCACACCCAGCGCATTCAGAAGATCCTCGACGTCGCCAGCCTGAAGCTGACGGGGACGATCTCGGATGTGCTCGGGGTGAGCGGGCGAGCCATCGTCAAGAGCTTGATCGCCGGGGAAACCAACGCGGAACGCTTGGCCGATCTGGTTCACCCGCGCGTGAAGGTGAAACGCGAGCAATTGGTGGAAGCGCTACACGGCAGATTGACTGCTCAGCAACGCCGCCTGCTGGCCATGCACCTCAACCTGGTCGAGACGATCGAGGCCTCCATCGAACAGCTCGACCGCGATATCGAGAAGGCGGTCGACCCCTTTCGAGACATCGTCGACTGGCTGATGCAGATCCCGGGCTTGAGCGACATCGGTGTCCCGGCGCTGCTCGGCGAGATTGGTGTCGACATGACCAAGTTCAAGACCCATCAACACCTGATCTCATGGGCTCGCCTGTGTCCAAGGCTGGATGAGAGCGCTGGCAAGATCCACTCAAGACGCACTCAGAAGGGCGCCGTCTGGATCAAGACCCTGCTGATTCAAGCCGCCTGGGCAGCCATAAAGACCAAGGACAGCTACCTGCGCGCTCAGTTTCTACGACTGCGTGCTCGCCGCGGAGCCAAGAAGGCCATCGTGGCCGTGGCCGCTTCCATCCTGACCGCCGTTTACTACGTGATCCGCGACCGCACTCCCTACAGGGACTTGGGCATCCAGTACTTCACCCAGCACGACCGGTCCCGTACCGCTCGCCGGCTCGTGGCTCGTCTCCAGACGCTGGGCTACAACGTCCAGGTTTCAGAGGCTGCCGCCTAAAGGCCCTGATGGCCAAGCCCCATGCGATGTTTCTTTCCAGCTCAGAGGGGCTTCCAGCCCCCCTCGGGGGGATATGCCGGAGGCGGGATTCGAACCCGCACGGATTTCTCCACACGCCCCTCAAACGTGCGTGTCTGCCAGTTCCACCACTCCGGCACGGGGAAGGACCGAGCGATTCATCCTATTCGGGGGCCCAGGACGTGTCAACGAGTCGGCGCGTCGCTGTCGACGCCACGCCACCGGTCGCGGTACGCTCCAGGGCGATGGCCGAGTTCCGCTACGTCGAGCCGTTCGCGCTCGCCGAGGACGAGACCCCCTACCGCAAGCTCACCTCCGACCACGTGAAGGTGGCGCAGTTCGAAGGCCAGGAAGTTCTCAAGGTCGACCCCGAGGCGCTGCGCCTGGTCGCGCGACAGGCTTTCCGGGACGTGGCCTTCCTCTATCGTCCCGGCCATCTCGCTCAGCTCGCCGCGGTGCTGGACGACCCCGAGGCCTCGGAGAACGACAAGAGCGTCGTGCTCGCGCTGCTGCGCAACGCCGAGGTCGCGGCGGGCTTCGTGCTGCCGATGTGCCAGGACACGGGCACCGCCACGATCGTGGCCAAGAAGGGCGAGCGCGTCTTCACGGGAGGCCGCGACGCCGAGCAGCTCTCGCGCGGGATCTACGAGACCTACGCACGCGAGAACCTGCGCTACTCGCAGAGCCTGCCGCTCACGATGTACGAGGAGGCGAACTCCGGGACCAACCTGCCGGCGCAGATCGACATCTACGCGACCGACGGCATGGAGTACCACCTGCTGATGCTGGCGAAGGGCGGCGGCTCCGCGAACAAGACGTTTCTGTTCCAGGAGACGCGCGCGGTGCTCAACCCGGCGAGCCTCGTGAAGTTCCTGTCCGAGAAGATGAAGCTGTTCGGGACGGCGGCGTGCCCGCCCTACCACCTCGCGTTCGTGATCGGCGGCACCTCGGCCGAGGCGTGCCTCAAGACCGTGAAGCTCGCCTCGGCGCGCGCGCTCGACGGGCTGCCCACGAAGGGCGGCCGCGACGTGGCCGCGTTCCGCGACCTGGAGCTCGAGGCGCAGCTCCTCGAGTCTGCCCGCCGCACCGGCATCGGCGCGCAGTTCGGCGGCAAGTACTTCGCGCTCGACGCGCGGGTGATCCGCCTGCCGCGCCACGGCGCCTCGTGCCCGATCGGCCTCGGCGTCTCCTGCTCGGCCGATCGCAACATCCTGGCGAAGATCGATCGCGAGGGCGTCTGGCTCGAGCAGCTCGAGCGCAACCCGGCGCGCTTCCTGCCCGAGCGCTACCGCACGGCGCGCCCGAAGCCGAAGGTGAAGCTGGACCTCAACCGCCCGATGGACGAGATCCGTGCCGAGCTCTCGCGCCATCCGATAGCGACCGAGGTCGCGCTCAGCGGACCGATCGTGGTGGCGCGCGACGTCGCGCACGCGAAGCTCAAGGAGCGGCTCGACCGCGGGGAGGGCCTGCCGCAGTACTTCAAGGACCACCCGGTCTACTACGCCGGCCCGGCCAAGACGCCGGAGGGGCTGGCTTCGGGCTCCTTCGGGCCGACGACCGCCGGCCGCATGGACGCGTACGTCGATCTCTTCCAGTCGCAGGGCGCCTCGATGGTGATGATCGCGAAGGGCAACCGCAGCAAGCAGGTGACCGACGCCTGCCAGAAGCACGGCGGCTTCTACCTGGGATCGGCGGGCGGCGTCGCGGCGCTGCTCTCGAAGGAGAGCATCCGCAAGGTGGAGCTCATCGAGTACCCCGAGCTCGGGATGGAGGCGATCTACCGCCTCGAGGTCGAGGACTTCCCGGCCGTGATCCTGGTCGACGACAAGGGCAACGATTTCTTCCAGAAGCTCGCGTGAGCGGGCTTCGCACGCGCCCATGATCGAGCGGCTGCGGCGGGCGTGGAACGCGAGCTGGACAGAGCAGCAGTACGAGTCCTACAAGGAGCGCCTCGCTCAGGAAGTGGGGACGCCCATCCACTTCCGCGTCTGCGAGACGCCCGTCTTCCTGCCGCCCGCGCTCCGCGATGCGATGCTCCGGGGGGCGCTCGAGATCTTCGAGCTGCTGCTCCGGCCCGAAGCACTCGAGCGCTCGAGGGCCGCCGTGCCCCCGGAGTTCGACGTGCCGGGGGACGACGGCGGGCACCCGCTCTTCGCGGTCGTGGATTTCGCGCTCGTGGACGACGGCGGCGGGCTCGTTCCGCGCCTGATCGAGCTGCAGGGCTTTCCGTCGCTCTTCGGCTTCCAGCTCGTCCAGGGCCGGCTCTGCCGCGAGGCGGCGGCGGGCGAGCCGCTCGATTTTCTGCTGAGCGGCCTCGACGAGAAGCGTTACCTCGAGATCGTCGGGAAGGCGATCACGGGCGGCGTGCCCGTCGAGAACGTCGTGCTGCTCGACCTCGAGCCGGAGAAGCAGGGAACGTACCCCGACTTCGCGGCCACGCAGAAGCTCTGGGGCGTGCGGCCGGTTTGTCCCACGCGGGTCGAGAAGCGCGGCCGCGAGCTCTGGTACGAGCGCGACGGGAAGAAGACGCGGATCCTGCGCATCTACAACCGCCTGATCGTGGACGAGCTCGTGGACAAGGGCACCGAGCTGCCGTTCCGTCTCACCGACGACCTCGACGTGCAGTGGGCGGGACACCCCAACTGGTTCTTCCGCTGGAGCAAGCACGCGCTGCCCGAGCTGCGCCATCCGCTGGTTCCAGAGGCGCGCCTGCTCTCGGACTTCGACCGGGCACCGGACGATCTCGAGCGCTGGGTGCTGAAGCCGCTCTTCTCCTTCTCGGGCTCGGGCGTGAACGTGGACCCGACGCCGGCGGACCTCGCCGCCGTGCCCGAGGCCGAACGCTCGCGCACACTGCTGATGCGGAAGGTCGACTACGCGCCGGCGATCGCGGCCCCTGACGGCGCGCGCTCGCGCGTCGAAGTGCGCGTGATGTGCGTGTGGCACGACCGGCGGCCGCTGCCGGTGACGCTCTTGGCCCGGCTCTCCCAGGGCAAGATGATGGGAGTCAAGTTCAACCGCGACAAGACCTGGGTCGGCTCGACGAGCTGCCTCTCGCCTCGCGACCCCTAGCCGGTGCCCGGGCGCGACCCGCCTGGGACGTCGTGCCTATTCCGTTCCCGCCATGCCACCGGTACCGTGAGCGGCTGGAGGCGGGATGGACGATCCCTACGCCGTCGGCCGGCGCCAGTTCCTGAAGACCGGTGCCACCGTCGCCGCGGCAACCGCCGTGGCCTGCGGCACACCCAAGAGCCGGTTCCGCGTGTTGAGCGAGGCCGAGGCCCGGACGCTGTTCGCCGCCTGCAACCAGATCGTCCCGCCCGACGAGGACCCCGGCGCGGGCGACGCCGGCGGCGTCCGCTTCATCGACCGTCAGCTCGCCACACGCTGGAAGAAAGACCTGCCGATCTGGCGCGCGGGGATCCTCGGCCTCGACGCGACCGCGAGGCGCCGTCACGGCCAGCCGCTCGCCGAGCTTTCGTCCGAGGCGCAGCGCTCGCTCCTGCAGGAGATCGAGCGGGGCGCAGTCGTCGCGGCCGACTGGAGCGGCGCCGCGCCCGGGGCCTTCTTCGAGCGGCTGCGCGTCGCCACGATGATGAGCTTCTACGGAGACCCCCGCCACGGCGGCAACCAGGACCGCGTGAGCTGGAAGATGCTCGGCGTGCCCGACCCGCCCGTGCGCGGTCGGCTGCACGAGACGGCGCCGCCGACGCGGAGAGGGTGATCGAGGTGGCGCTCCCGCGCGTGAACGCCGTCGTGGTCGGCTCCGGAGCCGGCGGCGGCGTCGTCTTCTCCGAGCTCGCGCGGGCCGGCCTGAGCGTCGTGTGCCTGGAGAAGGGCCGCTCCCAGTCGCCCTTCGAGGAGCGCAAGGACGACCTCGTCAACCAGCGGAACTCGAGCCTCGGAGTCGGCTACGGGCCGGACGAGGAAAAGAACCCCCGCGTCTTCGTGGACCTCGAGGGCCAGGAGCGCATCGTCTACCCGCACCAGGGCGAGTACAGTCCGAACGCGAGCTGTGTCGGCGGCGGCACCGTGAGCTACGGCGGCCAGGCCTGGCGCTTCATGCCGCAGGACTTCCGCATGCGCTCGACCTATGGTCCGGTCGATGGCTCGACGCTCGAGGACTGGCCGATCTCCTACGACGACATGGAGCCGTGGTACGAGAAGGCCGAGCGCGAGATCGGCGTGAGCGGCGACGTCGAGCCGAACCCGTTCAAGGGAAGGCGCCGGAGCCCGCTGCCGATGCCGCCGCTCGAGCCGCGGCCGCGCGAGTACGAGATCCTGAAGCCCGCGGCCCTGCGGCTGGGCCTCCACCCCTTCGACACCCCGCTCCTCATCAACTCCGTCCCGCGCGACGGCCGCTCCGCCTGCATGCGCATCCGCTGGTGCGTCGGCTTCGGCTGCGAGACGAACGCCAAGAACGGCGCGCACAACACCGTGATCCCGCGCGCGCTCGCGACGGGAAACGCGTGGCTGCGCCCCGAGTGCAAGGTGAGGGAGATCCTGACCGACGCGCGCGGCCGCGCGACGGGAGTCGCCTACTTCGACGAGCGGGACCGCCTGCAAGAGCAGCCCTCCGACGTCGTGGTCGTCTCTGGCGGCGCGACCGAGTCGGCGCGGCTGCTGCTGCTCTCGAAGAGCCCGCTGCATCCGAAAGGGCTCGGCAACCGCCACGACTGGGTGGGACGCAACCTGAACGGCCACACCTACACGGGCGCCGTCGGCTTGTTCGAGCAGGTCACGTACGACGACGTCGGCCCCGGCGTCTGCATCTCCGTCTGCGACTACAACCACGGCACGCCGGGGCTCGCCGGCGGCGGGATGCTCGCGAACGAGTTCATCCGCCTGCCGTTCCAGTTCTCGAGCCAGCAGCCGCCGGGGACGCCGTCCTGGGGCAAGGCG
>Ga0335076_10003674_pt1 | contig 15432 bp, 12 predicted proteins | sample Lox_Sample_25_FD_206717 | JGI IMG/M metagenome (GOLD analysis project Ga0335076, IMG submission 206717) | Soil microbial communities from Loxahatchee National Wildlife Refuge, Florida, United States - Lox_Sample_2.5 | ecosystem: Environmental > Terrestrial > Soil > Wetlands | place: USA...
GACGACGATGACCAGCAGCGGTATTGCTTTTGTCGGTTGCGATGTGACCCACGACCGCGGTGTCCGCAGTCCGGAGACCGGCTCGGGCGGCACCGCCGAGGCGCGGCCACGCCGTCGCGAGGTCGTCGTCGCCGGGCAGCGCGTCAAGACCGTCGACGTCCACGCCCATTGCGCGGTGCCGGCGGCGATGGCGCTGGTCAACCTGCCGCTTGAAGCGCCGGGATTGCTGATGACCGACCGAGCCAACCGCATCGCGGCGATGAATGCACAAGGGATCGACGTCGAAGCGCTCAGCATCAACCCCTATTGGTATCGCACCGAGCGCGACGTCGCGGTCGAGCTCGTCCGCATCCAGAACGAGGCGCTGGTCGAGTTCTGCGCGGCGGAGCCCGAGCGCTTCGTCGCCTTTGCCACGGCGGCGCTGCAATTTCCCGACCTCGCGGCGCAGCAGGTCGAGCACGCGGTCAAGAGCTTGGGCTTTCGCGGCGTCGGCGTTGCCGGCAGCGTCGCCGGCGAGGAATTGGCCAACCCCAAGTTCCACCCGTTCTGGGCCAAATGCGAAGAGCTCGGCGTGCTCGTCTTCCTGCATCCTCTCGGCACCCGCGAGTTGGAAGCAAGCGGGCGCCTCGCCGGCAGCGGCCTGCTCACCAACACGATCGGCAACCCGCTCGAAACCACGATCGCGCTGTCGCATTTGATCTTCGAGGGGACGCTCGACCGTTTTCCCGGCCTCAAGATCTGCGCGGCGCATGGCGGCGGCTTCCTGCCGTCCTACGCCAACCGTTCGGACGCGGTCTGCCGCACCTTCCCGAACCGGGTCGGCCCCTTGCCCCAGAAAAATCCGACCGCCTATCTCAAGAGCGGCCAGCTCTATTTCGATACCATCGTGTTTACCCCCGAGGCGCTGCGTCATCTGATCGCCGAGACGGGTCCTGGCCAGATCATGATCGGCACCGACTATCCCTTCCCCTGGACGAGCACGGAGGTCGACCTCGTGCTCTCGACGCCGGGCCTCAGCGACGCCGAACGCCGCGCCATCCTGGGCGGCACCGCGCACAAGCTGCTGGGGATCAAATCGTAGGTAGCCGAGGGTCAAAACCCGATCGCCGCTCCTGTTGCGCAGGCGAATCCTCACATGCCGATGCGGAAGCAACGGTCATGACAAGAGCCGACCTCGCTGAAATCTACCGAGGCTACATCGCTTGCCTGAACCAACAGGATTGGCCGAGCTTGGGCAGGTTCGTTGATGAAGACGTTCACTACAACGGCAGGCGGATCGGGTTGTCGGGGTATCGAGCGATGCTCGAAGGCGATTTTCGCGCGATTCCCGACCTTTATTTCGACATCCGGTTGCTGATTTCCGAGCCGCCCCATGTCGCGAGCCGTTTGCGTTTCGACTGCACGCCGAGAGGAATGCTGTTTGGCCTCCCGGTCAATGGCAAGAAAGTCCAGTTCACCGAAAACGTCTTCTATGAGTTTCTGGGCGAGCGGATCAAGACGGTTTGGTCGATCATAGACAAGGCGGCCATCGAATCTCAGCTATAGGGCGACAACGGTCGAGCGGCGGCGTCCACCCGTCTTCGGACGGCGCCGCACCTCGCCGGTGGGCACTGGTCGGCGCATCACGAGCGTCGCGCCACCTCCCTATGCGTCCAGCCAGGCCGACCGGATCCGAAATCCTCACATATTGCCGTGCCCGCGCTTGATGGTCTGGCGGATGATCGGCGCCGTGACCTGGTCGGAGATTTGGAGGTTCCAGATTTCGCTTTCGCCCTGGGCGATGAAGTCGGCGAACAGCTTCGGGATCACCGACACATCGCGTATCTCGTGGCCGCGCAGGCCGAAGCCGCGGGCGATGTTTTCGAGCGCCGGCCGGCCGAACACGGCCAGGCTGTCGTCGATGCCGTCCGCGCGCAGCTTGTGAAACTCCGAGCCGTATCCGCCGTCATTCATCGCGCAGATCAGGATGCGAAAACCCTGACGCTTGATTGTCTCGAGCTCCTGGATATGGAACAAGAGTCCGCCATCGCCTTCGAACAGCACGATCTTGCCGTCGCGGCCCTGCCGGCGCGCCGCCGCAACCCCCAGCGCATAGGACAGGCCGTTGCCGACCGCGCCGAATTCACGGACCGTGGTGTAGCGCTCCGCCGGCCGGCCACGCATCTGGGTGTTGAAGTAGGACTGATGGCCGCCACCGACAACGATGTCCCAGTCCTTTGGCAGCACCGCATCGATTGCCCGGATCACATCGCGCGGGTCCAGCACCCCGGGCGCAATGTCGAACGGCATCGAATCCGCGGGCTCGGTCGCGACGCGATGGGCCAGCTCTTTCGTGCGTATGGCCGCCGCCGTCGGTTTACCGGCGCCCAGCTTCTTGTCGAGGCCGGCATGGATGGCTGCGATACCCGTGAGCGCATCGGATCGGACGTAGATGTCGGCGGCCTTCTGTCCGTCGCGCAGGCCGCGTGGCGCATCGTCCAGCTGGATCTTGCAGGCCTTGGTGAAGTAGTGCCCGCCGCCGACGTAATAGGAGAGGCTCGTGCCCACCGCGAGCACGACATCCGCGGACTCGTACATCTCCCGGCCCAACGCCGTGAAGTAGCTGCCGGTGACGCCGAGCCCGAACGGATGGTCGTCGAAAAGACCGCGCGCCGGCAGCGTGTTGGAGAGCAAAGCACCGCAGCGATCGGCGAGCTTGATCACGGCATCGCGTGCGCCGGACCACAGCACGCCGCGGCCACCGAGGATGATCGGCCGCTTCGCCGCTGCCAGCCGCTCGACGGCCTCGGCCACGATTTCGGGATCGGGGTGCATGCGTCCGACCTTGGGCTGATAGATCGCCGAGGTCTCGTAGGGCTGATTGGCCATGTGCTCGACCTTCTGCAGGTCGTAGGGAATGCCCAGCACCACCGGCTGCCGTTCGTACTTGGCGATGTGAAAGGCCTCGCGCACGTGATCCATCATGCGCGGCACGCTATGCGCGGCGATGTAGTGCGCCCCCGTCGCCGTCACCAGCGGCGCCTGGTCGATGTACTGATTGTAGAACTTGGCATTGATCGGCGACTCGCCGGCGAACACCACCATCGGCAGGCGGGCGCGCACCGCGGCCGGCAGCGCCGTCATCAGCTGGGTCACGCCGGGGCCGCAGGTGACGGAGGCGACGGCAATCTTGCCGGTGGCGACGTTGTAGGCTGTCGCCGCTGCGACGGTGCAGTGCTCGTGCCGGACATGGACGGTATGTACGCCCGGCAGTTTGGCAAAGGCGGTGGACCAGTGCATGTTGCCGTCGCCCATCAGGACGAACTGCGTATCAACGCCCTCCGCAAGAAAGGCTTCTGCAAGGGCTTCGTAGAGTTTGGGCATGGGCGCTGTACTCCCCGGTGGAGGCCAAGGCAACGCTACATCAGACTTGCGCGCCGGTGGAAGTGGGCAAAACCAACGACCGGTCTTGAAGCGGACGGTTATCGACCGGCATCATGCAGGTTGATCTCCGAGGATCGTCAACCCTGGTGAGGGAATTTCGATGAGCGGCAAAATCGTCACCTGTCTGTGGTTCGACCATGGCGAGGCACGCAAAGCTGCGGAATTCTACGCCGCCACGTTTCCTGACAGCCATGTCGGGCAAGCGCTGCAAGCGGCATCCGATTACCCCGGCGGTGAACGGGGTAGCGAGCTGGTCGTCGAGTTCACCCTGCTCGGCCAAGCCTTTGTCGGTCTCAATGGCGGGCCCGCGTTTGCGCCGAACGAGGCGGTGAGTTTCCAGGTGATGACGGACGACCAGGCAGAAACCGACCGCTATTGGAACGCAATCGTCGACAATGGCGGCAGCGAAAGCCAGTGCAGCTGGTGCAAGGACCGCTGGGGCTTTTCCTGGCAGATCGTCCCGCGCGCCCTGATGGCCGCGCTGAAGGATCCGGATCGCGCCGCCGCGAAGCGGGCGATGGAAGCGATGATGACCATGCGCCGGATCGACATCGCCAAGATAGAGGCGGCGCGGGCGGGCCATGCCGCAGCCTGACGCCGTCGGCGCCGCCTCCCTCCGAAGAGCGGACGCGCAAGGACGGGCGGTGCCGCCCCACCGGCCCGGAGTTCAATTCACCTGCCGCGAGCGCCCTTCCCAATAAGGTTTGCGCAGCTCGCGCTTCAGCACCTTGCCGGCGCCCGAGAGCGGGAAGGGCTCGGCGCGGAACTCGATGCTGCGCGGGCATTTGTAATTGGCGATGAGCCTATGGCAATGCGCGGTGATGTCGTCGGCCGTCGCCCGCTGGCCGGGCTTCAAGATCACCAGCGCATGGACCGCTTCGCCCCAGACGTCGTGCGGTATGCCGATGACGGCGCATTGCGAGACGGCGGGGTGCTTGACGATCGCGTTCTCGACCTCGACGGAATAGACGTTCTCGCCGCCGGTGACGATCATGTCCTTGACGCGATCGACGACATAGACGAAGCCCTCCTCGTCCATGCGCCCGGCGTCACCGGTATGGACCCAGCCCTCGCGCAACGCCGCCGCCGTCTCTTTCGGCTTGTTCCAGTAGCCCAGCATGGTGTTGGGCCCGCGGACGCGGATCTCCCCGACCGTGCCGCGCGGCGCCTCGCGGCCCTCGACATCGACGATCTCGAGCTCGCAGCAAATTGCGGCGCGGCCAGCCGAGGCGAGCTTCCCCGCGTTGGGGCCGTCGATGGCATGGTAGTCCCAGGGCAGAATGGTCGCGACCGGCGACAGCTCGGTCTGGCCATAGGCCTGGACGAAGCGGCAGCCCGGCAGCGCGCGCATGGCGTCCAGCAGCACCGCCTCCGGGATGGGCGAGCCGCCATAGGCGATGTAGCGCAGCGAAGCGAGGTCGCTTTCCGCGAGCTTCGGATGCGCCACCGTCATGTGGATCATGGTCGGCACCAGCAGGAGATGCGTGACGCGATGGGCCGCCACCGCGGCCAGCACCGCCTCGGGATTGAAAGCGGGGATCATCGCATGCGTGCCGCCCATCAGCAGCATGGCCATCGACATGGCGCCGTCGGCGAGATGGAACATCGGCGCGGCGTGGAGAAAGCAGCTGTCGCGGGCGACCCCGATGCTGTCGATCATCGCCGCGGCGCTCGCCCACAGGCCGCGATGCGGCAGCATCACGCCCTTGGGAAAGCCGGTGGTGCCGCCGGTGTAGAAGATGCCCGCGAGCTCCTCGCCGCTGCGGCCGGCATCGGCGACGCCCGACGAACGCACGATGAGCCCCTCATAGCTCTCCATCCCTGCGGGCGGCGGTCCATCGCCCATATGGATGACGGCGCGGATCCCCTTCGTCTCGGCAAGGATCGCCGGCGCGAGTTTCAGGAAAGCATCGTCGACGAGCAAAACGCTCGCGCCGCTGTCGTTCAGCGAATAGACATTCTCGGCCGCCGACCAGCGGATGTTGAGCGGCACGACCACGCCGCCGGCCCAGGGCACGGCGACGTAGAATTCGAGATAGCGGTCGGAGTTGAGCGAGAGGATCGCGACCCGGTCCCCGCGGCCGACGCCGAGCCCGCGCAGCCCGCCCGCCAGCCGCGCCACACGCTCGACGAACGCCGCCCAGCTTCGCGTGCGCTCGCCGAATATCGTGGCTGTTCCGTGCCGATTCTGCTGGAGAGCGCGCTTCACCCCTTGCGTGACGCCCATGCGATCCCTCCCTGGCGGAGCGCGCTATTGGCGCAGCGTCGCCTGTTCGTATCCCGGCGCCGGCGCTCTGAACCGGCCGGATTCAGATCGCACCACGACCGCGCGGACTGACCGCCGCTTCCCTCCGAGCATACAACGCAGCCGGCGTACCAGCCATCGCGCCGGAGATCCCGGCGACAGGGTCCTCCAGGCTGGCTTCCCAGGCCAGCTTCTATGTGCGCAATACATTAATCCGTCAGCGGATTGCCGATGTTCGGCGACCGCTTCCCCGGCTGATGACCGGTTCCTGGACCGCAACGGGAGGAGTTGCGCGGCCGGTTGCGCAAGCCTAGACAGCCGCCGCCCGCGATGTGACATCGTCGGCGACGGCCCTGCGGCAGCTCACGGGGAGTGTGCGCGATGAAAGTAGCGATCCTGGACGATTATCAGAATGTCGCGCGAGGGCTGGCCGACTGGTCGGCGGTAGCGCGCCGCGCTGAGATCACGGTATTCAACGACCACCTCGCCGATCCCGCCGCGGTGGTCGAACGGCTGCGTCCTTTCGATGTCATCTGTATCATGCGCGAACGGACGCCGCTGCCGCGAGAAATTTTGCAGCAGCTGCCGCAGCTCAAGCTGATTGCATCGACGGGACCCAGAAACGCCGCGATCGACATGCGGGCGGCGGCGGAGCGCGGCATCGTCGTGACGTCGACCGGCTATGAATCGACGCCGACGATCGAGCTCACCTGGGCGCTCATCCTCGCCAGCGCACGCCATCTTGTCCGCGAAGCCGGCTCGGTGCGGGATGGCGGTTGGCAAACCAGCCTGGGCGCCAACCTGCGCGGCAAGCGCCTCGGCGTGCTCGGCCTCGGCAATATCGGCAAGGAGGTCGCCCGGATCGGCCTCGCCTTCGGCATGACGGTGATCGCCTGGAGCCAGAATCTCACGGCCGAAGCCGCCGGCGCCGCCGGCGCGGCGCTCGTCGACAAGCCGGCGCTGTTCCGTCAAGCCGATATCGTGACCATCCATCTCATCCTCAGTCGGCGGACCGTCGGACTGGTCGGCGCCGCCGAGCTCGCGCTCATGCAGCCGACGGCGCGGCTGATCAACACGTCGCGGGGGCCGATCGTCGACGAAGCGGCGCTGATCGAAGCGCTTCAGGCGCGCCGGATCGCGGCCGCCGCGATCGACGTGTTCGACGCCGAGCCCCTGCCCGCCAATCACCCCTTCCGGAGGTTGGACAACGTGCTGACGACGCCGCACATCGGCTACGTCACGGAAGAGCTCTATCGCACTTTCTACGGCGATGCTGCGGCCAGCATCGCGGCCTGGCTCGACGCCAACGCTGCCTGAACGGCGGCGTGGCGACCGCACCCCTCTGATCCCGCCAGCCGCGCCTGAGGCCGCCTTGCGACGCGCGAATCACATTGCTCGAGTGAGATAGCAATCTACGTTTGGGACCGCTGTTTGCCGGTCCGTTGCTGGCACGCATGAGAAGTAGCCTGCTTCGTGCGCGGAGTCCGCTGGGCGCACCAAAGCGGACCTGACGCTTGCCGTCCGCTTCTTCCGGGTCGTGCCACGAGCCGACGTTCACCAAGCCTGCAGCACGCGGCCCTAAGCAGGTGCTCGTTCGGTCGAGGCTCGCACGAGGTGCGCGCTGTCGAGAAACTTCATTGGGCCGCGACCACGCGAGATGCGCCGTTGTCAAGCGGCGTTTATTCGTATATCGTTATATAAATACTCGATAGCCCGAATCGGCTTCGCTCGTCAAATCGCCGGTGGCGCAGGACGAGAACAGGGGGGTGACGATGGCGCAAATGCTTTCGTCCACGGCCGAATACGCGCTCGAAAATCAGCGAATTGGCGGCTTGCAAATCCGCGTCGCGTTGATCTGCGGCCTTATTCAGATGTGCGACGGCTACGACGTCGCCACGATCGGGTGGTCGGTGCCGTCGCTGACCCACGCTTGGCAAATACCACCGTCGGCGTTCGCCGTGGCCTTTCTGTGGTCAAATATCGGCACGATCGCCGGAGCGGTCGCCGCTGGCCCCATCGGCGACCGAATTGGGCGCAAACCATTGCTGCTGATCAGTCTCGCTCTCTTCGGTCTCGCCTCGCTGGCAAGCGCCTTTTCCCCTTCGCTCGGCTTCCTGGCGGGGACGCGCTTCTTCACCGGAGCGGGGATCGCCGGCGGATTCGCCGGCACGGTGGCGCTCACCGGTGATTACACGCCGCAGCGCCTGCGCGCGATGATGATCATGCTGACCTTCACCGGGGCGCCGCTCGGCGCCTTTGTCGGCGCTCTCGCCATCTCGTTCCTGCTGGCCCAGGGCTTTGGCTGGCAGATCATCTACATCATTGGCGGTGCTTTCCCGCTCGCCTTGATAGCGATCGCCGCGTTGTGGCTTCCGGAATCGCCACGCTTGCTGGCCGCCAGAACGAACCTCGCGTCGCACCATCAGGCACTCTTGCAGCGCCTCAACGTCGCTCATGCGCCGGAAGAGGCGCCCGACCTCGATATCGCCCAAGGCAACCCAATCAGGATGCTGTTCGGCGAGGGATATGCGCTGCAGACGATGCTCGTGTGGATCATCGCCTTTTGCAGCCTCTTGAATCTCTACTTATTCATCTTCTGGCTGCCCGAGGTGCTCCACCTAGTCGGCATGACTCCGGCCGAAGCGGTGTTTGTGACGAGCCTCTATCCCCTCGGCGGCATTTTCGCGGTACTGTATCTCGGATGGGCGATCGACCGCTTCGGCGCGCGGCGGTCTCTGGCGGTGCACTATGCCGTGGGGATTGTGTTCATTGCGCTGATATCGCTAGCGACGATGCCTTATCTCGCGGTGCTTGTCGTCGTCCTGCTGGCTGGGGTGACGGTGCTCGGCAGCCAGACCGGGTTCAACGGGGCCTGCGGCAAGCTCTATCCGGCCCGCATGCGCGCCAGCGGCTTCGGGTTTGCGATAGCCATCGGACGGCTGGGCAGTGTCGTCTCGGGACCGCTTGGCGGGTTTCTCCTCGCCAAGGGACTCCCACCGACCTACGTCTTTCTGTCCGCCTGCGTGTTTGCTGCGATTGCCGCCATCGCGACCGCGTTCCTGGCCTTGCCTGGCAGGAGGCCGAACCGCATGGCGGCGATGGAAGTTGCGTCCTAAAGGCCTTCGTCTTCGACCTGTATCGCCAAACTAGCCTTGTCCGCAAGAACAGTAACCTCAGCGAGACGGCTCGCTTTCCACCAGCTCGGCCGCTGGGCGATGTCTCTGCGAAGGGCCGTTTTGGGTCAAAGTGAGAAGAGTGAGTTCCCCCAGGGGCAGGCCCGCTTCCTATAGGTTCACCGGACGTTCGTTAGCGAATGGTGGACGTCTCAGTTTGACCCTAAACAGACATTGTGACGAGGAGGCCGAGATGGCGAAGTCCCTCGATCTACGCAGGAAGGAGCTGATCGACTCGACGACCAAGCTCTCGTTGCTCCAGGGGTGGAACGACGCGGTGTCGGAGCAGAAGGACCTGGGCAGCGCGGACTACAAGAAGCTGGGGGACGTCGGCCCGCTGGCGAAGAAATACGACGTGCTGCAGGACCAGTTCCGCGACGCGGACAATAAGAAGAAGGACCTGATGAAAGCCGTCGATCAGTCCGCGGATCAGGCTGACAAATTCACCAAGACGACGGACGACCTGCACAAGGAGGTCGAGGACATCGCGGAAGACGCCCACGCGACCATCGACTACACGAAGGACGCCAAGACCATCGAGGACGTCATCAGCGACATGGAGGAGGCGATAAAGGCGCAGCAGGACGCCAACAAGGAGCGGAAGGCGGTCTTCGACAACATCGTGAAGAACCAGGACGCCTACCTGAAGTTCCTGATCGACACTCACAGTAAGTTCAAGAAAGCTGCGGAAGCCCTGGACTCGACCATGAAGAGCATCAACGACCAAATGAACCGGCTGGAGGACCAGATCCGGGGCATCCTCGTGAAATACTCGAACAAGGCGACGGCCGACAAGAAGCCCGAGGTGGCCAAGGCGGCGCGGGGCGTCGCGGCGGGCTTTAGCGGTTAGGAGGCCCGGATGAGGCTCATGCTGGTCGCCCTTCTAGCGCTCGGGTCCTATGGACCACGCCCAGCCAGGCGCCCGACGCTGCAATGTCTGCGTTGGGTCAAAGGCGGCTGTGACAGCACGTCGGCGGCACGGCTGCTTGTCGTTCAACTGCGGACCAATCCAAGCGCGTCGTAGTTCCGCAGCTTCGTGCCAGCCTCGGACATGAGCAGGCACCGTGCCATGCCCCAAACCTCAGGTACCGCGCGGACAGCCAGCGCACTCCCTCCCAGCTGAAACGGCGCGGGCGCCAGCGCGCGTGGATGAGACGTCGCCCATCGACGAGCCGCCATCGCCGAGATGCATGGTCGAGGACGCGGAGCGAGTCACTTCCAATCGAAATGTGTTGGCGGGATGTAATCTCTATCTGCGCCGAAAGTGACCGAACAAGGTCATAAAGTACGGTGGTCGCAGAAGACAAATTAGCGACGAAAGCCGCGGGCGAATACGGGAGGCGCACCATGCTCGTGCGGAAGTTCCGCGTCTACTTAATGCGGAAACACCAGCGGCACTATGAGTACGTCGGCGATCGCGTCGTGAGCCTTTCTGACGACGGGCACGACGCGTGGGTCGATATCGACGGCACGGAGCTGCATGGGGTCGTCGCAAGCGACAAGGTTTTTGCCCTGCCGCTCTCGTCGTCTCGGGGTGCTATCCGCGACCTTTATTTGCACGAACAGTGAGCGGCATCGCGCCGCTCAGTCAGAACGGTGACGAGGGTTTCCCAACATGCCTCTCAGATAACGGCAGCGCTGCCTACATGGTGGGGAGGCAGAGGTTCGATTCGGATTAGGGTAGGACCGGAATGGAGGACCAGCGATCGAGGGGTCGTCCAGCGCGATGGCTGGCACGCGGCCTTTTCGCGCTGGCGGCCGTCGCTCTCGCGTCTGCCAGCAGCCAGGCCGCATCAGCGCCGCAGGATACCATCAAGAGCTTCTACGCTGTTCTCTTGAACGGGATGAAGGGCGGGGCGGCGCTTCACGATAAGGGCCGTTATGACGCCCTGTTGCCTGAGATCCAACACGATTTTGATTTGCCGCACATGTCGCAGATGGCGGTGGGCGCGGGCTGGGCGAAGCTCCTGCCCGCAGAAAGGCAGGCGATCACGGACGCCTTCGGACGCTATATGACCGCGACCTACGCCGACAATTTCGACAGCTATTCGGGCGAGCGGTTCGAGGTGATCGAACAGCAAAGCACCTCATATGGGACCATTGTCGAGAGCCGGCTCATCCAATCGGACGGCATGCCGGTGACAATGAACTATCTCATGCGTCAGAACCGGGATGGTTGGCAGGTTGGCGATATCTATCTTACTGGAACCATAAGCCAATTAGCGAATTTGCGTTCGCAATTCTCGTCGGTGCTCGCACGCGAGGGAGCGGGCGGACTCATCGCATCGCTCGATCGCAAGACCGAGATGCTGCTCGTGGACAACAGCCCGTAGCATCTTCCTGTTCATACCATGCCAGATGCCATAGACTTGCGCGTCGCTAGCACTGCACTGCGATTACAAACCCGGCGCTTAGCCTGGTCAATTCCGGCCCAGGTTCTCGCTCTCGCTGGCGAAGTGATCGAATAGCGCGACGGTTTTGCTGCACAGCAGCGTTTAGCACTGAGTCCGAACAAAAGCGACATCGTCCTTGAGGCCAAGCCTTGATTCAGGGAACCGGAAAGGCGGAGCCACGATCTAACGCTCCGTTCAGAACAGTATGTTCGTGCGCAAACCCAACACGAGCTCATTCCCAATTTTGCCGGTGCCGCTCGCGTTCGCAACCCCGGCGCCGGGGTTGAACACGTACTGGATATCGGGCTGGAGCTGCCACCAGGGGGTCGCCTGATACTGGTAGGTCATCTCAACGAAGGTCTCGCCGCTCCGCACGGGGGTGAAGGCATCGGTAAAGAACGCGGTGTCTCGGTCCAAGGCCGCGGCACGGCCGCTCACGTGAGCGTAGCCCATGCCAATGCCGAAGGTATCGTCGTCGCGGTGCAAGATCGGTTCGCGGAACGTGAGCCCGGCGTTCAGGCTGAAGTTAATAAGGTTGCGATCGGCGAGCGGGGTGCCCATCGGACGGATGAATACGTTTAGAGTCCGGTCGGGCTCTTCCGGATCGACCCAAATGATCTGATCCGCGACGGCATAGACCGCCCAGTTGCCATGATGCATTTCCGGCGTTCCGGTGCTGGCCGGATTGGCAAGCGAGAGACCGGTATTGTCAATCTCCTGGTCGGCAAATTGCTTGGTGTTGTACCAAAAGCCGAGCTTATAGGTACGTCCGAGGGGCTCTGGCTGATTCGCGTAGAGCATCGTGCCGAGCGAGGGATAGGTGTACTGCAACTCGGCGAGCACCAGCGTGCCGTTCCAGGGAAAGGTCGTGCCCGACGGGTTCTGCTGCTGCGGATCGCCAGGGGTATCCGTGCTCACCGGACTGCCGCTGAACACGCCCGCGAGGGCAGTTAGCGACTCGGCCGGGCGCGCTCGGAGGCGGATGCCCGGCGCGGACAACGGATAGGCCGGTCCGCCACCGGGCAGATTGGCGGAAGGCAGCATCGGCCAGCCGAACATGGTGTTGACGAACAGTAAGGCGTTTTGGCTCACCATGAATTCCTGGTCGAGGCTTTGCTGGCCAAGCCGTATATTGAATCGATCCTCCTCGCCGAATTTTTGCTGATACCAAAGCTCCCAGAGCCGGGTGGCGCGGTCTGCTTCGATTCCGCTCGCGGTCTGCAAGGTGCCAAGGTTGTCTGCGCTGAGATTGCGGCCGTGGATCTGCAGAGCGCTGGCGTTGAAAGTGCCTCCGTACCATCCAAAGGCGCGCCGCGTATCCATTTGCAGGACCATCTGAGTGAGGCCGTCATATTCGAGACCCTGGCGTGTACCGCCCGTGACGTTGCCCAGAACCTCGCTCGTTTCCTGGAGCGCAAAGGACATCCCATACTGGCTGAGCCACGGGCGTAGTCCCCACATATCGCCGAAGAGATATCCGCTCCGCGTTACGCCTGTGAGAAACCCGAAGGGCCCGCTTGGCGCCGCACCCGGCTGGCCCGGTTCGAAATTCTCGGGTGCGGGAACGGAGATCGGCGGCGGTGCAGCATTTGCTGGATCGGCCCAGCAGGCCGCAGCCAATGCCGCGACGAGACCTAGAGCTGCCCGCGTTGGATTGGCGGGTCGCTGTGAGTTTTGCTTTTCGACCAAAAGCCGTTCCGCTCGCATGAGCCCCCCGACAGTGCGATTTAGACTGAAGCATTCTAATGCGAGTCAGTCGCATTATCAATGCAAATAAGAGGCATTCGCATCAGACTTATCGTCCATCGGGGCTACGGGACGCCGCCGAGCAAGAACGGCCTGATGTGGCCCAAGCGCGGGCGCTATGGCAGGCCGAGCAAGCCGCCCTCGATCCTCGGAAGCTCGTCTTCATTGATGAGACGGGGACTGCGACCAACATGGCGCGGCTTTGTGGGCGCGCCAAACGCGGCAAGCGGGTCATCGGCCGCATTCCTTGGGGACATTGGAAGACGGTGACCTTCGTTGCCGCCTTGCGCCAGGAGGGCATGACAGCACCCTTCATCATCGATCGTCCAATGAATGGCTCGATCTTCCTCGAATATGTGCGGCAATGCCTCGTGCCCACGCTTGCACCTGGCGACATTGTCATCATGGACAACCACGCTCCCCACAAGCTTGATCAGGTGCGGGAGCTGATCGGGACCACGGGCGCTCAACTGCGCTACTTGCCGCCCTACAGCCCCGATCTCAATCCGATCGAGCCCTCCTTCGCCCAGCTCAAGGCTCACCTGCGCAAAGCCAGGGAGCGAACCATTCCTGCGCTCTACGACCGCATCGGCGACCTGCTTCAGCTCGTCACCAGCGCCCAATGTCGCAACTACTTCAGAAAGGCAGGCTACGGCCAACCTGACGGGATTCCGCTCTAGCGATAAGAGACGGCCCTTTGGCCTTCGCGAGGACGGCATCTTGCAGCGCCTTGCGATCGAGCGCACCGAAATTCCCCTTCACCGGCGCGGCCGTCCTCGCGCGAGCAGGATTGTCATCGCCGGCAGTTCGAAAGTGATGCGCGAGGCGCTGTCGCGAATCCCCGCCGAGCGTATGAGCGCATTCATCGAAGACGTGGCGGGGCGATTGAGCGACTATGAGATCGATTGGAATTGTCGATGGAAACCGGTTAGCTCTTGCCGGCAAACCCGAATCAGGGTGACGCGATCACCGTGGCGGCATGCAGCCGGCATGGTTGCGCACCTACTCTCCCTCTTGCCGGAGGGTCCCAGGAAAGCCAAAATCACAACAACTCCTGCGCCCGCTGAACTCCGCTAAGGGAGGGAGCGATGGATTGCTGCGAAACCGACGGCTTCAGGCGACTCAGGGAAATCCGACCCGAACCGACGCTCGCAAAACCAGTGGGGCGGCGCGGTATTCTGAAAGGCGCCGCGTTGGCAGCGGGTACCGTCCCGCTGGTGGCTGGCAGCATGGGCGGGACCAGAGCAGCGGCGAAGACGATCCAGCTGGCGTTCTGCAGCAATATCCTATGCGCCCCGCCCTATGAGGTGACGCGCGCCGCCGGCTTCTTCCGGGAGGAAGGCCTCGATGTGCAGCTGGTCTATATGCGCGGCAGTACCGCCGCAACCCAGGCGCTGGTTGGCGGCGCGCTCGATTATGCGGCAAACTCCTTCGACGACCTTCTGCAGGCCTTCAATCGCGGCGCAAACATCAAACGATTCTTCACCACCGGTCGTCTGCCGCTCACCGCGCTGGCGATTGCACCGAAGCGGGTGGGCGAGATCAAGAGCTTCAACGATCTGGAAGGGCGCACCATCGGCGTGGTCTCGCGCGGGAGCGTCGCCGAGGCGATGACATTGTTCCTGATGAAAAAGGCCGGTGCCGACAGCAGAAAGGTGCAGTTCGCCGTGCTCGGCCCGAACATCTACGAGCCGGTGCGGCTTGGCCAGGTCGATGCCTCCTGGGTCAGCGAACCGGCGCTCACCCTGCTTGTCAAAGCGGGCAGCCGCGCGCTGGTCAATTTCATGGAGACCGACGATGCCGATAAATATCTCGGCGGTCCCTACGAATTCATGGGCGTGTCGGTGAGAACCGCAGAAATCGATGCGCGCCGCGAGGAGATGCAGGCGCTGGCCCGCGCGCTCGAGAAAGGACTGGCGCGGCTCCAAAGCATTAAGCCCGAGGAGATCACCGCAGCGCTGCCGAAGCAGCTCATCGCCGGCAGTGACGCGGCCGCCCTGAACGACATCTTCGCGCGCTATCGCGCTTCGCTCTATCCCGCCAAAGGCGCGATCGATGTAGCGGCCTGTGAGCGCGTTGCCGACGTGCTCAAATTCGCCGGGCTAATCAAGCCTGAAGTGAAGGCGGAGGAAGTGCTCGACCTCTCGATCGCGCGCTCCTGATGCTCGACGTCTCCGGCCTGACGCTAAGCTATGGCGGCGAGCCGGTCCTAGAAGGTGCCGATCTGCGCGTCGAACCGGGCCAGTTCGTGAGCTTGGTCGGGCCTTCGGGTTCGGGCAAGAGCAGCTTACTGCGCGCGATCATCGGTCTGCAGCACCCGAGCGCCGGCACGGTCGCGCTCGACGTTGACAGCGCCGATGTCGGCATGCTGTTCCAGGACGACGCGCTGCTGCCCTGGCGCAGCGCCGTCGACAACGTCGCGCTCGGTCTACGCATCCGCGGCAAGGCGCGG
>Ga0335076_10003675_pt1 | contig 15432 bp, 12 predicted proteins | sample Lox_Sample_25_FD_206717 | JGI IMG/M metagenome (GOLD analysis project Ga0335076, IMG submission 206717) | Soil microbial communities from Loxahatchee National Wildlife Refuge, Florida, United States - Lox_Sample_2.5 | ecosystem: Environmental > Terrestrial > Soil > Wetlands | place: USA...
CGCCAACCGAAAATCAAAAAAGTTCAACCAAGCGAGGTTCGCCATGCCCGAAGCCGTAATCGTCTCCTCCATCCGTACTCCGGTGGGCCGCGGATTCAAAGGTTCCCTCCGCACTACGCGTCCCGACGACCTCGCCGCCCTTGTCATCAAAGAAGCCCTTGCACGCGTCCCCGGTCTCGATCCCAAACAGATCGATGACGTCATCCTCGGCTGTGCTATGCCCGAAGCCGAGCAAGGCATGAACGTTGCGCGCATAGCTGCTCTTCGCGCCGGCCTTCCTGTCGAAACCTCCGCAATGACCGTCAATCGTTTTTGTGCCAGCGGCCTGCAGGCCATCGCCCTTGCCGCAGAACGCATTCGCGGTGGTTCCGCGCAAGTCATCGTCGCCGGTGGCACCGAATCCATGTCCCTCGTGCCCATGGGTGGCAACAAAATCTCCCCGAATCCCTGGCTCGTCGATCATTATCCCGACGCCTACATCAACATGGGCCTCGGCACCGAAAATCTAGCCCGAAAATTCGGTATTACCCGCGAGGCCGCCGATCAGTTCTCTGTCGACTCCCACAAAAAAGCCGTTGCTGCCCTCGCTGCTGACAAGTTCAAGGATGAAACCGCTCCCGTCGACGTAAAAATCACTTCGGTTCCCAACGGCAACGGCGCAAAAGGCAAACCTGCCGCGAAGACATCCACGCACTCATTTCTTTTCGAAAAAGATGAAATGCCTCGCCCGGATACATCGATGGACATCCTTGCTGGCTTGAAACCGGCCTTCCATGTGAAGGGCACGGTCACCGCCGGTAACAGTTCCCCGATGAGCGACGGAGCCGCGGCAGTTGTGGTCATGAGCGATTCCAAGGCCGCCGAACTCGGCCTTAAACCGCAGGCCCGTTTTGTTTCCTTTGCCACTGCGGGCTGCCCGCCTGAAGAGTTCGGCATTGGCCCCGTCTACGCCATCCCCAAAGCCCTCGACCTCGCGGGTCTTTCACTCAACGACCTCGCCGTCGTGGAACTCAACGAAGCCTTCGCCGCGCAATCCCTCGCGGTGATTCAGCAGGCCAATCTCGACGCCGCTCGCGTCAATCCCAATGGTGGCGCCATCGCCCTCGGTCATCCCCTCGGCTGCACCGGTGCCAAACTCACCGCCTCGCTCCTTCGCGAGTTGCAGCGCCGCAATGCCCGCTACGGCATGGTCACTATGTGCATCGGCGGCGGTATGGGCGCCGCCGGCATTTTCGAACGCCTCTAGCACTCCTTAACCACGTCATTCCGAACGGAGTCTGCGGAGTGAGGGACGGTTTTGCATCGCGCCGTTTGCGATGAATCTCTGTTCTCTTCCTCTTGACTTCCTCGTGCCAAGAGTCCAACATGCCGTTGCACGACATGTCGCAAGGCGACCCTATGGCCAGCTCTCCCATCTCCGAACCCGTCTTCTTCATTCTCCTGAGCCTCGTTTCTCAACCTCGTCATGGCTATGCCATCCTCCAGGAAACCGAACGCATGAGCGATGGCCGCGTTCGCCTCAGCACCGGCACCCTGTACGGCGCGCTCCATCGTCTCCTTGAGGACAAATGGATTGAACGCTTCGCCGAAAAAGAGACCGCCCGCGGCAAACAGTCCTATCGCCTCACGTCTCTCGGACGTCGCAATTTGCAGGCGGAAGCCAGCCGCCTCAAGCATCTCGCTCAAGTCGCCAACCGCCTTATTCGGACGGAGGCCTAGCGATGTTCCTTCTGTTCCGTTCCCTTTTGCTCCTGTATCCGACCACCTATCGGGCGAAATTTGCAGGTGAGATGTTGTCCGTTCTTACGGACCGGCGGGCCGACCTGCAACACAGGCCCGTCCGGCACATTCTTTTCTTCGCCCGCGAATCGGGCGGTCTTGTCCTGGGTGCCTTGCGCGAACACCTGCGCCAGTTCCGGGTCCCTCAACAGTTTCCGAGTTTCACAAACAGGAGGTCCTTCATGCGTTCTGATTTTCGCTTTCCGAAGTCCACTGTCACCCTCATGACTCTTATCCTGCTCTGTATCATCGTGGCGATCGAAAAGGCGGAGAGTATCCAGCGTTCCATTGCCGCCACAAATCCGGGAACGTCGGTGGATAACTTCTCCATCGTCGGTACACTCTTTTCTTTGCTTTTGCTCGTCGCTGCGATCGCCCTTATTGTATGGGCCGTCTTGTTTGCGTTCCGCCGCACCGGCCTTCATCGTCTGGAGCGCTTGGATTTCTCTAAGGCCCCGCGCCCCAAAGCCACGCTCACGAACTGAGCAGTCGCAGCTAGCTCGTTGCCAAAATCGACTGTTTCTAGCCTTTCGTTTTCCACAATCCCACGATGTTTCCTTCTGGATCCTGCATCCACGCAAACGTACCCGTCGGAATCTCCACCGGGGGCACCAACGTCTTCCCGCCCAGCGATTCCGCCTTCTTCAGCGCCTCTCCCACATCCTCCACGTCCACATAAAACGTCGTGTACTGGAACGGCTCATGGCCCAGCGCCGAAATGTGCCCTCCAATGCCGCCAGCCTCCGGCGCGATCATCGCCGCCGGCCCCATGGCTTCAATTCTCCATTCAAACATCGCCCGGTAGAACTCCTGTGTCTTTCCAGAATCGCGACATCCAATTTCAAAATGCACCACCGGCCGTCCCATAGTGCCTCCTCCGTCATTCCTCCCGCCATACGGGGCCAAGAGTCTGCCACAATTCTCCCCGATTTGCACCCGCTGCACATTCGTACCCGATCAGTCCTATTGCGCAATCCGCCCTGTCTGGGTAAAATCGCCAAATTGCATTTTCAAACGGTCGTTTGAATTTTTTTGTCGCCGCACTACCCGGCAAGGAGCAAATATGGCCACCTCTGTTCTCAACAAACCCGCCGCTAAAGGTGGTAGCTTCCTTCTCGATACCCCTGCTCCGCAGGACATCTTCACCCCCGCGGATCTGACCGACGACCAGAAACTGATCGGCCAGACCGCTGAAGAATTCGTCACCAAGGAAGTTCTGCCGGTCGCTAAGGATCTGGAAGCCAAGAAACCCGGCTTGATGCCTCAGCTCGTTCGCAAAGCCGCTGAACTCGGCCTTATGAGTGGCGGCACGCCGGAGGAATATGGCGGCGCTGGCCTCGACAAGGTTGCCACCACCGTGCTCACCGAGAAAATCTCGATGTATGGCGGCTTTGCTGTAACTCACGGTGCTCACGCCGGCATCGGCACCCTTCCCATCGTCTATTTCGGCACCGAAGAGCAGAAGAAAAAATATCTCCCCAAGCTTGCCAGCGGCGAATTCATCGGCGCCTATTGCCTTTCCGAGCCGCAAGCCGGCAGCGACGCCCAGAATCTCTTAACTCGAGCCGAGCTGAACAAGGAAGGCACCCATTACATTTTGAACGGCCAGAAAATGTGGATCACCAATGGCGGGTTCGCCGACCTCTACATTGTCTTCGCCAAGGTGGAAGGCGAAAAACTAACTGCCTTTATCGTCGAGCGCACCTTCCCGGGTTGCAAGCCTGGCAATGAAGAACACAAAATGGGCATCCACGGCAGTTCCACCACCCCTGTCTTCCTTGAGAACTGCCTGGTTCCTAAAGAAAATGTTCTCCACGAAATTGGACGCGGTCACATCGTCGCCTTCAACGTCCTCAATGCCGGCCGCTTCACGCTAGGGGCTTCCTGCGTTGGCGGCGCCAAGCTCGTCCTCGCCACCGCTTCCAAGTACTCCAAAGAACGCGCGGCCTTCGGCAAGCACATTGGCGATTTTGGCCTGATCAAGGAAAAACTCGCGGAAATGGCGATTCAGATTTACGCCGTCGAATCCATGATTTATCGCAGCGCCGGTTACATGGAAGCGGCTATGCACGCCGCCGCGGGTACCGGAAACAAAACGCAAACCATGATGAAGGCTCTCGAGGAATACGCCATCGAGAGTTCCATCGCAAAGGTCTATGGCAGTGAAATGCTCGATTTCGTTGTCGATGAAGCGGTCCAGATACTCGGTGGTTATGGCTTCCACGAAGACTATCCGGTTTGCCGCGCCTACCGCGACTCCCGCATCAATCGCATCTTCGAAGGCACCAATGAGATCAACCGCATGCTCATCATCCAGATGCTCATGAAGCGTGCCCTGGGTGGCCAACTCGCTCTCATTCCTGCGGCTATAAAGCTCGCCGACGAAATTCTCGCCGGCCCTTCCTTCGAAGAAACCCCCGAAGGCGTGCTCGCCGACGAAGTTCGCATCATTGCAAACGCGAAAAAGATGTTCCTGCAATCCGCCGGCGGCGCCATGCAGAAATACCGTGAAAAGCTCGCCGAAGAGCAGGAACTGATCGCCGCTTTGGCCAACATCGTGATGGAAATTTACGCCATGGAGTCCAGTTTGCTCCGCGCCCAGAAAGCCGCGGCCTCCAAAGGCGAAGTCGCCGCTTCGGCGATGATTGACGCTGCCCGCGTTTTCGTCGCGGATGCCGCTGAACGCATTGAACACGATGCCCGCCGCGCCATTGCCGCCGTCCACGAAGGCGATATGCTGACCACTCAGCTGGCCGTCCTAAAGCGTTTTGGTAAGCGCCCCGTCGTCGACACGATTGCTATCCGTCGTCGCATCGCCGCGGCCGTCCAAGCCCAGGATCGCTATCCTTTCGAAGGCCGCTGAATCTGATCGCCCCCATCCTTGCTCCGGGCCGGTAATCTCCGGGTATCAACGCCGACACACGCCCCCATCCGGAAACACTCCCGCACATTAAAAGACTCTTACACTAAACGGGTCGGTACTAGGACAGTCTCCTTGAGCCTCAAGCCCTTTCCTCGCTCACTGGCGCTGCTGGCCTTCCTGGTCGTGGCTGCGCATGTCTGCTCGATCCTCATGTTCGGCGCCTCCGCGGCTGGCTCCTTCATCGGCAACGCCCTGCAAATTTTCTCCAGCTTTCTGGCCGCCACCTTCTGTTTCCGCGCCGCACGTCAGGCCCCGGGTTTTAGTCGTTCGTTTTGGACTCTTGTCGGGTTTGGCATGGCGGTCTGGGTCGCCGCCGACCTCGGCTGGACCTACTACGAAGTCATTCTCCGCATTGAACCTCCGTCCGATTCGCTCATTCGCTTCCTCTTCGACACCCAAGGCATGTTTTTCGTCATGGCCATCTTCCTGAAGCACGATAAAACCGATTCGGACGTGGAGACCGAGGAAGCTCTCGATTTCATTCAGGTAGGCATCCTCTTCTTTTTGGTGTATTTCGGCAATTATTACGTCCCGTCGTTGACTCTTTCTCAAGATACCGCTTTCGCCCGCGAGATGAGCATGGCCACTTGGGGCGACTTGACCATCGTCGTCCTCGCGGTTCTGCAATGGCACCGCGCCCGCTTGCCGCAGATCCGCAAACTGTACGGCGGCTTGGCCTTGTATCAGCTCATCTACTCGCTCGGCTCTCACCATTTCGATTTCGGCCCGACCCAAGCAGAGATACCTACCGGCACTTGGTACGACCTCGCCTGGACTATCCCTCTCCTTTACGGAGCGTTCTGGGCTGCTACTTGGCGCCCCGAAATCGAGAAACAACCAGTGGCCCCGCGCAAAAAGTCTCTCACAGACATTCTCATTACCAACGGCATGTTTGCTTTTCTGCCCATGGCCATTTTCTTCATGCTCGCTGAGTTGGGGCCTGGTTGGAAGTTCCTTCGCTTCAGTCTCATGACCGTGTCGTTCGCTTGCTATGCCTTGCGTATCGCTCTCATGCAGTTTCGCCAGCAACGTGGCGAAGAAACCGTGCGCCGGCAGACCCTCGCCATGGACAGCTCTATTGACGGTATCGCCATCCTGAATGAACACGGCAGTCACGTCTACGCCAACTCGGCATTCGCCTCCATGTTCGGCCTCGAACGGGCCGAGCGCATCGTTGGCCAGCCTTGGCGCATCGTCTATGCCTTCCAGGAGCTCAGCACCTTGGAGCCGCAGGTGCGCTCCTCTTTGGCGCAATCCGGCAAATGGGCCTCCACCTTGTCTATTCGCCGGCCCAACGGCACTGTTCTTCCCGCCGAAATCACTGTCACACTCATGCCCGATGGGGGCATCGTCTGTTCCTGTCGCGATCTTTCCAAGCGCCAGGAAGCCGAGATGGCTCGCGCGCAAGCCGAAGCCAAATACCGCGCCCTCGTCGAACAGGTCAACGCCATTACCTACATCGCCGAAATTGGACTCCATGGCCGGTGGCATTATGTCAGTCCTCAGATCGAGACTATCCTCGGTTACCAACCCGACGAGTGGCTTGAGCTTTCCCATCGCTGGGCTGACTTCATCCATCCGGACGATCTGCCCGTCGTCGAAGCCGCCGAACAAGCCAGCGAACGCGGCGAGCCCTTTCAGGCCGAATTCCGCATCTGCAGAAAAGACGGCCGCGAAGTTTGGCTCAACGATACCGGCGTGGTGGTGCAGGGTTCCAACGCACATCCGGTGATGGAAGGAATCATCGTCGACATTACCGAGCGCAAAGTTCTGGAAACCCAGCTTCAGCAATCCCGAAAAATGGAAGCGGTCGGCCGTCTCGCCGGGGGCATCGCTCACGATTTCAACAATCTTCTCACTATTATCACTGGCTACACGGATTTGGCCTTGAGCCGCCCTTCTGTTCCCTTCGATTTGCGAACCGACATTGAGCGCATTGAAAACGCAGCCGCTCGCGCTGCAGCCCTGGTCCGCCAACTGTTGGCCTTCAGCCGTAAGCAGGTTCTTCAGCCGAAAACTCTTGATCTCAACGCCATCGTCCTCAACCTGGACAAACTGCTGCGCCGCTTGATTGACGATCACATCGAGATGATCACCCGTGTCGACGAAACTCTTGGCAAAGTCAAAGCCGATCCCGCGCAAATCGATCAGGTCATCATGAATCTTGTCGTGAATGCCCGCGATGCCATGCCCGACGGCGGCCGCCTCGTGATCGAGACGCGCAATGTCGATCTGGATTCCACTTTCGCCAACGATCACGCACCTTGCAAGCCCGGACGTTACGTCATGCTCTCCGTTTCCGATACCGGCATTGGTATCGATCCTTCCGCCATTGCTCACATCTTCGAGCCCTTCTACACCACCAAGGAAAGCGGACGCGGCACAGGTCTCGGTCTATCCACCGTGTACGGCATCGTTAAGCAAAGCGGCGGATACATTTGGGTGAATAGCGCGCCCGGAAAAGGCAGCACCTTCGAGATCTTCTTGCCTCGTGTCGAAGAGTCCGCGCCCCACGAGGAGCCCGCCCGAGTGCCCCCCGCCGACGCGCGCGGATCAGAGGTGGTTCTCCTCGTCGAGGATGAAGAAGCTGTTCGCGAACTCGTCCGCACCATTCTCGTCTCTCATGGCTATGAGGTGATCGTGGCTGCGGACCCGCAACACGCCGAACGCATCGCCGGCAAATTCCCCGGCGAAATCCATTTGCTGCTCACCGATGTCGTTATGCCTGGCGCCAGCGGTCGCGACCTCGCCACCCGCATCGCTCGATCTCGCCCGAGCATTCGTGTGCTCTATATGTCGGGCTATACTGAGAACATCATCACTAGCGGCGGCCTTTTGGAACGGGGTCTGGCCTTCCTCCAAAAACCTTTTTCGCCCTCCACATTGATTCAGAAAATCCGCGAAGTGTTGGCTCATACTCCTTCCCTTCACAAATAAAAAGCCACCCGGGGGGTGGCTTTTCGGAAGGATGAATGAGAATAGATTGCTGGTTCGTTATCTGCGAAGCTTGAGCAACACTAGCCCGAACAAGCCCGCGCCGAGTAACACCATGCTGCCAGGTTCTGGCGTGCCCACCGGGTCATTTGGTGGATCAGCCGCCAGCGTCGTTATGCCACCCGAATAATCCAATCCATACGAACTTCCACCTTCTTGATACACCGTGAATTGGATCGTGTTCGTGCCGTCGTGCAAGTACGGCGCCAGTTGTGTAGTTCCGAACATTCCTTCTGTTGTGGCCAGGCAACCGATGCCGGTGGCCGAGCATACCGGATATGGTCCAGTCAGGTCGGCAGCCATGATCTGCGTGCCGTTAATCCAAACGCTCGCTGTGTCATCCGCAAGAACGTTTAGGAATGCGCTCTGGATTGTACCCGTCAACGTGAAGCTGTCCATGAAAGTCACCGCGGTTCCATTCGGCACGGTCACAAAACCCGAGTCCCATGGATTCCCGGTGGAGGCGAAGGAGACCCAACTAGAACCAGCCAGCGCCCCCGACCACAATGGATTCGTATCAATATTCTGCGTGGGGCTGGCGGTACTATTGGTGGTCGTTGTCGCTGAACTGCTCAAGGGCACATTATCGGCCCGGGCGGCAATCAGCGCACCGCTGAGGAGAAATATGAGTGCAAGTCGTTTCATCATTAAGTTTGTTTCCTTGGGTTTCTTCTTGCGACAAAACCCTTGGTACCGTGGTCCTGTAACCCCCTAAACTTTCAAGAAGTTACAGGAGATTTCCTGCAATTCCTTCACCACTCGCGACTTATCTCAAGCTATAGGAAACTACCGATGGATGAGCACCTTACACACACAGCCTTCGACGTAGAACCGGCTCGGCTCCTCATTCTGGGAAGGCTCTTGCTCGCTTGTGGAAATCTTCTGCAGCCACTCGCGCGAAACGACAACCTCAAACTACGGCCCCAACTACGGTTTATCTGACGAGTTTCCTGCCTCTTTCGGCTTCTCGACCTTGCTCAGCGTCTCTACATTGAACCGCTTGTAATCCGAATACTTCGTGGTCACATTGATCCTGAACCCCTTGACCATCAGAAGACGAACACCAACGTGCGCCTCCACATAGGTGGGCAGCCAGACCTCGTTATTGATGTATGCCTGTTCGAACGTGAAGCTGGTGCCCTTCTGAAGATTCGCCAGCACTCCTCCTCCGATATGCAGATCGCCCACAAAATACGCTTCCAACCGCACCACGTCTTTAGCTTTCTCGTCGATCCATACCACGCCGGCCAGTTCTTTCACCACCCGTTCTTCCAGGTTTTTGGGCTTGTATTCCGGATTCGGCTCGAAATCGAATACCAGCACGTCTTGCCCGCGAAATCGCTCGCGTCTTGGGTTCACGAACTGGCATACCCTCAGAAACACTTCGATTCCCGGATCGTCGCTGTCCTTGGACTCCTTGCCCTCTTCCTTGGCCTTCGCTTCCTTTTCTTCTTTCTTCTTTTCCTGCTTCTGCGCTTCGGCAATCCGTTTCTGCGTCTTCTCGTTTTCTTTCTTTTGCTGCTCTTCGCTTAAGGGTTTCCCATCCTTCTTGACTAGTGTCGTGATTTCGTCGCCGTTCAGGTAGAAAAACGTGTACTCGTTCGTCTCCTTCTTCGTTATTTTTCCAGACTTGTCGTATTCCGTCTCTTCCTCTACTTGGTTCCCCGCGTAATTCTCTTTAACCTTGTCGATCTCTTTCTGGTTGGCGTCGATCTCTTCGAACAGTTTCTTCAAATCCGGCAGCTTCACCTGCGACTGAATCGGAAAATCGAAAACTCGCTCGCCCACCGTTTCATTCGTAGCTGCCCTCGTCACCGTCACCACATGCGTGTCGGACCCTCTGCGAATTTCCATTCGGTACGGCAGCTTCACTCCATTTGTCGCGCGGTAATCCTCATAGTCAATCTCTTGTGGAACTCCCGCTAGCGTGGCCTTCTCTGCCGCAATCAAATGCGTTTGCTGGTCAAAGAACACCGTCCACTGAACACCGGTGGGAAACGTCAACTCCACTTGGTAGGCAGCATGCCCTTGAATGGACGCCGTGCCTTGGAATGCCGCGCCGATCTTCCGTTTCGCCAGCCCCAATAAATGGCAATTGTAGTATTGGGCCGCTGCTTCCATCTCCAACGCTTGGGGCCCGAGCATCGTGGCAATTTGTCCGGACTGGCTTTGCCACGCCGATTTGCCGTTATAGGCTTGTATCGTCGTTTTGCCGCCCTCTCGCGTTTCCGTGTAGTAGCGGTTGGGCATTTTCACCCGTAGCGTGTACGTGCCGTTTTGCGCGTTGTCCCCGTTTTGGATCGCTCCGTCAATCAATACCGTTTGGACCTTGCTCAAATTCTTCGATCCACCCGCTGCTTTCACATATTGCTCGATAATTTTTGAAGCATCTTGAGCGTACAGATGGTGTGGAAAAAGAGCGCCAGCGCTGAAGAGCAAAAAGACCAGAGGAAATCGCCTCATAAGCCCGTCTAAGACCCGTCTAAGATACGTGAAACGAGACGCAAAAGTTTCCGCGCGGCTAAGAAGCCGCCGTCGATGGTTCATGGAGACTTTCTTTACAGAACGGTCCACGCTAGACCAATGATCTATTGACTTCACATGGCCATTTTCGCACACTAAATAACGTCGCCGTTTCGACCCGCCAAGTTTCAAATTCGTTGACACGACTAGATTGCGCAATGCTAGACTTTCGACCTCCGCGGAGTCAGACTCGTTAGGCGAAAATATGGCTAAATCAGGTAAACCTCTGAATCCGGAGGTGCCAGGGAAGACCCCGAGTTCAGAAGAACTCTCAACGCTTGATGGCCCGGTTCGACCGAACGTTGCCAAACCGTCGCCTCAAAACAAGGCAGTTAGTCCACCCGCTCCCGTCCGATCAGCAATGCCGGCCAAACCGTCCACAGCGGCCAAGGCGTCCCCGCCGGAGTCCCCCCCTTCCCAAATTGAGTTGGACACAGACATTCAGCGCGGACGTGATGCGGGGGTAGGACTCGAAACTCCTATGCAGGGTGTCTCCGCAGCGTCAATGCAGGCACCATCCTCATCGGATCAGGGCACCGTCTTCGGCGATGCCACATTTGGGGGAACGCAAGCCCATTCGCTCGCAAGCGGCGGTACCCCAGATACCATCGGTCCGTACTGGCTTGTCCAATTACTCGGCGAAGGCGGAATGGGACAGGTTTGGCTGGCCGAACAGACGTTTCCGGTAAAGCGTAAGGTTGCACTCAAGCTCATCAAGGGCGGCCGTTATGACCATTCCGTGATCCAACGGTTTGAAGCAGAACGGCAATCCCTTGCGATCATGGACCATCCGGCAATCGCCAAGGTCTTCGACGCTGGTACTACCGTGGAAGGCCAACCCTTCTTCGTGATGGAGTATGTTCCCGGCGCAGCGATTACCAAATACTGTGACGAGAAGCGATTAACCACTCGCGAACGCTTGGAACTTTTCATCAAAGTTTGTGAAGGCGTACAGCACGCCCACCAAAAGGCGATCATTCACCGGGACCTCAAACCCGGAAATATTATGGTCACCGAAATCGATGGCAAAGCTGCACCGCACATTATCGATTTCGGAGTCGCCAAGGCCACGGAGAACAAGCAAGAAGGCGAGACGTTGATGACCCAGGTGGGCATGCTCGTCGGTACTCCGGGTTATATGGCGCCGGAGCAGACTGATCCCAGCGCTCCCGATATCGACACGCGCGCTGACGTTTATGCTCTCGGCGTAATTCTGTATGAATTGCTGACGGGCACCCTGCCGTTTGACTCACGGGAGTGGCAGAAGCAACCTTTATATGAAATTTTGCGGCAAATCCGCGAGGAAGATCCTCCGCGCCCCAGCACGCAGTTAATCACAGCGTCGAAGGCGGCAGAAGAATTCGCAACGATGCGGCAGTCCGAGCCACGTCAGCTAGCCAGCTTGCTCAAGGGTGATTTGGACTGGATCACCATGAAAGCGCTCGAAAAGGATCGAGCGCGTCGCTACGATTCGCCGACAGCACTTGCTGCCGACATCGGAAGGTATTTGGCCGATGAGCCCGTTCTGGCTACCCCACCGTCTGTCGCCTATAAAACCAGCAAATTCATTAAACGACACCGCGTTGGTGTGCTCGCCGCCGCCACGGTCTTTCTGATGCTCATCGCGCTGGCGGTTTCCATGACCGTTCAAGCTTTCCGCATCGCCCGAGAGCGGGACCGAGCCAATCGCGAAGCTGCGGAAGCAAAGAACGTTTCCGATTTCTTGATTCATCTTTTTAATGTCTCAGACCCCAGCGAGGCACGTGGCAATAGCATTACCGCACGGGAAATCCTCGACCAAGGCGCGAAACAGGTCGAGACCAACCTGTCTAACCAACCTCAGGTGCAAGCCCGGCTGCTCGAGACCATCGGAACCGTTTACGATTCGCTGGGACTCTATCCGGAATCCCGAAAACTTCTGGACCAATCCGTGAGCCTCCGTCGCCAGGTGCTAGGACCGAAGAATCCCGAACTTTTGAGCTCCTTGAATGAACTGGCTCGCGTTATGCGGATGGAAGGGCAATTGAGTGCGGCGGAAAGCACCCTTCAGAACGCGCTGGTAACCGATCGGCGCGAGCTTGGACCAGAGCATTCTGTGACTCTGGATTGCATGATTGAGTTGGCAAATGTGTTGCATGAGCAAGGCCGCTTTGCGGAGTCAGAAAAGCTAAAACGCGAAACGCTCGAGATACAGCGGCGCGTGCTCGGGGCAGAAAACCCAGAGACCTTGCGGACTTTGACCAATCTAGGCTACACGTTGGGTGAGCAAGGACGCCTGCAAGAATCTGTTGCGCTCCTAAGGGAAGCGCTCGACCTCAGGCGAAAGGTGTTGGGCCCCGATCACCCGGAAACCCTCAGAACCGAATTCTTTCTCGCCGACTATTTGAGCATCGAAGGTCAGCTGGAAGAGGCCGAAAACCTCCAACGCGACAACCTCAAAATCCGCCGCCATGTGTTGGGAGACGACCACCCGGATACGCTCGAGACCATGGAAAGCTTGGCCAATATACTCCAAGCGGAAAAGCACTACGCAGAAGCGGAGAAACTTCGACGTGACGTCGTGGATGTGCAGCGCCGTGTTCTTGGCCCCGAACATCCATTGACTCTCGTGACGATGACCGAATTGGCGAACACCCTGAGCGTCGAAGGGCGCTACAAGGAGGCCAACGCCTTGTTGCAGCAAACTCTTGAAATTCAAACCCGCATCCGGGGAGCCAATCATCCGGACACTGCCGAGACCAAATACAATATGGCCTGCAACGCCGCTCTGGAGGGGCGTCGCGCAGAGGCGTTTGCTCTCTTAAAGGATGCCATAGACCACGGCCTCTCCCCTTTGAACAAGCAGCACATGCTCGAGGATTCGGACCTGAAATCACTGCATGGCAGCCCCGAATTCGAAGCGCTGGTTGCCCAAGTCCAAAAGCAAAAGCCTGCAGGAAACCACAAGCCGGAAACCCCCAGGTGACCGGGGATATTTAGTCAAAATTCGACGCCTAAGAACTCTTATCCTCAGGCTTCCAAGAAAGGTACTTCTAGTACGCCAAACGGTACTTGACTGGATGGCGCGTTCGAGTATGCTTCCATCACGTATCCCTTGAAGATGGTATTGTGTTTGCATAGCTAGGAATCTCGAAGAGGCACACCGCATGATGATAATAAAGCGCTGCTTAACGCTCTTGGCCTTGATGGTCTGTTTCGCCGCATTGTCCTATGCTCAAGCCCTTCCTCCTGATGGAGGTGTCGGCGGTCACGCTCCCGCTCGGAGCCAGTTAGTGACCTCGGACAGTTTTTCTTTAACGGGCTCCTCATGCATGCCCGTTTCCACGTCCCCGGATTGCAGCGCATTCCCCTCGGGAGTGCAAGAGGTTTTCTCGTTTTACAATCAATCCGGCAATCCTTTTAATTCGGTTAGCATAACCTTGAATTTCGATGCAGCGGATGGTGGAGATTCCGTGGGATGCCAATTGATGAACATTGAACCAACCTGGACACAATCCAATTGCCTGACTGGCGTGCCAATCCCTATAGGCGGTGGAAGTGTCACCCTCACGTTTCAACAGGGAATAGGAGGCGAAGGAGTTGGCTGTTACGACGCCAACACCACCGGGACCGACTTGCCATTCGGCAACGCAAACCAAGCTTGTTTGAATAATAGTGTGACCGCCATCAACAATGACATTGCAAGCGGCGGCACGGCACAAGACCCCTATGTTTATTATTATCCTCCTTTGGGGATTAATCAGGTACCGCCTCCTGTTCAGACGAGCGGCGCTTGCACGGTGCCCCCCAATAGTGGTTTCCCGATAAACACTGTTCTTCCGTGGCTGGTTTGTGGGCAAAACTCGTGGATACTCGGCATTGGCCTTACCGCACCTGCGGGTACCCCTCCGGATACTTTCGGGTACGGCACGTTTAAGGACGTCCCCATTACGGCGGACGTTACCGCAAATTACACTCCGGAGCCCCCGACGCTCCTCTTGGTCGGTGCGGCGATGCTTGGCATATCGATGCTCATAATGAAGAAAAAGTCCGTTCACGCCTAGTTCCCATTTGGGTTGGCATTCGCGAAGATCGTCGGGGCAGAACTCCGGCTATCTTTTTTGCCTCTGAAAAATTCCAATTTCCTAGCGTGGGATGTATTTGTCCAGAATCGGCAGAACCAGCCGCGCAAATCGCACAGCGTTTCTTTCCGCATCTGCAGGGCTATCGCCGTTCCTCAGAAGCGTGGCTATGCGAATCAGTGCGCCATCGGAGCGATTCATGACGATCGCGTCAGCAATCAAATGGTATTTGGCCCGATACTCGCTGGGTGTTACGTTTCCGTGCGCTTGATACCAGTAGAGGACCAGCGCCCGTTGATCATCCTTCTCTAACAGATATCGATTGACCTCGATTTTTCGCCCACTTTGGCCATCCAACCAGATTCGCGTGGACTCGGCCGGGACCCAGCCTGCTCCGGGCAAACAATTCTTCGGAGAGTGAATCGTGTCACCTTGGCGCTGACTTGGAAAAAAGGCGATGAACAGATTGGCACCCTCGTGCTTCGAAAGATCGAAATAGTCCCGCGCCAGGAAATCGCCTGGGCCAAGGACTTGAAGGGTGTCGGCGCTGATTGGCAGATCTCTGCCCTGCCAATCGCCAAGGATTAGAGGGAAGTTCCTAAGAGAATCATGGGCGGGTAGGAGCTCTTCTCGGTCCCTGGCTCGAAGCAGGACGTACGTACCTGCCAGCAACAGCGCCAGAAAACAAAAGCGCATCCAGGATCGTCCGATCGTATTCATGTAGCCGCCCGCCGGGCAAAACGGCTTCCAAAAGTATGAAACACCCAAAGTGTTGCGAGGGAAATTACGAAAAGCATAAAGCCAGAGAACGCGTGGAAAAAGCCCTCTGCAAGCTCGTGATTAACATATTGCGCGAGCAGAGCAGACAGCGTGATTCTTAACGCATTGGCTAACACCGCCACGGGAACCGCGAAAAGAACCAAGAGCAAACGCATCCAAACTTTGCGCTCAAAAAAAAGTCCATAGACAACCGCAACGGTGATAAGAGACATCAGAGAACGCAACCCGCTACAGGCTTCCACGACATCCAACGTCATGGTGGAGAGCACGATGATGTTGCCGTCTTGGAGCACGGGAACCTGCATCAAACGTAGAAGCGAGCAGGCCAGGTGTGAAGCCAGCAGTTGCAGCGGGAATGCAACCTCGTTAAAA
>Ga0335076_10003676_pt1 | contig 15431 bp, 22 predicted proteins | sample Lox_Sample_25_FD_206717 | JGI IMG/M metagenome (GOLD analysis project Ga0335076, IMG submission 206717) | Soil microbial communities from Loxahatchee National Wildlife Refuge, Florida, United States - Lox_Sample_2.5 | ecosystem: Environmental > Terrestrial > Soil > Wetlands | place: USA...
AGTTCTCAGGGGCGATCAACTTTCGCTGTGAAGGTGTTTGGTCTGATTTGCAACGTGCCCCAATTCTCCCCGGCGCGCGTCACGGCAATAGCCGCAGCCCTCAAGGCCCACCGGCGATTCCACGGACTTGTTGTGTCCCGTGCACTAAGAGCGGAAAAGAGGCGACGAGCCGCCCGTAGAGGACAGGAGTGCGGTTGTCCGTTGCGCAGACGGGGTGCTGCGCTGCCTTCAATGCGGCTGTGACTGTGCGCAGTCCCGCCGGTGACAGGAACGGTAAACAAGGAGGAGGACGAGATGGAGAATGACTTTGCCGCCACCGCCAAACCCTTTGCGGGCGTTGTGCTGTGCTGCACAGGCGTCGCCCACGACGAGCGGGTATGTCCTTGGGCCTCCAGCTTCCAGACACTGTCGCCTGACCTCCTTCAGACCCGGCTCGTCAACTTCGCGCAGCAAATGGGCGCTGTCTTCAAGCCCGATCTACGGTCCGACGTCACGCACATGGTCGTCGGCAATGTCTCGACTCCCAAGTACCAGGTACCCTTGGCCACAACCCTTCCATCCAGCTGACATCACGAGTTCGCTGCCCAACACCGTTTTGATCTCAAAATCATGGATCTCAAATGGATCGAGGATGCGTATGAAAAATGGATCCAAGGAGACGATCTGAACCTCCAAGAGGTGCTTGGCTCTGAACAGTTTTGTGATGCTAACATATAGTCCGTCAATTCGCACATCCTTCCTCCCCTTTCTGGCCTGAATGTTTGCTTGACGAATGTTTCGTCACGTATCAAACCCCATTATTCAATGTTTCCTGACAGGTAGAGGAAGAGCGAAAGCTGATTGAGCAGCAGATACGCTCTCATGGCGGCGAATACCACCCCGATTTATCTAGACAATGCACGCATCTCCTCTGTGCGTCTGCTTCCGGAAAGAAGTACGAAGCCGCCTTGAAATGGGGGGTCGCGTGCATCGGAATCGAATGGTTATGCCAGAGTATCGAGCGGGGAATGGCACTCGATGCCAAATTCTTCACCCTCGACATCGCCCCCGAAAAGCGTGGAGAAGGCGCCTGGGATAGGAATGAGGCTGCATTTGGCCATTCTGCAGCGATCTCGACGACTTATAGCACTGTCCCACCAGAGACTGAGAATGGCACCCGCAAGCGCCGGCTCCGACGCACGGCATCTGAAGTCGCTCAACAGGGTATTTTGGATGATATCTTTAATGGTATCACGGAAGCGAATTTTCAGGCTTTCGAACAACACCCCTTCCAAGAAGTTCCCTTCGTTCCGCCAATCCCGATCCTTGAGGAATCGGCGAATGAAGGCTGTAGTATGAACCTGAATAATGCCGTCGGTGGATTGTTCGATGGCATGGTCTTCTATACTTGGGGCTTCTCAGACAAGAAGGTACGATCTCCTTCTTCAATATTCTTATGGGCTAGAGACAAGTGCTCGCTGATGTGATCTCGAGTAATGGTGGCTTAATGTTTACCAAGCCAATTCGTGGGTCCGCACACCATGCATCAAAAACGTTCACGGTCATCCCGTACACTATTCCTGTCGAAGAAATTCCTCACCACCACGGTGCCAGCGAACTCGTGACGGAGATGTGGATTGAGCGTTGCATTGCTGCTAATTCGACACCCAATCCTTCAGATCTCGCCATGTGTAAACCAATGCCTGGCCCTTTTCCACGACCCTGTATTGCCGTCTTCTTTTGTTGACTAATATTAGATTTGGACAACATCGCAATCTCGATCACTGGATTCTCTGGACCTGACCTTCTGCACATCGAACGCTTAATATGCCTCCTCGGTGCTCAGTATTACAGCAATCTCACGAGAAGGAGAAGTCTCCTGCTTACTCCGGATCGTAACATAATCGGACCAAAGATGGCTAAGGCGAGAGAGTGGGCTATCCCCGTGGTCAGCGTGGGCTGGTTGTGGGAAGTAATCGCCCGAGGCAACGAAGAAATTGAGATCGGTCCATGGTCTGAACGCAACGAAGGTATGAATGTTTACGGAATCATTGGCTGAATGGAATAGAGCTGAAAAAATTTACGTCCGAGGAAGCAAGCGGAAGTGTAAAACCGACAAGTGGCAATATGACTAGCTGTCCCCCGGCCGTTGTTCATTCCACGGGTTCGATACTTGACGATTGTGTCATCTTCGTGAGTAAGAAACTCGAACCGCTGGTTCCTGAGCTCCATCCGATTGCGAAACAACTCGGCGCCGAAATAGCTGATAAATTCGATCAAAAACATATCACTCATATGATACATCGATCGTCTCGTAACGCCGAATCGTTCCGTGAATTTCGGCTCGCTCGCTCGGAAAATATACATATCGTCCATCCTCAGTGGTTATACGAGTGTCTCGCGCGTGGGATGAGATGCGACGAGGAGGCGTGGGGATGGATGTGGGATGCCGAGAAAAGTTTGACAGTGATCGGAACTGCCGAATCGAGTTCAGCACGAGCGGCGCCGACAGAGCCACGCCGCGAAAAACGAATACGCCAAGACGAAAACGTGCCGCCAAATGATCCAGCAAACCTCGAACAACTTACTAAATTACTCGGAAATATCTCATCGCCGCAAAGGAAAGTAAAACGAAGATTAGCAGGGAGAGCACAGAATTTGCAACATTCGAATACTACATCATCTATCCCGTTCCCTGAAAACGATGGTTTGAATGGTCGCGAGGAGGACAATGAGTTTCCTCGATCAACCCAAGATAGAGTGCAATACAAAGACCCTGTGGCAGAAAGGGAGATGGCAAAAATTGTGGCTAATTTACAGGGCACCGCCGAGCAGGAGGAAGTGGGTGCACAAGTGACGAGCAACGAAATGACGCCGGCGGAGGATGTAGGAACAAGGAGCTCTAGAAGAAAAGCACGAAAATAACGTATTCCTATTGCATAGCATATGCATCATAGTATTTAATCTTAGTGCATCGACATCTCAATTCTCAGCCGGTATGGCTGATACACGAATTCTCTCGAATAACATTGGCGTTCTTATTTTTCTCGACAATTTTCAGTTTCGGCTTAGGAATACAGCATTTCTTCCCATACCGGAAAGAAATCTTCATGCAACTTCGGGATCAGCGGATGGAGAGAAATGGTGCAACTACCGACTCCGCACGATCATCCGGCGGAGGTGACTGGCTTTCGGACAGGGCCATCATTAAAGTTAAATCTAAGATAAGAGGAGTAAAACCGAGTTAGTACCGGGTTCGTTCGCCATCCTCCCCTCTACCTCCACAACCAACCGCAGCAGTTCTTCATGTGACTTGTTTGGATATTTACCTTCGACAAAGGTGGCAATGTCCGACAATTTGGCTCGACGTACGTCTTGCCAAGTTCGCCCTCCCAAGTCAGGACTTTCTCGAGCCCGTCGTCTACTCTTTCCCATAGCCTTGAATTGTTGTGCAGTGATCTTTGGCCCGCAAGACATTGCTTCATTTTTGCTTATACAGTCATCGCAAGGTTCGTCGGGGTTTGAGCGGGGGAAAGAACACTACCATCAGATGTGAAGTCCCTATGATGTATCTTAGTTTTTCTACTCCTGCAACGCCGACATTTCGCTGTACCCGCTGCTCCATACTTATTGTTTCCTTTGCGATTAGGAGGATCCGCGAGGTCCGGGTGTGGCGTGTAGCGATCTTCGTGAGTGCGATCGGGACCAAGAGGGTTAAAGCCACGTTGAGTCCTACCGATTGGGCTACCGCCCTCTTCAGGAAAATACACTTGTGACATCGAAGTGGTTGAGCGTTTCCCAAGCCAAGACGAAGAACAACCAGTTATGTACATGCGAATGCAATAGCGAAGCTGTCGTCTCGAAAATTGATCTCCAACGTCGCGGCGGGTATCTTGCCGGCCGTCTTATCCTTCGCTATCCAAAGTCGCCCATCCTGAGCGGCTACTTTCCTGAAATAACCCATGTCCTGGCAATTTATCCCTTTGGCGCGATTCGTTTTGGTACGAAAAGGTCATGCGGTCCATGTTCGGCAACGCGACGTTATTGCGACAAGGCTGGACGTTAGTCTTATTCTTAAAACATTCTGGCCGTACAAAGTCCGATGGGAGTTATTGTCGGAAAAGGTCATCCGCTTCCGGCGGCATTGAGCGCTATTGCATAAGGCTTACGCAGACACTTCCAATCGAGGGGCCGAAATCTTCAAGTTTATGCGGGTGCTTCGCTTTAAATAGCGACGCGGAATACCTTAACCGGGGTTCCAGGAATCCCATTCAACCTTATTTCCAACCATCGGACCAATTAACTCAAAACTGTGAAATAATTGTTACTAGTCGTCTATGATATCCTCCCTGTGATTGATAATCTACAAACGACTATGCCTTCGCCTTCCCTTTCAGCAATATCTCGCCCACTCTCATAAAGAACCTCCTCAGCGCGCCTCGAACTTCATCCGATGAATGACGATCGATCAGTTCGACACAGATGGGGTACATTTGTTCGATTTGTTTGGCGAACTGCGCGATTAGATATTAATCGTTAAGGTTCATTACGTCTGCATCCGAGAAGCTAACAAATCCATCTAAGATTTCGACTAAGGTTGGTCTCCACGCAATGATATTTCGTTGTTGATGTTCTTCATCAAGGGCCACGTAACCCTCAACGATTTCAAGGCACAATCTACACGGTAAATTAAAATGATAATAAAAGAGCAATACGGAATCAAGGCCTGTTCAACAACGTCCTTGCTCTGAACCCGTTCCTCCCGCCGATCGTTATACATTCTTAAAAGGATGCTGATATACGTGGCAGCGGCACTCGACTCCTGCTTCAGAAGGTTCGGCAGTTGCTTCATAAATCCTTTAATTCAGTGAGTGTGCCGTCGCGATTAGAAGCATTACCAATTCGGAGCAATTTCATCCTCAGTTCGCGGTTGTTATTAAACTTCCTAGCGAATCGATAACTCTTCCTCAACACCTGCATCAGGACAAGAAGTTGTTCGCTCGGCATTGACTCATAGACTTCGTCGCTTGCTAACAACTCTGAAACCGTTTCGATCATCAACAATTGCAAAACGCACTTAACTATTATTTGCTTGAATTCTCTTTTACGGGCCGCTGTCACTGATGGTTGCACTTCTTGATTGAGTTTGAAATTTTCCAGGTCTCGGCCGCTGTCGTCCATTTCGAGATGATTGTTGGCAATCTGGTCCGCTGCGGGATCCTCGTCAGTAGCAATTCCATTGATCCGCAGTGCGTTCTGAACGTTTTCTGGGCTGTCCATGCTTTCCGGATTAAATAGGGTATAGGCAGTGGTAGTTTCGAAAAGCTGAACAAACGTATTCGAGATTTTTTGCCAGTGCTTTGTCTCCAGACTGCGAACATTCTCCAAGATCAATTGTTGAAGGCAAGAGCTTCCAATTTTGGCAAGCGTGTCGTTCTCTGAGAGTAAGCATAGTTCTGGGACGACGTGACCTTGACAAATGCATGAAACCAACAATTCCAAAAGCATGTCTAGCATTCGTTCGAGGGTGTGGAAATAGTGCGTGAAAAGTTCGATGAGTCCTCGAAGGGCTTTGATCATGGTCGTTGAGAGCCATACGCTTAACTCCTCCTCGTTGAGACGCGAATCGTCAGGGCGAGCTCTTAAAACGCCAAATATCGGAAAGAGTATCTTTCGGCAGACGATATCCCAAAAATCGGACGAGTAGCTACCACCATACGACTCCAATGTTCCAAAAAGGACATCTAACGCCCGTTGCCGGACCTCTAAGTCTTCGCCCGTCATGATGACGTCGTGAAAAGCGAACAGAATCGGATACCAAAACTTGACCATCGGATCGTCTTGCGTTTGCGTCGGTGATGTTCTTTTAGCCGGCGAGTATTTGGAACTTAGCGGGCATTCCGGACAGGCGAGCATGTTGGGAATTGTAGCCTTGAGCGCATCCAAGGCCTGGAAGCTGATCCGCTGGAATTGATTGTTCTTTGCCGTTTCGGTCAGACAAACAATCAAATCGGCAAAGCTGCCCTGTGCAATGACGACAGAAAACTTCGTCTTGTATATCATCTTGACATTCTCGAAACCAAAACTGACAATGGACTCTGATAATGTTAGCCGAAGTTGGTTATCAAATGCAGGTACCATATTTCGCCCTGGCTGCATATGTAAAGACACCAAACATTGTCCGCCATCCAGATTTAATTTTATCCGCTCGAGCCTTGATCATTTGATTCAGGCATTGCAATATCATATCTTTAACGGTCACGTTGGAGGTATTTTGGATAACATGTTCGAAAGGACGAAGAAAATCTTTTTGGAATTGAAAGTGAGGTAGCTCATCGATCTCGAGGAAGCGCATCGACAGTTGTCGTAACGAATCAAGCGCGAAGAATACGACGCTGATATTGGAATGACATCCGACCTGCAATATGAGCGGCATTCAAGACACAAGTGGCAGAACCTGATTGAAATGTTCCCCCAAGACCGCCCAAATATTCGACCACTCCATCCTGATACGATTCATGTTGTAATATGAGATTTCGACAAGCTTTTGGAGGCTGAACATTCTGGGTTGTTGACTCTGACCTGCAGATTGAATTTCTTCCCACGACACTTCACTCAATGCCCTCACAAAATCAACAATTGCGTCACCAGAAAGCAGGGCCGAATTGGTGAAAATTCGATCAACCGCATGAACAACCTCCGTGGATCGGCTCTCGTCCGCTACATCTTGCGCAAAGGATACAGTCGCTCGAGAAGACGTTGATCGTTGCGTTTGGACCGATCGTCGGGCTGTTTGGGCAGATGGTCGGGATGCGTCGAAAGACTCTCTGGATTGGAATTTAGCTTGACCTACATCTGGAACTGCCGTGGCGTCCACGCCAGAACTAATTAGCTGAAACCGTTCCAGCTGGCTGACGCAGGTTAGGATATCTTTCCACGATGATTTCAATTGATTGCCTTCTGACAGTGCGATCTCGAGCAACACTTTCACAGCCTCGACATGCTTCGTCTTCATCTCGCTCAGATTCCCAAGCAGAGTGAATTTAGCCAACGTCGTCACAAAAGCGTTACGAGCTAGTTCAAGGTCGAAGAGACAAACGATTCGTATCGACAACTTGAAACCTTCAAGGCAAAGACCGATAATTTCCGGATCATCGTTGGACTGCATGGGGCCAGAGAAGGCGGCGAGAATAGGCATCCAGGCCACGGAAAACATCGGACCGACGTGTTGAAAGTGAGATGCGCTGTAGAAAACAGATTCGGCGGAATTCAGACGACGCTGTGCTCGGACAAGATTTTTGAGAAGCATTTCGGTTTTCGCGGCCATCCCTTCCGAGGCTGCCATATACGCTTCACGTTGCATGTCTCTTCCCACCGTGGCTAGAGCGTTTGCGATTCCGCCTGGAGCAGCTATCATATTGGCCGAGAGCAAGGCGGCGTCTTGTTCGTCCTTGAGGACGATCTCGTTCGTGTAAATCTCATTATAGATTTCAATGAGGTAATCCTCCGGCAGATCGCTACCATCGTTGATACCTCGGTTGTTTTTGATGAAATCCTGTTTTGTCATACGGTTTTTGACTTGAGGGCTATGGGCGTCGGTATTGAGCATGATGACACTATAGGCCAGAATGTAAGCAGTATCTGCATTGGCGAAAGAGTTTGGGTTGCAATGCAAATATCGCCCGGCAAATTTGAGCATAAGTCGATCGATTTTCTGGGCTTCGCCGGGAAGTCGGAATGCTTGGAGAAACTGACGAAGAGCATCGATGAACTTGAGACGGGTAAAATCCAGTTGGTCCACAAATGCGTGCATGACCTGAACGTTCTCGTCATCTCCTTCACCAAGATATTCACCGATCATAGCTTTGCTTAGCCCCTCGGTGGAGAATAAGAACTTGGCAATTTCAAGTGGTTCTCTGGTTTTGATGAAACCTCCGCGGATGAATGTATCGATTCCCTTGTTATCAGCAGTAGCTTTCCTAGGGACGTACTCTCTTAGGCTTGAAATTGAACTTTTGGATTGCATCTTGTAACGCGGTTTTTCGGTACTTGAGAGCCTCGAACTGCTCTGGATCGTCAATCAAGGGTGCTCGATTCGTCGTTTCACTATGAGTGGTCGATCGGCTGCCCGTGGACGGATTCGGGGTAGTGGCACGAGGGGAGTCTTCAAGAGGAAGACTTGTAACAATCTCCTCCTGTGTTGCCGTAGATTCGATTGTAGCAGCGATGTCATGCTGAGACCAGGCTACTAAGCTGCGCAAGACCATAACCAATGTTTGCAAAGCCTGCATTTTAAGGTTATATTCGCTGGACGTCGTGAAGGCGTGAACCGAGGCGTTAACCGAGGCAGAATCGCTTGGATGAGAAGAATGAGATGCCGTGACGGGGGAAGGAGGCGGAAAGCTCGTCTGGGAAGGGTTTGGAGATAGGTTCGGAGCGGAATTCGGAGGATGGGCACTGTAAGCAGCCTGGGCTGCTTGTATTGCTGCTTGGTGCTCTGCCGCCTGTGCGACGGTGAGATGCACAGGCGTCAGAGTGATTTTCGACAATACATTAAGGATTCTGTAAACCGTGAGCGGTAGGGTAGAGTGAGTCTTACCGTTCGTATATATTACTCATCAAACTCCCGTTACAGTCGTAATTTAGATACATCTCGACTAAAGTTCTGGCATCCCGAGATATGGGTCCCAACAAAGTTGTGACGACACGAGACTTGCGATCGACGGTGGCGACTTTCATTTCCAAAATTGGGAGGTAGATTTCGCGGAAGAAGACTTCGATTTCGGCTTTGAGGGTGGTTCGCATGTGATTGACCATGAGTGAGAATATCTCGCAGCTAATATCAAACACTTGCACCCATGGTTTCGGTGCATTCATTGCAAGCGCAAGGCAAATAGAATTTTTGGAGGCTTGCATGAAAGTAACCGACTCGCGGGAAAATCGAACCATCACAGTGGAGGACGTAAAGACGGGCATGAAATCGCGAAGGACGGAATTGACGATGCCTAGGCACAGGATCTGGGATCGCATTGGGACAGACTTGAGATCGACGGAACTTTGCATCAACATCTAGATAGAGACAAGAGCCTAACCTTTCAATTGGAATATCTTTTGAGCAGAGTTTGCAGAACGCTCGGAACACCAGGAACGCGTCCATGACGGCGACGGCTTGTTCATCATATTCATCATCATCATGACTTTGATTGGTCTCGGTCCCTCTGGATTCTTCGGCGCTAACTCGAGTCTTGAATGAATCCCTTGACGGTTAGTAGGGACTAGTACAGGGTGATACAATGTAATTTGCTGCGGATCTTCGGCATTAGGTTCGATATCGGCGGTATCCCTGTCCAGGGTGACACTGCTAGATCCTCGAGGCCGAGTGATGATTCTTCGAAATAACGTGTTGACCATCTGCATCAACATTCCTTGAGCCATGGTTTGGATGCCGCCCTCTGCGCGACCGAGGAGGGAGATGTTGTATACGCCCCGGACACATTTCAATAGAGCAGATCCGTGGACCATTGTTCGATCGTCCCCATCATTCAACACGGTGGTGAGAAGGGCTTTCATGATCTGCAGCTGCACGCGGACATCGGTGACATCGCCCTCGAAAGCTTTGGTGATAGTATCGACGACACGATGCATGAGCGGTTGGGTAGGCGCATCAGCTCTCATCGCTGGGACAATAGAATCGGGATTGGCAACCGGCTTCGGGGGATCGAGAAAGTATTGATGAGAAATGAGTTTTCCAAGACAGTCGACGGCTGTGGACATGGTTTGCGGCGAAACCTTATGCGGTTGACACGCCAAGTGCAGCGCCTCGTATATGACCTCGGGAGGAGGAAATGAGGGAGCATGGGACTTGATAGAGTCTATAACATGAGTTTGACCTGGATTGAATGCGTTGTATGTTACCGAGAGCCTTTGCAACTGAATCTTTCAATGGGCCTTTCCGTTTGCCTTCCTTTGCATTCTGAATTCCCTCGAGAGTCTGGACGACAAAAAACATGCTGGACATTCTCTTCTCGCCGTGCGGGCCTGTTACTGAGCCGGCCGCACTCGGCATGGGGTCGCTTCTGTCTCTGCTGGCGGGAGTGGTGGGGACGGGTCTCACGACGGTGTCTTGGTGATGCTGCTGTTGGACATCGACGTGGTCTCCATTTGTCTGCACTACAGCATCCTCCGCCTCCTCTGTCGCAAATTAGCATGCACAGGCGGATCCGGGAAGACGTGCCCTTTCCTGGCTGCTCTGGCTGCCCGTCCTGCAGCTGCATCTCGACGAACTCTGTCTCGTGGCCCGCCCCCGTGGGCTTCGCGTCGACAGAATCACCGGCACCACTGCTCTCGGGGACAGCGACGGAGGGCGCCTCCGCCGTCAGCCGTGGATGTGCCACGCCGCCAGAGGCCTCCATTGCCGTGGCAGGGCGGATGTTGTTGCTGTTGTCGCGGTCGTCCTCGTGCTGCTGCTCGCCGGCTGCCTGTTGGGCGCCCGGAGCGGACGGCAGATGCGGCCCATCGCTCGCATTGCTGCTGCCCGCGACAATCGCCGGGGCTGCTGCTCCGGCCACGGCCTGCGCGTGGCGACGCGTCTCAGACAGGGACGTGCTGTGTCTCTCCTCCTCGTCCGCCATTCGGCTGTTTTGTCCTCGACTCACAATCCACGTTTCACCTTTTGCGACCACGATTTTCCTCACGTAGCGACACTATGTGCCTCAGCTGGGGCGCGGCGATTGCAATCCAAACCGCTCCCCCACGTCCGCTCCCACTCCCCCTCCACCTCCACACTCTCTCCATCTCACCTAAAACTGCCTCGATCGGCCAAATTAAGTCAGCCTTCCAAAGTCTTAAGCTTCTCTCGGCACACAGAAACTGCCTGTTGACGCTAATGCAGACCATGTCAACCCGCAAGGCATCTCACTCCAAGTCCATCACCTCCTCCGCGGCAGCTGAGGAGATTGAATTCGAAGATGGACGCCCCGATCTGTACATTGACCCCAAAGCAGAGAAGAGGCTGGTCAGAAAGCTTGATTGGAGGCTGATTCCATGGCTCTGTCTCCTTTATCTCATCTCCTTCTTGGACAGAACCAATATCGGAAATGCAGTCATCCTCGGGCTCGGTAAGGACTTGAATATGAATAATGATCAGTTTCTTATGACACTAACCATCTTTTTCATCACTTATTCTTTGTTTGGTACCACTGCATTGTGCCTATAGGTCTCACTCTTCAGAGGTCCCATCCAATATCTTCCTCAAGAAGTTCAAGCCACACATCTGGTTGCCAGTCACCATGGTCATCTGGGGTGCAATGCTCCTTTGGATGGGTTTTGTCAGGAGTTACCAAGAACTGCTCCATGCCCGTGCCTGGCTTGGTGTCTTTGAGGCCGGCTTGTTTCCTGGTGTCAATTATTACCTCTCCTGTTGGTACAAAAGAAATGAGTTTGGAATCAGAGCCGCCATCTTCTTCTCAGCCGCAGCCGTATCGCTTCCCCAATTGACACTTCTCTAATTATTTAAAGCTCTCTGGCAGTTTCGGGGGATTTCTTGCAGCGGTATGCCATTTGCTTTCGTTTGAGGGGACTTTTGATGTGGTAGGGTTTGAACCAGATGGCGGGCATCGGCGGCCGTCCTGGGTGGGCTTGGATCTTCATTGTCGAGGGTACAAGCCTCTGTTGCTCGTGGAACTTACACATCTGCGTCCAGGGGGGTTCACGATACTCATTGGCATCATTTCATACTGGGTCATTGTCGACTTTCCCGACGATGCTACCTTTCTAACCCCTGAGGAGAAAGAGATCGTAAAACGTCGATTAGAGGCTGATGGCCAGCACGGCGCAAGGAGAGAACAGTTCCAATGGTCCGAGTTCAGGGCCAGCTTTGCAGACTGGAAGACTTATACTGGGGCTGTGATGTATATGGGGGTCGATGGAGCCCTTTATGCCTTCTCCCTTTTTCTCCCGACCATTATCAAACAAATCAATACATACACGCCCACGGTCGTGCAACTTATGTCAGTCCCACCCTATGCCTTCGCTTGCATCCTGGTAATATGTATCCGTGTATGTGGCTTTGACATCTCAGACCGTGATTGTTGGTTATTTTGCGGATAAGACCCAACAACGGGGTTTATTCAACATGGCCATGTCCAGCATTGGGGTCGTCGGTTTTCTCATATTGGCGGTCTCCACAAGTCCAAAGCTGTCCTACTTTGCTGTCTTCTTGGGGGCAGGAGGGATTTACCCGTGTATCTCCAATACTATTACCTGGGTCGGGAACAATTGCGATGGCGTCTATCGACGGGGTATCACTCTTGGAGCTGTGATTGCCTGGGGCAATCTAAATGGGGGTAAACAGCCGCCTTATCTGTTCAGCTAATCTTGGCGTAGTGGTCTCCAGCAATATATATCGTGCAGAACAAAAGCCCTGGTATCGCACGGGGCATTGGATCGTCTTTGGTTATCTCGGGTTCTTCCTCTTCATTGGATCTGCGGTGAACTACGTCTGCCTCAAGGCAGCGAACAAAAAACGGGGCGGCGTCAATGGACGGCTTTTTACGTTGTAGTTTCTAATCAGGCAGTACATTGACCCTGTTCTTTTTTGGAGAATGCAACCGTTCCAACTAGTACAACTAGTACAATCCCTTTGAGTCGACTAGTAAGCGGCCTTGGGCTTGCTTGCCTCTTGGACGACTTCTGATGACCCATCCACTGACATTCGCCCTTGTTCTCATTCCCTTGGTCTTCCAGCCCCACACACCTATTGGTCAAATTCCGTTTCTTGGAAGGGAACGGTTGTTACTTCTAGTGTGTTTGTTTCCCTTGGACTTGCCTCGGCCGCCACCATGAGGATGGTCGACGGCATTCATTGCGACACCTCTGACGGTGGGACGGATGCCTAGCCATCTCATCCGTCCAGCTTTTCCATACTTGACGTGCTGGTGCGCTTCGTTGCTCATCACACCGACTGTGGCACAGACACTGCTCCAGAATCTGCGCACTTCGCCGCTGGCAAGCTTGCACACCGTATGCTCTCCCTCCTGCTGCAGTACTTGTGCGAATGCCCCCGCTGCACGACATAACTTTGCTCCTCCGTGACGCGTCAATCCCAAGCCAAACACGATGGTGTTGAGGGGCATCATTCTGAGGGGCAGACAGTTGCCCTTGACGATGGTTTCGACTGCCACGACACCGGGATCGATATTGCCACCCATTCGCTTCATTAAATCTTGGGGGATGCCTGCTCTGTAGCTCTGGACCTTGTCACCCGCTCGGAGGCCCTCCGCAGCGAGGATGTAGGACTGTTTGTCTGTTTTGTCGTGCTGAATGAGGGCGATGTGGCCAGACCGGCCAGGGTCGTACTCGATTCGAACGACGGTCTGAAGACCTGGTTCGTTGCGATGGTAGTCGATCAGGCGAATCCGCCGTCGGTGACCACCACCCCGGTGACGGACGGTTACCTTGCCGCTGTGATTCCTGCCGCCGGTGCTTCGCTTTGCAACAGTTAGTTTGCGAACAGGGCCGCCCTTCCATAAATGGGCATGGACGGGTCGCTGCAGATGCCTGCGTCCAGGAGAGATGGGCATGTACCGCCGCAGCTAGAAAGGGAGATGAGAGCATGAAGGAGATGAAATTGACAAGGAGAGGGAAGGGAAGGGAAGGGAGAAGAAAGCAAGGGGGGGGTACGATGAGGGTGGATCTGCCGCGGAGGTCGATAGCGTCGACTTCGACAGGCTTGACAGTGATGTACTTGTCGGTGTCTGTATTCCTCCTCTTCGTCTTGTGCAGTTGCTTGGGCTTCTTGACCTCGAGGCGTGTTCCACGGATGAGCCGTTTGATGCGATTCTTCTCGAGCGGATGCCGTCGCTGGATCCTCTTGACCTTCATCGATCCCCAGCGAACCTGCTGCGGCGCTGGCCCTCCCGCTGGGCGACAACCGGCCCGACTGGTAGCACCAGCACCAGCGCCAGCACCAGCAGCCGTCGCAGGACAGAGGGGCAGCAGCCGTGCAAGCGGCCACAGCCGGCACCCAATTGTCCGAGGCAGCAGCATCCACACAGCAGCCTGTGAATAGGGGAGCACAAAAGTGAGCGGCCCTTGAAGTTTTCGTTCGTGTTCGGCGTGCGCCAGCGTCACAAATTGCCGTCGAAATTTCGGACAGGATAATTGACGGTTAAATATTTTTATGAAATTTTGCCAGACGAATCTGAGACGAGCCTTCGAGGCTGAATCGACGGAGCAGAGTCGACGACGCCTGTTCGGGGTAGCAAATCCAGAGTCTTCCGCGGCCTCGCTGCGTCTCTTCTGTGAGCACACGTCAGACATACACACCGGAAATAGCCATCCATCGACAGGACAGAGTCGGAGAGACGCACGTCCGGCTTCTCGCGCGGAGGACACGGGCGTGACCGACTGCCTGCCCATCTCCGCTTCCGAGCATGAGGGTCGCCGCCAGAGAACTGTGTCTACGAGGGCGACTACTTCGCGTCTCCCGCCCCTGCATTGTCAGCACATGTCGCTTCTCCACCGACCCTCCCCGTCCTCCTAGTCCTCCTCTTCCACCACGGCGAGGATCTACCGCCAATCCCAGACTGCACAGCTTTTTTCCTGGGACGCATGTCACAAACCTCGTTAAACCCGACGTTCTGTTGGCTGTCATCAGAGGCAATAACCCGCCCCGCTCGACTCGCTCTCCCTCCCTCGACGACGAAACTCAATTCCGGCCAGCCGAGATCGACGACGCATCAGCAACAAACCCTGATGATGGACAACATCAGGAGTCCCGAACTCTGCCGATGAAAACTAATGAACGAGACCCCGGCTACATCTTCGTACATGCCGTCGCCACCGGTCGCAACATCCATATCACTATCACAGACCACAAACGCAATCCCCTCATAAGTATGTCTGCAGGCCAGATTGGTCTCAAGCACAGTAAACGAGGCACCATCGAGGCAGGCCTCGAGACCAGCATTCGCGCCTTTAAGAAACTTGCAGATTTAAACCGCGACATAGAAAAGGTCGAGGTCGTCCTCAAGGGATTCAGATCGGGGCGCTCTGGGTTTCTCACTGCACTCATGGGTCAGCAAGGCGATTTCCTGCGGAGAAAAGTAGTTAGAATAACGGACGCAACACCCTTGCGAATAGGGTCTTCTAAAGTCAGGAATATGAAACGAAGATGATAGCATAATCGAAATTTGCATGGACCCCTTGAATCTCTATGAATCCTCTCGATGGCTTTCTAGACAGCATTCCATATCTGAACCTAGGTGCCGCAGCGTGTCGACAAGTCATCGTGGTCCATATCTGACGTACTTGGGCTATTGAGCCTCTCGAATGCAGTTCTCGCGGCTGAGGATAGCTGGCATTGAAAGGGTTTCGTTCAAGGGATCTTTGTGACTTCGCTGGCCTCATAACACTGTGGGATACAAACAGTACAATGATCGGCGGAAAGTTCT
>Ga0335076_10003677_pt1 | contig 15428 bp, 16 predicted proteins | sample Lox_Sample_25_FD_206717 | JGI IMG/M metagenome (GOLD analysis project Ga0335076, IMG submission 206717) | Soil microbial communities from Loxahatchee National Wildlife Refuge, Florida, United States - Lox_Sample_2.5 | ecosystem: Environmental > Terrestrial > Soil > Wetlands | place: USA...
GCGACTTTACGATTCGGGGCGTGACACGGCAGGAGAAGCTGGAGCTAAAGGTTATTGGCAAGGGAACTGGCGCGGCCACAATTAATGGGACAATGGCCTTCGACCGTAAAGAATACGGGATGAATAGTGGCATCCCCTTCATCAAGATTGCCAACCGCGTCGAAGTGACTGTCGCACTCAGGGTCAAGCACGTCGGCGGGCCTCCGTTGGTTTTTAAGCAATAGACAGCTGGCTGCAGGGCGGTCCATGAAAACTGCGGGGAGAAATTGGGCTAATGAAATTACGTGCCTATTTTCCATGATCCGACCCGACAGAACCAACCGGGTGACGAAATTCTCATACGTTGTGCCTATCCCTTTAATGGATGGTGGACTCAAGATGCGACCATTCCAAGTGTTCCTAATCACCGCGCTTCTGATCGCTTGCCCACCCCATCTGTCCGCGGCTACCCTACCTGCAAAATCACTGCAAGGGGTATTCTCGCCTGACGAGTGTGAGCTGGTCCCCGAGCTCGTGGGAGGGTGGGCCATTCCCGGCGTCAATTACTCCGTTCGTGAGAGCGACCACCACAAATATTGGATGATCGATCAAGATGCGGACTTGAAGACTGGTAACAAGCTAATTCTTGAAATATGTGCGGCTCATATAGGCGGCCAACTGTTCTACGACGCGACCTTCCAGATCCTTCGACCGGGCAACAAGCCAACCCTCCCGCCAGAATTTGTCGTGGGCACGGGCATTTTTGCTGTCAATATCGTCGGGGGCTTCTGGGTGCCGCTCCACATAATCGGAAAGCTGGAGGTTGGGCAAAATAACCTGCGTTTTCTGCAAATAGATGACGAATGGCTGCAAGAAGCCCTGAAGTCTCGCCTCATCACTGTGCCCAGCGTCGAGGACCGCTCCGGTGAATATCTCCTGACCGCAAACGGCAAACAATTGAAGGCATTTGTAGCGTCCCTCTCAGCCAATCCCAACGCGTTTTCCGAGCAACAATCGCTGACCCGGATTCCCGAACGGAAGCCCAATCGAACGCCTTGACCCAGAGGTCTAAGAAGGCGCAGATGAAATTCCTAGATGGCAGTGTGAACCGGTCGACACGGAAAAGCGTTCTCAACCGACCAAATACGAGAGCGAGTGCGCAGACGGTCCGGGTAATTCGCCAACTGGCGGAGATCTTGGATGCGTAGCGCCTTTCCACGGGGTGTCCGGCCACCGGTGTGATGTTCCACTCCGGCGGCGGTGAGCCGATGGATTTGGACAAGCGGGCTCAACGCATCGTTCGTCCAGCCGTGGAAGCGATTCGGCTGGAGTGGTATGGCTGGCACGGATTCCGGCGCGGCATTGCGTCAAATCTGTATGAGCTGGGAGCCAACGACAAAGTGGTCCAGCGCGTACTGAGACACGCGAAACCGCACGTAACCAAAAAGCGTTCCATCAAAGCTTTTGATCCCGCCGTGTTGGCGGGGATGAAGAGCATGGAAGCGACTTTGGATCTGTTGAAAACGTGTTCCGCAAATGTTCAGCAGGTGAATTCGGCGATTGTGGTAAGCTATTGAAAGTAAACCCCGGAGAGGTGGCCGAGAGGCTGAAGGCGGCGGTTTGCTAAACCGTTGTACGAGCTAAAACTTGTACCGGGGGTTCGAATCCCCCCCTCTCCGCCAGATTTCCCCTAACTGCTTCTAGCGTCAAGGTCTTACGCGCAGTGTCGACTTCGCTTTTTGTCCCTAATTTGGGTGACTCAAACTGTAGTTGGGGAACAGTTTGGGGAACAACTAGGGAACACTTCGACTCCAACCTCTTCATCGCTTCTTCCGCGTCCTCGGTGACCATCTTCACGTAAATATTAATTGTGGTGGTCACATTCGCGTGACGCAGAATCTGCTGAATGACTTTGTCGGAAACTCCGAGCCGATGAAGATTCGTAGCAAGGCCACGCCGAAATGCGTGCCAGCCATGCCAGGGAATCCTCTCCGCTTCGAGAGCGGGCCGAAGTACTTCTGTTACGAGCAGGTCGAGATTCAACGGGTTCCCCAGAGAATTTCGGAAAATAAATCCTCGGGAAGGGTTCCCCGACAAAGCTCGATGCTGGTCGAGAAAAAGTCTCAACTGCGCAATCACCGGAATGGTTCCTTTGCTTTTCTCCCTCTTGGGTTCGCCCACTTGGTTGCGCCATACGGACTGCTTTACTTCGATGGTGTAACCGTCATAGTTCTCCCAAAGGAATCCACGGATTTCTCCCTTGCGGGCACCCGTGAATGCAGCCACGGCAACGATCGTTGCGGCGGGCTCGGGAAGAATGGCCAGCATCCGAACTTCCTCCTCAAGCGAATACGCATGCGTTTCGCCTGCCGGGCGTGCCTTCGGAATCTCCACGTCCCGCATGGGGTTCGGAGAATCGAGAAGACCTTGCCGGCGTGCGTAACGAAATGCGCCACCAAGGAAGTGTTTGATGTGGCCGAGCGTCGAGCGGCACAGATCATGTTTGCGGGCAATGGATGTCAACATCTGCTCGCACTCATAAGTCCGGAACTCGCGCAGTGCTCTGTCTCCATCCGGTTTTATGTAACGCTTCCATATGTTGCGGTAGCCAAGGAACGTGGACCGACGCTTCTGTCTTTCCGCGTAGGGCAAATACACGGTCTCGATGAATCGGTTCAAGCTCATGGTGCTCTCCGCAACCAGCACGCCATCGTTGAGTGGCCGTAATGTCCTTTCGGCCAAAGCTTCGGCAGCGCGCCGTGCTTTGTATTGCCCGGTTGCTTGCGTGAGCTGGCGGGACCTGTGGACCTGCTTTATAGTCCCATCTTTAAGAACTACCGGCTCACGATACCGGACATACCAAAACATTCCCTTTCTAACTACACATCCTGCCTGTTTCTGACGGGCTCTCGTCATTCCTGCTCCTTTCGTCGAGTCCGTCCCAGGCGCCTGTTGTTCCCCACCACTATACGACGGCTTATCCACAGTTCAAGCGCCGGGCTACCCCAGAGAAAGCGCACGTACTTTCCAAGATTCACGTGCGGGAGAGGATCTTCGGATCGGGCCCGGACCTGGTCCCGAATCCAGGAAGTTGGAACGGTGAGGCGGCGCGCAAGCTCGCGGCTGTCGATGAACTCATAGCCAGTCCATTTTTCGGAGCCGCTTTCTCTCGACGGTACCGAACCGGCCGGCTGGCGCGGATGACCATTGGAGCCGTCAGGGTATGAAGAACCGTTTGGGAGTGGCCCAGCGGGTGAGCTTTCGACGATGCGTTCGCTATTCGGCATGGGACCTCCGATTCTTAACCGCTCCACTAACTTTTCATTCGCCTTGCGCGGTGCGGGAGTTTTAGTCCCGGTCTCCGTCTTTGCCCCGGGCCACTGCCTCTCCATCTGTCCGGACCTGGGATGCAAGATTGGCCTGGGCTTTTGTAACCGTTCTTCGCGCGTAATCTCCCGGATTGTGTTTTTCCGTTGCGCGGCGTTCTGCAATCCTGCGGACGACTTCTTCGGGTTCGTCGCCGCGCGCGAGGGCTCGTTTGGCAAAGGCCCAGTCGTGCTCAGACTGGCTGAGAATGGCCCGCGGCGAGGATTGTGTTTTCGGTCGGCTGTAGTAGTTGTGGCGCGGTGAATCCTGGGAGTCGATGTGCAACTTGAAATCGCGAAGGTGGTACGTTTCCGTGGATACCCTCCGAGCCTCGACATAGAAATCGGTGTCATATTTCTTGTTGGCAAAACCGGGCAGCCGCAAGACCCGTGTCGCATCCGTGGCCGCAGGATCTCCATTGAACTCGCGCGCCATGGCGTGCAGCAGTCCTTCGGCCTCGTCGAGACTCATCTCTTCGACCTTCCATACGACTTGGAACTTTCCGGGTGAACTGGTCAGGACGTAATTCGGTTTTGGGACCGCGCTCGAATTCTCAAGTGATTGAACGGCTTCGGGTCCCCCGTGATCGAGGTCGAGATAGACATGCCGTATGGAAGAGATGTCTTCCTTTGTTCGTGTCGAAGCGTCCTGGCGTAGCGGGTTCATCCCTATATAAATGTCCGACCCGTTCGCGTTCTTGTAGCGCAGCCATGCTTGAAACTCGGGGCTCGCCGCCTTCTGGGCGCTGGTAATGCGCTGGATGGTTTCGCCGAAGTCGCGATGGAGCACCAGCATGGCAATCCGGTCGGTCGGTTCGAAGTTGTCGAGGATGTACTCTGAAGCGAACCCCTCGTTCTCCGCGGTGTTCATACCAACTCCTTGTGACTGTCAAAAATGAAGCCGTAGTTGTATTCATCCCTGTCGGGGTCATATCCGTGGATTTCGACGACCTCGGAGACGAAACGCCGGCCTGGCCGGCGTTCGAGATGCACGACGACATTCACGGAATCAGCGACATTTGTTTTAACCGAGCGGTAAGGCAGGTCCACGCCACTCTGCAACACACAACTGGTGAAGCGGGCCAGGGCCTGCTTTGCCGACGTGGCATGTACCGTCGAGAGGCTTCCGGAGTGCCCCGTATTAAGAAGTTGGAGAAGATCGAAGGCCTCGCCTCCGCGGATTTCTCCAAGAATCAGACGGTCGGGCCTGTGACGAAGGGAGGCTTTGAGAAGTTCGCGGATCGTGATCGCGGGAATGCCATTCTGCGGTTGCCGTGCTTCGAAACGGACCAGGTTGTCCTGACACATATGGATTTCGGACGTATCTTCGATCAGAACAATCCGTTCATCAGAGGGAATGAATTTCCCGAGGACATTAATGAGTGAAGTTTTTCCAGATCCCGTAGACCCGGAAATCAAGAGGTTCTTTCGAGCGAGAACATAGCTCTCGAGTTGGTTGGCAAGCCAGCGCTCCAAAGTGCCCGCCTGAATGAGGTCCTCGATCCCGAAGTGGCGGGAGTTGAATTTCCGAATAGTCAGCGTTACACCGTTGACGCTGCAGGGCGGGATGACGGCTGCAACCCGGCTGCCGTCCGGAAGCCTTGAATCAAGAATCGGTTTCGATTCCGAAATGTCGTCACCGAGGCGCCGGGCAATATTCTTGACCGCGACCATCAGGGACTTTTCGCCGAGACTGACGCCCCGCACGGGCTCGATGAATCCTGCTTTTTCAATGAAGATGCAGTCCGGACCGTTGACCATGACCTCGCTGATGGAGTCGTCGAGGATCAGGTGCTCGATCGGTTTCAAAAACGGCAGGATGGTTTCGAATCCATTCATCAGAGTTCTCCGTCCGCAAGCTGGCGGAAGTAGGATTTGTTCACGTCGTTGTAGTAGGGCTTCAAGTAGCAAAACATCGGCGGCATGGGGTTCGTGCCGTCGTAGGGGATCGTCACGGACTGAGCATTACGCAATTCCATGAACGTCTTCGTGTCGAAACGGAGATCGTGGTGCGGGCTGTAGCTTTTGGAAGCGGTGATGTTCGCCTTGTGCGAAAGGGCTTTGCCCGTGAGAAAGCTGACGTTCGCGTCATGGCCACTCTCCGAGAGGTTGTAGCTGGCCTTCAGCCTGTCCTCGCGCCCGCAGAGTTCGCTCGCGATCTTCGCGGAGAAGTCATCGGAAAGGGATAGGAAGATTTTCGTTCGGAAGGTCTGCAGCAGGGTGCGCCAGGATTCGCCAGGCAGCGCGGACTTGAGAGAGCTGATGCTCTGCGTCGCGATGATGGGGATGCACTTGGGCTGCCGGGACAAGCTGAAGAACTTCTCGTCACCAGTTGGTTCGCTCTCGCCGACCGTAGCGAAATGCTGGTACTCATCGCAGAGAAATAGCACCTGTCGAAAGTAGCTTTCCGGATTCTTCTCCATGACGGGCACGCGGTTGAGCACGGCGCGCTCGAAGTCGAGCTTCAGCATTACTCCAAGGGCTTTGGCGAGACCGGCATTCATGGCAATCGGGAAGTTCAAGCAGCACAAGCTTCCTCGTTCGATCAGCCATGATAGAGACGGCAGGGGTCTCCCGAACTTGAAATCGGCATTGGCCTGAGTGTCATAACATTCGGCCGGCGGACAAAAAGTCCGTTTGACGTCCGGGTTGTCGTCGAAGAGGGAAAGAAACACCGAAATTCCCTCGACGATGGAGGTGCGGAGCTTCGGCTCGATTCTTTTCCAATCGAACGCTGTTTCCTCTGATCCGGCCAGGGTCAATCGTGCAGATCGACCAAGACCAGCGCAAGGTTCTGACCCGATGGGAAAGCGAACATGACCGGCCAATCTACTTTGTGGAACTTCGCGGGGAATTTCTGTGCACCTGGTGTGAACTGCGCGAGGGCTATCTGTGGTCGGTTCCTCATCCTCTCTCGAAATGCCAGGTGCGCCGTTTTGCCCATCCACGGGAGGCCGAGATTGTGGGCCGAGTCATCGGTGTTAGTATGCGTTTGGTGGAAGCGCAACCCTAATCATAGAATCTATTTCGGGAGAACAGAAGGAATGGTCATCGGCGATCGTTTGCGGCAGTTACGGGAAGAGAAGAAGTTTTCGCAGGGAGACATCGAGAAGCGCACAGGCTTGCTGCGTTGCTACATCTCGCGTGTCGAAAACGGTCACACCGTGCCGGCGATCGAGACTCTGGAGAAACTGGCACGGGCGCTCGAAATCCCGTTGTACCAACTCTTCTATGACGGCGAAGAGCCGCCCAAACTGCCGAACCTTTTGAAACGGAAAACGGCGGATGACATAGCCTGGGGTCACTCCGGAAAAGACGCGAGGTATCTTCACAAACTCCGCCGGTGCTTGAGCAAGGCAGAGGATGAAGACCGGAAGCTGATCCTGTTTATGGCTCAGCGGATGGCCAACAAAGGCGGTCGGCGCACCGCGAAAGCGGCGGCGTAAGAAAAAGCGGGCTGCACCGAAGCGCAGCCCGCATTGGTAGCTCTCTCGATTTTGCTTACTTCTTCTTCTCCTCCTTCCGTTTCTTCGCGATGGGCTTGTCCTTCCTCTTGGAAAGCTCCGCTTTGACTTCGCCCGCGAGTTTACCGGTGTCCACTTTGTAGCGGACGGCGGTGAGAGCCAGGTTTGAGTCCTTGCTCAAAGGCTCGCGTGGGTTGTAACCGGGGCAATAGAGGTCGGACGCGAGCGAACAGACCACGAGGAAATGCCGCAAGTTGACGTTGCTCATCGCCCGAACAGCCTTTCGTCCGATACCCTCGTAGTCCATAGCTTGAGTGCCCATCGAGGCTTTTGCCTTTTTCTCGTCCCACTGGTAGGCACGGCAGATGCGACGGTGGTTGTCGTGGCCGAGACGGCGGAAGTAGTCGAGCGCGACCATTTCGAGGTCGGCGCGAGAGAGGGTCGCTGGCAGTTTCTTGCGGACGGCTTCGAGAATGCGCAGCCGGGTCTGTTTTTCGGCTCGCTCCGCGAGCGCTTCCTTTGCACGTTCAGCACGTTCTTGGGGTGTCGGCTGGTAGCGCGTCGCGTGCGCATGAACCGGGCACTTTTCCTCCTGACAGATGTGCAGAACGGTTCCCGCGCTCCCGCCATCGATGACCACGGCAGGTTTAGTGTGCGGGCATTCCGCCTTCTTTGCGGTACGGTATTCCCCGCTGTGCAGCACGTCCGGTCCGTGGCCATTCGACTGCCACGCGGGAGCCTGCGACACGCGCAGAGGTTTCTCCCCGGCTGCTTCGAGAGGCTTCATGCGAATCTGCACGAGCGCTTCGATCTTCGCGCGGTAGCAGGTCCGGTCGGTACAAATGGACTTCTTGGGACCGACAGCCTCGGGAAACAGCAGCGGGTTGCTTCCGGTACGCTTCGGGCACTTCAGACAGCTTCCGGCTGCGGGCAGCAATTGGTCGTCCTCCGTGCCGAACGGAGCGTTGGTCAGGTCCAGGTGCACTTCGCGCTCAATCCACTCGCGCAGTTGCCGCACCGTCACGACTTCCGCCTTTTTGTCCTTTAAGAGAGCCGCCGTTGTCTTGTGGTGTGGGAAGCATTCGGCAAGTGCCCGGCGCTGGTCGTCGGGTGTGAGCCGCGCAATCTCAAACGCGTGCGCGACCGTCAGCTTGCCCGTGTAAAACGCCTGTTGGACTTCGTCGGCCAATTGCATGAGGCGCAACCGGGCATACACGTACTTTTCGGAGCGTCCGATTTTCTCGGCGAGCGTCTCGACGGTATAGGTGTCCGGTTGCAGTTGCATCAGTGCGGCATAACCGCGTGCCTCATCGAGTTCGTGCACATCGGCGCGTTGGAGATTTTCAATGAGTTGCAGTTCAAGACACTCCGCATCGGTGAGTTCGCGGACGGTCGCGGGAATGGTTTCCCGTTTGGCGAGTTTCGAAGCACGGAAGCGCCGCGCTCCTGCCACAAGTTCGTAGTTGCCAACCGCCCCTCCCGACAGGGTCCGCACCAGCACGGGTTGCAGGACACCGTGCAGGCGGATGTTATCGGCCAGTTCGGCGAGTTTCGTCTCGTCGAACTGGCGGCGTGGATTGGTCTTCGATTCCTGAATCCGAGAAAGAGGAATGTCCTGAAATACGGACACGGTTAATGGAACAGATTGAGTTGCGCTGGTTTCGCGAGTAGTGTTCATGGCGTTGTCTCCTTTCTCCATTTCCTCTTAGTACTCTTCCGGAAGAAGAATCGTGGTCACCGAGCGGTCCGCTTCGGTGATGACCCAGATTCTGGCGTTGGCCAGGGTGCGATAAGAACTCAGCAGTCGGAACCCGCGTTCGAGGCTCAGCTGATTTTCTTTCCTGTCTTCCTCGCCAAGTTCTCCCCAGTCTCCATGGCCGTGCCGTGCGAGAAACTCACACGGCTGCTGTCCTGCTTTCTCAAGCGCGGCCAGTGCCCCCGGTGTGGCGACGATCTGTCCGAATGGAAATAGAACTGCTTTGGTTGCGTTTTGCATGATTGGAATTGCTCCTTTTTCAGATTTGGGCTGTGTTTCCTCCGAGGCACCGCAGCGCGGTGCAGAAGAAACATTTGCCCTTCATGGCGGGGGAAGGCGCCTGTCCGTCCGCGCCGTCAAGGCCGCGGTTTGGGCGTTCATGGGAGCGGAGCGGACAGCCTTGACGGAAGAAGCAGGCGGATCAGGCGCAGAATTTGGCCAGGAAGGGCATTTCGGAAAGAGATTCGTGTTCAGAGAGCTGACGATTTGACGCTGAAGTACCTCTTGTGAGTCGCACTTCTGCCCGCGGCCTCAGCAGCCCCATCGGACCTTGTGAAGACGCTAACCATGATAAAGTCCGTATCATTCGCAATAGGAGGCCGGTTGATGACCGCAGGGAACGACAACGGCAACCTTAAGCAGTTCGCTATAGAGGTGTACAAGGCAGTCCGCGGCCAAGCATGTCCGGCGTACACCAACGCCGATAACTTCGGAGAGGGAGTCCCAGGAGACTTTATAGAACGTGCCATCGCCTACTGGGTTGCGCAGGGCGCGATGGAGCGAATGGGACTGGGTACAAATGAGATTTGCCTGACCGAAGAAGGTGTGACTGAGATTGAATCTTGGGGTGCCGGCGACTTTGTTTCGGGTGAAGCATGACTGAAGCCAAAAAGAAGCCATCGTTGGCCGCCATTTTTACGGATCTAGCCGTTGGAGCGGGCGCCAAGATTCTTTTGGCCAAGGCGTTTCCCGGCGCGGATATTTGGGGGGACTGGGCACCTTGGGACGAGACTCCGGTCGAAGAGTATTTGGAATCCCTTCCCCCAGAGACCGGGCCCATCAGCTCTCTGCTTTCCACTCGCCTCCCTCCTGTGTCGCCCCAAATTCCGATGCGCGATTTTTTGATCCCGATTGTCGGGCTCGGTCGAGTGTTCGGTTTTCGCGCGTCCGCCCTTGCGAAGATGATCGATGTGGATCTCGGCGTTCTGAGGGAGTGGCTAACCGAAGCTGTGGTTCCTGCCGGTGAGGATCGCCAGAAGGTCGCGCTGCTGGCCGCACTTTACGTGCAACTTGCGAATCGTTTCGATGGTAAACCGGTGAAGCTCTTCTACGAGTGGATGGCTACACCCGTGGCCGGACTCGGTGGCCGCTGTCCCGATCAGGCCCTTCTTGACGGTCATTCTTTGGCGGTCGTGAACTATCTCGCCGTCGCGGCGCTCAGGGAGAAGGCAAAATGAAAATAGGTAGGTCTGTTTCCTTCTTTCTAGATAAGTAGCGTTACAGTTAGTATGTTTGCATGGCTGACCCGGCTGTGGCACTCAATCCTCGAGGCTCTCTCTGGAATCGTTGGGACCCACATATTCATACCCCAGGCACGACGCTCGGCGACCAATTTAGGGGCCAAGACCCTTGGAACGATTTCCTGACCCGGATTGAAACATCGAATCCACCGATTCGGGCTTTGGGCATCACCGATTACTACACCCTCGACTCCTATGAACAGGTTCTGGGCTTCCGAGCTAAGGGAAGACTGCGCGGGGTGCCGCTTATCTTTCCAAATGTCGAAATGAGATTTGGCATCGAAACGGCGCGTGGCGCTGGGATCAACGTCCACCTCCTTTTTTCGCCAGAGGGATCGGATCATCGCGACTTAATTCGGCGCTTTCTTTCAGAACTTCGCTTTCCGTTCCAGGGAGAGACTTACCGCTGCAATGCGGAAGATTTGATGCGACTCGGCCGGGCGTTTGACAGGTCCATCAAGGATGACCGGAAGGCCTTTCAGGAAGGGGCTGCGCAGTTCAAGGTGAATTTTGACGAACTGAGAGACGCATGGAAGGGTAGCGACTGGATCCAACAGAATGCTCTTGTTGCTGTGGCCGGTGGCGGCACCGATGGCACAGCAGGCCTAAAGGATGACGCTTCGTTCGCGGCGCTTCGTAGGAAAATTGAGGCTTTCGCGGACATCATTTTTTCAAGCCATGCCCAACAACGAGAGTTTTGGCTGGGGCGCGGAGCGATGAGCGTCAAGGAGCTTACCGAGAAATGGCGGGGATGCAAGCCATGTCTCCATGGCTCGGACGCCCATAGGTCAGAGAAGGTCGGAAGCCCCGACCTGGATCGATTTTGCTGGATCAAAGGGGACGCTACCTTCGAATCGCTCCGGCAAGCGTGTATCGAACCCGAAGGTCGTGCGTTTGTTGACCGCGAACCTCCGGAGGGGGGCCCTTCTTCGCAAACCATCGCGCAAGTAACTATTTCGAAAGCACACTTTGTAAAAACGCCCGTCGTTCCGCTCAATCCTGGTCTGGTCGCGATCATCGGCCCTCGTGGCTCCGGAAAAACCGCTCTGGCCGATTTCATCGCGGCCGGCGCGTTTGTGTTTCCGCCGAAAGACAACGAGGCGTCGTTCCTTCGGCGAGCGGAAGAACATCTGGTGGGCGCCAAGTCAACGCTCACTTGGGATTCTGGAGAACCGACAGCAACGTCCCTCAGCGACATTGGTCTCGACGAGGACCCACTGGATGTTCCACGAGTCCAATATCTCTCGCAGCAATTTGTGGAACAGCTATGCTCAGCGGAAGGGCTCGAAGACGCATTGCTCGTGGAGATTGAACGCGTCGTCTTCGAGGCGCACCCCATCGAAGACCGGATGGGCGCTTCCTCTTTCCGGGAATTGCTCGATATCCGCGCGGCACGCGCTCGCAATGCGCGGGAGCGCCAGCAGCAAGCGCTTCGGACCGCGTCAGACGCTCTGACGACCGAAAGGGCAAGGAAGGCACAGCTTCCGAACCTTACGAAACAATGGAACGACAAGAAAAATTCCATCGAAAAGGATAAGAAAGACCGGAAAACCCTCACCAACAAGAGCAGCAAGGAACGCGCACAAAGACTCGAAGAGCTATCAGTCGCGGTCGACGCGGCCCAGCGCAAAGTACAGGAAGCACAAACTCGCCACGGCGCGTTGCTGGCCTTGAAGGAAGAGGTTAAAGACATTCGTGCCAACTTAATACCAGCACTCTGGAGAGATCTTCAAAAGAAACATGCGCAGGCCTCCCTCACAGCGGAGCAATGGAAGGCGTTTCGTCTTGTATTCGCGGAAGATGTAGATTCGATTCTCGCGGAAGAAGTGAAAGCCGCGGACGGTCTCATTAAACTGCTTTCGGGCCCGGGTAAGAACGAGGCCGAGTTTGAACCGAAAGTGCCGCCTGCGGCTACCGCTCTGATACCGGCCAACGCCGACCTTAGCCGCCAGACGTTAAGTCTTCTAAAGAAAGAACTCACTCGATTGCGTTTGCTCGTTGGCATCGACGCAGAGAACGCGAAGAAATTCAAGCGTCTGTCGGACAAAATATCCAGGGAGGAATCCGCTCTCGCCACGCTTGTTAAGGAGTTGGACCTAGCGAAGTCCGCAGAGGCGCGCATCACCGAGCTGCTGGAAGAGCGCATGAGAGCGTACGCGGGTATTTTCGACGCGATCATTGAGGAAGAACGAGAACTCTCTGCGCTCTACGCACCGCTCAAGGCCAGTCTAACGTCGCAAGGCGGAGAACTTGGAAAACTGTCGTTCTCGGTCCGCCGCATGGTGAACCTCGAAGCATGGGCAAAGGCAGGCGAGGAACTTCTCGATCTGCGAGAGTTAGGGCCATTCAAGGGCAAGGGAACGCTCTTCGAAACCGCCTCGCTGGAGTTATTGCCAGCATGGTCTCGGGGCACGTCAGCAGAAATCGCCGCGGCCATGGCTGATTTTCGAAACCGGCATGAACATCAACTTCTCGAACATGCTCCTGTCAAGCGCTCGGAGGGCGAGGCCTTTGCTGTGTGGGCGCGAAAAATCTCCGAGTGGCTCTATGGAACGTCTCACATCTCCGTGTCCTACGGCCTGCAATACGATGGCGTCGACATCGAGCGACTCTCTCCGGGCACTCGCGGCATCGTGATGCTGCTCTTGTACGTGGCCATCGATACCGAGGATGATCGACCGCTCCTTATCGATCAGCCCGAGGAGAACTTGGATCCGAAGTCTATCTACGACGATTTGGTGGAGCGGTTTCGCATGGCCAAGACGAGGCGACAGATCATTATTATTACGCACAACGCAAATCTCGTGGTAAACACGGATGCCGACCAAGTGATCGTTGCGCAGTGTGGCCCACACCGCCCAGGTTTTCTCCCCGAGCTCTCCTATGAGAGTGGAGGACTCGAGAATTCCACGATCCGCAAGCACGTTTGCGAAATTCTCGAAGGTGGGGAAGCCGCATTCAAGGAGCGCGCCAGACGACTTCGTGTTCGGATTTGAACACGCAGCGACGTTGCCATTCTCGCACAAGTTTTCGCGATGTCGCTCGAATCAGCGAGTACAGGTACGCGTCGGACTTCGATAGAATCGTCGGCGAGGAAGATTCATGGCGACTGTATTTCTCAGCTATTCACGGAAAGACCACTACTTCGCAGAGCTTGCGGATATTAAGCTTTCCGAGGCAGGCATCAAAATGTGGCGAGACCAAGGGCAATTACGCCCTGGCAGCGACTGGCGGTTCAGCATAGAGGCCGGCATCGCGAGCTCAATCGCGGTCATCGTAGCGCTGAGCGAGAACTCCGCCGACTCACCCTACGTCACGTTCGAGTGGGCCTATGGACTGGGAAAGGGGAAGACCGTTGTTCCAGTAAGGCTGCAAAACTGCACCGTCCATCCCCGACTCGAACCCATACAGTATCTCGATTTTTCAGTGCCGGGGTCGCTCCCGTGGAGTGCTCTGATAGACCGCATTCGTGAGATTGAGGCAGAGGCGACCTCACAGGAGGACTTAACCGCTGGTGCCGATGACGAGGAGGCAAGTCCTCAAGATGCAACTGTAAAGGCGATCCTGGCTTATCTCGATCAGCGCGGCTATCAAATGGTGAGTTACGACAGGATACGTCAGCGAATCGGTTCGGAGCTGACGGACGAAGCCCTCGATTCGCTTATCCGCGCGAATCCAAAGGTCTTTCGCAATGCGGTTTTGAAGGGAAATAAGCGCGGCCTCGCGAAGCGGATTCCATAGGCGCCTCGCCCACGCAATCGATGAGGTCAAGGGTCCTCCTTCGAGTGGTGGCATCGCTAGCTGAGTCGGGATCATGGATATCTATCTCATTGACGGGACGTACGAACTATTTCGCTACTTCTACGCTGTACCGTCGTCCCAAAACGCTTCGGGGCAGGAGATTGGTGCTGTTCGCGGCGTGCTTGGATCGATCCTCACGATGATTGAGGGCGGAGCGACTCACATCGGAGTTGCGACCGACCACGTGATTGAGTCGTTTCGCAACGATCTTTATAAGGACTATAAGACTGGCGAAGGCGTAGACCCGGAACTGCTATCGCAATTTCCAATTCTTGAAAAGGCGCTGCAATCGATGGGAGTTCTGGTGTGGCCAATGGTCAAATTCGAGGCCGACGATGCGCTTGCTTCGGCTGCAGCGAAAGCAGCTAAAGATAAGCGCGTCCGACGAGTAATCATCTGCACGCCCGATAAGGACCTCAGCCAATGCGTCGTGAGGTCGCGAGTCGTACAGCTTGACCGCCGGCGCGAAAGTCTCCGTGACGAGGCTGGCGTGATCGCAAAGTTCGGGGTCAAACCGTCCTCGATTGCGGACTATCTGGCTGTAGTGGGCGATAGTGCAGACGGCTATCCCGGTATTAAGGCATGGGGAGCCAAAGCAGCAGCGGCGGTTTTCTCGCGATATCCACACTTGGAAAATATTCCGAAAGACTGGCAGCGCTGGGATTCGAAGTTGCGCCGAGCGCGCCCGCTTGCTGAGGCGCTTTTCGCTGCCTGGGACGATGCGCTGCTGTTTCGCACTCTCGCGACAGTTCGTGTCGATGTGCCAGTGTTCAGGTCCATTGACGAGTTGCGATGGAAAGGGCCTGGCAAGGATTTCAAGCGCACCTGTGAGCGCCTGAAGGCGCCTGCTCTGGTCCAGCGTGCCTTGGGAACCCTCACGTCCCTGTGAGCGGTTCGAGCATTTGCGCCGATGCCTGCCGAATGTAATCGAGGCTCTCGGTCAAGAGCTCTGCGTTGCCATTCCACAGCTGGATGTAGTCCGCCGCAGCGGAGCCTGTCTCTAGACCAACAGCCTGACATACGACATAGGCGGTAGCTTCGGCTTCGGTCTCGCGAATCTTCTTGGTCGTGTTCGCGCGACGGTCGCCGCGGTGCAGAAGCTCGTGGGCCAGTTCATGTGCAAGCGTCGAGAATTCCTCAGCTGCAGACTGCCCGGGAAGAATAGCGATACGCCCGCCGAACGATGTCCCACGCGCAGGTGCGATCTCATCGGAATATTCGACAACGATATTCTGCGCAATGGCGAATTGCAGAAGGCGCTCGGTGCAGTCGCGAGGGTCGCCTTGGACGACGCCGATCTGCGGAAGTTCCTCGCCATCGGTCTGGCTGATGTCGAACACGTACGCTGCACGGAATCCCGCGATCGTCCGTGATGCTTCGTCGGCAGCTTCCTCGTCTTTGACCTTGCGGCGAACGATGGGCGCCAGGATCAGGATGCCCTTCTCACCCTTCTTGACGAAGCGGCCAAGCTGGTTCCATGCGTGGAAGCCCGCGACATAGCTGGCATTCGGCTTCTGCGAAGCGATGAGCATGACGTTGTAGA
>Ga0335076_10003680_pt1 | contig 15422 bp, 10 predicted proteins | sample Lox_Sample_25_FD_206717 | JGI IMG/M metagenome (GOLD analysis project Ga0335076, IMG submission 206717) | Soil microbial communities from Loxahatchee National Wildlife Refuge, Florida, United States - Lox_Sample_2.5 | ecosystem: Environmental > Terrestrial > Soil > Wetlands | place: USA...
AACGGCGCTGTGGCCCATGGCTTCGACAGCACGTTCGGGTCGCAAGTCTCCGTGCTTAGTTTTGGGTCGATCGCCCCGTTCCCGATCCTCAGCTCCACCTGGGCCGAATTCGGCGGGCGGCTCGGCTATCGCTTCTCGCGCAATCTGGTGGTGGACGCGTTCGCGCTCGGCACGCTTGGCGGCGAAGTCGGCAGAACGCTCCACGTCGGCCTCGGCGCGCGTTACGCGTTCTAGACTAGACTAAGCGCGGCCGCTATTTTTCGTCGAGCGCGATCAGCGGACGCCAGTCCGGGTCCTGCGCGGTTTCGGCCAACTGGCTGAAGCGGCGCAGGTTATAGGAATAGAGGCCGCGAACGGCCTCGGGCGCGTGCGCGGCCGCCTCCTTGGCCATCGCGACGGCGCCGGCGAAGTCCCGGGTCCGGTAAGCGGAGAGCATCGCCGAGTGCAGGCGGCCCAGCGCCGCGAAGTCATCGCTTGCGGCGACGGCCGCGTCGCCCGCCAGGGCGTAGAGGCCGACCGGCTGGGTCTTGTTCTTGAGCAGGACGGAATCGATTTCGAGCCAGGCGAATTCGGGCGCTTCGGCGCGCGTCGTTTCGCTGCCTATGACGTCGACGCCGAAAATCTTGCAGGCTCCCTCGAGCCGGGAAGCCACATTGACCTCGTCGCCGATGGCCGAATAGTCGAAACGTCGCAGCGACCCGAGATTTCCCACGCAGCACTCGCCGGTATTGAGGCCAATGCCGAAACGCACCGGCTTGAACGAGCGACCCTCGGCCTCGGCGCGCTTCTGCCAGCCCTGGTTCAGCGTGACCAGGGTCTCACGCATCGCAAGAGCCGATCCGACGGCATGCCTCGCGTGGTCGGAGTCATCGAGCGGCGCGTTCCAAAACGCCATGATGGCGTCGCCCATGTACTTGTCGACGGTGCCGAGCCGATCGAGAATCGCGTCGGTCATCGGCGTCAGATATTCGTTGAGGAAGTGGGTCAGCTCAGAGGCGTTGAACCCCTCAGAAATGGTGGTGAACGACCGGATGTCGCAGAAGAGCAGGGTGAGCTGCCGCTGCAAGCCGCCGAGCTCGAGGGCGCCCGGCATTTCCGCCAACCGCGCGACGACCGCGGGCGAGACGAAGCGGCCAAAGGCGGACCGAATCTCGCGCTCCTGATGACGCTTCACGGCGTAAAGGGTCGAGACCCCGGTGAAATAAACCACGGCGGCGGAAAACGCGGGATAGGTCGGCTCGATCAGCAGCCCGGCGCGGGAAAAGGCGAACCAGCTCACAGCGACGATCGCACCGATCACAGCTGCAAAGACGAGCGCGGCGAACTGCGGCGCCAAGGCCCAGGTCGTCGCCACCAGCGCGGCGCAGATCACGGCGGTCGCCATCCACTCCGCGGCCGGGCCCCAGTCCGGCCGCCTCAGAGTTTGCCCGCTCAGGATTTGCTCAACGATCTGAGCATGGGCTTCGACGCCCGGCATCACGGGCGACAACGGGGTGGCGACGATGTCGGATAGCGCTGGTGCGCTTGCGCCGACGAACACGATCGTCCCCTGGAGATCGCTGAGGTCGGCACCCGGCGCGAGAACCTTCCACGCCGGAATCGAACGCCGCGGATCGGGACGGGCGAAATAGACCCTGATCTCCCCGGATGGATCGGTGTCGATCGTCAGGTCGCCGTTGCGCACCTGCAGCACGCCGTAGACTTCGCCGAACGCGGTCTCGCCGCTGGCGTTCGAAGACTTGACGATATAGGTCGAGGCGCCCTGTGCGACACGCAGCGCCTCCATGGCGAGGCTCGGATGCAGCGATCCGTCGACGTTGAGGATGAGCGGCACTCGCCGCACCACCCGATCGGAATCGGGGCGCCAATTGAGGAGCCGACGCCTGCTGCATGTTGCGCCAACTGGGACAGGGGCGCCAAAGCGCCTGGCGAGGGAGTCAGGAATTTCGTCGCGTCGTCGCCCGCTGTAACGAAACCCGCCTTGGCGGAGCCCGCGGCCCCGTTCGGCGCATCCGAGACGAAGCTGCCAAGGACGACCGGCGCGCCGTCGATCGCGCGCGCAAACTCATCGTCCGGGGTCTGTCCGGTCTTCGCGCTGGCGTCGGCGCGGTCCTTCTCCGAGAACAGGAAGTCGAATGCGATCGCGGCCGCCCCCGCGTTTTTGAGCTTATTGACGAGTTCGGCAAGGCGCTCGCGCGGCCATGGCCATTGGCCTAGCTGCTTGAGCGATTCCTCGTCGACCTCAACAACGCGGACGGGTCGGTCGAACGCATAGGGACGAGGCTTCCAGCGCTGGTACTGGTCGAAAACCAAGTCTTGCATCACGGCCCGCGTGGGCGCGCCAACGACCCCGGCCAATAGCGCAAGCAGGCAGGCGGCGGTCGTCGTCGCCGCGTAGAGTCTCGCCTCGCTCGCCTTCCGCATGCCGTCCTTGCCGCCCTCCCGAGTCTCAGAAAGAAAGAATCGTCAGCCTTGTCATGATGATGAAGCCTGGCTGCGGCGTCACGACGCACGATCGGTCGACATCATTCGCCCAGCAATGCGCCGATTGTTCGTCGAACAATTGTCCTTTCTTCATCGAGTTGCCGAACAGGGCGGCAATCACGCGATCGGGGCTCGCTCGAGCGAAGGTTCGTCGCGCCGGACGCCGCGGCAGACCGGGCCCGTTTCGCCGGGCGAGAGCGGACGCAGAAAGCGATCGACGCCGAAGTCGAACGCGATCCGGTTCGCTTCATGTCCGGTTTCGATGCCATAGCTGCGCAGGTAAAGGTAGAGCGTCCCGCCCTTGGTGTCGACGGGCCGCGCGTGCCGGACGGCGACCGAGCCGATGACGCCGACGCGCTCGGGTCCGAAGGCGGCGCGCACCACCGGGCCGAGCAGAAGGTCGCCGCCCCAACCGCTGGCGGATTCGGCGAACACCCACGTAACGGCCTCAAGCGCGCGGCGCGTCATCAAGGGCGCCATGATCTCGATCGACGAGGCTCGTATGATTCCCTTGCCCGCGCCGGGCTGCAGGAGAAACGGCCAGGCCGTTTGCGAATCCGGAGTGAGCGACGGGCCGGCGAGATCGAGCTCTTCCTTCTCCGCGACCGCAAAAAGACGGTCGATGTCGGCTGCCCCGAGTTCCAGATCGTCATCGAGGAAGAGCACTCTCTCGTAGCCGAGCAGCAGGTCCGGCCTCAGTTCGAGCAGCCGGCGCATGGCCGTGTTCTTGCAGCCCCGCTGATAGACGACCGTTTCCGCATCCGGATTTGGAGGGGATTGGTCGTAATAGTTCAGCAGCACGTCGTAGGCGCGCGGCTCGGAGAGCAAGGCCGGATCGAGCCGCTTGCCGGACTGGATATAGACGAGCCGGCGCCTTCCGGTCGGTTTCGACTCGTGTTCGATCCTGAGCTGCCCGGCGGCGAAAAAACGATCCTGCCGCGCCCTCAATTCCTGGCGGTTGAGGGGCGGCACCATGTCGGCGTCGCGGGGCAGGGGGTCGAAGACGCGAAAAGCCGCCTCCTCGAGCGAGCGCCCCTTGCCTCGGATGACGTCGCGCAGGAACTCGACGTCGATGTCCCGCCGCGGACGCTTTCCCGCCGGCATTCCGCGTTCGAGAAAGTGCAGGAACGGGTGCGAATGGGTCCGGGTCCAATCCGGATTCTGCGACATGTACCAGGCGTGGTCGAATTCGGCCGAAGGCGAGGGCGCATCCAGCCCTCCCTCGGCGAGGTACCGCTCGAGCGGGCCGCGACCCGTGCTTCGAGCGCCGCTCGCGTGCTTGAGGAAGTAGTGCGGATCAAAGAAGCCGTTCGGCCGATATCCGCGCCTCTCGCCGATCATCGCGTAATGGGCCGCAGCGAACGGCGCACCACGTTCGCTGAGCAGCCGTCGGCGTGCGTAGTGAGGCGCCCAGAACACACGCCGGCTCGCCTCCGGCAGGTTGAAGCGAAGATCCATGCGACGCCTATAGTTTCGGCCGACCGGGCGGGCAACCCGCGCCGGCCTCAATCGAGTCCCCGCGGGGTCGCAGGGTCAACGGCGGGCGATCGGAGGAGGATCGAAGGTCGGTCCGAACGCCATCTCGAACGCCGTTCGCAGCGCGGCGTCGGCTCGCACCATCGTCGCCGAGCGGCCGAGGTCGACGAGGCTGGTGAGGCCGTAGTGCGGCTCTCGGATCCCGCAGGGCGCGATGCCGGCAAAATGCGCAAGATCGGGATTGACGTTCAGCGCCACGCCGTGAAGCGTCGCCCAGCGCCGGACGCGGACGCCGATAGCAGCGATCTTGTCTTCGGCCATTTCGCCCAGGGCCGAAGGCGGTTTGTCGGGGCGCTTGACCCAGACGCCGACCCGGTCCTCGCGCGTCTCGCCGATGACGTCGAACGCCTTCAACGCCTCGATCAGCCAACTTTCGAGCGTCGCCACGTAGGCTCGCACGTCGGGCCGGCGGCGCTTGAGATCGAGCATGACATAGGCGACCCGCTGCCCGGGTCCGTGATAGGTGAACTGCCCGCCGCGGCCGGCGCGATGAACCGGAAAGCGCGCGTCGATGAGATCGCTTTCCTTGGCGCTGGTTCCGGCCGTATAAAGGGCGGGATGCTCGATGAGCCAGACCCGTTCGGCCGCCTCTCCGCGCGCGATCGCTTCGGCGCGAGCCTCCATCTCCTTCAGCGCATCGGCGTATTGCGTCAGTCCGGGCGTGACGACCCACTCAACCGGCAGGGTGTCGGCAGGTAGAAGCAGCGGCGCGCGCGGCGGTGGACGCGAATGGAGCACGGGGCCTTCTAGCAGACGGGGGCCGGCAGCGCGAGCAGATGCTCCCGCGCCATCGGCCAGCCTGACCGCTCGCAGGTCCCGGCCTCGCACAACTCGCTGCGTGCATTATGTTTTTTCGGTTGACGCCGTTAGTTAACGCTTGACGGAACACAGGCGGCGGCGCTTCCTTAATGGAAGCCTCGAGGCCTTGCGCCCTCTTGCTCCAACGAAGGACGCGCGCTGGCGAGGACGGGCGCTGTTGCGTTGGGGGGCATGGTCTTGACCCGCGCCAGCTTGGCGCTTTGGCGTTCGTGGGTCGGCGCAGGGGCGCTCGCGCTCGTCGTCGGCGCGCCGGCAGGAGCCCTTGGCGGCGCCTGGACGCTGCCGCAGGGAACCGGGCAGGTCATCGAAACCCTGTACGGCTGGACCGGCTTCGGGCCGCCCTGGGGCGGCAATCCTCCGGTCAACCAGAGCCGCTTCGATGCGCAGACCTACCTCCAATATGGCCTCACCGATTCGCTGACCGTTTTTGGCCAGACCGCGTTCGAGCATTACGCTCTAGGCGACCCGACGCCGGACACCTACAACGGCCTCGACTATTCGGACGTGGGCTTGCGGGCGAGACTGTGGTCGACCGGGGACTGGGTGTTCTCGGCCGAGGGTGCTGCATTCATCCCCGGCGCTCACGATCCCGCAGCGCCAGCGGAAGAAGGGAACACCGGCTGGGCCGGGGAAGCGCGCCTGAACGTCGGCACGAACTTCAAGCTCGGCTCGCTTCCAGGCTTTGTCGATGGCGAGGCCGCCTATCGGCTGCGCACCCAGGGTCCGCCGAACGAGTGGCACGGAGACTTGACAGTTGGGTTCAAGTTCACGCCGCGGCTCATGCTGATGCTGCAGGATTTCACCACCGTGTCGGCCGTCTCGACCGACCCGACCTTCTCGGAATGGCGACAGTCGGTGGTCGAGGCCAGCCTCGTCTACGCGCTCGATGACAAATGGTCGGTGCAGGTCGGCGTGTTCTCGACCGTCTGGACGGTCAAGACGAACACCCAGCACGGACTCGCGCTTGCGGTGTGGCGATCATTTTGAAGAGTCGAGCCAGCCGTCCTCACACATTCTTCTCGAAGAGCTCCCGTCCGATCAGCATTCGCCTGATCTCGCTCGTGCCGGCACCGATCTCGTAGAGCTTGGCGTCGCGCAAAAGGCGCCCAAGCGGATAGTCGTTGGTATAGCCGTTCCCGCCCAGAATCTGGATCGCGTCGAGAGCGACTTGGGTCGCGCGCTCGGCTGAATAGAGGATCGCGCCCGCCGCGTCCTCGCGAGTCGTCTGGCCGCGATCGCAGGCCTTGGCGACAGCGTAGACGTAGGCCTTCGCTGCATTCATCGTCACGTACATGTCGGCGAGCTTGCCTTGCACCAGCTGGAAGGTCCCGATCGGCTGTCCGAACTGCTTGCGCTCGTGGACATAGGGCAGCGCGACGTCGAGCGCGGCCTGCATGAGGCCGAGCGGCCCGGCCGCCAGCACGACCCGCTCGTAGTCGAGGCCGCTCATCAACACGTTGACGCCCTTGCCGACTTTGCCCAGCACATTCTCCTCGGGCACTTCGCAATCAGTGAACACGAGTTCGGAGGTGTCAGAGCCGCGCATGCCGAGCTTGTCGAGTTTCGCGCCTTGCGAAAGGCCCTTCATGCCGCGCTCGACGATGAAGGCGGTGATGCCGCGCGCGCCGGCGTCCGGATCGGTCTTGGCGTAGACAACGAGGGTTTCGGCGATGGGGCCATTGGTGATCCACATCTTCGTGCCATTGAGCACGTAGTGGTCGCTCTTGCGGGTCGCTCGCGTCGTCATCGAGACCACGTCGGAGCCCGCGTTCGGCTCCGACATCGCCAGCGCGCCGACATGCTCGCCGGAGATGAGCTTCGGCAGATAGCGCGCCTTCTGGCGGTTATCGCCGTTGCGCACGATCTGGTTGACGCAGAGGTTCGAATGGGCGCCGTACGAGAGCCCGACGGCGCCACTCGCGCGCGAGATTTCCTCCATCGCCACGCAATGTTCGAGGTAGCCAAGGGCAAGCCCGCCGTATTCCTCTGGCGCTGTGATCCCGTGCAGGCCGAGCGCGCCCATCTTGGGCCAGAGGTCGATGGGGAAGAGGTTGTCGTGGTCAATTTGCCTGGCACGCGGGGCGATCTCCTTTTCGGCGAAGGCGTGGGCGCTGTCCTGGATCATCGCAGCGGCCTCGCCAAGGTCGAAATCGAACGCAAGGGGCGCGTTGGGAATCATGGGCTGGCTCTTTGAGGGCGGACGCAACCTTCGCGGCAATCGGCGGCGTTTGGCAAGGCGGCGGGAAAATCCGCTGACTCGGGCAGGCCCGCCGACCCGCGCCATAGCTCGCCCCGAGATTCTCGGGTCAGGCCGCGGCGCGGCCGGCCCGCCGCCGCCTCAGGCCGCCCAGCGCTCGGGCAGGGCGAAGCGCATCAACAGCAGAAACCGGGCCCGCCGCAGCGGTCCACCTGGTCCGCTGGCCCTGAGCAATGGCAAAGTCCACGAGCCCGCCCGCGATTGTCGACTGGCACTACAATTCTTGGGCCCGGGCGAGGCTCGATCACACGACTAGCAGGCGTCCCAGAAGCCGCTGCGGTAGCTCGGATCGGTGTAATACCAGCACAGACCCGGCGCCGGCGGCTGGCCGGCATAGGCGACGGCCGCGCCGGCAGCTAGGACGCCAATCGCCGCGCCGGCCGCGATCGCGCCGCCGGGGCCCCAGCGATACCAGCCGGGCCGGGCCCAGCCGCCGTACCCGCCGTAACGGTAGACGCCGCCGTGGTAACCATACGCACCGCCCCGATAGGGCCCATGGCCATAGACCCCGCCATGCGGCCCGCGATACACCCCTCCGCCGTAGCGCCCATGAACACCGACGCCGCCAGCGGGTCCGTGTCGGACCACGACGGCGCCGGCCGGTGGCGCGGTGAAACCGGACAGCGCTATAGCGACACAGGCGATCTTGACCAAACCCGACCTTAGCATGGGAATCCTCCTCCTGAGCTCGCCCCCTCGGCTGCCGGGCTTATGGCATAAAAGCAGCCCCAAAGCGACGGCTGGCCCGCGGGGATCGTTAACGATCCCAAAAACTCTGGCGTCTGGCCGCGCGGCGCCTATTCACGGCCTAGGCAAAGCCACGTTGGGTTCAGCGCGTAGTGCCCTGGGCGCAGAGTGGACGCGCAACACTGGTGAGGAATTTGTGGAAAAAGCGGGCGGCCGCTCAGAAGGTGAAGGCGTAGAGTCTGCCCCCTCCGGTGACATAGAGCCTGCCGTCGGCGGCGATGAGCGTCTGGAACTTGGTTGTGCCGGCCACCGGCTGCGGCGGCGCGAGAAGCTCGCCGGTGTCGCCCCGATAGGCGTAAAGCCGGTTGTCGCCGCGGGAGCCGAGGGCGAATACGATCGGGTCAGAGCTGCCGTCGGTCGTGGTGACGATCGGGGAGCCGGCGTTACTCGAAACCTGGTTGCACCACTGGGTGTCGATCGCCGGCGCGGGCTCGGCGCGGATCTTTAGGACCAGAAGTCCTTTCCCGAGCGAACCTGGTGGACAATTTGCGCCCTCCAACTCAACCGCGACAAGGAGGCCATCGCCGGCGCTCCAGACCGCGGGCGACGCGATCGCCCGCGCCGGGGTGATATGGACGCGCGCGAGCTGGCCGCCGATCCCGCCAAGGTTGTCGCGGTCGAGGAGATAGGCGTCGCCATCCTTGCCGATGGCGAGAATGAGCTTTTTCAACCCCTTGGCGCTCGGAACGTCGAGCGGAATCGGCGCGGTCCCGCCAAGGTCGAGATCGTGGGCGTCGAGGTCCTTCCAGTCCGAGGGAGCGAAATAGTCGCGCGTCGCGACCGGAGCGGCGAGGTCGGCAGCAAAGCGCAGCACTGCTTCGCCGTCGCCCCATTCCTTCGTGAGGCCGGTGTTGCCAGTGGCGACGAACAGCGACTTGGCGTCGCTGACGACGCCGCCCTGGGCCCAGATGCCGCCGGCGCGGGCGCGGGTCGAGAACCTCACGGCCTTGCCCGGCTCGGACGTCGAAAAGCTGATGACCGTTCCATGATAGAGGCCGCAATCCCCGGCAAGGCCGCCATAGGGAACGTAAACCCTGCCGGCAAACAGGGCGAGCGCCCCGCGCTGGTTCTGGGTCATCGGGTCGAAGCTCCCGTCGAGCGCTGTCGCCACATCGACCGGCCAGCCGGGCTTGACCGAGCCGTCGGCGAGCGAAAGGGCGAAGACTTCGTGCCGCGGCCGGCCGTCACGCATGACCATCGCGTCGAGATAGAGCGTCGCGCTCGCGCGATCGATGACTGGCGTGCCGGTGACGCCGAGCGGCCAGATGTCGCCGCAGCGGAATCCCTCCTCACGGGCGGCCGGCTCGCCGAGCGTGCGCATCCATTTCTGCGCTCCGCTCTTTTCGTCGAAGGCGTAGACCTGGTCCCCTTCGGTCGCGATGATCAATTCGCCCGCGCCGGTCTTGGGGTCGCGCCACAAGAGCGGCTGCGCGTAGACGTCGCCCTGATAGACCGCGTTGAACGCCTGGTCCGGGCGCAAGCCGCGCGCGCGCTGATAGGTGAGGCCGGGCATGACATACATGCCGGCGCGATCGGGCGCGCCGTGGTAGGTCAGGATCAGGGAATCGGCCCGGGCCGGAACGGAAAGAGCAAGTCCGGCGGCGAGCGCGCTGGCAAGCAGAGCGATACGCATGATGACCTTTTGGGCGGCGCGCGCGCGCCTGACCCATTATCTGCGGCTCCGCCGAAGGGCAAGCCAAGGTCCACGCGGGCGTCAGCGGCCGGGGACGCGCAATTGTTCGAGGTCGGCGAGCAAACTGGGGCCGGTCGGCTCCCATTTGAGTTTCTTCCGCGTCAGTTTGCTCGAGGCGGGCATGTCGCGCGCGGCCAGATGGGCGAGCCAGCCGAAATAGGCCGGCGCCTCGTCCGGCTCGATCGATTTGACCGGGAGCGACAGTCGTCGGCCGATGGTCTCGGCGATGTCGCGCGCAGCGACGCCTTCCTCGGCAACCGCATTATAGACCGCGCCCGGCTCGGCCTTCTCGAGAGCGAGCCGGTAGAGCCGGGCGACATCGAGCCGGTGCGCCGCGGGCCATCGGTTAAGCCCGTCTCCGACATAGGCGAACACGCGCTTCTCCAGCGCGGTCATGATCCATGGGCTGATCAGGCCCTGCCGCTCCGGGTCGTGAACCTGGGGCAGGCGCACGACAGACACGTTGAGCCCGGCCCCGGCGGCGTCGGCAGCGGCCTCTTCCGACGCGGCGCGGGGGAAGTCACTGGAAGCAACCCTTGGCGCGTCCTCCCTCGCAAGCTCGCCGGGCGGGACCTTGGCGATCGCGGTTCCCGAGGTCACGATCAGCGGCCGGCCGGAGCCGGCGAGGACTGAGCCGAGCGTCCGGATGACCCGCCCGTCGGTCTCGCAATTCGCCATGAACTTCGAGAAATCGTGGTTGAACGCGAGGTGGACGGCAGCGTCGGAGCGCGCGGCGCCTTCCTTCAGGCTGTCCGGATCGTCGATCGACCCGCGATAGACTTCGGCGCCGGCGGCGGCGAGCGCCGGCACCTTGTCGTCGGAACGGGAGACGCCGATGACCTGATGACCCGCGGCGGTCAATTCCTTGACCAGGGCCGAGCCGATGAATCCGGTCGCGCCAATGACAAATATGCGCATTATGAAGTCCTCTGGTAGTTTGACTTAAGCCAACAATGGCTGTTTCGCGAAATAGTCCTCAATGTCGCTGATGAGCCCGGGCCCGGTCGGCTGCCAGCCAAGCAGGGATCGGGTGCGCTCGCTCGAGGCGGGGCAGTCGACGGCGCCGAAGCGGGCGAACCAGCCAAAGTGTTCTGCTGCTTCTTCGGCCGACTGCGAGACCACTGGAACGTCCAGCCGCCGCCCGATCGCGCGGCGATGTCCCTGAACGGCACGCCTTGCTCGGCGACCGCATGGAAGGGGCCGCCTTCCGCCCCGCGCTCGAGGGCGAGCCTGAAGACGGGCGCCGCGTCGGTTCGATGCGCCGCCGGCCAGCGGTTGAGCCCGTCGCCGATATAAGGGGAGACGCCCTTGTCGCGGGCGAGAGCGATGATGCGGGAGATAAACCCATGCTCGCCAAGCCCGTGCACAGAGACGGGAAGCCGGACTGTCGTCGCCCGTACGCCTTGCTTGGCCAGATCCACGACGACGGCCTCTGGGTTGCGCGGGAAGGCGGGGGAATCCTGCGGTGGCGGGGTCTGTTCGGTCGCAATCCGACCGGGCGAAAGCGCGGCCATGCCGTTGGTCACGATCAGCGGCCGGGCGGAGCCAATGAGCGCGGTGCCGATCGCCTCGATCGCTCGTTTCTCATCAGCGCCGTTCGCGGCGAATTTCGAGAAATCATGGTTGAAAGCGAGATGGATCACCCCGTCCGACTGAGCGACGCCGCGTCTCAGGCTGTCCAGATCCTCGAGCGAGCCGCGATGGACCTTGGCGCCCGCGGCGGCCAGCGCTTCCGCCCCCTTGTCCGAACGGCAAAGGCCATGCGCTTGATGTCCGGCGGCGGTCAGATCCTTGACGACCGCCGAGCCGACCCATCCCGTCGCGCCAGTGACGAGCACACGCATTAGCAAAGTCTCCCGCTTTCGATGGACACAAACTTCTGCTTAGCTAGTATTGTAGTAAAGTAGTGATGTTATCGTATTATAACGGCTAACAGGATGGATGCGCGCGTCACGCCCGAAAACCGGCTCGGCCTCTACCTGAAGGACCGCCGCACCAAGCTCGACCCGGCGTCGTTTGGCTTTTCTTCCGAGCGCCGCCGCACGCCCGGCCTGCGCCGCGAGGAAGTGGCGCAGCGCGCCAACATCAGCCCCACGTGGTACACTTGGCTCGAGCAGGGGCGAGGCGGCGCGCCGTCGGCCGACGTGCTCGACCGGATCGCCACCGCGCTCATGCTCACCGACGTCGAGCGCGAGCACCTCTTCCTGGTCGGCCTCGGCCGGCCGCCCGAGGCTCGCTACCATGCGTCCGGTGCTGTCACGCCGCGGCTGCAGCGCGTCCTCGAAGCGCTCGACCCGTGCCCCGCCGTGATCAGAACCGCGATTTGGGACGTCGTGGCGTGGAACCGGGCGGCGACGGTGATATTCGGAGATTATGGATCGACGCCGCCGGAACAGCGCAACATCCTGCGCTACTTCTTCCTCGATCCGCGCGCCCGGGCCTCGCAATACGACTGGGAGAGCGTGGCGCGGTTCGTGCTCGGCGCGTTCAGGGCGGACGCGGCCCGAGCGGGCGCCGCGGCGGAGGTTGAACCTCTCATCGACGAGCTCTGCCGTCTGAGCCCGGAGTTCAGGGCGATGTGGCGCGACAATGACGTTCGCGGCCACCACGGCGAAGTGGTCAAGCACATCAAGCACCCGACGCTCGGCCCGCTCGCCATCGAATATTCGGCCTTTTCCGTCGACGGCCGGACGGACCTCACCATGGTGGTCTACAACCCGGCGACGCCGAAGGACGCGGAACGGATCAAGTCGCTGCTCACGTGAGGGCGTCCCAGAGTCATGACCCGATGGGCCGGGCGAGGAGACCGGCGCTTAGGGCGACAACCTTATGCCCACCGGGGAAGGTTTGGAATTTGATTAACCGCCCGAAGCGTTCCCCGCCATCTGTGTATTGACGCGACAAGGCTCTGGATCAAAACCGCCGACGCCGTCTAGTTTACGCCGTGAATGCGGGATGTGACGGTCATCACTACGAAGACCGCGGTCTCTCCGTAGTTTGTGAGGCCACGGCGGAGAGTAGTGCGGGTAGGCTGTCGTGCATGGCCGTTTAGGAAGGCCCTGCCTATGGCGCGAATTTTTCTAAGTCATTCGAGCGTCAACAATGCCGAGGCGATCGCCATCCGGGACTGGATGAAGGCGCAAGGCTGGGACGACGTTTTTCTTGATGTCGATCCGGAGCAGGGCCTCGCTGCGGGAGATGCCTGGCAGACCGTTCTGCCTGGGGCGATAGCTGGTTGCGAGCTCGTCGTCGTTCTGATTTCCCCCGACTGGGTCGCGTCGAGCTGGGGGAAAGCGGAGTTCTTGCTGACCAAACACGGACGCAGTCCGAAAGCAATTCTACCGGTCGTTGTCCAAGAGACGCCAATCGCAAAACTGCCGATCGAAATGAGGGCCGACTATCACCTCGTCGATCTCACGGCCGGGTTGCGTTCGGTCAAATTTGTGGTCAAGCCGCCAGGAAGCGAGAGCGCTGTAGAAGTCGCCTTTTCGGCGGACGGCTTGCGCGCCCTCAAAGCCGGGCTTATTCGCCACGGCGTCGCCGCCGACTATTTCGAATGGCCTCCGCCCAACGATCCGAACCGGCCGCCATATCGCGGTCTCCGGCCGCTGGAAGCAGACGACGCCGGCGTCTTCTTCGGACGCAATGCGCCGATCGGCGAGGCGCTCGGCCAATTGCGGGCGATGCGCGAAGGCGCTCCGCCGCGGCTGCTCGTCATCCTTGGAGCCTCGGGCGCGGGCAAGTCGTCGTTCTTGCGGGCAGGCCTTCTTCCGCGTCTTCTCCGAGACGACCGACACTTCCTGCCGTTGCGGGTCATCCGGCCTGGCCGCTCTGTCCTCTCAAATCAGTCGAACGAGTCAGGCGAATCAGGCTTGCTCGTTGCGCTCGAAGAAGCATGCCTGGGTCAAGGGCTCAGAAAGGCGCGCGCCGACATCAAAAAGGCCATCGACGGCGGCGCCGACCGGCTTCGCCCACTGCTCCAAATGCTGGTTGACGGTGCGACGCCACGCGCGACGAAACAAGAAGCAGACGACATCCAGTCAAAGCCCGTTATGCTCGTCTTCCCGATCGATCAGGGCGAGGAGCTGTTCCACGCCGAAGGGCAAGACGAGGCCAAAACATTCCTGGCGCTGCTAAAAGACTTGCTGACGTCGGAGGCGCCGGCAGCCGCAGCGATTATCGCGATCCGCTCGGATGCTTATGAACGCCTGCAACTTTCCGAGGAATTGCAGGGCGTTCGACTCCAGACCCTCAGCCTGTCGCCGATGCCCAAGGGATCCTACATCGAAGTCATCAACGGACCGCCGAGACGCCTCGCCGGAACCCCGCGCGCGTTCAAGATCGAGGCGAGCCTCGTCGAGCGTTTGCTCGCCGATATCGAGGACGGGAGCAACAAGGACGCGCTTCCGCTGCTGGCTTTCACGCTCGAGCGTCTGTACGTCGATTACGGCTCGGGCGGCGATCTGAAGCTTTCCCACTATCTTGAAGGCGGCGGCATTCACGGCTCGATCGAGGCCGCGGTGAAGCGCGCTTTCAAGGCCGCCGACGCGGATTCCTCAATCCCGAGAGACACAACCGAGCGTCTGGCGCTTCTGAGACGTGGCTTGATCCCCTGGATTGCGGGCGTCGATCCGGACAGCGGCGCGCCGCGCCGCCGGGTCGCGCGGATGGGGGAAATTCCTGCGGAGTCGCGGCGGCTGGTTGAATTGCTAATCGACCAACGGCTGCTGGCCACGGACATTGCGGACGCCAGGGACCCGGCGACTGGAGTCGATAACCGGATCGTCACGATCGAGCCCGCCCATGAGACCCTGCTTCGGCAGTGGGATGAGCTTCGGAATTGGCTGGTCGGCGACCGGGAACTTCTCATCGTAATGGACAATGTGAAGCGTGCGGCGCGGGACTGGAACAAGTACGAAAGAGGCGCCGCGTGGCTCACGCACGAAGGGGCCAGGCTTCAGGCCGCGCAGAAACTCAACGGGCGACCGGATATCGCGGCGGGCCTCGATCAGGCGGATCAGGATTACCTGACCGCGTGCGCAAGCGCGGAGGCGGTGGCGAAGCGGCGGACGCGGGGGACAAGAGCCGCCCTTGGCGCGCTCGCATTTTCTGTCGTCGCGGGCGCGCTCGCCTGGCATTACGAGGCGTATCTCAAGGACGGCGTTCACTGGATCACCGTGGTGCGGCCCTACATCGCGGCCCAAGTGCAGCCCTACGTGCTCGCCGCAGCCGCCGAGCGCGGCTTGAAGCCCGGCGATAGCTTCCGCGAATGCGCCAAGGACGCGTTCTGTCCGGACATGATCGTCGCGCCGGCGGGGGAGTTCATGATGGGCTCGCCCGACACGGAACCCGGGCGCTTCGCGAACGAGGGCCCGCAGCACAGGGTCGCGATTCCAAGACCGTTCGCCGTGTCCGAGTTCGACGTGACATTCGACGACTGGGACGCTTGCGTCTCGATCGGTGGATGTCCCGACGTCGACGACTCGACCTACGGTCGCGAAAGAAAGCCGGTGATCAATGTGACTTGGGTTCAAGCCCAGCAATATGTCGCCTGGCTCGGCAGGATGACCGGCAAGCCGTATCGCCTGCTAACCGAGGCGGAATGGGAATATGTCGCTCGCGCCGGCGCGACGACCGCCTATTCGTGGGGCGATGATGTCGGCGCCGGACAGGCGAATTGCGTGGGGTGCGGCAGCAAGTGGGACAAAGTCGAGACCTCGCCTGTCGGATCGTTCCCGCCCAATCCCTTCGGCCTGTATGATATGGCGGGCGACGTATGGCAGTGGGTGCAGGACTGCACTCATCGGGACTATGGCGAGGCCCCGACGGACGGCTCGGAGTGGACCGGCGGAGATTGCAACGAACATATCGTGCGTGGCGGGTCCT
>Ga0335076_10003681_pt1 | contig 15421 bp, 13 predicted proteins | sample Lox_Sample_25_FD_206717 | JGI IMG/M metagenome (GOLD analysis project Ga0335076, IMG submission 206717) | Soil microbial communities from Loxahatchee National Wildlife Refuge, Florida, United States - Lox_Sample_2.5 | ecosystem: Environmental > Terrestrial > Soil > Wetlands | place: USA...
CGGATCCCGGCTGGGTAACGGGCACGTCCTACGGCATCATCAGCCCGCTGCTCCACGGGGTCACCTCGATTGTCGACGAGGCCGAGTTCGATGCCCAGCGGTGGTACGCGATTCTCCAGGACCAGGGGGTGTCAGTGTGGTACACGGCGCCGACCGCAATCCGGATGCTGATCAAAGCCGGCCCGGAGCTGCCCGCACAATATCGTTTTCCGCACCTACGATTCATCGCGAGTGTCGGCGAGCCGCTCAACCCCGAAGCCGTCTGGTGGGGAAAGCGGGTGCTGGGCTTGCCAATTCACGATAATTGGTGGCAGACCGAAACCGGCGGCATCATGATCGCGAACACTCCCGCGTTCGACATCAAGCCGGGCTCGATGGGACGCCCGTTGCCGGGCGTCGACGCGTGCATAGTGCGCCAGAACGACGACGGCACAACCGCGGTCATCGACGAACCCGACGTCGAGGGTGAGCTTGCGCTCAAGCCGGGCTGGCCGTCGATGTTCCGTGGCTACCTCAACGCCGAAGAGCGATACCGAAACAGCTTCGCCAACGGCCTGTACCTGACCGGGGATCTCGCGAAGAAGGATGCCGACGGCTACTTCTGGTTCGTCGGACGCAAGGACGACGTCATCAAGTCCGCGGGGCATCTGGTCGGTCCGTTCGAGGTGGAAAGCGCGCTGACCGATCACCCGGCGGTGGCCGAAGCCGCGGTGATCGGTAAGCCCGACCCGACGGTCGGCGAGATGATCAAAGCCTTTGTTACGCTGAAGAATGGCGTGGTCGGCGACGAAGACCTGCGCCTGGAACTGATCGGCCATGCGCGCAAGCGGCTCGGGGCCGCCGTGGCGCCAAAGGAACTCGAGTTCGTCGACGCGTTGCCCCACACCAGCAGCGGCAAGATCATGCGGCGGCTGCTGAAGGCCCGCGAACTCGGGCTGCCCGAAGGTGATACCTCCACCATCGAGAGACACCCGGACCACCGCGCCGAAGGGGTGCCGTCATGACCGATACGAAGCTGGCCCATGAACTGTTGTCGGACATGGTCCGCGTGCGCCGCATGGAGGAGAAATGCGCGGAGCTCTATAGCGCGGCCAAGATTCGTGGATTCCTGCATCTTTATGTCGGCGAGGAGGCCGTCGCCGCCGGGTCATTGCGCGCATTGGCCGACGACGACGCGGTCGTCGCGACCTACCGCGAGCACGCGCATGCGCTGCTGCGCGGAATCCCGATGACCTCGATCATGGCCGAGATGTTCGGCAAGCAAGAGGGCTGCTCACGCGGACGCGGTGGGTCGATGCACCTGTTCGATGTGGCCAAGCGGTTCTACGGAGGTAACGCGATAGTCGCCGGCGGCCTGCCGCTCGCGGTGGGCATCGCGCTGGCCGACGCCATGTTGGAGCGGAAGCGGGTGACGGCCTGTTACTTCGGCGACGGCGCGGTCGCCGAGGGCGCGTTTCACGAGTCGTTGAACATCGCCGCGCTGTGGAACTTGCCGGTGTTGTTCTGTTGCGAGAACAACCTTTACGCTATGGGCACCGCGCTCGAGCGCGCGCAGTCACAGACCGATCTCACCGTCAAGGCGGCGTCGTACCGCGTTCCGACGATGGCCGTCGATGGGATGGATGTCGAGGCATGCCACACCGCCGCGCAGCGGGGTGTCCATCACGTCCGCGACACCGGCGGACCTTTTTTCATCGAATTCCGCACCTACCGGTTCCGGGCGCACTCGATGTTCGACCCGGAACTGTACCGGGACAAGCGCGAGGTCGAACGGTGGCGCGAGCGTGACCCTATCCAGTCGTTCACCGACCAGTGCCTACGCGACGGCACGCTCTCCGAAACTGACGTGCGGGAGATCGAGGATTCGGCCGCCGCCGAGATAGAGGCCGCAGTGGCGTTCGCGGAGGCGGGAACGTGGGAGGACGTGGCGGATCTCGAGCGTGACGTCCTCACCCCGGCCTCGATCGATATGTCCGAACCGACACGGGAGCCGGCACGATGATCAAGACCACCTACCGAACCGCCGTCCACGATGCGATGCGCGACGCGTTGCGCGATGACCCACGCGTCGTGCTGATGGGCGAAGACGTTGGCCGGTACGGTGGAACCTACGCCGCATCCAAGGGTCTGCTCGCGGAATTCGGTCCCCAACGCGTGCGTGACACCCCGCTGTCGGAACTGGGTTTCGTGGGCATCGGAATCGGGGCCGCCCTCAACGGATTGCGCCCGATCGTCGAGGTCATGACGGTGAACTTCAGCCTGTTGGCGCTCGATCAGATCGTCAATACCGCCGCGGCCCTTCGCCATATGTCGGGCGGGCAGTTCTCGGTCCCGCTCGTCGTCCGCATGGCCACCGGGGCCGGACGCCAGCTTGCCGCCCAGCACTCGCACAGCCTGGAGCCCTGGTACGCCCACATTCCAGGCATCAAAGTGGTGGCTCCGGCCACCGTCGAGGATGCCTACGGCATGCTGGGCCCGGCGCTGGCCGATCCGGATCCGGTGGTGATCTTCGAGCACGTTCAGCTCTACAACACCTCGACCGACATCGAAACCCTTGGCCCCACCGATATTTCGCGGGCGGCCGTCCGGCGCAGCGGCGCCGACATCACCATCGTGGCCTACGGTGGTTCCCTTTGGAAGGCGCTCGACGCCGCCAACGAGTTGTCGCTGGCCGGAATCGACTGCGAGGTGGTCGATTTGCGTGTCTTACGACCCCTTGACGAAGAGACCGTCCTCGAATCCGTGCGCAAAACGCATCGCCTCGTCGTCATCGACGAGGCCTGGCGCAGCGGCAGTCTCGCCGCGGAAGTCACCGCGCGAGTGGTGGAGGACGCGTTCTATGACCTTGACGCCCCCATTGCCCGGGTGTGCAGCGCCGAAGTCCCGATGCCGTATGCCAAGCACCTGGAGCAGGCGGCCCTGCCGCAGACCGCCAAGATCGTCGCCGCCGTGCAGGGCCTGTTCGGTGACCGGCAATGATCGAGTTCAAAATGCCCGCGTTGGGCTCCGATATGGACGAAGGCACGCTGGACGAGTGGCTGGTCAAACCCGGCGACAAGGTGACCCGCGGCCAGATCGTGGCGGTCGTGGAGACCACTAAGGCCGCGGTCGAAATCGAATGCTGGCAGGAGGGCACGGTCAGCGAACTGCTCGTCCCCGTCGGTGAAACCGTCGAAGTGGGAACGCCATTGGCCATGCTGCTGGCCCCGGGTGAGCGCGCGGAAAAACGGCCTCGACCTCGGGTTTCCGCCAGCCCGCGGCCGTCGGCCGCCGACGCCACCAGGCCGGCGGCGGCACCGGCGGCGCCGGCTGAGGCCGTCACTCCCCCGCAACGACGCCGCTGGGTCTCACCGGCCGCGCGCCGCCTGGCGCAATCGCTGCATGTCGACATCAGCGGGGTGAGCGGCACCGGCCCGCAGGCTGCCGTCACGATCACCGACGTAGAGCACGCGGCCGCCCGTATCGAGCATGCCGCCGCCAAGGAAGCGGCCGCGAAGCCCAAAGCCAAGGCCCCGACCAAGACCACGCCGGCCGACCGAGCGGCTCAGATGCGAAAGTCGATCGCGGCCGCCATGAGCCGGTCCAAGCAGGAGATCCCGCACTATTACCTTGCCGACGAAATCGTGCTGGAGAAGTCGCTGACGTGGCTGACCACCCGCAACGCGCAGCGATCCATCGACGAACGGGTGCTGCCGGCCGTGTTGCTGTTGAAGGCCGTCGGTGTCGCCGCGCAGCGGTTCGGCGAGTTCAACGGATTCTGGCGAGACGACGGGTTCGCGCCCGCGACCGGGGTTCACGTCGGTGTCGGGATCTCGCTGCGCGGCGGCGGTCTCGTCGCGCCGGCCATCCATGACGTCCCCGAGAAGAAGCTCGACGAATTGATGGGCAATCTCACCGATCTCGTGGCACGGGCGCGCTCATTCTCGTTGCGGAGCTCGGAAATGTCGGATCCGACGATCACCGTGACCAACCTCGGCGACAAGGGCGTCGACGCGGTCTTCGGTGTCATCTACCCACCGCAGGTGGCGCTGGTCGGCTTCGGCCAGCCGGCCCAGCGCGTCTGCGTCATTGACGGCGGGATCCGGGTCGTCACGACGGTGCAGGCCACACTCGCCGCCGACCATCGCGCCAGCGACGGTCACCGGGGCGCGTTGTTCCTCAGGGCAATCAACGAGCTGCTCCAGCAGCCCGACCTCCTGGAAAAGTGAGCGCAAATGACGACGACCAACGAAGACACCCGAACAGTGGTCCTGTCCGTGCTGACAACCATCGCCCCCGAAATCGAGCCGGACGACATTCGCGACGACGTCCTGTTGCGCGATCAGGTCGACCTCGATTCCATGGACTGGCTGAGCTTTTTGCGCGGCATCCACAGACGCCTGCACGTCGACATCCCCGAATCGGACTACGGATCGCTCCGGACGCTGGCCGACGTGGTCGGCTATGTCGAAGAGCACGCGTCCGGGCCCGTCGGAGCGTAGCAATCATCAAAAGGCGTCGATTGCGAACGGTTTCGGCGCCGAGACAAGTCTTTGCCGAGCCCGCGGCGGGTCGAAACCGCCCAGCCTGCGGCGAAGCCCTTTGGCCTACGAATGGCCCTGGCGCCCGGGACGAACGACCCTGGTCGCCAACCCGGCTGCCGTCTAACGTCAAAGGCGAACCGGACCGGTAAGGAATCGACGCCATGAACGCGACGCTGGACACCCAGACTCTCCGGAAAGCGGTGCAGCTCGCTTGCCGGGCCCCGTCGGTGCACAACAGCCAGCCGTGGCGGTGGGTGGCCGAGGACGGGGTCTTGCGCCTGTTCTTAGACCGTGACCGAACGGTGCCGGGCACAGACCCGTCGGGCCGGGAAGCGATCCTCAGTTGTGGCGCCGCACTCGATCACCTTCGGGTCGCCATGCTCGCCGCGGGTTGGCGCGCGGAGGTCGAACGGTTCCCAAACCCCAACGACCCCGATCATCTGGCAACGATCGAATTCAGTCCGGTCGACCACATCACCCGCGCCCAGCGCGACCGGGCCAATGCGATCCTGCAACGCAGAACCGATCGGCTTCCGATGGGACAGCCCACGTACTGGAGCCTCTTCGAACCCGTGCTGCGCAGCACCTTCGACGAGAGCCAGGTGACACTTGACGTGCTCTCCGACGACGAGCGACCCCGGCTGGTCCAGGCCTCACAGCTCACCGAGGCGCTTCGCCGCGACGACGCCTCGTATCACGCCGAACTCGAATGGTGGACTTCGCCGTTCGCGTCGAGCGAGGGTGTGCCGCCGGGCGCGCTGTTGTCCGACAAGGAGAGCGGACGGGTTGACGTGGCGCGCGAATTCCCGGTGAGGAGCCATCGGGACCGGCGTCCCGAGGTTGCGGTGGACTGGTCGAAAATTCTGGTGCTGTCCACGCCGGAAGACACCAGGGCGGATGTGTTGAGGTGCGGCGAAGTGTTGTCGAACGTACTACTCGAGTGCACGATGGCGTTCCTGACGACCTGTACGCTGACCCATTTGATCGAGCTGGACGAAAGCCGCGACATCGTGCGCGGCATGATCGAAAGTGGCAACCACCCACAGGTACTGATCCGTGTCGGGATCGCGCCGCCGATGGAAGCCGTTCCGCCGCCCACTCCGCGACGCAGGCCGGACGATGTCTTGCAGATCCGCTAAGTGGATGAACAACTTTGGTCCCATGCCACGCAGGACTTCCGGCCAGCGCCGTGCCCGGCTCTTTGCAATAGCCTTGTCGCCATGATGTATCAAAAGAGGGGTCGCTGATGTTTGAAACCGATGATGGCGTGACCATCTTGTCGGATCACGAATGCTGGGATCTCATGGCCGGCGTGCCGCTGGGCCGATTGGTCACCAGCGTGGACGGCCAGCCGGAGATCTTTCCCGTCAATTACGTCGTCCAGCAACGCACCGTGCTGTTTCGCACCGCGGAGGGCACCAAGCTGGTCAGCACCGCGATCAACAATCGCGTGCTGTTCGAGGTCGACGACCACAACATCGCCGAGGGCTGGAGCGTGATCGTCAAGGGCAGGGCGCGCTCGCTCCGCACCAATGAGCAGATCGAGGAAGCCGAAAGCGCGCAGCTGCTGCCGTGGACGCCGTCGGAGAAGACGCATTACGTGCGGGTGATCCCCGAGACGGTCAGCGGCCGCCGGTTCCGGTTCGGGCCGCCACTGCTGGGTAACCGCGATCGCGCCTGAATCATCTCACCAGCCGCTGGTGGCGCGGGCGCGGCATGAACTCCAGCGACAACAACACCAGCAGCGCGGCTGGGATGTGGTGGGCGCATAGCACCACGTAGCGCCGCTCGCCCAGGCAATGGAACTTGCGCAGGTAACGGTAAAGGGATTCCAGCCGGATAAACGGATCCAGCAGATGAATCAACCGGTAGGCGACCCGCTGCAGGGGGGCGGGGTGGGCGGCCTCGAAGATCTCCGGGAACGCGGCGAATGCCAGCGAAAGGCGCAGTGCCCCATTGCTTCTGGCGTCTTCGATCATGTCGACGCTGAGCCGCTCGTCGACGCCGTTGGGAGCGTTCGGGCGGCGGAACGGCGCGTCGAGGCTGACTTCTGACCCCGCGTCGGCGGTCGCGTATCGGTGAAACGCCACCACCCGCCCGCCGCGATCACGCGCGATGGCCAGCTTGATCCCGGGGTAGCGGCCTTGCAGCGCCGCGTCAAGATTCATGCAGAACCCGCGTTCGGTACGCGCCGCGCGGTGCGCGGCATACAACACCTCGGTCAGTTCGGCAGTCAGCGCTCCGTCGAGTTCCCGCTCGTCGACGATCTGGGTGGTGACTCCGCAATTGCGGGTGCGCTGCACCGCCTGGCGCAGATTGCGAAAACGGCGCCCCGTCAAGGTGAAGTGGCGAACATCGACGACGACGTCGCGGCCGATCGGCACCGCCAGCATCGGCTGCCCCACGGTGTCGTGGCACCAGAGCCTCAGGTGGCGCTCCCCGCCGGCCAACACGATGATCTGCCAGCCCCGCCCGCGGCACATGCGGACGAAATCGGCTACCAGATCGTCGAATCGGGTGACGTCGCCGATCGGATCGCCACTGACGACGGCGAAACCGAGCCGGGTGCGGTACGCGATCGCCGCGGACTTGTCGGTGTTGAAGTGATAGCTCTTACCCGAATGCATGGCAAAGGGGGCCAACGGATCCTCGCGGGTGGCGTCCACCAGCGCCCACACCCGCTCCAGCAGCTCCGGTTGCGGTCGCGCCGTGGTGGGCAACACGAGTGCCAACCCGCTGCCGGCGACCAGGACGTCCCCGAGCACCCCAAACGATAGGAAGTGCGCACAAAACCCCGCGCCCAACGCGGCCGCGGCGATCATCCCATGCCCCGCGGTGACGGGCCGCCCAAGAAAAATGCCCCGCGCTATCAGCGCGGCCCCAGCAAGCAACGCCACCGACCACCCGAACCTGCCCGGGGCGACCCGATGGAAGCTCAAGCGTTCGCCCACCTCCAGCAGCGCCAACCACCCCAGGGCGCAGAGCAGGATTACCACGCTGCCGAAGCGGGCCGCCGGGACATCGGCTCTGACCAAGACCCGTTCGCGACCGCGTGTTGTGACGGCGCCACCGCTTCCCTGGTTAGTTCCCACGGCACACCCGCTTCCTGAGTACGTAGCGCATGAATTCATCCGCGCCCCAGACGATCACGGGATACGCCGGCAGCAGAAGCAGGTCGGAGAACGGCAGCGGCGCGGTGCCCAGCAAGGCCTGCGCCGGCGGCGCGTAGACGAATACCGCGGCCAGCAGGATCTCGGCGGCAATGCCGGCCAACAGATAGCGATTGGTGAAGACGCCCACCGATCGTAGCGATGCCCGCTGCGTGCGCACGGCGAACACGGTGCCGATCTGGCCGGCGATCATGCCCAGGAACGTCATGGTGGTCGCCTGCTGGTAGGCGCGGTGTATTGGGGCACCGACACCGACGGGCGCGCCCAAATGCCAGCCGGCACCGAGCAACACGTAAAAGAATCCGGCCATGGAGAGAGCGGCGACGATCGCGCCGAGGAACAGCCAAGCCCGGGCCAGCATTGGCGCGCGGATCACACCCTCGTTGCGCGGCCGCGGCGGCCGGGCCATGATGCCCGGTTCGGCGGGCTCACGGCTAAGCGACAACGCCGGCAGCGTCTCGCTGCCCACGTCGAAAGCCAGCAGTTGCAGGATAGTCAGTGGCAGCGGCACAAGACCGCCGCCGAGGGCAAACACCAAGAACGGCACCGTTTCCGGCGTGGCGTGGGCGAAGATGTAGAGAATGAACTTGCGGACATTGTCGTAGATGCGGCGACCCGCGTGCACCGCGGTGACGATGGTGCTGAAGTTGTCGTCGGTGAGCACCATTGTTGCGGCTTCGCGGGCGACGTCGGTGCCCGACTTGCCCATCGCCACACCGATATCCGCACAGCGCAACGCGGGCGCGTCGTTGACGCCGTCGCCGGTCATCGCGACCACATGCCCGCCGTCACGCAGCGCCTCGGCGATATGGAGTTTGGCCTCCGGCGAGGCGCGCGCGAAGATGACCTCCGGATTTTCTTGGATCAGCGCCGCCAGCTGTTGCTCGCTGAGGCGGTCGAACTGGTGGCCGGTCACGACGGTGGGGTCATCTCCCGTGATGCCGACCCGTCGGGCGATGGCGGCCGCGGTGAGCGGGTGATCGCCGGTGATCACGATGATCCGTATCCCGGCCGTGTGGCACTGTTCGACCGCGGCGGCGACGCCGGCGCGAGGCGGGTCGAGCAGCGCGACCAAACCGGTGAGGCACAGGTGCCGTTCTGCGTCGCTGCGCCGGTGCGGTACGGGTTCGCCGGCAGCCAGCTCGCGGCGCGCGAAGGCCAACACCCGCAACCCCTCGGAGGCGAACGCGTTGACGGCCGCCTCGACCCGGCGACGACCGGCGTCGTCGAGCGTGACCGGACGTCCGTCGGTGTCAAGGATGTGGCTGCACAACGACAGCACCGCTTCCGGTGCGCCCTTGGTGTGGACGGCGATCGCCGCGCCCGGCGGCTGATCGACCGTCGACATCAGCTTGAGTTCCGGGTTGAAGTGAAACTGCCAGCGGCGCTGCGCTTCTCGGCGTATATGGTCGATGTCCGCGCCGAAGGTGCGGGCGGCTGACAGGATCGCGGCCTCGGTGGGGTCCCCGGTCGGCTCACCGTCATCGTTGAACGAGGCGTTGTTACAGCTGGCCGCGATGCGGCCCAGTTGCCGCACCGACGATGGCGCGTCGCCGCGGGAGGCTTCAAAACCGCTCCCCTCGAGGTCAATTCGGTGCGTGGGCACCCATGCGGCAACCGGGATCATCTGGTTCTCGGTCAGCGTGCCGGTTTTGTCGGTGCAGATGACATCGGTGCAGCCCAGCGTCTCCACCGCGGACAGCCGCTTGACGAGCGCCCCGCGACCGGCCAATTGCCGCACCGCCACCGCCAGCGCCAGAGTGATCACCGGCAGCAAGCCTTCGGGCACCATCCCGGCCAGCAGGCCCGCCGCAAAGATCAGCGAGTTGATCAGGGTCAGGTGCGCGGCCAGGGTTGCCATCGGGATGAACGACAGCGCCAGCATCACCGAGACCGCGGCGATCAGCCAGGCCACGCGGCGGACCTGGCGCTCCAGCGGGCTGGGATCGGGTTTAACCCGCTGGGACAGCGCGGCGATGCGGCCGATTTCGGTCGCCATGCCGGTCGCAAATGCCACACCGCGCGCCTCTCCACCGGTGCAATTGGTCCCGCTGAAGACCAGCTCGTGCGCGGACAGAATGGGCACATTCACATCCACCATCGCCGCTGACCGCGTCACCGGCAACGATTCCCCGGTTAGCGCCGACATGTCGACTTCGATCGCGCCGTTGAGAAGGCGAACGTCGGCCGCGATGCGATCGCCCTCCCGAATCAACACGATATCGCCGGGCACCAACTCCGTGCTGTCGATTTCGATCACCGCGCCGTCGCGTTCGACCCGTGCACGCTGCGGCAAATACTTGGCCAGCTCCTCCACTGCCCGCTCGGCTTGCAGTTCTTGCGCGAAGGAGAAGGCCGCGTTCAGTCCGATAATCAATATCACCGCAGCGGCAACCACATTCGAACCGACGATCAGCAGCAAACCTGCCGCCAGCCACAGCAGCAGTGCCAATGGATGGGTGAACTGGCGGGCCAACTCGCCGGGCCAACGGCGCCTATGCCTGCGCAGCAGGGTGTTTGGCCCGTGCTGCAACAGACGCCGCCGGGCCTCGCGCGTCGACAATCCCTCAGACGTGCTCCGCAGGTCGCGCAGCAGCCGATCGGCAGCTTCCTCCGGATCAAGAGCGGAAGCCATCGCCGAGCCGTTGTTATTGTCAACACCGTTGATGTGGCTCAGATGCGTCCTGACTTCACTCATCCGGGTTGGCATCGCGGGCGGGTGTCTAGGGGCTGGAATCGGCTGGTCGGACATGGATCAATTCTTTCCCGAAAATGCTTCGGGGCCGGCGCAAACGATGCTGTCGAGGCGAATCAGCGAGGCCGCGCATCGGCGAGAGGCGTTTGTCCCCGGGCTATGGCGGCCGGCCGCCTGAAATCCAGTGATGCGGGAAGAACGTTGTGGTGCTCCTCGGCCCAGCGCATCGGAACGAAAATCCTCAGCGACCGGCCACTCAGCGTCGGTTGAGAAACCAGACATGGCCGGACAACAGCGTCGCGAATGCACACCAGATTGGATACAAGGCGAGGGGCGCGGCGCGCTCGCCCTGAACAGCCACCGCGCGTTTGGCCAAGTCGGTGCCGCTGCCAGTGAGTACCGCCGCCGCGATCGCGGAGGTGCCCAACAGGCGCCGGTTAAAGAACAGCCATGACCAGCCCGCGTTCAACAAAAGGTTTACCGTCAGTGCGATCAGGTACTCGCGTCGTTCGCGCTTAAGCCCGCGACGCTCCATCTCGTCCAGAACGTTCGACGACACGATCGCGATGTCCGCGTAAAGCATTGGCCAGACAATGGGAAACGCTTGCCGCGGAGGCTGATATGGCGGCTTGCGCAATGATCGGTACCACTGCGAATCGGCCGGCCGACTAGCCATTCCGCCGACGATGCCGGTCGCTGTCACCGCCACGGCGGCGGGGATCAAAGTACCCGCCCGCACATCAAGCTCCCGTTTTGTACGTCATGCCAGCCCTGCCGAAGTTGAACGCACGGTCGCGGCATGGACCAGTTTGTCGTCGATGGACCTAGATGCGTCTGACTCACGGGTTAAGAAGGCGGTGAGTTCTCCGATCGCGGTCATCAGCGGGGCAGGGAAAACGATGGTGGTGTTCTTCTCCACCCCTAGTTCGATCAAGGTCTGCAGGTTCCGCAGTTGCAAGGCGAGCGGATGCCTCATCATGGTGTCGGACGCATCGCCGAGGGCAGCGGCGGCACGGGCTTCCCCTTCCGCGGCAATGATTTTAGCCCGCTTTTCCCGTTCTGCTTCGGCCTCGCGGGCCATCGCGCGCTTCATGCTGTCCGGAAGCTGGATGTCCTTGAGCTCGACCAAGGTAACCTCAACACCCCATTCCACGGTGGTCGCGTCGAGGATCTGGCGGATGCTGCCGTTGATCCTCTCCGTCTGCGCTAGCACTTCATCAAGGGAATGTTGTCCGACAACGTTGCGCAGGGTCGTTTGCGCGATTTGGTCGATGGCAGCGTTGACATTTTCGATGATGACAACGGCCTTGCGGGCATCGATGACCCGGAAGTAGGCAACCGCGGCGATGTCGACACTGACATTGTCGCGGGTGATGATGCCCTGCGACTGGATGGGCATGGTCACGATGCGCATCGAAACCCGCCATAGGCGGTCGATGATCGGAATGATCAACCGCAACCCGGGTTCGCGAACCGCGATCACCCGGCCGAGCCGAAAGTGCACACCACGCTGATACTGCTGCACCACCCTGATCGAGGCGATCGCCAGCAGCGCCATTACGACCAACCCGGAGACCGTCCAAACTGCGGCACTCTGGCTCATGACGACCACCTCTGCACATCATCGGATAGCGCTGCAGCGACAACGCCCGTGCTACCAACGCTAGGGCCGCCGTAATCGTCAGTCAGCGGCCAAAAGTCCCCTTCACCTGACCGAAGGGCCCTATCCTCGTGGCGCCGGCGCGAAAGCCGGTTACGCGTCATGGGTGAAGGTAGCGGCGAGTTTCGCGCCGGTCCCCCGCCTGCGGTTGATTTCGGCCCTGATTTCCGCCAGAGCCATGCTGACCACCTCCGGCACGGCACGCGCAACCAAAGGAGTCAAACCGATGCCATGACCGGTGTCGGCAACTTCGATGGTAAACAGCACCAGCTCGTCGGGTACCCGCCCAAGCGCCTCGCCCAGCGCATGAGTGCGCCCGACGTCGACGCTGTGCGAACTCAATCCATCGGCGGTCACCACATCGCTCAAGCCGCAGCGCCGGACGCGGCCCGGCGTCGGCGGCGTCCCGAGCGCGGCATCGATCACCATGGCGAGCCTCGCATCCGACCAAGCCTCGAGCAGACCCATGGGCTCCACGATGTCCGTCACGACGCGAACTCCGGGCAACGCCAGTCGGTTCAGCTCGGCGGCCACGGCGACGCCAACGCCGTCATCACCACGGTAACGGTTGCCGAGGCCGATCACGACGACCTCACCAGAGGCGCCCGTCATTCCCGCTGCACCGTCAGCGTCAGGAAGTGCGCGGAACACGAGATGCATGGGTCGTAGCTGCGAATCAATTGCTCGCACAGCGCCGTCAGCACGGCGTCGTCGAGAGCAAGGTTGTCGGAGACCAGCCGGGCCAGGTCGGCTTCGATCGCCGCCTGGTTCTGCGAGGTCGGCGGGATGAGCTCCGCCGCTGAGACCAGCCCGTCCTCGCCGATCCGGTAGCGGTGATACAGCAGTCCGCGGGGCGCCTCGCTGACGCCGTGTCCGACGCCGGCACGCGCCGGGACATCGACGAACGGGCGCGCCGGACGCTGGTATTCGCCGATGATCCGCAGCGACTCTTCGATCGCGTAGACCACCTCGACGGCGCGGACGACGATGCTGCGGAAAGGATTCCGGCATACGGCCGACAGGCCGGCTTGGGCCGCGGCCTGCGCCGCGATGGGTGACAGCGACGACGAGTTCAGCGAGAACCGCGCCATCGGCCCCGTCAGGTAGCGGCCGCCATCGAGTGTCGCGTGCAGGGCGGTGGAGTGGGGCACCTGCGACTCGACGACGTGCGCGGCGAAGTCCGCCACCGGAAACGATGGGCCGGCGCTCCGCGCGATGGTGCCGTTCTCGATCGCGTACCGGCCGGGCGCCGCGAGCGCCAGGAACTCGTGGTCAAGCTCGAGGTCGGGGAACTCGAACCGGGACACCCACTCGACGGTTGCCAGCGCGTTGTCAAGCGCGCGACGCAACTGCTCGGCGATCGGCGCGAACTCCGAACGCGTTGGTACCGAATAGAATCCGCCCAGCCGCACATTGATCGGGTGTATCGCGCGCCCACCGACGAACTCCATCAACTGGTTGCCCGCCTTCTTCAGCGACAACCCCCGCTCCACGACCTGCGCATGGTCGCGTGCCATGCCGATGATGTCGGAGTAGCCGAGGAAATCGGGAGCGTGCAGCAGGTAGATGTGCAGGACGTGACTGTGGATCCATTCGCCGCAGTACAACAACCGCCGCAGCGCGACCAGCTCCTCGTCGACTTCGACTCCACAGGCGTCTTCGATCGCGTTGCAGGAGCTCACCTGATAAGCGACCGGGCAAATGCCGCAGACCCGTGCGGTCAGGTCGGGCGGCTCGGTGTGGGCGCGCCCGCGCAGGAACGCCTCGAAAAACCGGGGCGGCTCATAGATGTTGAGCTGGACGCTTTCCAGCGCCCCGCCCTTCAGCTTGACATGCAGCGCGCCTTCACCTTCGACGCGCGTCAGCGTGCCAACGTTCAGCGTGCGGGTGGCGGGATTCACGGATTGCTCCGTACGGCGGTGAAGCTGGCCACATTGAACGTCGAGAACACCCGGTCGACGCCGCCGTCCGACATCCCGTCGCGGCGCAGCAGCGGGATCAACGTCGCGGTCCGGGGCGCCGCGGACGGGCCGAAGCAGCCGAAGCAGCCACGATGGTGCCGGGGACACAGCGCTCCACAGCCCGCATGGGTGACCGGGCCAAGGCACGGAATTCCTTCTGCGACAACGACACACGTAACTCCGCGGAGCTTGCACTCGGTGCACACCGTCTTGGCCGGAAGCCGGGGTTTGCGTCCGATCAGCAGCGCCGACAGGGTGTCGAGCAGCTGACCGCGGTCGATCGGGCAGCCCGGCAACTGGTAGTCGACCTTGACGTGCGCCGACGCCGGCGTGGAGGTCGCCAGCGTATCGATGTATTCCGGTTTGGCGTAGACAACCGAGGCGAACTCGGCGACGTCGGCGAAGTTGCGCAGCGCCTGCACTCCCCCGGCCGTGGCGCACGCACCGATGGTGACCAGAAGCTTTGACTGCTCGCGGACCTCCCGGATGCGTTGCTCGTCATGGCTGGTGGTGATCGAGCCTTCGACGAGCGAGACGTCGTACGGGCCGCCGACCATTGCGCTGGAGGCCTCGGCGAACGTGGCGATCTGCACTTGGTCGGCGAGGGTGAGCAGCTCGTCCTCGCAGTCCAGGAGGGTCAGCTGACAGCCGTCGCAGGAAGCAAACTTCCACACGGCCAACGTGGTCGGGCTCATCTAAAGCTCCTTCACTCCCAGCAGCGGACCCGCAACGTCGTAGCCGACGACCGGGCCGTCGCGGCACAGCAGCAGCGGGCCGAGCTGACAATGACCGCACCAGCCGATTCCGCATTGCATGTTGCGCTCCAGCGAGACTCGAATATCCTGGGCGGCCAGGCCTTTCGCCAGCAGGGCCTGGGCGCCGAACAGCATCATCGGCTCCGGCCCGCACAAGAACGCGGTCGTGCGATCGGGGTCGAGCGTAAGCCGGCGCAGCGGCTCGGTGACCATGCCGACTTCGCCGCGCCAGCCCTGAACCGGGACGTCGACCGTGACGTGCATTTCGATTTGCGGGTCTTCGGCCCACTTTTCGAGCTGATCGGTGTACACGAAATCCGCCCGGGAGCGTGCACCCGCGATGAGCGTCACCGTGCCGTAGCGCGATCGCCCGGCCAAGGCGCCCAGCACCACCGGACGCAACGGGCACAAACCCACGCCGCCGGCGACCACGACCAGGTCCCTGCCCACGGCCCCTTCGAGCCCCCAGGTAGTGCCGAATGGTCCCCGGACCCCCATGACACTGCCCGGTTCGGCGTTGTGCAGAGCGCGGCTGACCGCACCGACCGCGCGGATGGTGTGAGTGATCGAGCCGTCGGTCACGGTGGGGTCGCCGCTGATCGAGATGGCCGCCTCGCCCACTCCGTACGCGTAGAGCATCATGAATTCCCCGGGTTG
>Ga0335076_10003682_pt1 | contig 15420 bp, 13 predicted proteins | sample Lox_Sample_25_FD_206717 | JGI IMG/M metagenome (GOLD analysis project Ga0335076, IMG submission 206717) | Soil microbial communities from Loxahatchee National Wildlife Refuge, Florida, United States - Lox_Sample_2.5 | ecosystem: Environmental > Terrestrial > Soil > Wetlands | place: USA...
GATTTGTGGCGCGAGCAGCAGGCCTTTGTAAACGATGGTCCGCGCCGAAAGCGATGGGATGTAGAAAAAGTGTTTGTCTTCAATGTCTGACTCGGCAATTTCCCGCTCGGCGCGCTTCCGTACGACGTAGAGTTTCCGCTCAAAAGCGTCTTCGTCCATGCCGGTTCTGCGTCCCACAAAAATCTGCTCGATATAGGGCTGGGAGGCCCGCGCCACCCGGCCAATGCCATTGCCCTCTACCGGTGTGTCGCGCCAGCCCAGCACGGTCAAGCCTTCCTCGAGCATGATGCGTTCCAGAACGCCTTCTACCTTGAGCCGTGCATGTTTTTCGACTGGCAGGAAACACATGCCGATGCCGTATTCGCCCGGCTGGGGCAGAGAAATTCCCAATTGAGCGCATTCGCGGACAAAGAACTCATGCGGAATCTGAATCAGCACGCCGGCGCCGTCACCGGTTTCTGGATCGCAACCGCAGGCGCCGCGGTGAGTCAGGTTGATTAGAACCTGAATGCCCTGGCGGATGATCTCGTGGCTTTTTTGTCCACGGATGCTGGCCACAAACCCGATGCCGCAGGAGTCATGCTCGTATGCCGGGTCATACATGCCCTGGGCACGGGGAAGGCCATTCGCTGTTTTAAAATCTGTCATGTCAGTTTGCTGGCTGGCGGGTCAGAGAACCGTGAGACCGCGCCCAGCCCTGGAGACCACGGCTCGAGCGCACATGATCTCCCATCGTAGGGATAATGCAGAGCCAGCCCCGAAGTACAATCAAGAATTTCGATACGGCAAATTGATTTTTCGGGCCTACGGGGAAGGGAATCGCAACGGCGATTTTGGCTGGTTTCCGGCTGAAATCTGGCTCTGCTTCCGCGGATATCGCGCGGATGCACGTAAAATGTGGAATCGTACCCGGTTAAGCGGCTACCCCGGCGTGGCGTATTCTGGAGTTTAATATGTCGATTCGACCGATCAAGCGACTTATCAAATCCAAACCGACCCTCGAAGGGGCCGGGGTTCATCTCCGGCGAGCCTTTGGGTTCGGAAACACCAAAGACTTCGATCCGTTTCTCTTACTGGATGATTTTCGGAATGACGTGCCCGAGGATTATCTGGCGGGATTTCCCTGGCATCCGCATCGCGGAATCGAGACCATCACATACGTGCTGGCGGGGACGGTTGAGCACGGCGACAGCATCGGCAATCGCGGCGCGATCGGCGCAGGCGATGTGCAATGGATGACTGCGGGCAGCGGAATTATCCATCAGGAGATGCCGAAGGGTGATCGGGCCGGACGGATGCACGGATTTCAACTGTGGGGCAACCTTCCATCTTCGCTCAAAATGACCACGCCTCGTTATCAGGAGGTAAAGGCAGGCGAAATTCCCGAAATCATTGATGACGATGGCACTCATGTGCGCGTGGTGTGCGGAAAGTTCTGGGGAAAGAAAGGTCCGGTAGACGGAGTGGCAGCTGACCCGGTTTATCTGGACGTGTCGGTTTCTCCCGGCAAGAGAAAAACGCTTCCGGTGGAAACGACTCGTCATGCGTTCGCCTACGTTTTTGGTGGAAGCGGAAAGTTCTGTAACGCTTCGGGTCCGCTGGCGGTGCCGACCGAATCCGTCAAATGGCTAGACACCAATCCTCCCGTGGAAGCGGACAACCGCTCGCTGGTGCTCTTTGATCGCGGCGACGAAGTGGTGGTGCAAGCTGGGGACGACGGAATCCGATTTCTGCTGGTTTCGGGCAAGCCGCTTGAAGAGCCGGTTGCCTGGTACGGGCCAATCGTGATGAACACGCAGGAGCAACTACGGCAAGCGTTCACAGAACTGCAGGAAGGAACTTTTCTGAAAGAACGCCGGGCGGGGTAGGAAATCCTCGGTCTGTTTGTCGTCTAAGGCCGGTTCTCTTTTTCAGCTTTTCCCACCAAGTAAAGGAAGCCCGCAAGAATGAACGTACTGGTCCTGAACTCGGGAAGCTCCAGCCTGAAGTTTCAAATCATCGCCACTGATCTCGAGCGGATCAAAGAATACAAAGACGATCGCGTCTGCCGCGGCGAGGTTGAGGGCATCGGCGGCGAGGCGATCATTCATATTCAGCACCGCAACGATCCAAAGCAGACGCTCACCGCACCGTTGCGTGACATTTCATCGACACTGGATTACCTGGTTCGCTACATCGCTTCCGACCGGTCAGGCGTCTCGGAAATCAAGAGCACGGCGGATGTGAATGCCGTAGGGCATCGCGTGGTGCATGGCGGCGAGCTGTTTGAGCAGTCGGCCCGGATTGATGACAAAGTGCTGAAGGGAATCGAGGACTGCATCGAACTCGCGCCGCTGCACAATCCCAATAACATTAAGGGCATTCAGGCCGCTCGCGAACTCTTCGGGAAAGATGTTCCGCAGGTGGCCGTCTTCGATACGGCGTTCCATCATACGATTCCGGAACAGGCATATTTGTACGCGGTTCCTTATCATCTTTATCGGCGGCACCGCATTCGGCGGTATGGATTTCACGGGACCTCGCATCGCTATGTGGCCTTCCGGTATCGCGCGATACGGGGGCTGACGCGGGAACGGACGAACATCATCACTCTGCATTTGGGCAATGGCTGTTCGGCAGCTGCGATCAAGGGGGGAGCTTCGGTTGATACCTCGATGGGAATGACACCCCTCGAAGGTCTGGTTATGGGCACGCGCTCGGGCGACCTCGATCCGGCGATCGTCGGCGTGATTGCGCGGAAAGAGGCTTTGTCCGGCTCGGAGGTGGACACGCTGCTCAACACCCAATCCGGGCTGCTTGGGATTTCTGGTTTGACGAATGACATGCGCGAATTGCAGGCGGAGTTAAAAGAACATGACGACCGGCGGGTGCGGCTGGCGATTGAAATCTTCTGCTACCGGGCGCGGAAATACATTGGCGCCTATTTGGCGGCCATGGGCGGAGCAGACGCGGTTGTCTTTACTGGCGGAATTGGAGAAAACTCTCCCGATGTGCGGGCGCGAATTTGCGCAGAGATGGAATGGGCGGGGCTACGGTTGGATGCGAAGAAGAATGAATCAGCGGTTGGTCGTGAGGTGCAGATTTCGGCTGAAGATTCGAAGTTGCTGGCCTACGCCATTCCGACGGATGAGGAACTGTTGATCGCGCGGGACACGGTGCGGGTGATTTTAGGTGTGCCGCATCCGTCGTGATTGTTTTGTCGTCCGCGGGGCAAAAATCCAACGTGTTGAGGACCAAGTGCATAGGTCCTTCGCGGCCTGAAGGCCGCTCAGGATGACAGCGAGCTAGGAACCTGTGTTGCAAGTGGTGGGACAGCCGGGGGCGGCTGTCCCCACACGGGCAGTGCCACCCCGAGCACGAGCGAGACGTTCGCGCCTACACCATTAATACGGCCAGGTCCAGTCAGCCGCTTCAGGCTTGTCGATGCCATACTGGTTGGCGTAGTTGCGGCATTCGATCTGCTGGTTCAGGAATCTTTCTTTCGCGTGGCCGCCGATCTTCTGCAAACGGGGAACGCGATCTACAACATCCATGGCGAGGCTAAAGCGGTCGATGTTGTTGCTGATGGCTAAACCGAGCGGCGTGTCGATACTTCCTTTCTCTTTGTAGCCGCGAACGTGCATGTTGTCGTGGTTCTTGCGCCGATACGCCAGACGATGCACAAGCTGCGGATAGCCGTGGAAATTGAAGATGACCGGCTTGTCGATTGTGAACAGCGAATCGAAGTCCCAGTCGGAGAGCCCGTGCGGATGCTCGGTGTTGGGCTGAAGCTTGAACAGATCGACCACATTAAGGAACCTGATCTTGAGGTCGGGAAATTCCTTGCGTAGAAGTGCAGTCGCGGCCAGTGCCTCCTGAGTGGGAATGTCGCCGGCAGAAGCCATCACAACGTCAGGTTCGCCCGCTTCGTCGTTGCTGGCCCAATCCCAAATGCCAATGCCTTTCGTGCAATGAATGATGGCTTTCTCCATATTCAGAAACTGCAAATGCTTCTGCTTGTCGCAGACGATCACGTTGACGTAGTTCTGGCTGCGCAGGCAGTGGTCGGCGACGGAGAGCAGGCAGTTCACGTCCGGCGGAAGATAAATGCGGGTCACGTTCGCGCTCTTGTTCACCACCACATCGAGGAAGCCGGGATCCTGGTGGGTGAAGCCATTGTGGTCTTGCCGCCACACCGTAGATGTGATCAACAGATTTAATGAAGCGATGGCCTGGCGCCAGGAAAGACTCCGGCACATTTCCAGCCATTTGGCATGCTGATTGAACATGGAGTCGATAATGTGCACGAACGATTCGTAAGTGGAAAGAAAACCGTGACGCCCGGTGAGAAGATAGCCTTCGAGCATTCCTTCCATGGTGTGCTCGCTCAACATTTCCATCACACGGCCGGTGGGAGCGAGATTGCCACCGTCGCTGTCTTCGGGGAAATATTCTTCGATCCAGAATTTTTTGCTTTGCTCGTAGATCGCATCCAGCCGGTTTGAGGTGGTCTCATCGGGGCCGAAGACGCGAAAGTTGTTCATGTTCTGTTTCATTACGTCGCGCAGCAACGCGCCGAGTGGGCGGGTATTTTCAGCTTGAGTTGCGCCGGGCTTATCGACCTTGGTCGCGTAGTCGCGAAAATCGGGCATGCGCAGAGCCTTCTTGAGGCGTCCGCCATTGGCGTGTGGATTGGCGCTCATGCGGCGATTGCCGCTTGGCGCAAGCTCGTTGAACAAGGAAATCAACTTGCCGTCGCTATCGAAGAACGGATCTGGCTCGAGCGAATGCATCCAGGTCTCGAGAATTCGCAATTGCTCAGGATCTTTCTTCACTTTCGGCAGAGGGACCTGGTGCGCCCGCCAGAAGCCTTCCAGAAAATGGCCTTCCACCTCGCGCGGGGCAGTCCAGCCTTTGGGTGAACGCAGCACGATCATGGGCCAGCGCGGTCGCGTTGTAACGCCGTTCTTGCGGGCAGCCTGCTGATGCTCGCGAATTTCGAGAACGCAATGTTCCACCGTCGCTGCCATGGCCTGATGCATGGCATCGACCTCGGAGCCCTCGACGAAATAGGGCGTCCAGCCATAGCCGCGAAGAAGATTTTCCAGCTCGTCATGTGAAATGCGGGCAGGCAGAGTTGGATTGTCGATCTTGTAGCCGTTCAAATGAAGAATGGGCAGAACCGCGCCATCGCGCGCCGGATTTAAGAACTTGTTGATGTGCCAGGAGGTCGCGAGCGGGCCAGTCTCAGATTCTCCGTCTCCGACAGCCGCGGCCACGATCAGATCGGGATTGTCGAGTGCCGCACCGCAAGCATGCGAAAGCGAATAGCCGAGCTCGCCGCCCTCGTGGATCGATCCCGGCGTTTCTGGCGTGCAGTGGCTGCCGACGCCGCCGGGAAATGAAAACTCTTTAAGAAACAAACGCAGACCATCAACGTCCTGGCTTTTTTCCGGGTAGATTTCAGAATAAGTGCCTTCAAGATACGCGGGGCCAAGGACGCCGGGCGCGCCGTGCCCCGGCCCGGCGATGAAGATCATGTCGAGATCGTATTTTTTGATCAGCCGGCTCAGGTGAATGTACATGAAGGACAGTCCCGGGCTCGAGCCCCAGTGGCCAAGCTGGCGATTTTTAATGTGCTCAGGCTTGAGCGGGTCTGCGAGAAGAGGATTTTCCTGAAGGTAAATCATCCCCAGGCTCAGATAATTGCAGGCCCGCCAGTAAGTTTCTGTTTTGCGTAGTTCTTCTGCGCTGAGTGGCTTTCCGGAAATCGTCGATCGGGTGGGAGAGTAGGGGCTAAGCTCGGAGATTTCGGCTGGAATGCTGACGTCGATGATGCTCACGGCTGACTCCTCTTAAGATAGGCTAGGCTCATAGGTCACCGGATGACAAATGGTTAGCTGCGGATTTATTAATATTCGGCTGCAGAAAACGGCGCTAGTGCGACTGGACGGACGATTGCGTGTTGGTAAATTGCACCAAGGCTTCCAACCTGCGTGCCGCAGCTCCCGAGTCGATTGAGACTTCCGCCAGCGGCAATGCGTCTCCCAGATGATCGGCCTTGCCTGCGGCCACCAGGGCAGCGGCTGAATTAAGCAGGACCACATCGCGCCGCGGTGACTTTTGCCCGCTGAGCACCTCCCGAATCAGTGCGGCATTGGCCGCGGCATCGCCGCCGGAAATATCATCGAGCGAGGCGGGCCTCAGGCCGAATTCCTCGGGTCTAACTTCGTAAGTTCTCACGGCCCCTTCGCGCACTTCTGCCACGCGGGTGGGGCCAGTAATCGTGATTTCGTCGAGTCCGTCGAGACCGTGGACGACGAGTGCGCGACGAAGCCCTAGCATGCTGAGCGCCTCTGCAAGTTTTTCTACGAGATCTACCGAGTACACGCCAACGACCTGCGCCGAAGCATGCGCGGGATTGGTCAGCGGGCCAAGCAGATTGAACACGGTGCGTAAACGCAACTCACGACGCGCCGGCTGCACGTACTTCATTGCGGAATGCATCGCCGGCGCATAGAGAAAAGTGATGCCAACCTCCCGCAGGCAGGCAGCCATGCGGGCGGGAGGCAGGCCGATGTTGACTCCTAATGCTTCCATCACGTCGGCGGAGCCACATTTCGAAGTCACGCTGCGATTGCCGTGCTTGGCAACCCGAACGCCTGCGCCTGCGACCACAAAAGCCGTCGCCGTCGAGATGTTGAATGTGCCGCTGGTATCGCCGCCGGTGCCGCACGTGTCGACGAGGGCGTCGCGTCCCGTTCCGCTCACGTCAACAGGTAGATCGTGAACATCAAGAGGAGCAGCTTCGGCGCGAATGGCCTCCGCGAAGCCAACGATTTCCTCGACCGTCTCGCCCTTCATGTGAAGAGCCACCAGCAGTGCGCCGATCTGCGCATCGGTACATTTGCCGGTGAGGACTTCCGTCATCACCGCGCGCGCGTCTTCGCGCGCGAGCGACTGATTGTGATTGGCGATGCGATGCAGGGCTTCGAGAATCATGGACGCTATAAGGGTAGCACTGCTCAGCCGGCCGGAGATTCAATCGCCCGTACTGCCTCGGGCGACAGCGCGATATTTTTACTGGCCAAATCCTGTTTCATGTGTTCAGGATTGGACGTGCCGGTCAGCGGCAGAATTCCGATCGCACGAGCAAAACGGAAAATGATCTGCGCCGGTGTGGCGCTCAGGCGCGCGGCAAGATCGGTGGTCCGCGGGGTGTGGACCACTTCCGGATTAGCTGTGAGAAGCGAGAATCCCTGATAAGTGATGTTTCGCTCGCGGCAAAATGACCGGACCTCGCGATCCCAGCCCAGGCGGGCGAAGCAGCGATTCTGCACGAAAGCCGGAAGTTCGGCGTGAGCAGCTGCCATTTCGCGCAAGTGCTGCAACGAAACATTGCTCACGCCGAGAATCCGGGTGCGGCCCGCGTCTCGTTCTTTGATCATGGCTTCCCAGACTTCGGCGTCAGCCGCGGTCCAGCCGTAGCCGGAAGCGGGTCCGTGCAAGACGTAGCTGTCAACGTAGTCCGTGCCAAGGTGTTCGAGCGAACTGGCCATCGACTGCGCGACCTGGAGAAAAAAACTGGCCCTGGGGTCGTACGGAAGTCGATGGTCCTGTCCGGTACGGTAAGTGAATTTCGTTTGCAGAAAGAGGTCGGCGCGCGTTACCAGTCCAGCGCGATAGGCGGCAGCTAATCCTTCTCCAACTCCGGCCTCAAAATAGTGGCGGCGCTGATTGGCAGTGTCGATGCCGCGAAAGCCCATGCGAAGCGCGAGTTCGGTCAGCGCTGCAGTACGTTCTTCCTTCCAGGCTGTGCCGTAGAGGAAATCGGCAATAATTGATGAAGATAGATCGCTCATTATGTTGCTTCTTGTTTGCTCTATCGCTCTGCCCTCGATAAAATCGATTGTTTGCTGCCCGCAGTCTAAAGCCGCAAGCCATTTCCTGCCGATGAAAATACAGAACGAGCATCGTTTATGAAAATTCATGAGTATCAGGCCAAAGCAATCCTAAAGAAATACGGTGTCGCGGTGCCCCGCGGAGAAGTGGCGGAGACGCGCGAACAAGCCGAGGCTGCGGCAAAGGACCTATTCGCCGCAGGCGCGACGGGCGTGGTTGTGAAAGCCCAAATTCACGCCGGGGGGCGAGGCAAAGGTGGAGGAGTCAAAATTGCCAAATCGGTTGAAGAGGCCGGCGAAATCGCCGCCAAAATGCTGGGCATGACTCTGATCACGCACCAGACTGGCCCGGAAGGCCGCGTGGTGCGGCGGTTGCTGATCGAAGAGACATTGCCGATCGAAAGGGAGCTTTACCTTGGCATCGTCATCGATCGCGTTGAGGCGAGGCCTGTATTCATGGCGTCGGCTGCAGGAGGCATGGAGATCGAGCAGGTGGCGGCGCAAAATCCGGGAGCAATTTTGAAAGAGCATATCGAGCCGGGCATGAGTCTGGAGGGATTTCAGGCGCGCAAACTCGCCTTCGCGCTCAGCCTCAAACCTCCGCAGATTAATCCGGCCGTGCAATTCACGACCGGCCTCTACCGCGCGTTTGCCGCGACCGATTCCTCGCTGATGGAAATCAATCCGTTCGTCTCCTGTTCCGACGGGCGACTTTTTGCGCTCGACGCCAAAATGAATTTTGATGACAACGCCCTGTTTCGCCATCCCGATATTCGTGAACTGCGCGATGTCACCGAGGAAGATCCACTTGAGGTCGAGGCTTCAAAGTACAACCTGAATTACATAAAACTCGACGGAAACGTAGGCTGCATGGTCAATGGCGCGGGCCTGGCCATGGCGACAATGGACATCATCAAGTATGCCGGCGGCATGCCGGCGAATTTTCTTGACGTCGGCGGCGGCGCTAACGCTGAGCAGGTCACGCACGCATTTGAAATTCTCCTGAGCGACAAGAACGTAAAAGCAGTGCTGATCAATATTTTCGGCGGAATTTTGCGTGTGGATACATTGGCCACGGGCGTGGTGGAAGCAGCCAAGAAGACGCAGATCCAGCTTCCCATTGTCTTGCGACTGGAGGGAACCAACGTGGAAGCAGGACGGGAAATTCTGAAGCAGTCAGGGCTCAATTTTATTGTGGCTGAAACCATGAAAGATGCCGCCGAAAAGGTTGTTGCGGCCGCTGGATAATACGGGAAAGCTACTGGGAACAGCGCGAAGGACTCATTCATGAGCATTCTTGTAGACAAATCGACGCGGGTTATCGTTCAAGGCCTGACCGGCCGGGAAGGCACATTCCATGCCAAGGCGTGTTCCGAGTATGGAACCCAGATCGTTGGCGGGGTAACGCCGGGGAAAGGCGGCACGACCCACGAAGGCTGGCCAATTTTCAACACGGTGCATGAAGCGGTGGACAAAACCGCGGCCGACACCACTCTGATTTTTGTCCCGCCCCCCTTTGCGGCTGACGCCATCATGGAGGCGGCCGACGCAGAACTGGAGCTAATCGTCTGCATCACGGAGGGAATACCCACGCTCGACATGGTGCGCGCCTTCGAGTTTTTGCAGGACCGGCGCTCCCGCTTGATTGGGCCCAACTGTCCCGGGATCATCTCTCCCGGCAAATGCAAAATCGGCATTATGCCGGGTAGAATTCACAAGGAAGGGCCAATCGGGATCGTCTCGCGCTCAGGGACCCTAACCTACGAAGCTGTATATCAACTCACGACGCGGGGGATTGGGCAATCGACTGCCATAGGAATCGGTGGCGATCCGATAATTGGGACCAATTTCCTGGATGCACTGGAATTGTTCAACCGCGATCCACAGACGGAAGCGGTCGTCATGATCGGCGAAATTGGCGGCAACGCCGAAGAAACGGCGGCGGAATATATCAGGATGCACATGCGCAAGCCGGTCATCGGATTTATTGCCGGGCAAACTGCGCCTCCCGGGCGGCGGATGGGCCATGCCGGCGCAATTATTTCCGGCGGGAAGGGAACCGCGGCGGAGAAGATCAAAGCCATGGAAGCGGCGGGCATTCGCGTGGCGAAATCGCCGGCCGTAATCGGCGAGACCGTGATGGCAGCGTTGGGAGTGAAGGTGTAGCGCGATCGCGTAGCTGCTTGGCTGCGATTGTCGGACGAACGGCTCAAGGAAAAACCAGTTCTCAGTTGCGAGTTCGCAGTTCTCAGTAACCAACAACAAGAGCAAACAATCAAATCATGAAAACTCTGCAACGCACTCTTACCATCGTCAAACCCGATGCCGTCCGCAGGAATGCGATCGGCGACATCATTGAGCAATTCGAGAAGAATGGCTTCCGCATTCTGTGCATGAAGATGCTGGAGATTTCCAAGCACCAGGCCGAGCAGTTCTACGCGGTGCATGCCCACCGGCCGTTCTACAACTCGCTGACGGATTTCATGTCGAGCGGGCCAATCGTGGCATTGGCGCTGGAAAAAGAGAACGCCATAGCCGATCTGCGCAACCTGATGGGCGCAACCAATCCTGCAAACGCGGAGGAAGGCACGATCCGCAAGAAGTGGGGAAGCAGCATTGAGCACAATGCCATCCATGGCTCCGACGCGGAAGACACTGCCCGCTTTGAGCTCAGCTTCTTTTTTGCAGGATACGAACTGGCCAAGTGACGGCGTTTGAGTCACGGGCCGTCGTCTTGAGTGAAAGTGAAGGATCCCGGAGAGAATCTCCCATGCCCCTGGTTCAAATCACGATGCTGGAAGGACGCTCCACCGAACAGAAGCGCAAACTGGCAACGCGGATTACCGACGCGATGGTCGAAGAAGCGGGCGCACGCCGCGAGGCAGTCGTTGTAGCTTTTCATGAAGTGTCGAAGGAAAGCTATGCTTCCGGCGGGGTTTTGATGGCGGACAAAACAAAGTGAGTCAACAGTTAAACTATCCCAGCGGTTCATAAAGCTGCCCTTCCACTCTTTCCGCCATTTTGGGCAGCTCTTTTTTCGCAAATTGCATAAAGTGTGGCGCCGCGCGGTGGGCTTCAAGGGCGGCATCATCCTTGTATTGCTCGTAAATGAAGAAGCGGCGCGGTTCAGTCTTGTGCCGGTGGACAAGGTACATGGCGCATCCCGGCTCTTTGCGGGATTCCTCAGTCAATCTGGCGAATAAAGCCGCGACTTCATTTTCACGCCCTGCCTTCGCCATCCAGGTGACCGCCAGCACAACCATGACCTTCTCTCCTCTTGGAATTAAGTCCGGATGCCTTTGCCCTCACTCAATTGGGCTGCGAATTCGGGCGCAAATATGGTCTGTTCGCGGCCCGGCCCGGTTGAAACCACGCCGATTTTTGCTCCGCACTCCTTGCCCACAAACTGCAAATACTCCTGGGCCGCTTTGGGCAGTTCATCCATTTCTACGATGTCCTGAGTGGAAGTCCTCCAACCGGGCAAAGTGCGATAGACGCATTCAATCTGTTCGTACCCGCTCGCCTGCGCGGGAATTTCGCTGGTTTTCTTGCCGTTGATCTTATAGGCGACGCAAACCGGGATTTCAGGCAGCTCATCCAGCACATCCAGTTTCGTAACCACCAGCCAGGAGATGCCATTGATCATGGCAGCGTAGCGCAGGAGAGGCAAATCAATCCAGCCCGTTCTTCGAGGCCGGCCGGTTACGGCTCCGTATTCGTTCCCCCTGGCGCGTAGCAGTTCACCGGTGGCGTCGTTCAATTCCGTGGGAAAGGGCCCGCTGCCCACGCGCGTGCAGTAAGCCTTAGTAATGCCGACAACGGTGTCGATCGCAGTGGGAGCCACGCCCGTTCCGATCACCGCGCCGCCGGAAGTCGCGCTGGAGGAGGTGACGAAGGGATAGGTTCCATGATCAATATCGAGCATGGTGCCTTGCGCGCCTTCGAAAATAATCGACTCGCCCTGCTGCAGCGCCCCATTGAGAAGCTCGGCCGTGTCGCAAACAAAGGGCGCGATCTTCACTGAAGCTTCTGCATACTCCTGGTACATCTTGTCGGCGTCGAGCGGTTCGGAGTTGAACAGCGCGTGCGCGATCATGTTCTTCTCGTGGCAGGCATTTTCCACGTGGGTGCGCAGCAGTTGCAAGTCCAGCAAATCGGCGACGCGCAGCCCGCGGCGGCCCATTTTATCTTCGTAGGCGGGCCCGATACCTCGAGAAGTGGTGCCGATCTTCACCCTGCCCGGCGCATTTTCTGAAGCCAGCTCGATCATGCGATGGTAAGGCAGGATCACGTGGGCGCGATTGCTCACAAACAGGTTTCCGTCCACAGCTACGCCCGCCTCTCGCAAGGCTGCCACTTCCTTCAGGAAAGCCATGGGGTCAAGAACCACCCCGTTGCCGATGACGCTTCGGCAGCCCTTGCGCAAGACTCCGCAAGGCACGAGCTGCAGGATGAACTTCCTGCCATGAATGATGACGGTATGGCCGGCGTTATGTCCGCCAGCGTAGCGCGCGACAATGGAAAAATTTTCCGAGAGCACGTCGACGATTTTGCCTTTGCCCTCGTCGCCCCACTGCGCTCCCACAATAACTAGGGTCTTTCCCTTCTTCAACACTGAACTCCACGAAACAGGATATGCGGCTGTAAGCGTGCTCCGCCTGGCCGCACGGCGGGGCTGCGCACACTCCTTACCTGCGCTGACGAGCGAAGACTCAGAATTACTGGGATATTTGGAGGAGCAGAGTGTACCTTCCATCATACCGTGCCTTGTCAACCCGGGCAATTCCACGCACCCTGACCGTCGGCCGGACCTGCCTGTAGACTAGTCGTGCTATGCCGGAGCTTCCCGAAGTCGAAACCATCGTTCGCGGCCTTGCGGACCGCGTTACCGGCGATGTGATCGAAACCGTCTGGCTAGGTTCCAAGCCGGAGCCGCTGAAATCCCCGGCGGTCGAGATTGCTTCAACGCTCGAATCGAAACGCATTGCCGGTGTGCGGCGGATGGGAAAGCACATCGTGTTCGATCTCGAGCCAAACCATGTGGCACGGACGCCCTCGTCCGCGAAAAAAGCGGCCGGCAGGCCAGCAAGAAAGCGGAAGATTTCATCCGATTCCAAGGGAATCAAAAGCCGGGATGCGAACGCACAGTGGATTGTGCACCTTGGCATGACAGGGCAAATGCTGCTCTGCGCGAGTGGCGAAGAAATCGAGAAGCATACTCATGCGATCATCGGACTGGCTTCTGGCCGCGAGCTGCGCTTCGTTGATCCCCGCCGTTTTGGGCGCATCAGTGTTGCCCATGGTTTTCAAACCCCGGGCACTGAGCCCCTCCAAATCGATCTCGAGCATTTCGCGGCTCTGTTTCGCGGCCGTAAAACGCCGATCAAGAGCGCTCTTTTGAACCAGAATCTGCTGCGTGGCGTAGGCAACATTTATGCCGATGAGGCTTTATTTCGCGCCGGCATCCGGCCTCGCCGGCGCGCGTCAACCTTGACACGGGAACACCTGGCTAAACTTCACGGCGCGGTGAAAGAAGTGCTGCGCGAGGCGATCGCATTGGGTGGCTCCTCGGTCTCTGACTATGTGGACGCAAATGGCGAAGAGGGATTTTTCCAGCTCAAGCATCGAGTGTACGGCCGCGAAGGCGAGCCTTGCCTGGTCTGTAAAACTCCGATCAAGCGCGTGGTAATTGCCGGCCGCAGCAGCCACTATTGTCCCAAGTGCCAGAAGTGACGGAATCATCGATGCATGACTTTCCTGAATGCGCTTAGAAGAACCGCATTCTGGTCCGGTTTGCCAATCGTGATCCGAATCGCATTGGGCGCACCGTATTCGTGGAGCGGTCGGACTGCTACACCTTCCTGCTCAAGTCGTCCGGCGATCGCCAGGCTATTTTCGCGCAATTCGCAATAAAGAAAATTTCCCCACGGGATAGGAATTGAATATCCAAGTTTGCAGAGTGCGTCACGCAGAGGCTCTGCCTCATGAGCGTTATTTTCCACAGCGCGGCGCACGTGCCCCGTGTCATCCAACGCGGCAAGGGCCCCTGCTTGCGCCACGGAAGAGACGTTGTAGATGGTTCGATGCGACCGGATCTTCGCAGTCAATTCGGCCGACGCAATTCCGTATCCCACACGCATGCCCGCCAGCCCATGAGCTTTGGAGAAAGTCCGCAACACTATGACATTCCTCCCGCGCCGGACATAATCAAGCGACCGGGAATATTCCACGCCTCGCAAGGCTGCGAAATGCTGCGCGTAGTCGTAGTAGGCCTCGTCCAGAACCGTGATGACATGCGACGGCACTTCGCCGAGAAATTGCTCAATCTCCCTTGGCGTAACCACAGTGCCGGTCGGGTTATTCGGGTTGGCCAGGAAAACAATTCGCGTATCGCGATCGATCGCTCGCGCCAGGGAGGGAAGATCGAAACCGTCCTCGCGCGTAGCTACTTGCACCAGCCGGCCGCCGGCATTTTCCGTGGCGGTTCGATACGCAATAAATGATTTCTCGCTGGTGATCGCTTTCTGCCCCGGCGCGAGGAAAGTACGCGCGATTACTCCGAGCAGATCGGTCAGCCCGCCTGCGACAATAATTTGTCTGCGCTCTATTTGGTGAATCTGTGCGAGTTTGTCGCGCAACCCTCGAGCGCTGTTCTCGGGATAGAAATGGCTCGCTTCCAGCGCCGCCTGCATCGCTTCCAATGCGAGCGGCGAAGGCCCGAAGGGATTTTCATTCAAGTCCAATCGGACGATTGTCGGCGTGTGCTGCATCGCTTGGCGTTTACTTGATGGCCGACTTCAGGCGGGCAATTTCGCGCGGCGTCAGCCGGCGGAATTCGCCTGGCGGAACATCCAGTTCGAGCGGCCCGTAGCGAACGCGCCGGATCTTCTCGACGTGATGGCCGACCTGCTCAAACATGCGACGTATCTGGCGATTCTTGCCTTCGATCAACGTGACTTCGTACCAGGGGTTGTCCGCTTCCCGCAAAGGCCGGATCTTCGCGGGGGCAGTCTTTACCCGTTTGCCGTGATCGGTTGGAATAGACACGCCCTTACGCAGCTTTGCCAGTGCCTCCGCTGAAGGCACGCCTGCCACTTTTACCACATACGTCTTCGGCACGTGCGAAGCCGCTTTCATCAGCCGGGCGGCAAGTTCTCCATCGTTGGTCATCAGGAGTAGACCTTCGCTGCCGTAATCCAGGCGTCCTACTGGATAGACGCGCTCGGGAATTCCGCGAAGCAGGCTCATCACCGTCGGCCGGCCTTCCGGATCGCTCACAGTCGTAACGTAACCCTTAGGCTTGTTCAGCACCAGGTAAACGTAACGCTGCGCGCCGCGCAACAACTTGCCATTCACGCGAATGTGATCGTGTTCCGGATCAGCCTTGGTGCCCGGCTCTGTGACCACCTGCCCATTGACCGACACCACACCGCCCGCGATCAATTCTTCAGCCTTTCGCCGCGAGGCGATTCCGGCAGCCGCGATGATTTTTTGGAGACGCTGAGCGGGCATTGAGATCAGCAGAACTTCGCGAGAAACT
>Ga0335076_10003683_pt1 | contig 15419 bp, 9 predicted proteins | sample Lox_Sample_25_FD_206717 | JGI IMG/M metagenome (GOLD analysis project Ga0335076, IMG submission 206717) | Soil microbial communities from Loxahatchee National Wildlife Refuge, Florida, United States - Lox_Sample_2.5 | ecosystem: Environmental > Terrestrial > Soil > Wetlands | place: USA: Florida...
GCAGGGCTGCGAGGCCCGGAAAGGGCGTATCTGGTCGATACCGCAGCGCCGCTAATGCGATCATTCCGATTCCGCCGAGAGTTACGGCATTCCGCAGCCAGCCATTTGGGAGCCGCGGAAAGAACCGCAGAGATAACATCGTTCCCAGCAGCAACTCCCAGGCCCGGGTGTAGGGCATGTAGAACGCGGTGTTCGGGTTGTAGTGCACCGTGGCGATGCTGGCCACCAGCGACGTGAAGAACAGCAAGACTACGGCATGCTTCAGGAATCGCCGGAAGAAGCGGCGCGTGAACAAAAGAAACATCGGAAAAGTCAGGTAAAACTGTTCCTCGACGGCGAGCGACCAGGTGTGCAGCAGCGGCTTGGACATCGGGGCTTCAAAATAGCCCGAATGGCGCCAGAAATAGAAATTAGAAGTCGAAGTCGTGGCTGCGATTACAGACTTGGCGTAGTCGATCAACTCATTCGGTAACAAGAAGAAGCTGATCACCGCACTAAAGACAACCAGCATGGCGAAAAGGGCGGGGAAGATGCGCCGAATCCGACGTTCATAAAACGACAGAACGGAGAAGCGGTTGGAAGCGATTTCCAGGAATAAAATGGAGCTGATTAGATAACCTGAAATGACGAAAAAAACATCCACGCCGACGAACCCACCCGAGACTCTCCAGGGCCAGATGTGAAACGCCAAAACACTCAAGATGGCAACGGCGCGGAGGCCGTCAATGTCAGGGCGGTATTTCATCGCCGCATTTTTGTGGCGTGTTTCGTTCATTAAGGGAATTCCGTCGAGCGTCCGCTCCCCAACTGGATAGCACGGCATTGTTGCAGAAATAAAAACGAGGGCGGACCAGATCGGCGCGCCCTCGCTGGTTAAGACCGGAGGTTTACCCCGGGCTTTAGTGGACTATTCGGTCTTGTTAACGAGACCGGTGTTGTTGTTATAGTCGGCGCAGAAGTCCGCGTTGGCCTGCTTCAGGATGATCGCGCCGCCCGCATCGCCGCCCTGCTCGGGCAGAGCGCCCACAGCGGGGTTGCAAAGGTCGTTGCCGCCAGCGATGTTCGGACCGTTGGCTTGGTTGTTGACGTTGATGAGAGGCATAGCGTAGTGAGACCGCCACGCCTTCAGGTTGGACAGTGGAACGAAGTCGGTGGAGCTGGAGTTCAAGGTCTGCGCCGAGCTGATCAAATTTGTAATGGCAGCAGGTGTCGGAGATGTGGTAACGACTCGGAGTGCCGACCACGCGGCGTAGTCGCCGTTGTTCAGGCCCTCAAAGGTGATCGTGCCCGCAGGGCAAGCCACGATGTTACCAGCGCAGGGATCGCCCGGCCCACCGCTGGCTGGCAGGGTACCCGCTGTGCTGTAGTTGTGCGTCAGAGGATCCACGCCGTCCAGAGTGAGGTACTTGACGTTGGTGAGGCCCGCGGCGTTGGCCGCGCTCCAGAAGAAGAAGCCGATGTAGGTCTTGCTCGGGTTATTGCCACCCTCGACTGCCGTCTGCAACGTGGAGACCATCTGGCCGGTGCCGATTACGCGACGACGGAAGCCCTGAACACCGCCGCCTTCCAGGGCAGCGCCGTTCGCCGAAACGATGTGCAGCGGATTTGGTGCACCACCGCAGTTCCCGACATCCATGGAGGTGTGGTACTTCGCAGTGTTAACTACGCTGAACTCGAAGGTATTGTAGGTGCCCGAGAGTGGTTCGCGAACCAGCGCGGTCACGGCCCAAGAAGCGGTCGGACCCAGCAGGTCGGTGGCGCGAGCGCTAACGCCGCTGAAGAAGTTCGCCGCCACAAAGCTCGGGATGTCGGTTGCCTTCGCAATGCCAGTACCGGTGGGTGAAGGGTTGGGGCCAACCGCAATGATGATGGGCTGTGCGCCTACGGTCACGGTGGTGAATGCCGGAACCGGGTTGCCGGTTATCGGGTCGTTGCCGCTGATGTTGAAATCCTTCACGTGGAAGCTCTTTCCGGCGCCAAAATCATCCGAGAACGTGGCTCCGGCGGCATAGCCAAGACCTTGGGTCTGGCGGAGGATTTGGTCGAAAGGCTGACGGTTGATCCAGGTGCCGCAAGCTGTAAGCACGCGGAGGGTCGCATACTTGGCATCTTCCGGACGGATGTCGGTGCCGGCCCAATTCCAGTGCGAGTTGTTGATGGCGTTGACCAACGCGGCCGGAGGAGCAGCATTGTTGGCCATGTTGTTAAACGGCGCTGCGGGAGTATTCACGTTCAGAATGCTGCTGGGGCAGCCAGCGCCGGGGCAGACGAGGTCGGCGGCATCCAGGGAAAGAACCTGGCAATAGCCGGCGCCTGCAGCACAGCCGCCCGCTTTGCCGGGGTCAACTTCGAAGTAGCCACGATCACCCAGCACGGAGTCCAGGTTCGTGTACATGTAGTAGGGATTGGCCAAGTCGGGGGTTGAGCAGCCTGCGGGAGCGGCACCGGTGGGTCCCCAAACGATCCAGATGGCGCCGCTTTCGGTCGTGGCTGCCGGACCCAAGCGGTTATCCTGAGCGTTAACGATACTGCCGGCGTCGAAGCTCGATTTCGTGTAAATGCAATACTGAGGAACGCCTCCAACCTTATGTGCGTTTCCTACTTCGATGACGGCTGCCTGGCCGAGTTCCAGAGCCAAGGCCGACGATCCGCCGCCGATGAATCCCTGAGCAGACGAAACGCTGGTAATCGCAAGACACGCGATCGCCAGCGCCAGAACGTACTTCATCAATTTCATATCTTCTCCTTGTTGTTACGAATTGCGAGTGACCACGCCGCAGAAGAGCAAGGCTGAGGAAGCCCTTCCGAGAACGAAGCGCAAGGCGCAGGATGAGCGGCTAGGGCAACGAGTACAGCGTATTTTTGTGCGCTGCGCTCTCCGCCAAGGCTGCTTTGCACCGCGTGCCTGTTCTTCTACGCGAACCTGTTTTAAGAGCCATCAACGAAAAATCAATTGTTGATAACTCTTGAAATGCGACAGGCTCGGCACACGAACACCTGCAAAGGCACACAAGCACTCTTTAACGTTAAGAACGGTCTCGGAAGAGTTTTTCAAGGCGGGGAATCATTAAAGTTCGGAGACAATCAGCGATTTTCACAGCCGTTGCGGCGGCCTCATCCCAGCCGCGCCTATTGCGGATCTCTGTTCTCTCGACCACGCAACTCTTCGTTGTGTGACTTTCACTGTGGCTTCTGAAACAGGTAGATACCCACGGGCTGCTGGACCAAGCCGCCAACATCGTTAGGAAGTTGCGCGGGAGGATTCGAGTTGGCGCTTGCCGCGACGAAGATGACGTACTGTCCCTGGATTTGTCCAACAACGGCAGCAGCCGGAAAGGAGACGGCGCAGACAGAGGACGTGCCGAAACAGTTCCAGGGATTGGAAGTGCTGAAAGGCGGATAGTTGGAGCCAATAAAGATTGTGGCGTTCGGAAACATTCCCGGGTTTGAGGGATCTTGAATGCCCAGAGTGATCGCGACATCGCAATTCTCGGACCCTAACTGTCCACTCGGATCGTTCACCAGGTTACCTGACGAATCCATGGTGAGAAACTCTCCGCCATAAATGGTGTCGTCGAACGGGAGCGCCGGCACGGTTCCCGCACCCTGACCATGATTTGCCAGGAGCGAAGCTTGAAGAGCAGAGCAGGCCGGAGAGTTACCCGCGTGGTTTCCAAATGCGGAAGCCAAGACGGTGATGTCGTAGGGTCCCACAACAGTATTCGCTGGCGCGTAGATCAATCCGTTGTACTTGGCGTTTACAACGACGCTTTCATCGACGGGCGCCGAAGGCTGTTGCACTCCAATCACGCCATTTCCGCCTCCAAAGGCGCCCACAGCACTGGTGCCTCCACTTGAATGAAAACTGCTTACCAGCAAGCCGGATTTCCCGATGCTGATGGTCTCCAGGTTGGAAACTTGCCCATACGAGTTCAACGGATAGGCGGTGACTGCTCCCAGCGTGGACACGGAGCAGCCACCCGTTTCAGTGGATGGAGTGCCGGACAATGGACCGATCACAGAAGGAGTCGAGGAGAAGGTGACGGCCGAGCCTTGCGTAACGATGCCGACCAGTCCGTAGTTGGAAGTGTCGACACTTGAAATGATGTCTGGGTTCGGGACGTTCACATAGAGAAAAGAAGTCTGCTGCGGAAAAATCGGACAAGCCGTATTGTCTGCCATCGCGGAGGGCCCGGCACTCACGGTCGCGGGAGTTGTCAAAGTGCTGACACTAAGGAAATTTGCGAGGACGCCCGCTCCGGGGATCTCAACCGCCCAGGCCCCCGTCAAGGGAGGATTCTGCGGGCCGTAGCCGGAATTCGTGGTGGCAAAGTTTTCTGAAACCGCAAGGAACCCAGTTTCCGCAGGGGTAAACGTGCCGCTCAAGATTTGCGTAGGAACAACAGCCGAGGGATTCGATGGGTTCGTGACAACGGCGGATACTCCGACCTGATTGGCGGAATGGTCGAATGACGAACTGCTCAGGTTCACCGGGTTTATTGTGACCATGAAGGGTCCGCCAAAGTAAGTGTCGACCTTTCCAGTCGCGGGAGTAGTGACGGGCGCAACGGTTTGGCCGCAGCCACCGAACGTCAGGAGCGCCAGGCACAGACCGAGCGATAGCACCGCCAAGGCAGCTTTTTCATGCATCGAAGACCTCATGAGTTTGTTCCTCGCACCATTGAAGCAATTGCGTTTTAGCCCGCGGTCAATCTTGATGACCCAAAGCGGAGTGCTAAAAAGCGAATTTCAAGCCGAATTGCAGAATTCTTGGATCGTGAGCGTCCACAGGATGAAGAAACGAGTTGCCCGTCAAGCAGTCCACTCCGCCTCCCCCCGCCGCCGAGTAGTTCGCACTGGCAGCTCCATAGCAGCCGATGATGTTGTTACCGGTGTTTCCCGGATGAGAGGGATCGTAGATGCGAAATTGCGTGTGATTGAAAACGTTGAATCCTTCGACGCGGAACTCCAGGTCTCGTTCCCCCCAGACTTTCCAATGCTTGATGAGCGAAAGATTGAAGTTTGTACGCTGCGGGTTGTTCGCGGAATTTCGTCCGCAGTCGCCGAACGTCAGTCCCCGGGGCGCCACGTAACTCCCCGGGTTGTACAGGAGAGGTCCGAAGGTTCCGAGGATATTGCCGCCATACGCGACATGCGAATTGGGTTTTGCGACGCAGTCTGCATACGAACCAGTACCGAAATAGTTGGCGACGCCTGCGTTGTCGGACACGCCGACGCCGCCTGCGCTCCCGCCATTGATGATGCTGAAAGGCGTTCCCGACTGAAAGACGATGATGCCGGACAACTGCCAGTCATCCAGCCACGTTTTGGCTGCTGAAGAATCCAGAGTGCCCTGCGAGCCAAGCGTGTTTGAGGAATCGCCAAAAAGTCCGGACCATCCGTTTAAGAACTGGCGGATGGGCAGTTGAGAGATGAAGCTGAAGGCGACGTTATGACGCTGGTCGAAATTTGAGCTGGCCTTGTTGCTGGATAGATCGTAAGAGTTCACGAAGTCAGCGTCGGCGCGATCAGACGAATCGTCGATTGAATGACTGTAAGTGTACGAAAGCCCGAAGGAGACTGGAGCGGTAGTCTTGCGGAGGGCGAGCTGGAAGGCATTGTAGTTGGAACTGGCAATGTTGGTTACGTTGAGAATACTGCCGAGCGTCGGATAGGGGCGAAACACGCTGGGATTGAATGGCTTTCCAAAACCCGCAGCGCCGTAGCAAGCGATGTTCATGTTCACCCAGGAGGGTTGCCCGGGCGCAATGACAGTTCCCCCATTCGGGTTGGTGGCGCCTGTGCCGCCGATCTCGAACAATCCTCCAGAATTGCCGGCGCAGTCGGTTGTCGTGATCATGGGTCGCCCGAGAGGATACGGATTGAAAGAGGGGTCGACGGGAAAAACCTGGTTGACGTCGCGAACCGCGGTCAGATGTGTACCGCGGCTTCCGACGTAGGCTCCGGTTGCGGTCAGCCCTTTGGCGATTTCCTGCTCGACACTCAAGCTCCATTGTTGAACGTAAGGATACTTAGCCTTGGTCGGAATCGACGTAACATTGATGGGATAGGCGATCGGACCGTTTATGACTGGTTTCAGCGCATCCACGGCGAAATAAGAATCGCAGGGAGTGGCGAGACGGCCGAATCCACCGATGCATTGGTAGCTCGGAGGATTCAGTCCGGTCTGGCTGATCGTCAGAGGCGCGCTACCGATGAGAGAGCCGGTGTTCGCCTCGTAGCTGGTGCCATGTTCGTAGAAAATGCCGTAGCCGGACCGCACGGCTGTTTTGCCATTCCCAAAAACGTCCCAGGCGACGCCGACGCGCGGCATAGGATTAAAGACATGGCTGGTCATACAGCTTTGCGGAATTCCCTTGGCTCCGCACTGGACTAGGCCGTTGACAACGGCGGGATCGGGATTGATCAGGTTCTGTGGTACGGCAATCACACTGTTCCCCGAACTAGAGGATTGAGGCCGAACAAGAAAGCCATAGGTGGGATCGAGAAAAACGCTAGAGGCGATGGAGGGGTTGTAGGCCTCGGCTAACCAGTTGTAAGCGGTGCTTTTGCTGTTGTACCAAGAACCAAAGAGCCCGAATCGGACGCCGAGGTTAACAGTCACGCGCTTGGTTACCCGCCAGTCGTCCTGGACGTAGGGCTCCACAACTGTGTATCGGTTGTAATACTTGTTTTGGATGCTGTCCTGTTGGTAGGACGAAATTTGTGCGCCCAGGAAATTGGCGAAAGCGTTCGACGTATCGGTCGTCGCCACGCAAGAGGAATTGGAGCAAGTGGCGCCGACCGGCAGTGTGATAGGGCTGGCCCCAGCCCCTTGATCATTGAACGAAAGCACACCTTGAATATCGCCGCTGTTCACTCCGTTGGCTGCGCTCACCTCGTTCTGCTGAGCGAAAATCGCCTCCACTCCAAACTGAATAGTGTGTTTGCCGACTGTTCTCGTGGCGTCGTCGCGCAGGGTGTAGGTCGGAATAGTATCGACCCAAGGTGTGTAGCCAGTGTCAATGTTGAAACCGTGCGAGCCGTAGGCGGCGTTTGTACCTTTGAACAGCAGAGCGGGAATCTTGCTGCCAAAACCGTTGTCGAAGAAAGCGCCCAGCGGCCCAACGGGACCGATGGTGGGACCCGATCCGGTCTGCAAGCAATTCAGGTTTCCGGAATTGTCAGTAGGACATGGAGCATCAAGAGTGGCTGGCCTACTTAAGTTCGCGCCAGGTCCCGCTTCTTGAGTCAGGTTAATCTTCGCTTGCACATAGCCGAAAGAAAGCCGGTTGGCAAAACCCTTCGGAAGAACACTAGTAAGGCTGGCAATCACGCTCAAGCCCGGGCCGTCGATGTGGTTCTGCACAGTGGGAAAGCTGTTCTGTACAAGCCCCCACTGCGGGGTGAGCACATTGGTATTCCAGGAGTCGTGAATGAAGCGCACAGACAGGATTTGCGATGTGGAGAAGTTGTGGTCGATTTTAAACAGCGACTCGCTCCAGTTCGTGCTTGGGGACACGGAGGCCACATAGCAAGCCGGATTTGCCGGCGAGGAGACTGGCGAGTTGCAGCCGCCGACAGAGTTGGGAGCGGGCAGCAGGCCGGTGTTGAGCAGCGCCTGGGCCGTGGGGTCGATCGGTACTTGGTCCGTAGCCGTGGCAACGCCAGTGCTCGCGCCGTTATAGCCCGAACGCAGGTATGAGTTTGTGCTTTGATTAAAGCCGAAGACCGGACAATCCGGATAGAGAGGCTTGTCTTGGGCCGGGAGCCCGACGCCTTTATCTGCAGGGCATACGTCACTGAAATTCCCGGCTCGCTCCGCGCTTGAAGGCACAGCCTGGTTGTAAGCGACGGGAGTCTTCTCGTAACGAAACTCCTGGGAAAAAAAGAAAAAGGTTTTTTGCTTGTTGGTATTGTATTTATTCGGGATATAAATTGGCCCGCCGAGGGTGAACCCAAAATCGTTGCGTCGATAGAGCGGAGCTTTGCTGGTTTGGTCGAAGAAATTGCGCGCGTTGAACATTTCGTTGCGAATAAACTCGTACCCACTCCCGTGAAACTCCGGCGTGCCAGATTTCGTGGTGATCAGTACGATTCCCGATGCAGTCTTGCCATACATCGCCCCGTAATTCGAGGTTAGGACCTTCATTTCGCCGATCGCGTCGACGCTGGGGTTGACTGTGAAGGTGTTGGCACCCCGGGCAGCGTTGATACCATTGTTCAAAACGTCGGTGCCATCCACTTCAAAAATGTTGTATTCGACGCGCCCACCGTTGACGCTGTATTTCGCACTGCCCGCCACGCCGGTCTTGCCTTCATCTTGTCCGGTTTGGTTGCTCACGCCGGGCACGAGGGCCACCAACTGGTAGGCGATGCGCCCATTGAGCATCAGGGTTTTCACTTCGGTCTCGTTGAGCGTCCCGGCGACCTCGGCGTTTTGAGTTTCAACTTGGCCGGCGCCCCCGCCCTCAACAGTGACCGACGACTTCTCCTGAATGACTGCCAATTTCACGTCGTAGATAACGGTCTGCCCGGCGGCGAGGGTGATGTCTTCGCTCGAATAAGGATTAAAGCCTTCCGCGATAACGGTAATTTTGTATTTGCCAGGCGGGACGTTCAGGAACTTATAACGGCCGGTCTCGTCGGCGTCCGCCTCCACCACGGCGGAAGTGTCCTGGTTTACGAGCTGGAGCTTCACATTAGGTACGGCCAAAGCCTGCGGGTCAATGACCTGGCCAGAAATCTGACCTTTTTCGGTTTGGGAAAAAACAGGTGTGCACGCAAGCAAAACTAACGTCAGGACACACAGAAACTTTGGTAACGTTCGAACCATAGACTCGTTGCTCCGGAAACGGCTAATTGCGGGCGCGACCGCTGAACTGTATGCCCACAACCACTTCCTGCCTGTTCGGCCCGAAGGGATTGCGTTCGCGCATGGCCAAAAGACAATAGCTGGGAGCGCCTCTGGATTTGCGACGCTGCAATCGCCTGAAAATCCGGTAACAGAGACCGGACGCCTTCCGGCGCGAGCAAGCAGCGCAAGCACATGCCGCCAGTTCTCGTCAGCGTGAACGACGCTTGCATCACGCCGTCCTCGCCAACCGGCGGAAATAAAAAGTGATACAAACACCAAGACACTCGCAGACCTCGGAGTACTCTTAAGGCGAAAAAAGAATGTTCCGGATCCGATGAGGTTACTGCACGGTACCAAAGGCTTTGTTGTCTCTGCGTGAAGCAATTATGACAAATCCGTAAAGTCCGTGATTTTCACAAAAGAGTTAAAGTTCTATTCACATTCCGTTTTCAAACGCTCAATGAGAATCGTGGATAAGGTCTAGGGATAAGTCCCCAGCCCTATCCGTACCGCAAACCAAGTTAGGCTGTTCCGAGATTCAAGAAGCCGCGTACGTGTCGGTGTTTTTTCCGAAAGGCCTGGATCAAAGAAACATAAGCGCGCCGGAACCGCGGGTGGCGGGAGGCAAGTTGGAATGAGATTGCGTCGAATCTTCATGTGCACCTGGTTGAGCGCCCTACTGGGGCTATTGATTTCCGTGAACGTGTCCGCGCAACAGGAGAATGCTGCCGGCAATAGCCATAGTGTCGCGCCGAACGAACTCACGAACAGTGATGACGTGCAACACCCGGTGCCGGCTGAGCGAAATCCTCGGTACAGAATCGGCCCGGATGACATTTTGGCGATCTCGTTTCCGCTCAGCCCTGAGATGAATCAAAAGGTCACAGTGCAACCCGACGGATTCATTTCGTTGCAGAGCGCCGGCAACATTCATGTCCAGGGACTCACCGTGCCTGAGCTGATTGAGGCGATTAAGAAGGCATATGCGAATGTTCTTCATGATCCTATCGTCGACGTGGACCTGACGGATTTCCAGAAACCCCTTTTCACCGTGTTGGGACAGGTAGGAAAACCGGGTCAGTATGTCCTGCGCACCGATATTACGGTAACCCAGGCCATTGCTGTGGCTGGAGGGTTTACGTCCTCCGCGAAGACGCAGGTCTTTCTATACCGCGCGGTATCCGCGAACTGGGCGGAAGTCCGGGAATTGAAGCTGAAAGACCTGCTCAAGGGAAAAAATATTTCTGAGGATGTTCATCTGCGGGCTGGGGACATGATTTTTGTACCAGAGACATTCATCAGCAACTTCAAGAAGTACGTTCCGTATTCGATTAGCCTCGCGCCGCCATATACGACGTTCTAGGGGAGCGCACCTGCGAGGCCGGTCACGAGGTAATGGAGTCGCTTAAAGATGCCTATGGAGAAAACTTCGGGTGCAAGAAAGCCCGGTCGTTACGAAGATCCTCGCCTGACATTGAGGGACATGTTGCGTCCTTTGTTCCGCCACCGCTGGGTGATGCTTGTAACGTTTTGTTCGGTGTTCCTGGGTTCTATCTTCGTCGCTTGGCACTGGGCGGCCCGCTACTACGAGGCGAGCATGCAAGTGGTTGTCGGCCGGGAACGTCTGGACGCGGCCGTGACACCGGAACGCACCGCAGCAGTGCAGGCGGCCGGCGGCGACTCGGTGGCGACAGACGAGGTTGCATCCGAGGTTACGCTGCTCCAGGGGACGGACATGTTGCGGGAGGTGGCGCTGGCCTGCAAATTAGTTGGGGACGACGGGTCTTCCTGGAGCGGATTTGATTCACACGCTCCGGAGGTGCGGAAAGCGGCAGCAATCGAAGGAGCAACAAGATCGCTTGCGAATGCAGTCAAAGTGGATTTTCAGAAGACATCGCGCGTTATTACAGTGCGATATGGAACGACCGGTTCGCCGGCAACCGCTGCTTGCGTTCTACAAACACTGGGGAACCTCTACCTGGCGAAACATCTGCGACTGCAACGCCCAGCCGGCGCCCTCGAATTTTTCGCCCAGGAAACGGACAGATACCAGAAGGCGCTGAGTGAATCTGAAAACCAGCTAACCAGTTTCAGCAGGACGGAGCGTGTTGCCGCGCCCGAAGTGCTGAGGACGACGCTGGCGCAACAACTTGTGACGACCAAGGCGAATTTGCACGACACGCACCAGAAGATCGCGGCGGACCTGCACCGGCTGGCCAATCTCAAAGAGCAGCTGACGCAGACACCCTCGCGTTCCTCGACTACAGAAACCTCGCTGGCAGCAAACACACTCCTCGAGCAATTGCACACCTCGCTACTCGCATCCCAGTTGAAGAGAACACAGTTGCTGATGAAATATGAACCGTCTTACCCTCTGGTGAGAGAAGTCGACCAGGAAATTGCCGAAACCCAGCAAGCCATAGAGGCTGCAGAACAAGCGAAGTACGTCAATACCACAACGGATCGCGATCCCACTTTTGAGTATCTCCGGCAGGATCAAGCAAAGACCGAAGCCGACTTAGCTTCCGATCAAGCCAAAGCAGCGGCATTGCAGAACTCGATCCAGGAGATGGAAACACAGGTAGTGGACTGGGACGCGAAAGCGGTTCAACAGGCGGCTTTGCTCCGCGAAGCGAAAGCGAATGAGGAAAACTACCTGCTCTACCTAACCAAACGCGAGCAGCAGCGCACGTCCGACTTGTTGGACGACAAGCGTATTGCGAACGTGTCGATCGCGGTTCCGGCGGAAGTGCCGGTGTTGCCTGCTCGGAACCCGTATTCCCTTGTGTTGTCCGGGTTTTTGCTTGCTATTGTCGCCGCCATTGCTGCCGCCTACCTGGCGGAACTTGCCGACCCTTCTTTCCGAACCCCGTCCGATGTCGAAGACACACTGAATATTCCGATCCTTGCGGCCGTGCCGAAGCAGGTGGCCTGATTCAAATGGTAACGCAGCACTTCAGATTGAATGTCCAACCGTTCGGAGTGACGCCTGACGTCAGGTTCTTATACCTGGGCCAGAGCCATCGCGAGGCGATCGCATCACTGCTCTATGGGATCCAGGCGTGCCGGGGATTTACGGCGCTGATTGCGCCGCCGGGCATGGGAAAAACGACCGTGCTACTGCATGTCCTGAGCCTGCTCGGAAAAAATGCGAGGACCGCTTTCCTGTTCCAGACCCTTTGCGGACCCGAGCAATTCCTTCGGTCGCTTCTGGCGGATCTGGGTATCGACGACGATGGCGCCGACCTTAGCAAAATGCATGCGAAGCTGAATGCCTGCCTGCTCGAGGAGTCCAAGGCGGGCCGTCAAGTTGTCGTGGTAATTGATGAAGCCCAGAATCTCGATGAGCCTGTGCTGGAATTGGTCCGCATGCTGTCGAACTTCGAGACCCCTGGCAAGAAGCTAATGCACCTGGTTCTGTGCGGCCAGCCTCAGTTGGCGGAAAAGCTGGCGTCAGAGCGTTTGACTCAACTTCGGCAAAGAATCTCGATCGTTGCCCGGCTGAATCCGTTTAGCTCCAGCGAGACCCACGAATATATCGACCATAGGTTGCGCATTGCCGGCGCCGCCGCAGGGAATGCCATTTTTTCTCGTCAGGCCTATGCCCTCGTTGCCGCGCGGTCCGGCGGTATTCCCCGAAACATCAATAACCTCTGCTTTAACGCAATGTCGCTCGCCTGCGCTATGAAGAAACCGCAGGTCGATGCCTCGGTGGTCCGCGAAACCATCACGGACTTGGACATCTCGGATTTGGCTCCCGCGCAGGACCCTGGCCGCCAACCGCGGACCGCCGGGACGCCGGTTTTATCGATTCCCGCCCTATTTTCCTTGTCACCTTCCTGGCGCTACAGCATGTCAATTGCGATAGGCCTGTTCATCGCTCTAGGTCTCCTGGCTTATAACGGGACGCCATCGAGATCCTCGCACGATCGCACCGCCGCCGAACCATCTGCGGCGTCAAAAGCAATTGAAAGAGAAGATTTCAACAATCAGGCGGTCCCCGCCAAGCCGCAAATGGAGACGGCGGTACCGGCCGCTCTACCAACCGAAGTGCCCACTGCAATTCCTAAAATCCGTCAAGAAGTGAGGGAGCCGATTTCAAAGCACAAACAAATTGTGGCCGACAAAAGCACAGAGCTAAATGGTATTTCTCCTCTCCCTGAGACATCTGAAGTCCGCCTGCTTCCTGAAGACCTAGAGCGCCTCAAACATGCCCAAGCTCCGCGAGCACCTCTCCAGGGCCAGGACTCTCTCAAGAACGAATCGGTTGATAAACGGGACCAGGTTCCCACCGAGCTGACTCCGCAAAGGGAGAACCGATGAGCAAGAATTACGAACTTCTGCAGCAGGCGGACTTTGGCCTTGGCCTGGCGCCGCCTACCATCGCCGAAACGAGCGCAGCCAAGGAAACTGGCGATTTGCGGGGACGCGTGGATGTGGCTGAGATTCTTCCAGGCTTGGAACCTGGAGTACGTGAAGAAGCCTTCAAGTTGGTACAACGCCTGTTTCTGATTCCGCAGGAGACTTCACCTCGCGCTGTCGTTTTTGCCGGAATTGACTTGGATACGGGCTCCTACTGGCTGTGCTCTCTCGCTGCGAGATTGCTGGCGGAGAGCATTCCGGGATCGGTATGCCTCGTAGAAGGCAATTTTCGTTCACCCTCGTTGAGCGATTCCGTGCAATGTCATCGAGACGCCGGTCTGGTGGAGTCACTGCGAGTGGATGGTCCGATACGTGAATTCACCAGACGACTGGGACCCGACAATCTCTGGCTACTCCCGGCGGGCTCCGCGACTCAAGATTCCACGGTTTTGCTCAATTCGGAACGCATGAGAGAAAGAGTCGGCGAACTGAGGAAGGAATTTGATTACTTGATTGTAAATGCGCCCCCGCTGGCTGCGTTTGCCGATGGCATGGCACTGGGCCGAATAGCGGATGGGGTGGTCCTGGTGTTGGAAGAAAGCTCGACGCGGAGAGAAGTAGCCTTCCGCGTGACTGAGAATCTTCGGGCCGCGAACGTTCCGGTATTTGGAGCGGTGCTGAACAATCGCACATTTCCGATTCCGGCGGCAGTGTACAAGCGACTGTAGGTTTTACTGAAGTCAGTGCGGTCGCTTGCAGGAGTTCCAATGGACCATGTGAGTGAGAAGGGCGGAGCTATGTTCGCGGCAGTACAAGACGGCAAGTTACGATTTTCGAGTGGCTTGGGGCCAGCGGCACCTGAGTTGTGGTTTGCCGTCCAGACGAGGGCTCGCCACGAGAAGAAAGTGAATGCCGAACTCCGTGACAGAGAGATTCATTGCTTTCTTCCACTACACCGAGAAAGGCGGCGATGGAACGACCGCAATCAATGGGTAGAATTGCCGATGTTCTCGCAATACTTGTTCGTGCGCATACCTGTGTCCGGCGAGTCGCGAATTCGGGTTCTTCAAACAAGCGGCGTAGTGCAGTTTGTGGGAGCAAGCACGAAGGGCACTCCAATTCCTAGTGAGCAAATTGAGGGGTTGCTTGCGATTGTTTCTCACCGCATTCCGACGGCACCTCATGAGTTCCTCCGGGTGGGCCAGCGGGTACGGATTCGCGGGGGAGCTTTGGACGGAATTGAAGGGATCCTGTCAGCGATCCAGAATGAAAAGAGCGTCGTCGTTTCCGTAGACGTAATTCAAAAATCGGTTGCCATACGAATCAGCGGGTTTGATGTAGAGCCAGCGTAGTTCACCTTCCGACCTGTCGAGTTCACTCAATTGGTTACCAAGTTTCAGGACATCTTGCGCAGAATCACGCTGCGAGCTTTGATGGCCATTGACGTCGGCCTGCTGATGGTGTCGTTTGCCGCTGCAGTTTTTGCCAAGAACGGAGAACACTGGCCGAATGTTGCAAGTTTCTTTGCGACCAAAGTGACCCTACTGAGTTGTGTCGTGTTCGCAATTACCCTGTTCATGGGGCACGCGGTCCTTGTGATATGCAACTTGTACCAGTCAAAAAGGCTTTCCACGAAAGGGGCCGAGGCATTCGATGTATTCGTTGCGATGATGCTTTTGACCGTGTGCTTGTGGGCTGAAGCCAAATTATTTCGAGTGCCCGGATGGACGACCTACTTCCTAATGACGTTCTGGGCAGTCGGAACCGTGCTGATCACTGTCACGCGCATGCTGCTCCGATTTGTTTTGGAGAATATCCGCAAACGCGGCAGGAACCTGCACCACGTGCTCATTCTCGGAACCAATAGCCGTGCGGTTGCCTTCGCGCACGAAATTGAAGGAAAGCCCGAGCGCGGATGCCGGCTGCAGGGTTTTGTAGACGACGACTGGAGCGGCATGCGGGAGTTCAAGGATTCGGGCTTTTTCCTGGCGTGTGATCTTGAGGGTTTGCCCGACTTTCTCCGGAAGAATGTTGTCGACGAAATTGCAATCTACTTGCCGTTGCGCTCCTTCTACGAGCGCGCCGCGGAGATCGCTCATTTAGCTAGACTTCACGGGATCCTTGTGCGCCTGGACACCGACGTCTTCGATTTGAAGTTCGTACGCCATCGCGCCGATGCCGGAAATGGCGTCCCGCATGT
>Ga0335076_10003684_pt1 | contig 15419 bp, 16 predicted proteins | sample Lox_Sample_25_FD_206717 | JGI IMG/M metagenome (GOLD analysis project Ga0335076, IMG submission 206717) | Soil microbial communities from Loxahatchee National Wildlife Refuge, Florida, United States - Lox_Sample_2.5 | ecosystem: Environmental > Terrestrial > Soil > Wetlands | place: USA...
TGTCGCAGTTGGCATAGATGCGCGCCAGTTCCTCGCGATCGCGAATATGGCCCAGCCAGCTAATCAGATGCCCCACCCCGCGCCGTGCCGCCTCGGCCAGGAATGGCTGCCGTTCCATTCCGTCCCCTACCAGAATGAGCCGCCAATCGCGGCCCTGGCGAGATTGCAAGCTGCTCAGCGTTTCCAGCAGCAAGGCGAGGTTCTTTTCGGGCACGAGGCGGCCTACGTAGAGCAACAGCATTGCCTTGCGCCCCGCTCCCAAGCGCTCAAGAAGGTAGTGCCGCGCCAGGGAAGAACGGTGAGTGGGAGACAGCCCGCGGCAGTCGACGCCCATAGGACGCACCCACACTCCCCGCCGGATGGGATGCCCGTGGGAAACCGACTCCAGTTCCTGGGCGGTGTAGTGCGAGTTCGCGACGTGCTGATCGAAGAAGGAAAAGTAAATCCACTTCATGTAGAAGCGCACCAAGTGGGGGGCGAGTCGATTCCATCCGAGATAGGCGCGGACGTTATCGTCCATGCGCTCGCAACTCAACCCGACGACCATGGGACGGCACTCCACATCGCCCATCATTCCGGCGCGCAGCATGGCGGCGAAATAGTTGAGCGTGTACTTGTCGCAGACTTCGATCAGGTCGGGACGCTCCGCCTGAAGAATCTGGCGGAGGCGAGAGCCGCGTGCTAGATAAGCAAAGGGGGAAATCATGCGATATTGCCGGTTCACCGGGCTCGGCTTTGAGCGAACCTGATAGATGGTTGCGTGGAGGCCGGCGTGTTCGATGGAGTCTTCTTTTCCGGGGACAACGAGACTCAGGGCGTGGCCGCGAGCGTTGGCAGCCTGCATGAGCGAACGGTAGAAGGTGGCAATTCCGCCGGAACTGGCGTGCCAGGAATTGGTCAGGTGCAGGGTTTTCACACCCCCTCCACATCTAATTCGACGGCAAAATGTCCCATCCCAGCTGGCGCAGCAACCAGCGCGGCGCCAGGAGCAGAAAACGTCCGAGCAGGAGCGGCAGACGGCGCAGATCAGCCAGCAACGAACTGCGCTCGTCGCCGACCAAAAGCGTTCCCTGGCGCATCGCATACCAGTTGAACAGCGAAGAAAGGGCGCTAAGAATCGATGAAATAATTACGGCCAGGATGCGGTGCGGAGTGGACCGCCAGGTGTGGACCGCGTATTCCAAAAGCTGGCCGAGCGCCGGCAGGACGACGGCGATGATCAACGCGGTGAGCCAAACCGGACGACGGTTGCGGATCCATTGCACCACGCCGGCGTAACATCCAGCATAGACTGCGCAAACCATCGCTTCCGCCAGCACTGCTCCGGTCATTGCGTCCAGCCCTTGTTGTACGGTGACGGCGGCGAATACCGGCACGCGGAAGGCGACACTCAAGATCGCCGACTTCCAGTTCCACAAAGCAATCAGCGAGAACCAGCGCGCAGCACGGCTTCTGACGGATGCGGCCGGCAACTGGTGCGGTGATTTCTTCATCGGATGAGGCGAGTATAGCCGTGCCGGCTGCAACCGAGATGAAGGGAATGTGAATCGGCGCGGGGCATCAAGAGCGTAAACAAATTCACAGAACTGTGATCGAGCCTTAACTTGTATTTCATGCAACTGCACCAGAATTGAGGCATGAGTCTGGCAAACACCTGAGCCGGAGGAGACGGAGTGGCGAACAAACTCACGTACCTTGAGCAAGCCCCCAGGATTACCAGGCAGTTCACAACCGCTGTTTCCCTTCACGGACACACCAATCACTCGCGCGAAAGCCTCTACTTCATCTCGGAATTCGCCAGCAAGCGGCCGCTGGTCCGCTGGGCGCTTTCCCAGCAGGACCGCAAAGCCCAGCGCGAATCGGCCATTCGAATGGATCTGTTCAAGGCTTATTGGACGCCGCCCCTGCCCCCGCTGGAGGCGTTCACCGTGGAACGCCGGCAGATTGAAGACGGGCTGGGCATGCGCAGCCTGATCTCGCTCACCGATCACGACAACATCGAAGCGCCGCTGCTGTTGCGAGTGGTGCCGGAGGCGCGGCGCATTCCGGTTTCGATCGAGTGGTCGATTCCGTTTGAGCAAACCGTATTTCATCTCGGTGTCCACAATCTGCCCACAGCCGAGGCGGAGACCTGGGTAAAGCGCATGGCGGCATACACAGAGCAGCCCCAACCCGGCAACCTGTGGGAGATGCTTTCGGGCCTGTGCTCGATTCCGCAGGTGCTGCTGGTGTTCAATCATCCCTTGTGGGATTTGCCCAACGTCGGGCGCGCCCACCATTTGCAGGCGGTCAAGACGCTGCTGGAGAAGGCGAATCCTTTCCTGCACGCCTTTGAATTGGGTGGGCTGCGGACCGCGAGAGAAAACCGGGCGGTGATCGAACTGGCGCAAGCTTATAACCAGCCGGTCATCGCCGGTGGCGACCGCCACGGATGCGAGCCGAGCGCGCTGCTGAATCTGACCAGCGCCGGCAGTTTTTCCGAGTTTGTCGAGGAGGTTCGCCACGGCCATAGCCATCTGCTGGCCATGCCCCAATATTCCGATTGCACGCATTTGCGCGTGTATCACACCTTGCTGGATGTGATCCGCTACTATCCCGACCACCCGATCGGCTCGCGCAACTGGGACGAGCGCGTCTACCATCCCGACTCACATGGCGTGCTTCGCCCCCTCAGCCTGCTTTGGGAGAAGCCTCCCGGCTTTGTGCGGGGAATCTTCGCCCTGCTGCGCATGGGCGAGGACGGACCCATGCGGCGCACGTTGCAATTGGCCTTCAATCGCGGACCGCAAACTCCCCGGCTTGAACTGGAGGGAGGGCAGGAGGTGCTGTCGTGAGAGAGAAGCCCCTGCGAGTCGCGTTCTTCACCGATACCTACATGGAAGTCGACGGCGTTGCCAACACGGCGCGCCAATACGAGGCTTACGCGCGCAGGAACCGGTTCCCTTTCCTGATGCTGCATGGCGGCTACGATCAGGAGAAGCTGGTGCGCGAGGGAAACTTCACCCGGATCGAATTGCCGCGCAGCCGCTTCGGATTCGCACTCGACCGCAAACACGATTTCGATCTGGCGTTCGTTCGCCATCTGGGCCGGACTGAGGAATTGCTGCGCGAGTTCGGCCCTGACGTCGTGCACATCACCGGGCCCAGCGATGTGGGAATCCTTGGGGCGCTGGTGGCGCACCGCTTGCATATTCCCTTGCTGGCTTCGTGGCATACCAATCTCCATCAGTATGCCGAGCGCCGTGCATTGCCCCTCTTCTTTTTTCTGCCCCGGGAATGGCGGAAGCCGACCGGGGCTTGGATTCGTGAAATGAGCTTTCGCCTGACGGCGCGCTTCTATCAGATTCCGCGCGTGCTCATGGCGCCGAACCGCGAGCTGATCGATCTTCTGGAGAAAGCGACCGGTAAGCCCTGCTTCCTGATGGCGCGTGGAGTCGACACCGAATTGTTCCGGCCGACGCTGCGTAGCCGGCAAGGTGGGCCGTTCACCATCGGTTACGTGGGACGCATCACAGTCGAGAAGAACGTGGAAATGCTGGTGGAAGTCGAGCGCGGATTGCGCGCGGCCGGAGTCGATGATTATCAGTTCCTGATTGTCGGCCAGGGCAGCAGCGAAGAATACCTACGCGCCAACCTGAAGCAGAAGACCCTCACCGGAGTGCTTCGCGGCGAAGATCTGGCCCGTGCCTACGCCAATATGGACGTTTTCCTGTTCCCTTCCAAGACCGATACCTTTGGAAATGTGGTGCTGGAAGCGATGGCGGCGGGAACTCCGGCGCTGGTGACCGACGAAGGAGGGCCGCAGTTCATTGTGCGGCCGGGAGAGGATGGGTTCGTTTGCGGGAAGGTTGAGGATTTCGTGCACCGGGCGATGGATCTGCGTAACCACCCCGCGGAGCTTGAAATGCTGCGAATCAATGCGCGCCGCCACGCGGAAGCGGCCTCGTGGGATGGCGTTTTTCAAGCGGTATACCGGGCGTATGAAGTCACACTGAATCCACCGGTGAGAATCGGCACAAGTGTAAGCCTGAAAGTTCCGTTTCGCGCCCAAGTGAAGTCCTGAGGATGAGGAATGCAATGGCCGTGCACACCGGGAAAGTGAAGATTAGTTTCGTGGCCGAGAGAGTCCTGCGGAGGATTGTCCTGGCCGTATTTCTGCTGATGTGGCCTGTGCTGGGTATAAACGTTGCCGCCCAGGACGCCGCGCCTGCGATCTCCACCGCTCCTTTGCCGCTCGATACCGTGGTCGATAATCTGGTTCGGAAGAATGAGGAGCGGTCGCGAAACCTGCTGCACAGCCGGGCAACGCGTGTTTACCACCTCAGTTATCGCGGGTTCCCGGGAGACCGGGAAGCGGAAATGACGGTGGAGGCCGTGTACGACAGCCCGGCGACGAAAACTTTCAAAATTACCTCCGAAAGCGGATCGAAGATCATTCTCGAACGCGTTTTTCGGAAGCTGCTGGAAGGCGAGCAGGAAGAGGAACTGCCGGAGATGAATTCGCGTACGCAGCTCAACCGCGACAACTACGAGTTTGCACTCGGCGGCTACGATTCATCCAGCAATGAATACGAATTGGCGGTCACACCGAAGTCGAAAAGCAAGTACGTCTATCGCGGAAGGATCTGGGTGGATGGAGCCGACTTTGCAGTGACCCGCATCGAGGCCGAACCGGCGAAAAATCCCTCGTTCTGGACAAAAAGGAGCGAGATACGGCAGCGATACGTGAAAATTGCGAACTTCTGGCTGCCCGCTCGAAATGAGTCGACCAGCTACATTCGCCTGGGAGGCCGCGCTGTTTTGACCATCGATTACAAGAACTACCAGCTGTACGACGCGCAACAAGGCCCTCCGCTGGTTTCCGAGAACGGAGCCGGCAGCGACCAATAGAGGTTTCCGACGGGCTTGTGATCCGGCCTGGCGAGAGGTCGGGAGGCAATCGATCTCGCTGTTCTCTTTGGCTAGGCGCCGGCCATGCCTGCTCCGCCGGCAAACTTCACTTCCACCTGGCGGCGGTCGTCGTCGGAGACTTTGAACATCTCCCGCGGCTTCAAGTTCATGAAGCTGGCCACGAATACTTCGGGAATCTGGCCGATGCGGGTGTTGTAGGTGTTGACGTCGTCGTTGAAAAACTCCCTGCGGTCGGCGATGCGCTCTTCCAGTTCTGAGATGCGGTTCTGCAGCTTTAGAAAATTTTCGTTGGCCTTGAGTTGCGGATAGTTCTCAGCCACAGCGAACAGGCCGCGCAGGGCTCCGGTCATCATGAAATCGGCGGCGGCTTTCTGGCTGATGCTGCCGGCATTCATCGACGCGGCACGTGCCTGCGTGACAGCCAAAAGCGTTTGCTGCTCGTGTTGCATGTAGCCTTTGACCGTTTCGACGAGGTTGGGGATCTCGTCGTGACGCTGCTTAAGCAGAACGTCGATGTTGGCCCAGGCGCGGTCATTGTCGTTGCGCAGGCGTACCAGTTCGTTGTAGAGGATGATGGCGTAGACCGACACTCCCACAACGAAGAACAAGACCGCCAACCCGCTGATCATGCTACTGCCCATGGGTGCCTCGTCTGGTCGCCGCTGCGTGGCACAGCTGTTGCGGACAATTTTATGAGACAGGAACGCCGCGATTCCGGCAAGTTACTGCGGGGCTGCGGGGGACTGGGCTTTGATTCACCACAAAGACGTAGGGCACACAAAGGGGAGGTAACTCGCCGGATGACTACGGTTCGCTTGGGCCATCTACACCGGGCAGTTCCCGACATTTTCCCTTCTGAACCGCCGCTTGAGCCTCAGTCGGCTCCGGCAATCGGCCATGTAGCTGGCTAACGAGAAGAGTGTCTTTTTTTACTCTGCCACAGTCACGCCTGAATGCCATTTCTTGTCGTCTCCGAACCCGCCTTCAAACCAGACCACGGCATTCGGGTGCGCCGCGAGACAGTCCCCGACGAACGTTTTGGCTTCGTAGACCAGTCTACCGGTCTCATAGTCTGTTTCCCGTCCTGGATAAGCAAAGCGGCGCTGCTCGGCTTCGTTTTTCATCGGACCATCGCTTGGGGAATGAATGTAGATCGAGGTGTTCTCGTCGCATTCAATAAAGGTAGTTCCTGCAAGGATGAAATACGGGGTTTTCTTCGTTGTGCGAAGCTGACCGACGACCCTCATATTGTAGAGAGTAGTCTCGAAAGTGGATCCATCAGAAAGAGTGAGGACTCCCCTTACATCAGTGGACGTCGTCCGCTGGCTGCCCGTTTGTGCGGTGGCAGAGCACAGAACAAGTGCGATGAACAGAGGCAATCGAGTGCCCATGAGTGAATGGCATAGCTGTTGAGAGAGGCGGTTCCAACGTTACTTCGGATTACGGCGCGGCTGGAAGCCGCGCCCTTTCAAATCGGGCTTCTGTCGAAGCCTCCCTGAGGCCGTCAGTTCACCCAGCCGGACTTGGAGCCACCGTTGCCTTTGCGGGCGTCGTCGTCAGGGGGAATGTAGTTACCGTGCTCATCGAAGTGGACGTCACGATCGTGCTTGCGCATGTAGACTTCGAATTTTCTGGCAGCACGGCGGCGCTTCCAGCGGTAGTAGGAATTGTGCAGGGAGTGGTATCTCTCGCTGAGACCCAGATTCAGTCCCTTGCGAGGGCCGCGCTTCACATAGAGATAGCCGAAGAACAATCCGCCGAGGTGGGCGACATAGGCGACATAGGCGACGTTTCCGCCGCCGGCAAGGGCGAGGGCCAACGTGGCAACGATGAGGATGGCTACAAAATATTTCGCTTTCAGAAGGAAGGGGAAGGGGATCAGCATGATCTCGTTTTCCCCGAAGATCATGCCGAAGGCAATCAGAATGGCGAAGACGCCGCCAGAGGCGCCCACGGTAGCAGTGAAGGGATTGCCCAGCACGTGGGTGTAGGAGAGCGCAATCGTGCTCAGAGCTGCGCCGACCACCCCGACGCTGTACAGCTCCACCATGCGCCGCGTGCCCCAGGCGCCTTCGAAGGCCGAGCCGAACATCCACAGACCGATCATGTTGAAGAACCAGTGCAGGAAACCGACGTGGAGAAAACTGTAGGTCACGACCTGCCAGACTTCTCCATGCATCACGGCCACCGGGAGCAATTCGAAAGTGAGGAAGACAAATGCGACTACACTCCTCAGGCCGGCCACGCCCAACAGCTCCATCAGCAGGTAGACGGCTGTGTTGATGGCGATCAGCCAAGTCACGGCCGGGGTGAACGGCGGCAGGCTTAACGTCATTGGTTCGCCGGTTCGGCGCACGAAATTAATTCTCCTAAATTGAATTGCCACGGCGAGCGCAAGATGCCCTCGCGACAGCCGCCGGGCCGGCGCTACTCGTTCTTAAAGAATTCTACTCGCCCCAGCGCTCCCGAGGCTTCCTTCGTTCACCGCTCCGGCATAGGCACGACCGGCAGGCTCGGGTGGCCCTGCACGTCCACAGCCCTTACGGCGAAAATCACATTATCCTTCGAAATCGGCAGGGTGACATGGGTGATGTTGCCAACCTTTTGGACATGTTCCCATTGCGGGCTGCTGGTTGCCCGCCACAGCACCTCATAGCTGGTTGCCAATCCGCCGGGGGAAGCGTCCCAGGTCAGCGTGGAATCGTTTTCCAACTTTGAGGTCAGCATGCGGACATGCGCCGGAGGCGCGGGAGCTGAGGCCAACTCCGCCAGGGTAGCGGCGTTCAGGCGGGCAACCCGCGCTACGTAGTCGAAGTCCACGAACCTGGGCAGATCGCCGTATTGGATGCCGCCTTCGATCCGTACGTTCTGGTGCTGGTGGTGAAAATCCTCGCGCAGCTCGGTAAAGCGTACGGCGGAAAATCCCTGCTGATTGAAGGAATAATGGTCGCCCCCGCGCAGATAGCGATCGAGGCGAAAAATGAGTACGGGGTTGACGCCCGGATCGTAGGCGCGGCCTACGTCGGCGATGTAGCGAGCGAGCTCGCGCGAGCCGGAATCGTTCTCGCCGCCGAGAAAGCGAATTCGTTCAATTTCCTGATCCGTTGCCGCTGCAGGCAGGCCCTCGGAAAACACTCGCACCACGGAGTGATCCTGCTCGGGACTCTTGTCTCCGCCCACAATATCGTTATTTAGCACCGCCTCGATGTTCCAGCCCTGGTCTTTAACCATCTGGGCGGCCATCTTGGCGAAGTGGGCGCTGCCGTTCAGGCCCTGTTCTTCTCCGGCGACGGTGAGGAAGATAATGGTCGCGGGAAACTTCATTTTGCTCAGGACCCGCGCGCACTCCAGGCTGACGGCTGTGCCGCTGCCATCATCGTTGGCGCCCGGAGCGGCGCCTTTGATATCGAGGTTATCGCTATTGCGGGAATCGTAATGGCCCGTGACCAGCACGATCCGTCGGGCGCTTTCTGCCTCCGTTCCCTTGAGCACGGCATAGACATTGGTGATGACAGTGGGCTGGGGAATTCGATCGGCGGGCTCCTGAGTAAAGGAATCGGTCTTGACTGCGAGGCAACCGCCGCAATCTTTCGAGTACCGATCGAATTCAGACTTGATCCATTCCCGCGCCGCGCCAATGCCGCGACCAGCGGCAATCGAGGCCGGATCCTGAGCGGAGAGAGTTGAGCGGGTGCCGAAGCTCACCAGTTTCTCGATATTCGCCCGAATATGTTCAGAGGAAACCTGCCGTAGAGCCGCGGCGATACTTTGATCCACGGGCATCGGATCGAGCGCAGGCTCCAGCTGGCCAGGTGATTGTGCCGCGCAAGTCCCGGCAGAAAAAGCAGCCAACCCTGCGAATGAAATAAGCAACATCTGTCTGATTTTTGAAAACATCTTGCCGGCTCCAGTTTGGGAAATGCAAAACTCGCGGGGCTGTTCGCTTGCCGCGTGGCCCGAAATCGTTGTCCGTGCCGCCCCCCTTGACCTGCGGGGCGGGAGAATCTAAATATTATCAAGGGCGTCTAATTGGCTCGGAGGAAACCATGGTTCTTTGCCCGGAATGCGATACCGATCTCGACGTCGAGGAAGACGAAGTCGACGAGGGTGAGATCGTCTCGTGCCCGGAGTGTGGCACCGACTTTGAGGTCGTGACCACCAACCCGCTGGAATTGAAAGCGGTGGAAGAGGGCTACGAGGAAGACGAAGAAGAGGAAGAGGAAAACGAAGACGGTGACTACTCCTAGGGCGCGCCAAGCTCTTCGTTGGCTCCTGCCGTGCCTGTTGTGTATCTTTTCTGTTTTTGCTGACGCAGCCTATGCCCCGAGGTTAGCCTCGGCGGCCGTTCCGACGCCGCCCAAGCTAAAGCCACATGATGATTACGCACTGATTTTCGGCACGGTCTGGGGCCCCGATGACCGGCCGGTTTACGGCATCCGGGTGAAGATTCGCCGCGCCAAGGACAAGCACGCCAAGTGGGACCTCATGTCGGACCATCATGGCGAATTCGCTCAGCGTGTTCCCGCCGGCGAGGCAGACTATGTCGTCTGGGCCGATCTGAAGGGGGTGAAAACGGCTGAGGGCAAGCCGGTTCATCTCGTGAAGGACGTGGATGTTCACATCGACTACGATGAGCGGGTCGATATTGGTTTGCATCTAGCCCCATAGAAGAACGATACTCGTAGGCAAATGAACGGAACTGATCTCCTCAGGCTTTCTGCCAAGCATGCGGCGGTTCTGGCTTGCGCCCTTCTGTTGCTGAGCGCCGCTGCCGGCGCAGCCGAAAAGAAGAATAGAGATCAGGGCCGGCTGCTCTTCGGGAAGGTGCTCGACCAGCAGGACAGCATCCTGCCGGGAGCCATCGTGTACCTGACCAACACCCGCACGCGTGCGGTGAAAACCTACATCGTCGGGCCGGATGGAACGTATCGTTTTCCCGGCCTCTCGCAGACGGTAGATTACGAAGTGTACGCCCAGTACAAGGGTCGCAAGAGCGATATCAAGTCGCTCAGCCAGTTCGATGACCGCTCTCAGGTCTACCTGGATCTGAAGATGCGATGAAAGCCTGAGCCGCGCATTTCCAGCTCCTGGCCGCGGCCCGGCATCCCCCCGATACTCGCCGCCTACTTGCGCGTGGATTCAGCTGCCGGGGAGTTGACCAGGCCCTTCAGTCGATTCACGATCGTGTCCATCGCTTGATCGAAGTTTTTGTCACGGTTGCTTAACAGGATCGCTCCCCGCACATACTCGGTAAGATTCCAGAGTGTAATGTGAGTCTTGGGGTCAATGATTTTCAGTCGAAGCTGGCCGAGAACGGGAAGTCTGAGCCCGGTATCGCTCAGGACCCAACTGATTTCGAGAACCAGGTCAGCCGAAGCAGGTGATGGCAAGAGCTGGTAACGGCCCCAATTTTTCATCTCTTCGTAAAATTCGTTGTAAGGCCGATCGGGGCCTCCGTCGAACACCGTCTGATCGACGACGCTCTCGAAGGTCGCTCCGCCCGCATTGGAGATGAACACCCCCTGAGCGCCGGCGACCTGTGCCGGAACCGGAGCCGGAGGCGGTACTTTGGCGTGTTGCGCGTTGATGGTCGAGACCAAGCCCAGAAAAACGGCACATACAGAAAGAGTGCGGAACGCGATCTTGCTCACGAGAAATTGCCTCACGGGAGTCAGATGAACATCAAGCGAATCCAGCGTGTCAGGATAATCGAGAGTAGGATACACGCTACCCAGGGCCGGGCCGTTTTTATTCTTTCTGCGTCTTGCGCAAACCGAGAATTGTCAGCTCCCTGTTGGATGCCACAAACACCTTCCCGTTGGCTACGACTGGGACAAGATTGGTATTGGTGCCATTTGTCACCCAGGTTCCTGCGGTTCCCGCGAAGATCGGCTTCATAGTCGTTCCTCCGAGCTCGGGTGCGAAGGCATAGAGGGAGATTGTGCTTTGCGTTCCGCTTGGCCGCGAGAGGGCCCAGATGATGGGAGTGGCTGTGCCGTTGGAGGAAACGCTGGTGAAGAAGCCAGTATTGGAGGTGGCGAGCGCGGGCGTGCTGGTGACTTTCACCAGCGAAGGGGACGGCGAGGCTTGCAGTTTCCAGACCGCGATTCTTTGGCCCCCGCTGCTGACGACGCGAGGGACTTTGTCCTTGGGATCGACGAAGTAGGACTCGCCACACCAGCAGGGACCGGCGCCATACGTCCCCAACACGTTATTCTTCTGCGGAGAAAACCCGCCCAGGGCATCCTCATTCATGAGGAACATGGACCCAACCTTGCCCGCAGCCACCGCCAGATGGGGAATCGAGCCGGGCTGATCAGGAAGAACCATCACCCCTCCGGAGCCGAAGTCCAGATCCTTCTGATCCAAGGTCGCGACGTTGCTGGGAGTGAACAGATCCAAGACGGTCGTGAGATCGGACGAAATCTTGGCCACACTCTCCTGAATGTCGGAGATCCCGTCATAGGTGGTACCCGAAGGATCCGAATTGCCGGTAACGAAAAGAATGTTGCCGGAGTCGTCGGCGGCCGGGCCATAACCCGACATCCAGATCGCGGAAAGGAAAAACCTGTGGGGCGACTCAGCCTGGGTGTCGAGGACCTGATTTCCGGGCAAGGGAGTCAACGACCCCGTTTTCCATCCCAGAATCCAGCCGCGGGAAAGACTCGGGGCCCGGTCACAAAAGCTGCCGAAGGCCGCGTAAACGTTGCCGTTGGCCAGTAACAACGCCGGCCGCTGACGCTGATAGGTGGCGTTGAAGCTGAAGGTGCTGCCGTCGATGAGCGTGTGCGATCCGGTCACAAGCTGAGGCGCGACCTTGTCGGTGAGGCTGCCCAGATCGAGGGCGTGGAGGCGATAAGCAGGACCGCCAGTATCCTGCGTGTACATGATCGCGTACAGCGTGTTGCTGCTCAAATCGATGACCGGAGTCGAGTTGATGCCGACGTCGGGGTTGTTCTGGGCGCAGCCAAGCGGCCGCACCACCGGCGGCCCAAAATTCGTTTTCAGAAGGACTTTGCCGTTGCCGGTGTCGATCGCGTAGATGGTGTTGTTGTCGGTGGCAACGTATACCACGTTATGGACGCCCTGAAACTGGCCGGTCGTGATGTTCACTCCGGGCACAACCAGAGGCTGGGCGTCGACCTGATCGTCCAGCGCGATGGTTCCCAGGATGCCGAATGCAGTACTGCGCACGGCGGCAGGGGTCAGCGCGGTTTCATGGGAATTCCAGCCCGTGCGGAAGTTATCGTAGTGGTAGGTGGTTACCGAAACCTGCCCCAACGCAGCAGTGCTGCCGGCCATCGTCAAGGTGAGGCAGGCAAGAACTATGAAAGCTGAAAGGGGTAAGGCTGGGAAGCGCACGAGTACGGCGTCTGCAGGGCAGCGCAGCATTGCGATGCTCTCCTTTTGAAATGCCGACTATCAGAGGATATTTCGGTCGACGAACGGGGGTAACGACGCAAGGAGTTTATGGTGCCTAATGCTGGTTGTAAAGCGCAATTCTGTTCAACCCGGGCGCAAGCCCCGGCAGGAACCGATTTTCGTCGAATCAGTCTCACGGAATGCAACTTTTTGCAGTGGGTGGGGTTCGATTACCATAGAAGTTGTTGTGTTCGGAGGTGACCTTGAGAGTATCGCAATTCCCTGGGAAACAAACCCCGGCTGCCGGGATTTTCTTTGCCGCATTGATCCTAGCCTGCTTGGCGGCGACGCCGGCCCTGGGTCAGAAGGGCGCCATGAGCCCCTATCAGGGCGAGAGTGATGGAGTAAGCGCCGGCGGAAAATGGATGGAGTTCCATTCGGAAGACCCCATGACCGGCGCCAAGAAGGTGCGCTTCGAACTTCTGGCCGATAACTACCTGGCCGAAGATCCGGATTACAAGCCGCGCATCGAACTGATGTGCACCAACAGCAAGTACACTTACGCGGACTTCAATCCCGGCATCCGGCTGGGACCGCCCAATCGTCCCGGCTTCTGGGGACAACCGCAGATGGAGGTGATGGTCCGCGTCGACGACGCGCACAGCTACCATGGCTGGAACTGGATTCGCGACCGCTTTCTTTCCATGGATAAAGGCACGACGCGTGCGCTGCTCGGAGCGCAGATCTTCAAGATCCAGATTCGCGGACGCCGGGGCCCGGAAATCGCGGAATTTTCGCCCGCTGGCTTAGACCTGAATCTTGTCAAGCAGGCCTGCGACTTGACTCCACGCAAGCCGAGCAAGGATTAGAACCGTCGATTGAATTTTCGCGGGACGCGGTTCCTGGCTGCGTCCCGAGCGGTTCGGTGATAGCTCTACGGCCGCGACTCAAACCTGGCTGAAAAAATTCCCGAATTCGGCCAGCACTTTTCCCGGTAACTCTTCGCGCTTGGCCTTGCCCTTAAACCCCAGATCGTGACCGGTACCTTCAATTGGCACTAACTTCGTTTTCGCAGGAATCAGTTTGATGGCTTGCTCGATTTCCGGAATAGACCCGAAGGGATCGCGCGTGCCCTGCACAAACAGGGCCGGCGTTTTCAGATTGGGCAGGTGCTGAATGCGCAGCTCAGTTTTGCCTGGCAGGTGCAGAGGATAAGAAGTCAGCAGAAGGCCGGCCGCCGATGTAGGTTCTTCGGCGCAAAGCATGCTCGCCTGGCGTCCACCATAAGAGTGGCCGCCCAGAAAGACGCGCTGTGCGTTCTGGTTTTTCAAAGAGACGATGGCATTCTTCAATCCGGCGCGGTCGCGTTTGGCATCGCCTGGCCGCGGCGGACCGTACGGTCGATCCTGGCGAAAAGGCAAATCGCAACGCAGCACGAGAAATCCGGCCGCGGCGAAAGTTTCGGCCAGTGCGATCAGAATTGGAGCATTGCAGTTTCCGCCCGAGCCATGCGTCAGGACCAGGCCGCTGCCATTCGCCTTGTCTGGCCGATGCAAGAATCCGCGCACGAAAGGATCGACCGTGATGTCGGTGAATACTTCGGGAGTCGTGGTAGTGGACATAATCGTTCAAAATCACCCGGTGCCCGCTCCGGAGAGAAACTTCTTCCTCAAACCGAAGGGACACTGAGAAACACAGACAATAAGGACGAGACGCCGTTCAGGTCTTGCACTCCACGCTAACCGCTCCCAGCCTTTCGTACACCTTCAGAATGCGGATTTCGTTTCCCAGCCGCGCCCAGCGGCGAAGCACCTCGGGATCTTCCTGCGCGGCCTGCCGCGTCGCTTCCGACTTCCAGTAGCGAAGCAGAACGTAATGCGCGTCGGGGCTGCGATAAAGCAGGTCGCGGCTGTAGCCCTTTTTCGCCAGAATGGCGATCAGTTCGCGCATGGTAGCAAGAGATGCGGCTTCCATATCGGGCATCGGCTCCCAGATCGCCACCGAGAGGAATTCCTGCGGCATATCCCGCGATTATATCGTCCCCCGCACGCTACGGAGACGGCGGGCGTGCGGGCGGGTTGCTGTCGCGGAAACCACGTGCAGGCGCATCAGATTGGTTGAGCCCGAGGCCTGGCGCGTACCGGCGACGACGCCAAGAACCGCGCCGGGCCTGAGCGCGCCGCGGCGTAGAAGATCGTGCTCGGCCATGATCACCATTTCTTCGGCCGAGCGGGCCTGGTGGCAGCGAATCGGGTGCACTCCCCAGAAAAGATTGGCGCGCTGCACCACCGGCACGATGTGCGTGAAGGCGTAGATGGGAGCCTGGGGGCGGTATTTCGAGATCATGCGCGCGGTGTTGCCGGTTTCCGTGAAGACGGCAATCGCGCCTATGGACAAATCCTCGGCGGCGTGCGCGATCGATTCGCAAATGGTCTCAGCTACGGAAATACCACGATGGTCACGGCGACGGCGGGGCTGCATAAATTCCGCCATATTGCTCTCCGCCTCCACCACAATGCGCGCCATCATGGCCAGGGCTTCGCGAGGATAGCGGCCGCTGGCGGTTTCGGCAGACAACATGACGGCGTCGGTACCGTCGAAAACGGCATTGGCGACGTCGCTGGCCTCGGCGCGCGTGGGCCTGGGGTTTTCGACCATCGATTCCAGCATCTGCGTAGCTGTGATCACCGGCCTGCGCCATGCAGCAGCGCGGCGGATCACGTGTTTCTGGATCACGGGAACTTCCTCTGGAGGCAGTTCTACGCCAAGGTCGCCGCGCGCCACCATCACACCATCGGCTGCTTCGAGAATGTCTTCCAGACGATCGATAGCCTGCGGTTTTTCGAGCTTCGCGATGACCGGAATATCGCTGCCGTGGCGCGCGATGATTTGCTTTGCGGTGCGGACGTCGGCGGCAGTGCGCACGAATGAGAGTGCGACGGCATCGACACCGTGCCGGAGGCCAAATTCCAGATCCTTGCGGTCTTTACCGGTTAACGCCGGGATCGACAAGGCAACACCCGGCAGATTGATCCCCTGATGCTCCCCGAGCGTGCCGCCGTTCAGCACGTCACAGACGACGTCCTTCCCGCGCACCCTGCGGACGCGCAACTCGATCAAACCGTCGGAAAGCAGAATGCGCGTGC
>Ga0335076_10003685_pt1 | contig 15419 bp, 14 predicted proteins | sample Lox_Sample_25_FD_206717 | JGI IMG/M metagenome (GOLD analysis project Ga0335076, IMG submission 206717) | Soil microbial communities from Loxahatchee National Wildlife Refuge, Florida, United States - Lox_Sample_2.5 | ecosystem: Environmental > Terrestrial > Soil > Wetlands | place: USA...
TGTCGGCACCGGGCCGTGCGGTGAACGCGCAGATCACCGAGATCGGGATCACCGGGGCCGGCGCGGCCCCGCAGACCGTGCAGATCCTGGCGGGCCACAGTCTGGTGGCTGAGCTGGGCAAGGGCGAGGGATCCAGCCACGCGTCGACCTTCTCGGTAATGATCACGCCGCTGACTGGCTCCGGGCCGCTCTACGCCGGGCGGGTGATCACCGGCAGCGGTACGGCGGGGAGGGTGCAGTCCCTCCTGCCGGTCGTCAGTGCCCTGACCCAGGTGCCGCTGCCACACGTGCAGAGCGACTTCATCTCCATGGTCCCGTAGGCCGGGCCCGCGGCCGGCCTAACGGGCGTCGGCACCGGGGGTCGGCCTGGCGCCGGAGCCTCAGTCCCCGGCCAGGTAGCCGGGGTCGACGTCCTCGGGATTCATCCCGAGCAGGCGCGCGAACTCCTCGACGATCACCTCGAAGACCAGCTCCCCGAGATCATCGTCGCCGTCGGCGCGGGCCAGCAGTGGGCGCCGGTACACCACGATCCGCGGTGGGCGCGCCGCGGCCCCCGCGCCGGCTTCGGCGCCCCGCACGGGGGAGGTATCCGCCCTCGCGCCATCGCCCTGGCCCAGAGGGCCAACGCCGCCCGTCCCGCTGGTTGCTCCGGCACCGCCTGTCCTGCCGGTCCCGCCCGTCCCGCTGGCTGCTCCGGCACCGCCGGTCCCGCCGGGCGACCCCGGCTCGAGCCTGGCCAGCGGCACCGCGCCGGAGGCCGCCTCGTCCGCTGGCGGGATCTCTTCTACGGCGAACTCGACTCCCGCGAGATGGGCCTCCCAGCGTGGCTCGAGCCTGGCCACGGCCTGCAGCACCAGGTCATCGAAACGTTCTGCCCGTGTGCGGTGCAGAGGGACATCCGGCGGAGCGAGAACCCCGCGCAAGCCGCGGCCATGCCGGTCGCGCCGCCTGACCCGGGCCGGGCGCTCCGGGTGGCTCCGGTCGCCGGTCTGCACAATCCTGAGGGTAACCCGGCTGGCCCGGCCCGGCATGGCCGGCGCGGGTACCGGCCACGCGCGGGCGCAGAACGCACGTCCTTTCGAGACACGAGCCGTGAACAGTGCCTTGGTGATGGCTTTAACGGGCCCAGGTCGGTACGGTCTGCCGTTGTGGGCGATGCACGCGAACCCGGTTCAGGAGGGACGCGTGAGCTTGCCGCGATGGCGCGGCCGGGTGTGACCGCCGCGGGCAAGGCGGCCCGCTGATGTCCCGCCGCTGCTCGAAGCCCGCTTGTAAGCATCCCGCCCTGTACACGCTCACCTACGTGTACCGGGACTCCACCGCCGTGCTCGGCCCGCTGGCCACGTACGTGGAGCCGCACTGCTACGACCTGTGTGCCGCTCACGCCGGGCGGCTCACCGTTCCCCGCGGCTGGGACGTGGTCCGCCTGCCCGTCGACGCGGACGACTCGGTCACGCCCGAAGCGGACGATCTTGAGGCACTCGCCAACGCGGTCAGGGAAGCGGTCCTGCCGTCGGCCGGCGGGGAGCCGGTCGGCCAGGGCATCGAGGTCGGCCGGCGCGGCCACCTGCGGGTGCTGCGCTCCTCGCCGGAGGAGCAGGACCAGCACCCCTAGCCGCGGGCGCTGGCCGGATGGGCCGCGGCCCGGCTCGGCACGACCACCGCGGTCCGCCACGGCAGGCCGGTAGGCTCGTTGTCCATGTATCGCGCCGGCCCGCGGCGTGCTGCCCCGGGCCGTTGATGCCCTAGGCGAAAGATCGGGAAGGGAAAGCCGAAGTGGGGCAGTACGCCAAGATCTTCAAGGCATACGACATCCGCGGCATCGTCCCCGACGAGCTGGATGAGGGCGTGGCGGAGGCCGTCGGCGCCGCGTTCGTGCGGCTGACCGGGGCCTCCCGGATAGCGACCGCCCACGACATGCGCACCTCGTCCCCCGGGCTGGCCGAGGCGTTCGGCCGGGGCGCGAGCGCGCAGGGCGCGGACGTCGCCGCGATCGGGCTCGGCTCGACCGACCTGCTCTACTACGCCAGCGGCAGCCTCGACATCCCCGGGGCGATGATCACGGCGAGCCATAACCCGCCCAAGTACAACGGGATCAAGCTGTGCCGGGCCGGCGCCCGGCCGGTGGGGGCGGACACCGGCCTGACCGAGCTGCGGGAGGCGGCCGTCCGCAACGTCCCCGCCTACCACGGCTCGCGCGGCACCATCGCGCCACGCGATCTGCTGCCTGACTATGCCGGCTACCTGAAGTCACTGGTTGATGTGTCCGGGATCCGCCCGCTCACGGTGGCGGTGGACGCGGGAAACGGGATGGCGGGCTACACGGTGCCCAGGGTCTTCGAGGGACTCCCCATCAACCTGGTGCCGCTGTACTTCGAGCTGGACGGCACGTTCCCCCACCATGAGGCGAACCCGATCGATCCCGCCAACCTGCGGGACCTGCAGCGCGCCGTGGTCGAATCAGGCGCCGACATCGGGCTGGCCTTTGACGGTGACGCCGACCGGTGCTTCGTGGTGGACGAGCGCGCGGACCTCGTCTCGCCGTCGGTGCTGACCGCGCTGATCGCGGTCCGGGAGCTGGTCCGGGAGCCGGGCGCCACCATCATCCACAACCTGATCACCTCGCGGGCGGTCCCCGAGATCATCTCCGAGCACGGCGGCACGCCCGTGCGCACCAGGGTGGGCCACTCGTTCATCAAGGCGCGGATGGCCGAGACGGGCGCGGTGTTCGGTGGCGAGCATTCCGGCCACTTCTACTTCAGGGACTTCTGGTTCGCCGACTCGGGCATGCTGGCCGCTCTGCACGTCCTCGCCGCGCTCGGGTCCCAGGATGCCCCGCTGTCGCAGATGCTGAGGAGCTACGCCAGGTACGTGGCCACCGGTGAGATCAACAGCGAGGTCGGCGACCAGAAGATGGCCACGGAGAAGGTCCGCCAGGCCTTCGCGGCGCGCCCCGGGGTCGCGATGGACGATCTGGACGGCCTCACCGTCAGCTTCGACGGGTGCTGGTTCAACCTCCGCCCGTCGAACACCGAGCCGCTGCTCCGGCTCAACGCGGAGGCGACGGACCAGGCGACCCTGGCTGCGCTGCGGGACGAGGTCCTGGGCATCGTCCGCGGCCCGGCGGGCTAGGGCCCGCCATGCGAGCGACTGCTCTGTGCTACCGGGTACCGGCGCTGGCCGGATACCTGCTCCGGCAACCTGGGAGAAACTGTGAACATCGACGAATGGCTGCTTGACCTGCTCGCCTGCCCCGCGTGTCATGCTCCGCTCCGCGCCGACGACGAGGCCGGCGAGCTGGTCTGCACGAGCGAGACCTGCGGTCTTGCCTACCCGGTCCGGGACGACATTCCGGTCCTGCTGGTGGATGAGGCCCGGCGGCCGGGGGAGGCCGGGTGACCGAAGACGCGCAGGAGCGCCTGGACACCATGGCGCTGCTGGCCGCGGCCGATCCCGCCGACATGCTCCGCCAGGTCGCCTCGTCGGCCGCTCAGGTGAGGACCGCCGTGCGCATCACCCTGGAAGCGGACCTGGATGAGATCATCGAGGCCGGCCGGCCGCGGGCCATCGTGATCACCGGCATGGGCGGCTCGGGGGTGGCCGGCGACGTGCTGGGGGCCGTCTGCGGCCCGGGCTGCCGGGTGCAGGTCGTGCCGGTGCATGACTATCAGCTCCCCGCGTGGGTGGGCGCGGCCGACCTGGTGATCGCCGTATCGTGCTCCGGCAGTACCGAGGAGACGATCTCCGCCGCAACCGAGGCGGTGCGGCGGGGCAGCCGCCTGATCGGTGTCGGGGGCGAGCGGTCGCCACTGGCGATGATCGCCCAGCAGGCGCGTGCCCCGTTCATCGGTGTCCCGTCGGCGGGCATGCCGCGGTCCACCCTGTGGGGGCTGTCGATGCCGCTGGTGGTGATCGCGAGCCGGCTGGGCCTGGTGGAGGCGGGGGGGGACGAGTATGAGGCGGCCGCGGCCGAGCTGGAGCGGGTCTCTCACCTGTGCCGTCCCGACAGCGAGTCGTTCGTCAACCCGGCGAAATCGCTCGCGCTGGAGCTGTCCGGGACGCTGCCGATGATCTGGGGCACCTCCCCGCTGGCGGGGGTGGCCGCCTACCGGTTCGGCTGCCAGCTCAACGAGAACGCCAAGTACCCCGCGGTGATCGGGACCCTGCCCGAGGCCAACCACAACCAGGTGGTCACGTTCGACGGGCCGTTCTCAGCCGGCCCGGGCGGTTTCGGTGGGGCCGGTGCCGGCCGGGCCAGGTTCGGTCAGACTGACTTTGGTGAGGCCGGTTTCGGAGAGACCGGGTTCGCTGAGGCCGGATTCGGTGAGGAAGAGCCCGGCGGGGACCGGGCCGGGGTCTCGCTGCGGCTCGTGCTGCTGCGGGACAGCGTCGAGCATCCCCAGGTGGCACGGCGCCGGGAGGAGTCGGCCCGGCTGGCGGAGGAGCGGGGCATCGGCGTCACCGAGCTGGCCGCAGCCGGCGGCGGACCGCTGCAGCGCCTGGCCAGCCTGGTCCAGCTGATCGACTACGCGACGGTGTATCTCGCGGTCGTGCTGGGCATCGACCCGGGCCCGGTGGCGGCCATCCAGGACCTGAAGGCACGCATCGCGTAGGAAGTGGTCGGTCATCACCACCAGCAATCACGGCCACGGGTCAGGCGGGCTGCGGGCCGTCTTGGCCGCGCTCGCGGCGAACCTGGGCATCGCGGTGACCAAGTTTGTCGCGTTCGCCATCACCGGGTCGGCGTCGCTGCTGGCCGAGTCGGTGCACTCGGTCGCCGACAGCGCCAACCAGGCCCTGCTCCTGCTGGGGCGGCGCCGGGCGGCCCAGGCGCAGACCGAGGAGCACCCATTCGGTTTCGGCCGGGAGCGGTACTTCTACGCGTTCGTGGTCGCGGTCGTGCTTTTCACCGGCGGCGCGGTCTTCTCGTTCTACGAGGGCATTCACAAGATCATGCATCCTGAGCCGATCCAGTCGCCGGTGGTGGCGTTCGTGGTGCTGGCGATCGCGATCACTCTGGAGAGCCTGTCCCTGCGGACCGCCGTGCGTGAATCGAATCAGGTCCGGGGCTCCCACGGCTGGCTCGCCTTCATCCGGCGGGCCAAGGCGCCGGAACTGCCGGCTGTCCTGCTGGAGGACATGGCCGCCCTGACCGGGCTGGTCTTCGCCGCCGTGGGGGTGGGGCTGGCGGTGATCACCGGGGACGGGAGGTGGGACGGGGCCGGTTCACTGGCGATCGGCATCCTGCTGGCCGTCGTCGCGATGATCCTGGCGGTAGAGATGAAGAGCCTGCTCATCGGCGAGTCGGCCAGTGCCGATGTGGAGCGTGCGATCGTGACCGCGCTGGAGGCCGGCCGCGAGGTGGAGAGGGTAATCCACCTGCGGACCCTGCACATGGGCCCGGACAGCCTGCTGGTGGCCGCGAAGATCGCGGTCCGCGGGTCCGACCGGGCCGATGTTGTCGCGGCGGGCATCGACGCGGCCGAGCAGCGGGTACGGGGGGCGGTGCCGATCGCCGAGATGATCTACCTTGAGCCCGACCTGTATGAGTCGTCCCGCGCGGACGCGACCGACCCCGCGGTCCGCGCGGTCCGCCGCCCGCCGCGGCGGTGACGCACGCCGCCTTTCACCGGGCTCCCCGGGCCGACCCAGCCTGCTCAGCGGTCCGGCCGGCGGCCCGGCGCGAGGTTGAGCAGCCGCAGCGCCCGCTCCTTCTCGAACTCCAGGGCGCGGGCGGGCAGCGGGCCGACCCGCCCGATCCGGCGGCCGAGCTCGGCCACCTCCGCCCGGACGGCCGGCTCGGCCAGGACCCGCAGCCCGAACGCGAGCTCGGCCGGGCCGATGTCGTAGCGTTGCTCGATGCCCAGCGCCAGCTCGACCGCGGCGAGGTCGTTCTCACCGAACCGCCGGTGGCCGGAGCCGCGGCTGGGCCGGCGGCCACCGGCCGGGGCGATGCCGCGACGGCGGACAGACGCTGGCCCGGCGGCGGGCGCCGGTTCCCGGCCGGGCGCCGGCGGGCGGCCGGCCGGCTCGCGGACGGGCGGCAGCAGGCCGAGCAGGTCCCGGTAGCGCAGCATCCGGGGTGAGGTACCGAGCCGCTGCGCGGCCTCCGTGATGCGCATGAAGAAAATCTAACATTTTTCTGTCAAAAATCGCCCCTCTCGCGTGCGCCGGGGGTCGGTCGTCCCGTACGGTCAGTGTGTTGCGCACCCACGGAGCGCCGCCAGCGCCCCACGGAGCGCCGCCAGGAGCGCCCCACGGAGCGCCGCCAGAGCCCAGCACGAGCCACCGAGGAGTGGACATGCCAACCGAACCGCTGCCGTTCAAGGTCGCCGACCTTTCGCTCGCCGAGTTCGGCCGCAAGGAGATCACGCTGGCCGAACACGAGATGCCGGGCCTGATGGCGGTGCGGGCCGAATACGCGCAAGCCCAGCCCCTGCGGGGCGCCAGGATCACCGGCTCGCTGCACATGACCATCCAGACCGCGGTCCTGATCGAGACGCTGGTCGCGCTCGGCGCCCAGGTGCGCTGGGCCAGTTGCAACATCTTCTCCACCCAGGATCACGCCGCCGCCGCGGTGGCGGTCGGGCCGGACGGGACGCCCGACTCCCCCAAGGGCATCCCGGTCTTCGCCTGGAAGGGGGAGACCCTCGAGGAGTACTGGTGGTGCACCAACCAGGCGCTGACCTGGCCGGGCCAGGACGGGCCGAACATGATCCTGGACGACGGCGGGGACGCCACGCTGCTGGTGCACAAGGGCGCCGAGTACGAGCAGGCCGGCGCCGTCCCGTCGGCCGGTGCGGACGACCCGGAGGAACTGGGCGTCATCCTGGCGCTGCTGCGCGATAGCCTGGCCGCCGACCCGCGCCGTTTCACCCGGATGGGTGCCGGGATCGTCGGCGTCACCGAGGAGACCACCACCGGCGTGCACCGGCTGTATGAGATGGCCCGGGAGGACACCCTGCTGTTCCCCGCCATCAACGTGAACGACTCGGTCACCAAGTCCAAGTTCGACAACAAGTACGGCTGCCGCCACTCGCTCATCGACGGCATCAAGCGGGCCACCGACGTGCTGATCGGCGGGAAGGTCACGGTCGTGTGCGGCTACGGGGACGTGGGCAAGGGCTGCGCCGAGTCGCTGCGCGGCCAGGGCGCACGGGTGATCATCACCGAGATCGACCCGATCTGCGCGCTCCAGGCGGCGATGGACGGCTATCAGGTGGCCACTCTGGAAGATGTAGTCGCCACCGCGGATATCTTCATCACCGCCACGGGCAACCGGGACATCATCACGGCCGAGCACATCAGCGCGATGAAGCACCAGGCGATCGTCGGCAACATCGGGCACTTCGACAACGAGATCGACATGGCCGGGCTGGCCCGGCTGCCGGGCATCCGCAAGGTGAACATCAAGCCGCAGGTCGACGAGTGGCAGTTCCCCGACGGGCATGGCGTGATCGTGCTTTCGGAGGGGCGCTTGCTCAACCTGGGGAACGCGACCGGCCACCCGAGCTTCGTTATGTCCAATTCCTTCACCAACCAGGTGATCGCGCAGGTAGAGCTCTTCACCAGGCCGGAGGACTACCCGGTCGGCGTGTACACCCTGCCCAAGCACCTCGATGAGAAGGTGGCCCGGCTGCACCTCGACGCCCTCGGGGTCAGGCTCACCGAGCTGACCAAGGAGCAGGCCAGCTACCTCGGCGTGCCGGTGGAGGGTCCCTACAAGCCCGAGTCCTACCGCTACTGACCGATGCCCGACAGCGCCGCCGGCGACGCCGGCCACCCGCTCTCCGACATCGCCGATCCGGGCCTGGCCGAGGCCGGGCGGGCCCGGATCGAGTGGGCGCAACGGGGCATGCCGGTGCTGCGCCTGATCGCGGAGAGGTTCGCCGCGCAGCGGCCGTTCGACGGGCTCACCATCGCGGCCTGCCTGCACGTCACGGCCGAGACCGCGGGCCTGGTGAAGGCGCTGCAGGCGGGCGGGGCGCGGGTCTTCCTCGCCGCCTCCAACCCGCTGTCCACCCAGGACGACGTCGCGGCGGCGCTCGCCACCGGCGGCGAGGCGGTGGTGTTCGCCCGGGCCGGGGTGGACCGGCTCGGCTACGACGAGCACATCCACCGGGCGCTCGACGCGGGGGGCGCCGGGAGGGCGGGGGACGTGGGGGGCGCTGGGGGCGTGGGGGGCGCGGGGCCGGACCTGGTGGTGGACGACGGCGGCGACCTGGTGAACACGCTCCACGCCGAGCGCCCGGAACTGCTCGCCACCGTGCGCGGTGGCTGCGAGTCCACCACCACCGGGGTCATCAGGCTGCGCCGGATGGCCGACGAGGGCGTGCTCGCCTTCCCGATGGTGGCCACCGACGCGACCACCACCAAGCGCATGTTCGACAACACGTGCGGTACCGGGCAGTCCGTCATCGATGGCGTGCTGCGGGCCACCAACACCCTGCTGGCGGGCCGGGCCGTGGTGGTGGCCGGTTACGGGGCCTGCGGCCGGGGCATCGCCGAGGCGGCCCGGGGGCTCGGCGCACAGGTGGTGGTCACCGAAGTCGACCCGGTACGGGCGCTGGAGGCGGTGCTGGCCGGGTTCCGGGTGCTCCCGATGGCGGATGCGGCCCCGGCCGGCGAGGTGTTCATCACCGCCACCGGATCGCGCGACGTGATCACGGGCGAGCACCTGCCGGTGCTGCGGGACGGCGCGATCCTGGCCAACGCGGGGCACTTCGACGTCGAGATCGACGTCCGCGCGCTGGCCGAGGCGGCGGTCAAGGTCACCCGCGACGTGCGCCCGCATACCGACGAGTACCTGCTCGCCGACGGCCGTCGGCTGCTACTGCTCGCGGAGGGCCGGGTCGTGAACCTGGTCGCCGCGGAGGGGAACCCGCCGCAGGTCATGGACGTGTCGTTCGCCGGGCAGGCGCTGGTGCTCGGCTGGCTGGCCGCGGGCGAGGCGGCCCTGGCCGCGGGCGTGCACGCGGTCCCGCCCGAGATCGACGAGCAGATCGCGCGGCTGACCCTGGAATCGTCGGGAGCGCGGATCGATGTCCTTACCCCGGCCCAGCATGAGTACCTGAATTCCTGGCGGCCCGGCTCCTAGGCCGGCCGGTGCCGTCGTCCGGCGGGCCGGGCTCGGAGCCGGCGCGCGGGTAGCCGCGGATGCGCTCCCGGGAGCGGTTCAGGGCGATCATCGCGATCCCGCCGCCGAACAGGATCAGCCAGAAGTTGATCAGCCGGTAGGCGAGCACGGCGGTCAGCGCCCGGGCCGTGGTCAGGCCGGCCGCCACCAGCGCAGCGGTAAGGGTCACCTCGACCAGCCCGAACCCGCCCGGCGTGACGCCGGTGCTGCCGACCGCCGCGCCGGCGCCGTAGGAGAGGACGAGCCCGCGCCAGGGGATTGGGTTCCCGGTGGCGCGGATGGCGCAGGCGAGGCAGGCGCAGTCGGCCAGCCAGTTCACCGCCGCCAGCCCGAACACTTCGGCGTACTGCGGCCATCTGAGCCTGATGCTGGCCAGCCGGGTGAGGAACTCATCCAGCGCGGCCGGGTCGAGACCGGGCCTGCGGAGCACCCGCCGGGCGAGCGGGACGATCCGGGCCAGCGCCTTGTTGGCGACCTCGCGCGCCCGCGGATAGCGCAGCGCCATCAGGACGGTCAATGCGGGCAGCGCGAACACCGCGGCCGCGGCGAAACCGGCCACCGTGACCAGCGGCGCCCCGCCGGCCAGCGCGCCCGCGATCAGGATGAGCGCCAGCGCCGAGGACGACGCGATGGCCGAGACGCCCAGCGCCCAGCCGGTGAGCGCGGGGTCGAGGCCGCGCCGGCGGAACTGCTGATAGGAGAACACGGCCGCCAGCTCGGCGCCGGCGAACGGCACCGCCATCGACAGCGCGTTGCCGGCGTAGGTGATGGCCATCACCGAGGCGAAGCCGGCCTGGTGGCCGTCCGCGCGCAGCAGCCGGCGCCGGCTGAGCCCGAAGGCGGTCAGCGACACGGCTTCGCAGACGAAGGCGAGCCCGAACCAGCGGAAGTCGAGGTTGCCCAGCGCGCCCACCGACTCGCCCAGCGTGTGCCGGTTGACCACCACGACCCAGACCATCGCGCCTACGACGAGGATCGCCACCACGATGCGCAGCCAGCGGCGCCGCCGGGCCGCCCGCGGTGCGGCCGTCCGGTCCGGGGCCTGCTGGCCGGGGGACTGCTGCCCGGGCGCCGGTGTCACCGGACCGTTGCCTGGCCCGGCCGGCGCGGCGCCGGCCTCGTGCTCGCTCACCTCCGGTCCGGCGGGGCGATGTGGGTCGGGCATGGATGGCATCCTCGGCGGGTCGGCGGGGCGCCGCGGGTCTTCCTCACCGGGTCCGCCGGCTCACTGCGGCGGGACGAATCCGGTGCCCGCGGCGGGCGGGCTGGGCTCTGATCCCTCACCTTCCCAGCCTGCCCCCATCCATTCCGTGACCGGTGCCTGCAGAGAGCCTGTCACCGGTATATGCGGGGAGCCGGTGACCGGTGCCTGCGGGGAGCTGGGTGGGGCCCACGCAGGCCTGGGCGGTACCGGCGTACCCGGCGCTCCCAGCGTCCCCGGCGCTCCCAGTGCCCCCAGTGCCCCCGGCGTCCCGGGTGGGGCCCATCCGGCCCGCTCGGGCGCGGACCCAGCCGACGGTGCGCCCGCCATCAGCCTGGCGTGCTCGCGCCGGTGCCGCTCGGCCAGCACCGCACTCAGGTAGGCGGCGGCCGGCGTCCCCGCTGGCGGCGGGGGGCTGACCTGCGCGCTGACCGCCGTGGCGATCCGCTCGCCGACCTGGGCGCGGGCGGCGGGGGTGAGTTCCGGCAGACGGCTGAGGTACCGGCGGGCCATGGCCGCCGTCTGGTCGTCCAGCCCGGACATCTCCAGGCCGTGGGCCCAGGCCGCGAGCTCCGGCGGCGCGGGCGGTGTGGCCGCCGCCCGCCGCGCGGGCAGCCGCTGCTGGACGACGAAGGTGCCGGCGAAGATGTCGCCGAGACGCTTCCCCTTGTCCGACAGCAGGGAGGAGATGAGGGCGGGAACCCCGATGAACGGCACCAGCCAGAAGTCCACGATCGTGGCCAGCCCGCGGACCAGCGCCTGCCGGAAGCGCTCGGGGCCGCCATCGTCGCTGACCACCCGCAGGCCGAGCGCGAATTTCCCGGGCGACCTGCCCCTGGTGGTCGTCTCCCAGACGATCGGGTAACCCACCAGCGTCAGCACGATGACCGTGACCATGATGGCCTGGACCGCCGCCTGGTCCATGACCTTGTCCTCCGCGCTCAGCCCGACGATGGCCAGCAGGACCAGCACGACCGTCAGCTGGATGGCCAGGTCGATGGCGAGGGCGAGCACGCGGCTCGGGAACCGGGCGCACGGCACCTCGAGGACGACGGCCTCCCCGGTGACGACTTCGGCCACGATCGCTCCCAGTCCCTCCCGCTTGCGGCTAAGGCTAGGGCATTCCCGGCGTAGTCTCCTGCCGTGGACGTCGACGCCTACGTGGCCGCGCACGAGCCAGAGTGGCGGCGGCTGGACGCGCTGGTCAAGCGGCGTCGGCGGCTGACCGGCGAGGAGGTCGACGAGCTGGTCTCCCTCTACCAGCGGACCACCACCCACCTGTCCGCGGTGCGTTCGGCCGCCCACGACCCGGTGCTGGTGGCGGCGCTGTCGGCCCGGGTGGCCCGGGCGCGGGCCGCGGTCACCGGCGCGCACGCGGCCGAATGGGGCATCGTCGGGCGCTTCGCCCTGGTCTCGTTCCCGGTGATGGCCTACCGCGCCCGCTGGTGGTGGCTCGGCACCGCCCTCGGCTCGCTGGCGGTCGCCTTGCTCATCGGCTGGTGGGTCGCCCGCTCGCCCCAGGTGCAGGCGGCCCTGCTGCCCCGGGCGGAGGTCCGGCAGCTGGTGAACCACCAGTTCCAGGGCTACTACTCCCAGTACGCCGCCCCGGCGTTCGCGGCCAAGGTGTGGACCAACAACGCCTGGGTGGCCGCCGAGTCGCTGATCTTCGGGATCCTGCTTGGGCTGCCCACGCTGCTTGTCCTGTTCAACAACGCGGCGAACATCGGCGTGGCGGGCGCCCTGATGATCGTTCACGGCCGGGGCGTGCTGTTCTTCGCACTCATCCTCCCGCACGGGATGCTGGAGCTGTCGGCCGTGTTCCTCGCGGCGGCCACCGGCCTGCGGCTGGGATGGACCGTGATCGACCCCGGCCCGCGGACGAGAGGCCGGGCGCTCGCGGAGGAGGGGCGGGCGGCCGTCACCGTCGCACTCGGGCTGGTCGTGGTGCTGCTGGTCTCCGGCATGATCGAGGCGTTCGTCACGCCGTCCCACCTGCCGACCTGGGCACGGATCATGATCGGGGTGGCCGCCGAGGCCGCCTTCCTCGGCTACGTCATCATCCTCGGCCGCCGCGCGGTGGCGGCCGGGCTGTCCGCCGACATGGCCGATGCCCCCGACGTGGTGCCGGTCACCGGCTGAGGATCTGGCCGCCTGACGGCCGCCGGCCGCGATCTCACAGCCGCCCGGCGGCCTTCAGTTCCAGGTAGGCGTCGGCCAGCAGGGACGGCAGCCGGTCCGGCGGAGCGTCCACCACCTGCGCTCCGTGCCGCTGAAGCAGGGCCGACACCCACTGCCGGCCCGACCGGGCCTGCTCGGCCGCGGCCGCGTCGTACACCTGGCCGGTGCCGTCCCGGCCGGCGGCCATCTGGGCCAGCGCCGGGTCGGCCACCGCCGCGACGAGCACCTGGTTCCGCGCGGCCAGCAGCGGCAGACGTGGCAGCAGGCCGTCCTCCACCGCGGCCGGGTTGAGATCGGTCAGCAAGACGATCAGGCTGCGATGGCGCGCGGTGGTGAGCGCGGCGCTGGCCAGGGCGGCGGCGTCGGTCTCCACCAGTTCCGGCTCGATCGGCGCCATCGCCTCTGTGACCGAGGCCAGCACTGCGCTGCGGGAGGCCCCCACGACCCTGGCCCTGACGCGCCGGTCGAAGGCCAGGAAATCAACCCGGTCACCGGCCCGCGAAGCCAGCGCGGTGAGCAGGAGCGTCGCGTCCATCGACGTGTCCAGCCGGGGGATGCCGGCCACCCGGCCCGCCGACGTGCGGCCGGTGTCGAGCACGACGAGGATGCGCCGGTCGCGTTCGGGCCGCCAGGTGCGCACCATCACGTCGTCGCGCCGGGCGGCGGCCCGCCAGTCGATGGACCGCACGTCATCGCCGATGACGTACTCGCGGAGCGAGTCGAACTCGCTGCCCTGGCCGCGCACCAGCGACCGGTGCTGCCCGTCGAGCTGGCGCAGGCGGGACAGCTTCTCCGGCAGGTGCCGTCGGCTGCCGAACGGCGGCAGCACCCGCACCGTCCAGGGGGCGGGCCGCCTGGCCTGCCGCGCGGCGAGGCCGAACGGCCCCAGCGAGCGGATCGTGACCGTGGCCGCCGCCTTGTCGCCGCGGCGGCGGGGGGTGAGGGTGGTGGTCAGCGTGAGGCGGCCAAGGGCGGGGATGCGGACCCGCACATGGTGGGGTTCGGCCCCCGCGCTGGGCGGCCAGGCGTCGCGGACGTCGGCGCGCAGCGTCCGGCGGCCGGGATTGGCGACCGTCAGCGCGACTGCCGCGCTCTGGCCCAGCAGGACCTTGGTCTCCCCGGCCCGGGACACCAGCAGCGGGCGGATCGGGGCGGCCAGCACGAGGTCGGCGGCGATCGTGGCCAGCAGCAGTCCGTTCACGGCCAGCAGCGCGGCCACGTCCCGGAACGCCAGGATCACGAGCGCCCCGGCCAGGGCCGCCAGCGCGGCCCGGCCGGTCAGGGTCACCGCGCCCGCCGGGGGGCGGGCGGCGGGCGGCGCCTCATAGCGGTACCGGCACCGAGGCGAGCACCGCTTCGAGCACGCCGTCGGCGGTCGCGCCCTCGAGCTCGGCTTCCGGCCGCAGCTGGACCCGGTGCCGCAGGGTGGGCCGGGCCAGCGCCTTGACGTCGTCTGGTATCACGTAGTCCCGGCCGGCCAGCCAGGCCCAGGCCCGGCTGGCCGCCTGCAGCGCCGTCGCGCCGCGGGGAGACACGCCGAGCCGCAGAGAAGGGGACTGCCGGGTGGCCCGGGCCAGGTCCACGATGTAGCCGGTCACCCCCGGTGCGATCCGTACCGTGGCCACGGCGGCCCGGGCGGCCGCCAGATCGGCCGCACCCGCGACCGGCCTGATCCCGGCCGCGGGCAGATCGCTGGGGTCGAACCCGCCAGCGTGCCTGGTCAGGACGGCTATCTCGTCATCGCGCCCGGGTACCTGGACGGCCAGCTTGACCAGGAACCGGTCCAGCTGTGCCTCCGGCAGCGGGTAGGTGCCCTCGTATTCGATCGGGTTCTGGGTGGCGGCGACGAGGAACGGCTCCGGCAGCGGGCGCGGGGTCCCCTCCACCGAGACCTGGCGTTCCTCCATCGCCTCCAGCAGCGCCGCCTGCGTCTTGGGCGGGGTCCGGTTCACCTCGTCCGCGAGCAGCAGGTTGGTGAAGACGGGACCCTCCCGGAACTGGAACTCGGCCGTCTTCGCGTCGTAGATCAGCGAGCCGGTCACGTCGCCGGGCATCAGGTCGGCCGTGAACTGCACCCGGGTGCTGCGCAGCGACAGCGCGCCGGCCAGCGAGCGGATCAGCAGCGTCTTGGCCACGCCGGGGACGCCTTCCAGCAGCACGTGGCCCCGGCAGAGCAAGCAGATCACCAGCCCGGTGATCACGGAGTCCTGGCCCACGACGGCCTTGCCGACCTCGACCCGCACCGCCTCGAGCGCGGCCCGGGGGTCGGCATCCGTGGACGGCGCCGCGGCTGGCCCTGTATCCGGTGCCGCCATCGGCCGGTAGGTCGGCGTCGGCCCGGAAGCGGGCGCCGCGGCGGGCAGGCCGGGTCCCGCGGGATCCACCCCGGTGACGGGCGGGAATTCCGTAGTCACTCCGTGAACACCTGACCTTCCAGCGCATCAAGATCGTGAGCGAGCTTCACCAGCGCGGCGTCGTCACCGGGGGCCGGCCCGAACAGTAGCGCCTGGATCTGCTGCTCGCCACGCCCCGTCCGGCGGGCCAGCTCCCGGCAGACCGCCTCCGGCGACGCCGCCGGTGGCAGCCCGGTCCGGGCAGTGATCCGCGCCACCGAGGCGGCCCGCAGGGCCGCGGCCGCACGGCCGCGGGCGTGCCGCGAGCGGTAGAGCCTACCGTGCCCCTCGGCCGTCTCGCTGGCCCGGACCACAACCGGCAGCGGCTCGAAGACCAGCGGCCCGAACCGCCGCATCCGCCATAGGGCGGCCAGCACCAGCGCCACCGCGATCTCGACGCACACCAGGTAGACGGGCGCGGGGATGAGGCCGGAGACCGACCGTGATCCCTGCCCGGCGGCGGCCACGGGCCCCGGCACCAGCCAGACGATGCGCGCGTCGCCCGTCAGCA
>Ga0335076_10003686_pt1 | contig 15417 bp, 16 predicted proteins | sample Lox_Sample_25_FD_206717 | JGI IMG/M metagenome (GOLD analysis project Ga0335076, IMG submission 206717) | Soil microbial communities from Loxahatchee National Wildlife Refuge, Florida, United States - Lox_Sample_2.5 | ecosystem: Environmental > Terrestrial > Soil > Wetlands | place: USA...
GCTCGACCTCCTGCGCCGGCTGGTCGCCGATCTCGATCTCGCTGTCATCCTGGTGACCCATGACCTCGGCGTCGCCCGCCTGCTGGCCGACCGGCTGATGGTGATGCAGGCGGGAAGGATCGTCGAGCACGGCCTCACCGACCAGGTCTTGGACGATCCGCACCAGCCCTATACCCAGCTCCTCGTCTCCTCGGTGCTGCAGCTATGACCGCACAGGAATCCGCACCGCTGATCGAGGCAAAGGACCTCGCGAAGAGCTTCACGCTCCATGCCCGCGACCATCTGCGGCTGGCCGTCCTTTCGGAGATCAATCTCGCCGTCCGCGGCGGCGAATGCGTGGTGCTCGACGGACCCTCCGGCGCCGGCAAGAGCACGCTGATGCGGACACTCTACGGCAACTACCGGGCCGATCGCGGCGCGATCCTGGTCCGCGAGCGCGAAGCGACCATCGATCTCACTTGCGCGGCGCCGCGGGAGATCCTGGCGCTGCGGCGCGGCACCATGGGTTATATCAGCCAGTTCCTGCGGGTCATCCCGCGTGTGCCGACGATCGAGATCGTGGCGGAGCCGCTGGTCGCCCTCGGCGTCGATCGCGGCGCGGCACGGGATCGCGCGGCGGCGCTGCTCGAGCGCCTCGGTCTGCCGGAGCGGTTCTGGGGCCTGCCGCCGGCCACCTTCTCCGGCGGCGAACAGCAGCGGGTCAACATCGCCCGCGGCCTGATCGCCCGTCATCCGCTATTGCTGGTGGACGAGCCCACCGCGTCGCTCGACGCCGCCAACCGCGAGACGGTGATTGCCCTCCTTCAGGAGGCGCGCGATGCTGGCACGGCGATCATCGCCATTTGTCACGATGACGTCACACGCACCGCACTGTCGACTCGATATTACAAGATCCCCTTGAAAGTACAGGCCGAATGAAGTCCGAAACCGCGCTCACCGGATGCCGCATCGTCACCTATGACGAGGTGATCGAGGGAAGCCTGCTGCTCCGCGACGGCATGATCGCCGCGATCGACGCCGGGCCGAGCCGCGTGCCGGGTGCCATCGACTGCGGCGGCGACGTGATCATGCCCGGCATGGTCGAGCTCCACACCGACAATCTCGACAAGCACATCGCGCCGCGACCGAAGGTGCACTGGCCGGCGGATTCGGCCGTCGTAGCGCATGACGCCCAGATCGCGACCGCGGGCATCACCACGGTCTTCGACTCGGTGGCGATCGGCGACATCCACCAGGGCAGCGATCGCATCAAGACCCTGACCGACATGGTGGCAGGCCTCACGCGCTGCCAGCAGCACGATTTGCTGCGGGTCGAGCACTATCTGCATCTCCGCTGCGAGATCTCCCACGCGAATCTGCTCGACTCCCTGGAGCAGCTCGGTGGCCATCCCAGCCTGCATTTGATCTCGCTGATGGATCACACGCCAGGCCAGCGGCAGTTCGCCGACATGGCGCAGTATGAGAACTACTACAGGAACAAGTACCACCTGAGCGACGACGAGCTCGTCGCCTTCGTCGAGCGCTGCCGCGCGGACCGCGACCAATATGGCGCCGCCAACCGCGCGGCAGTTATCGCCCTCGCCAAGTCCCGGGGCCTCAAGCTGGCGAGCCATGACGACGCGACGCCCGCCCATGCCGACGAAGCGGCGGAAGCCGGCGCGGTGGTGGCGGAGTTCCCGACCACCTTCGCCGCAGCGGAGGCGCTCCGCGACCACGACATTGACGTCCTGTCCGGCGCACCCAACGTGGTGCGCGGCGGCTCCCATTCCGGCAACGTCTCGGCGCTGGCTTTGGCGGAGCGCGCCCTCGTGGACATCCTCTCCTCCGACTACGTGCCGGCGAGCCTGTTGCCGGCGACCTTCCGCTTGGTGGAGGCGCTGGACTACAGCCTGCCGGAGGCGGTGCGCCTTGCGACCGCCAATCCGGCGGAATCCATGGGCCTCGACGACCGCGGACGGATCGAGATCGGCAAGCGCGCCGACCTGGTCCGGGTCGCGCAGCGCGGCGCCTTGCCGGTCGTCACGATGGTCTGGCGCCGCGGCGAGCGCGTCGCCTAATTTCCGGAGATCCGAGATGTATGCGATCGAACAGGGCGAGCCCGATCATCCCTGGGCCGACGGCCGCGCCATGACCGAGGCGCCGATGATTCACCCGACGGCGGTGGTGAAGGCGAGCCGCTTCGGCTCTTGGACCGTGATCGGGCCGCACTCGAAGCTGCTGGAAGTCGAGTTCGGCGACTGGTCCTACACCGTGCACGGCGCCGATCTCTTCAACGCCACCGTCGGAAAGTTCTGCAACATCGCCGCCGGCGTCCGGCTTAATCCCACGAACCATCCGACCGAGCGCGCGAGCCAGCACCATTTCACCTATCGCAGCCGCTCGCATCATCTGGCCGAGGCCGACGATCCGGCGGTCTTCGCCTGGCGCCGCGCGCATCGGGTGACCGTGGGCCACGACGTCTGGATCGGCCACAATGCCATCGTGCTGCCCGGCCGCTCGATCGGCACCGGCGCCGCGGTCGGCGCCGGCGCGGTCGTGACCAAGGACGTTCCGGACTTCACCATCGTCGTCGGCAATCCCGCAAGGATCATCCGCCGACGCTGCGACGAGGCGACGGAAGCATTGCTGAAGCAGATCGCCTGGTGGGATTGGACGCCCGAGCAATTGCGCGCGGCCATGTCGGATTTCCGCACGCTGGACGCCGCCGCCTTCGCGGGCAAATACGCGGCGCTCGCCGCGGCTTGACCCGATGGAACGGGGTCGCCTCGTCTATGTGATGGGTCCGTCGGGGGCCGGGAAGGACAGCGTCATCGCCTTCGCCCGCGCCGCCAGCGATCCCGCGCGCGTTGCCTTCGCCCATCGCTACATCACCCGGCCCGCCGTCGCCGATGCGGAGAACCATGTCGCCTTGACCACGGCGGAATTCGCGGCGCGGCTCGCCGCCGGATGGTTCGTCCTCCACTGGGAGAGCCACGGGCTCCATTACGGCATCGGCCGCGAGGTCGAGCTCTGGTTGGGCAGCGGGCGATCGGTGGTCGTCAATGGATCCCGCGCCTATCTGCCCGAGGCGCTACGCCGCTATCCCGGGCTGCTGCCGGTCCTGGTGACGGCGCCGGCGGAGATCCGGCAGGCTCGGCTCGCGGCCCGCAGACGCGCCTCCGATGGTGATCTTAAGGCCCGGGTCGCGCGCCGCGTCGAACTCGAAGAAGGTTGCGACGCCATGGTCGAGATCGACAACAGCGCCGCCTTGCCGGAGGCCGGCGCGGCGCTGCTGCGGCTGCTGGACGGGATCAGCCGAGCTTCGCCCTGAGGATCGCCGAGCTTCGCTCCGCCACCAGCACGACCACGAAGACGATGATCAGCAGCAGCGAGACTTCCTGGTACTGGAAGAGGTTCATCGCCGAAAGGAGCTGGAAGCCGATGCCGCCGGCGCCGACGAAGCCCAGCACCAGCGAGGAGCGGATGTTCTCGTCGAGGCGGTAGAGGGTGATGCCGAGCAGCGATGGGATGACCGAGGGCAGCACCGCATGGGTGAAGACCTGGGCGCGCCGTGCGCCGGTCAGCGACAGCGCATCCACCGGCGCCATGTCCATCTGCTCGATGGTCTCGGCAAAGAGGCGCCCCAGCATGCCGATCGAATGCACGGAGATGGCGAGTGCGCCCGGGAACGGCCCGAGTCCGACCGCGGCGACGAAGATCAGCGCCCAGACAAGGTCCGGCACCACGCGGCAGAGGCTGATGATGCCGCGGGCGAGCGCATAGACCCAGCGCGCCGGCGTCACATTGGCGGCGGCGAGGATCGCCAGCGGCAGCGCCAGGATGACGCCGGTCGCGGTGCCGAAAATCGCGATGTCGATGGTCTCCAGAGTCGGCCAGATCTCGCTCCGGAACTTGGAGAAGTCCGGCGGCATGGCGCGGCGGATGATATCCGCCATGCCGTGAGCGCCGGTGATCAGGTCCTGCGGCCGCGCTTCCACGACATAGAGCGACTGCACGATCAGCGCAACGACGGCGAGCAGGATGGTGAACTGGATCGCACCGCTGAAACCGGTGCGGCTCTGCTTCGGATCGACGCTCACGCGGACCCGGTCCTCGAAAGTGGTCATGAATATCAGGCTGCTTGGCTGAGGTAGAGATCGTGGACGCGCTCGCGGGCGACGTCCTCCTTCGGGAGATCGAAGGCGACCCGGCCGTCACGGATGCCGACCACCCGATCGGCATGGCCGTAGGCGAGGTCGATCTGGTGCAGCACGCAGAGCACGGCGAGATTGTCGTTCTTCGCGAGCCGCTTCAGGAGCCGCATGATCTCCTCCGCCGCCTCGGGATCGAGGCTGGCGACCGGTTCGTCGGCCAGCACGGCGCGCGGTCTCTGGGCGAGCGCCCGGGCGATCGCAACGCGCTGCGCCTGCCCGCCGGAGAGGGTTCCCGCCCGCTGGCCCGCGAGATCCGCAAGCCCGACCTCGTCGAGATACTTGTGGGCAAGGGTCAGCTCCTCGCGCGGCAGTCGTCCGAGCGAGGTCATGAAGCTCGAATAGTGCCCGAGGGCGCCCGATGCGACGTTGGCGCGGACGCTGCGGCGCTTCACCAGGCTGGCGTGCTGGGAGACCAGGGCCAGCGAGGTCCGGGCCTGGCGGAGCTCCTCGCCCGCAAGCGCGGTCATATCGCGGCCGGCGACCGAGACGGTGCCGGCGGTCGGCGCCAGGGTCCGGGTCAGGCAACGCAGCAGCGTGGTCTTGCCGCTGCCGTTGCCGCCCAGCACGACGACCAGCTCACCCGGTTGAACGGTCAGATCCACCCCGGTCAAGGCTTGCTTGCCGTTGGGATATCGCAGGGTCAGGCCGCGAACCTCAAGCATCTCGCATCTCCCCGATGGTGGATCGACCGTTCGAACCGGAAGCCGGGATCAATCCAGCTTCGCCAGATCGATGTTCAGCGTCTTCACCAGGTCGCGGATGTTGTCGTAGGCACTGTCGCTCTGCGGCACCAGCTTGCCAGCGCCGTCGCCGATGATCTTGCGATCGTCGTCGGAAAGGCCGGCGAGGTCGAGGTTCGCCACCGCATCGACCAGGCGCTTCTTGAAGCCGGCGTCGAGATCGCCGCGCACTGCGATCGGGTCGATCGGAATCGGATCCGACTTCCACAGGAAGACGACATCGCCGTCCTTATAGGCGCCGCGCTGGGTCGCCGCCTCGATCTGCTGGCTGTTCAGCTCGCCGGCATCGACCTTGTGGTTGTGAATGGCTTCGAAGGACGCGGTGTGGCTGCCGGCATAGAGCGCCTTCACGCCGTTGTCGGGGTCGATCCCGTTCTTCCGGAGCGCGTAGGCCGGGAAGAGATGGCCGGAGGTCGAGGCCGGGTCGGAATAGGCGAAGGCCTTGCCCTTGACGTCCTGCAGGGTCTTCAGGTCGGAGCCGTTCCAGGTGACGATGCTGGCCCAATAGGTCGAGGGCTTGCCGTCCTTGTCGGCGAAGGTGGCGACGGCCTCGGCCTTCGCGACCTGGTGCGCCAGCACGTAGCCGAGCGGGCCGAACTCGCCCAGCTCCAGCTTGCCGCTGCGCATCGCTTCGATCTCGGCGTTGTAGTTGGTGGTGACGAAGACCTTGACCTCGCAGCCGATCTTGTCGCCGATCAGCTTGCCGATGTGCTCATAGATGGGAGCGAGCTTGGGCGCCGTGTCATAGGGCTCGACGCCGAACCGGACCACACCGTCGTTCGGGCAATCCGAGGCATTTGCGGCGAAGGTCGGAGCCGCCGCCATGCCGAAAGTCACCGCCGCGCCCGCGGCCAAAATCACGCTGCCCCACCGATTGAACATACCGCTCTCCTGTCTGAAGATTCGCTCACTCGACGCCCGACCGTGGACCGGTCGCGTTCGCGTCGGCGCGAGGGACTCTAGGTGCGCGGCATGACCGTTTGATGAACTAGATGTTTCGATCCGAGTTAGCGGAGCAACGGAAGCTACGCCGTGGCTTGCAGGCGCGCGATCCGCTCGGCGGTGGGCGGATGGGAATATTTGAACGTCGAGTAGAGCGGGTCGGTGGTGCTCGGCGAAGCGTTGTCCTTGTGCAGCTTCAGCAGCGCAGAGGCGAGATCGGGCCCGTTGGTCTGCCCGGCGGCATAGGCATCGGCCTCGAATTCGTGGACGCGGGAGCGCCAGTTCGAGAAGCCGCGGAACCAGCCGGTGAAGGCCGGCAGCGCCAGAAGGAACAGGATCAGGCTCGCCAGCGGCAGGGCCGAAGCGGCATCCGGCGCGACTCCGAAGCCTGCAGCGAACCAGGGCTGCGCGATCAGCCAGCCGAGCAGCGCGAAGATCAGCAGGCTGGCGGCAAACTGGAACAGCATCCGCTTCAGGATGTGGCGCAGCTTGAAATGCCCGAGCTCGTGCGCCAGCACCGCCTCGATCTCGGAGGGCGTCAGGCTCGCCATGATCGTATCGAAGAGGACGATGCGCTTCGAGGGGCCGAGGCCGGTGAAGAAGGCGTTGCCGTGGCCCGACCGCTTGCTGCCATCCATCGTGAAGACGCCGCGGGCGTGAAAGCCGCAGCGGGCGAGCAGCGCCTCGATCCGGCCCTTGAGCGAGGCATCGCCGAGCGGCTCGAACTTGTTGAAGAGCGGCATCACGAGGGTCGGGATGATCAGCAGCATCGCGAGATTGAAGGCGACGTAAAGCCCCCAGGCGGCGAGCCACCAGAAGGCGCCGCCGTTGCGCATGGTGAAATCGATGGCGAGGACCAGCGGCGTTCCGAGCACTGCGGCGACGAGCGCACCCTTAGCGAGGTCGGCGACAAAGAGCGCGAAGGTGGTGCGATTGAAGCCGTATTTCTGCTCAATGCGGAAGGTGCGCCACCAGGCGAAGGGCAGCTCCACCACGCCGAAGACGACCAGCGTCGCCCCGGCGAGCAGCAGCCCGGCGAGATAGCCTGAGCCGGCGAGCACGATCACCGCTTTCAGCAGCAGCGCGAACCCGCCGCCGAGCAGCAGCAGCGCGGTCGCGGCCGAGCCCACCACACTGTCGGCCATCGAAAGCTGCAGGCGCTCCACGGCATAGTCGATGGAGCGGCGATGATCCTCCAGCGGAATCCGCCCGGCGAAAGTGTCCGGCACGGCGTCGCGCCGGCGACGGACCCAGCGAATCTGCCGCAGATCGAGCCAGAGGCCGAAGACCAGAGCGGCCAGGATCGCGAGGCCGACGATCAAGGGAAGCAGGGATTGGGACAAGGGGCGCTCCTCGGTGTCACTTATATGTAAGCACAATGGCCCGGCGCGCCAATATCCCTGCCTCTCTGCTCAGAACCGCTGGCGCCAATCCTTCAGCAGCGCCGCCTCCAGCGCCCGGGCCCGGCCGAGCCAACCGGCAGCGCCCGGAGTCGGGGCCAGGATCCGGCCGTCGAAGCTGGCGTCGAGCTTGGTACGGCGGTCGCGGTCGATGGCGAAGATCGCAAAGGCGAAGCGCCGCCCGCTCTTTGCCGTAAAGAGCCCGGCGAGGCCGCAGGCGAAATCCATGGTGCCGGTCTTCGCCACCGCTTCGGCGCCGGGATCGTCGCCCATGATCTTCGACGGCATCGCCGCCAAGGCGGGGTCGCGGGCGATCGCAGTCAGGACCGCCGCGATCTGCCGCGGCGAGGCGCGGTTCTTGGTGCTGAGGCCGGAGTGATTGACGAGCCTGAAGCCGTGCCAATCGACATAAGACAGCCGGTTCTCCAGCCATTGCGACAGCGCCGCCGCGGAAGCCGGCGGATCGAGCACCTGCCCGGTCAGGCGATGCGAGGCCGCCATGCCGATCAGCTCCGCGGTCATGTTGTTCGAGTATTTGAGGAGGCCGGTCATGATCTCGGAAAGCGGCGGGCTCTCGACCATGGCTATCAGCGTCGCATCCGGCGGCACGGTTCCGGCCTGCGGCGCCGGCAGCTTGACGCCGAGATCGCCGGCGATGCGCCGGAAGACTTCCGCCGTGTTGAGCGCGGCACTCTTCACCGGAAGCAGGATGGCGCCCTCTTCCGGCAGCGTCTCCGGCAGGCCCAAGGCATAGAGCCACTTCTCCCCGCCGGCATCGCCGGCATAGAGGAAATTGGCCCCGGGCGGCGACGGGCTCACCGCCGGCAGGACGCCGATCCAGTCGGCCGGCACGTTGAGGCCGTCGGCGATCGCGCGGGGCTGGAACCGCAGCTTCCCCTCGCCATCATGGGACCAGTTCACCTGGACGCGGTTGAAGTCGACATTGAGCGCGCCAAAGCCGGCATTGTAGACCGCCTCGTCCGGCTGGCCGTCATCGACTTCTGGCCTCGCCGCGACCGCGCCGGCATCGAAGACGAACCGCTTCCAGGTGCCGGCGAGCGGTGCCGCCTTCAGACTCTTCGCGAGATCGCGCAGCTCGATGTTGGTCAGGACCGGGTCGCCGCCGCCCTGAAGATAGAGCGTCTCACCGGCCCGCCAGAGCCGGGTCTCGAACCGGAAATCGGCGCCGAGCAGGGTCTCGGCCGGGAAGACCGTAGCGAGCTTGGCGACCGAGGCAGGGATGAACAGCGAATCCGCCGCGTTTTCCGCAACGGCGCGGCCGTCGTCGAGGTTGACCAGGGCGAAGCCGATATCCGCCGGGTCGAAGCCCGCCGCGCGGATCGCCTTCTGGTCGGGCGAGACCGGCGTCGGATCGGCCGTTGCAGGCGCGGTGATGACGGCAAAGACGAGGCCGATGAGGAGCAGCAGGCGCGGCATCAAGGAATGCGGAAACGGTTCAGCCGCCCGTATTCTGGAAGAGTTCGGTGTCGCTGTCGATGCCGCCCAACCAGGCTGCGATCTCGGCCAGGATCCGGGTGGCGACACCCTCTGCGGCGGCTGCGACGGCGGGGTTGAGATCGGCGCCGGCGGTGAAGGCCACGGCCTCGATCGCGTAGATCACGAGCCGCGGCGGCAGGCTCTTCAGCTGTGCGGCAAGCGCTATCGCCTCGGCGATGCCGAAGGCATGGGTCGAGGCCAGGCCGAGGTCCCGCGGCAGCGGCTCAATCGCGAGATCCACCCGATGGATCCGTCCGGGCGCACCCGCCGGGGCCGCGGCATCGACCAGGATCACGGCGTCGAAGCCCGCCCAATCGTGGAGCAGCGCCAAGGCGTCGCCTGAACGGGAATTCACCGAGACACCGGACGGAACCCGGTTCCGCAGCATCTCGGCGATCCGGGGCCCGATGCCGTCATCGCCGCGATCCGGATTGCCGATCCCGACCGCCAGGATTCGCGGCGGCGCTGCGTTCATCCGCGATGGACCGTCAGCTTCACAAAATGGGTCGAGCAGGAGATGCAGGGATCGTAGTTGCGGATCGCCTGTTCGCAGCGGTCGCGGAGCGCGTCCTCGGGAAGATCCATGGCCTCCGTCGCGACCAGGCGCAAGTCTTCCTCGATGGTGCCCTGGTTCTGCGAGGTCGGCGGCACGATCCGCGCCTCCAGGATCGACCCGTCCTCGGCAAGACGATAGCGATGCCAGATCGTGCCGCGCGGCGCTTCGGTGGCGCCGAAGCCGATACCGGCGCGCGGCTTCACCGGCGCCGCCGGGGAAGCCGGCGGCCGGTATTCGGCGATGAGGCGCAGCGCTTCGTCGACCGCATAGACGATCTCGACGCCGCGCACCAGGATGCTATGGAACGGATTGCGGCAGCTCGCAGCGAGCCCGGCCTCCTTCGCCAGCCCCTGGATGTCCCCGGGCAGCCGGTCGAAGTTGAGGTTGTAGCGGGCGATCGGCCCGACCATGTAGTTGCCGCGGCGCTTCACCACCGAATGCAGCGCGGTCGAATGCGCGATGTGCCGCTCCTCGAACTCGTTCTCGTAGTCCTGCGCCGACACGTCGATGCCGCGGGTCGAGACGATGCGGCCCTCGTTGAAGGGATATTCGTCCGGGTGCTTCAACGAAACGAACTCGTAGTCGCGCTCGAAATCCGGAAACGGGAATCCCGCGCTCCAGCGCAGGACCTTCACCGCGAGATCCCGCGCCGCCTTCAGCTGCTCGGCGATCGGCGCCAGCTCCGCCTTCGAGGGCGCGCGATAGAAGCCGCCGACCCTGACATTGATCGGATGGATCTCGCGCCCGCCGAGCACCCGCATCAGGTCGTTGCCCGCCTTCTTGAGGGCGAGGCCGGCCGTCACCATCTCGCCATGCTTCTCCGCCATCTGGATGGCGTCGGGATAGCCGAGGAAGTCCGGCGCGTGCAGCATCACCACATGAAGGCCGTGGCTCTCGATCCATTCGCCGCAATAAAGGAGGCGCCGCAGCAGGCGGATCGCCGGGTCGATGGTGACGCCGAGCGCATCCTCCATGGCATGGACCGAGCTCATCTGATAGGCGACCGGGCAGATGCCGCAGATCCGCGCCGTGATGTCGGGCGCCTCGGAGAAGGCGCGGCCCCGGAGCAGCCCCTCGAACAGGCGCGGCGGCTCGAAGATGCGGAGCTGAACCAGCTCCACCTTGCCGTCGCGGATCTCGAGGTCGAGCGCGCCCTCGCCCTCGACCCGGGCCAGCATCTCGACCTTGATGGTCTTATTCGTCATGCGCTTCGCTCTCCCGGCGGAACGGCTCGGCCCAGGCGTTGAAGGTGCGGAAGACGTCGCGGATCTCCCGCGGCGTCTTGCCGAGCTTCGCCCATTCCGCCGCCAGCGCCGCGGTGTTCGGCCGGTCCATCGGCCCGAAGCAGCCGTAGCAGCCGCGGTCGTAGGAGGGGCAGAGCGCGCCGCAGCCGGCATGGGTCACCGGGCCTAGGCAGGGCGTGCCGTGGGCCACCATCACGCAGACGTTGTTCTTCAGCTTACACTCGACGCAGACACTGTGGCTGCCGATTGCCGGCTTGCGGCCGGCGAGGGTGGAGGAGATCACGTCGATGAGCTGGCCCTTGTCGATCGGACAGCCGTGGAGCTCGTAATCCACCTTCACATGGGCGCTGATCGGCGTCGAAGTCGCGAGAGTCGTGATGTATTGCGGACTGGCATAGACCGCGGCCACGAAATCCTTCACGTCGGCGAAGTTGCGCAGCGCCTGGATGCCGCCCGCCGTTGCGCAGGCGCCGATCGTGACCAGGAGCTTCGACTGCCGCCGCACCTCCTGGATCCGCTCGGCGTCGTGCGGCGTGGTGATCGAGCCCTCGACCAGCGAGAGGTCGTAAGGGCCGGGCTGGATGGCGCTGGAGGCTTCTGGGAAATTGGCGATCTCGACGGCGCCCGCCACAGCAAGCAATTCGTCCTCACAATCGAGCAGCGAGAGCTGGCAGCCGTCGCAGGAAGCGAACTTCCAGACCGCGAGTTTCGGTTTCTTCCGTTCCGCCATCACTCAGAGCTCCCGGATCGTGAGCTTGCCGGCCAAGCGGTCGTAGGACATGACCGCCCCGTCCTTGCAGATGAAATCCGGCCCGAACTGGCAATGGCCACAGAGTCCGATCGCACACTTCATATTGCGCTCCATGGAAAGGTGGATGCGTTCGAACGGCACGCCGGCATCGCCCAGCGCGACCGCGGAGAAGCGCATCATCACCTCTGGCCCGCAGACCATGGCGACGGTGTTCTCCGGGTCGAAGCCGGCGCGGGCGATCAACGGCGGCACCACGCCGACGCTGCCGTGCCAGGTCTGGTCGGCGTGATCGACCGTGACCTCGACATTGATGTCGAGCTGCTTGCGCCAGGTCTCGAGCTCATGGCGAAACAGGATGTCGGCCGGCTCCCGCGCGCCATAGAGAATCGCCACCCGCCCGTATCTCTCGCGGTTGGCCAGCACCCGGTAGATCGCCGGGCGCAGCGGTGCGAGGCCGAGTCCGCCGGCGACGATCACCACGTCGTTGCCCTCCGCGTCCGCAACCGGCCAGGCGGTGCCGTATGGACCGCGCAGGCCGAGCGTCGCTCCTGGCCCCAGCGCGGCGATCGCATCGCTGACGGCGCCCACATCGCGGACGGTGTGGATCATGCGGCTCTTGTCGGCGGGATCGCCGCTGATGCTGATCGCCACCTCGCCCACACCGAAGACGTAGAGCATGTTGAACTGGCCGGGTAGGAATTCCGGCATCTCGCCCGAGACCGGCACCATGTCGAGGGTCACGATGTCGCGGATCTCGCGCTTGGCCGCGACGACGCGATAGGGGGTCGGCAGGAAATGATCCGCTGCCTGGTCCGTCCGTGAGGCCGCGAGATTCATCCCGCGCGCCTTCCATAGACGTCGAGCAATTGCAGCCGGGCCGATTGCAGGCGCTGCACCAGGACCGGCAGGAAGCGCTTCATCATCTCATAGCCGAGCTTGGGATCGGCCTCGCACTTGGTGCGGAGACAGGCGGCGTCGATGCCGATCGCCCGAGTCAGCTCCATGGCCCGCGCATCGAACATCCAGCGATAGGGCGGCACCAGCCAGGAGGCGCCGACGATCTCGCCCTCCCGCACCGTGCCGATCACCACCGGCCTCTGGCCCGGCGGCAGGATCTCCAGAGCCACCTTGCCGTGGCGGATCAGGTAGAACTCGTCGGCGGCGTCGCCCTCATGGAACAGGTACTTGCCGGCCTCGAAGACGTGGTTGCGCGCACAGCCGGTCACCAACTCGCCGAACTCTTTGCCGAAGCCGGCGAAGAAGGGATGGTCCATCAGGATCCGTTCCAGCGTCTCCATCTCACTCTCCCGCCCTCTTCTGCACGCCGCGCTGATCGGCGGCGCGGATCGCCGCCGCCTCTTCCGTGATGTCGATGCCGACCGGGCACCAGGTGATGCAACGCCCGCAGCCGACACAGCCGGAGACATCGAACTGGTCGATCCAGTTGGCGAGCTTGTGGGTCATCCACTGGCGATAGCGTCCCCGCGTCTCCTGTCGCACCGATCCGCCATGGATATAGGAGAAGTCGAGGGTGAAGCAGGAATCCCAGCGCCGCACCCGCTCCGCGGTCTCGCCGGAGAGATCGCTGTGGTCCTCGACCGTCGAGCAGAAGCAGGTCGGGCAGACCATGGTGCAGTTGGCGCAGGTGAGGCAGCGCGCCGCCACCTCGTCCCAGCGCGGATGGTTGAGATTGCCTTGCAGCAGGTCCTTCAGCCCCGTGGTTTCCAGCTTCCGCCCCATCTCGGCGGCGGTGCCGGCGGAGATCGCCTCGGCGGCGGCGATGTCGGCATTGCCGGCCGGGCGCGGCGCCAGCTTCTCCAGCATCGTCCCGCCCTTCTCGCTGCCGACCTCGACCAGGAAATCGTGGCGCGTCTCGTCCAGCAATTCGGTCAAGGCGAGGTCGAAGCCGGAACTCGCCTTCGGCCCGGTTTGCATCGAGACGCAGAAGCAGGTGCCGCCGGCCTCGCCGCAATTGACCGCGACGATGAAGTTGTCGGCGCGGCGCGCCCGATAGCCGGCATCCGGGAAGTCGCCGAGGAAGACCCGGTCCTGGATTTCGATCGCATGGATCTCGCAGGAGCGGGCGCCGATGAAGGCGAAGCGATTGTTCTCGGCAGCCAGGGGCAGCACGGCAAATCCATCACCATCGCGTCGCGCCTTGAACACCGTCTCCTGCGGCTTCTGCAGGAAGCGCCGCCAGGACTGCGGCCCGACGGTATAGCCGAACAGCGCCGAATCGTCCCGGCGCTCGACCCGGTAGGTGGCGGCCTCCTGGCGGTCGGTCCAGCCGGCCGGCAGGTCGGCGACCTTGGCGATCTCGTCATAGATGATGGCGCCGGCCTTAAGGGTCGGGCCGAGGACGCGATAGCCGGCACCGCCCAGCGCGTCGAGCAGCGCCTGGAGCCCGTCTCGGTCGATGATCGCCTTCGTCCCGATCGCCGGCGGCATGCCTGTCCCCTCGCGACGTGATCTCGCCAGACGGTGTTAGCCGCATGTTGGCACGAATCCATTGACAGAGGTCAATGGAAGTTTCGGAAAATCAGCCGGGGTAGAGCCCGGCGCGCACCGCTTTGTGGCGGGTCAGGGCATAGATCGCGTCGATCATCGGGGTGGGCTGGCCGACCAGGCGGCCGAGCTCGGCGACGGCACCGACGATGGCGTCGAGCTCGACCGGGCGGCCGCGCTCGAAGTCCTGCAGCATCGAGGTCTTGTGCTCGCCGACGCCGGCGGCACCGTCGATCCGCCGATCGACAGGGATCGGCATGGTGATGCCGAGCTTGTTGGCGATCGCCTCCGCCTCCTGCATCACCGCCCGGGCGACGCCGCGGGTCGAAGGGTCGTCGCAGATGCCCTTCAGGGTGCCGCCGGTCAGCGCGCTGATCGGGTTGAACGCGACGTTGCCCCAGAGCTTCACCCAGATCTCGGTACGAATGTCGGTTTTGGCCGGCGCCTTGAAGCCGGCGGCGACGAAGGCGCGGCTCAAGGCAAGGAGGCGCTCGGTCTTCTGGTTGCTCGGCTCGCCGAGAGTGAAGCGGTCGTTCTCCACGTGATGCAGCTCGCCCGGCGCGGTGATCTCCGCTGCGGGATAGACGACGCAGCCGATCACCCGCTCGGGGCCGATGTGGCGCCACTGCCGGTCCTCGGGATCGACGATCGGCAGGCGCCGATCTTGATAGGGACCGTCGAGGCCGTGGAAGTACCACCAGGGGACGCCGTTGACCGCCATCACGACCGCCGTGTTCGGTCCCAGCAGCGGCTTTATCTTCTCGGCCACGCCCGCCACCGCATGGGCCTTCAGGGCGACGATCACATAATCCTGTGGCCCCGCCTCCGCCGGATCCTCCGTGGCGCGGGGGTGCACGGTGAATGTGCCGCTGTGGCCGGAGACCTTGAGACCGCGCTCGCGCATGGCGGCGAGATGCGGCCCGCGCGCGATCAGCGTCACCTCCTCACCGGTCCGCGCCAGATGCGCCCCGATCAGCCCGCCGATCGCCCCCGCGCCGTATATGCAGAACTTCATCGGCTCAGCCGAGCCCGAGCTTCTGCGCGAGGCCGATGCGCTGCAGCTTGCCGGTGGCGCCCTTCGGGATCTCGGCCATGAACAGGATCTTCCGCGGCACCTTGAAATCGGCAAGTCGCCCGGCGACGAAGTCGCGCAGCTCCGGCTCGGTCACGTTCTGGCCTTCCTTCAGCACCACGGCGGCCGCCACGTCCTCGCCCAGCTTCGCATGCGGCATGCCGAAGGTGACGACCTGCGCGACCGCCGGATGGTCCATCAGCACTTCATCGACCTCGCGCGGCGCGATCTTCTCGCCGCCGCGGTTGATGATCTCCTTCAACCGCCCGGTGATGCTGATATAGCCGTCGCCGTCCATCACGCCCTGATCGCCGGTGCGGAACCAGCCGTTGCTGAACGCCTCGCCATTGGCCTTCGGGTTGTTGGCATAGCCGGCGGTGACGTTGGGGCCGCGGATCACGATCTCGCCGGTGCTCCCGCGCGGCAGCAGCTTGCCTGCCGGATCCATGATCGCGACCTCCGGCCCGGCGGCGATGCCGACGGTGCCGGGTTTCCGCGCTTGGGGCGGCAGCGGATT
>Ga0335076_10003687_pt1 | contig 15414 bp, 12 predicted proteins | sample Lox_Sample_25_FD_206717 | JGI IMG/M metagenome (GOLD analysis project Ga0335076, IMG submission 206717) | Soil microbial communities from Loxahatchee National Wildlife Refuge, Florida, United States - Lox_Sample_2.5 | ecosystem: Environmental > Terrestrial > Soil > Wetlands | place: USA...
TGGCCGAGCACAAACGGGCAGCGGCGCTGGCTACCTTGGCGGTGCAGAAGCGCCAGACATCCCGCTATTTGTTGTTTGATCGTGAGTCGAAACTGTGTGGGCGGCGGATTGTGAAGCAGGGCAAGGACGAGGTGGTGCGCGGCGGCGGGGAGTTGGAGGCGTTGGCGTTCACGGGGATTCATGCGATTTCGCCGCGCATGATCGGAATGATGAGCGAACAAGGCGCGTTTTCGATCATCGATGTGTATCTTCGGTTGGCGGGCGCCGGGGAAGTGGTTCAGGGATTTCGCGCGGATGAATCGTTGTGGCGGGATTTGGGAAGGATAGAGCAGGTGCGAACGGCGGAAGAGGACTACCGGCGCGCGGCGCAGTGATTATGGATGGACGACTTGGTTGGCGTAGCCGAAGGCTTTCATCACCGCATCGTGGACGGCGGGACGCACTTCGGCGATTTTCATATTCTCGCGTGTGGGATTGACGCGATTCGTCAGCAAAACCACAAAGATTTGACGGTCTGGATCGATCCAGATGGATGTGCCGGTGAAACCGGTATGACCGAAGCTGTGAACTGAGTAATAGTGGCCGCTGGAACTGCCTTCCGTGGGCACCACCCATCCAAGAGTGCGGGTATTCTGCGCGAGTGGCTGGGGCGCAGTAAATTCGGCGATCGTGGCGCGTTTGACGATTCGGTTGTGCGCGTAAATGCCGCCGTTCAGGTACATCTGACAGAACGCCGCCAAGTCGGGCGAGGTGCTGAACACGCCGGCATGGCCGGAAACACCGCCAATCGCGTAGGCGTTTTCGTCGTGAACTTCGCCTTGAACAAGTCTGTGACGATAGCGCGCATCGAACTCGGTGGGAGCGATGGTGGGCCAAATGGATTTGGGCGGGTTGTACATGGAATCTTTCATGCCCAGAGGCTGGAAGATGTATTCGTTGGCGAGTTGATCGAGAGGCTGACCGGTGAGGCGCTGGATAATTTCAGCCATGAGGATAATGCCAAGATCAGAGTAGACCATCTTTGTGCCAGGCTCGTATTCCAGTGGTTCCACAAAAATGCGATTGAGCGTGTCTTGTTTACCGGTGGAGGTGCGCCAGTATTCCTTGAACGGAGGAAGCCCGGACGTGTGGGTCATAAGATGGCGAACGGTGACTTTGTGCCGCCACTCCGGCTGAGGCCCGTTGGCCCATTCGGGGAGGTAGCGCTCAATGGGAGCGTCGAGATCGAGAGGAACGGGGAAATCGCCTTCAACAAGTTTTTCGACGAGGGTGGTGGTGACCACCACCTTGGTAAGGGATGCCAGGTCGTACATCGTGTTGAGTTTGACCGCTGGGGAATCCTTGTCGTAGCTGAGATGGCCAAAGGCGTGATAGGAAACTTGATCGCGATAGCCGACGGCCAGAGTAGCGCCGGGAAAAGCCTTGTCGGCAATGGCCTTCTCGATGACCGTGAAGACGGGCTGCAACTGAGCTTCGCCCCGTACATCCATGGGCTGAAGCTTCATAGGATCAGCGGGAAGTTCCAACCCAAAACCGGCCTTGAGATCGACGCCAGGAATGGTGACGGGCAAATGGCCGCGAACGGGGATTTCGCCGAATAACGCGCGAGCCATGGACATTTGCGCGACGTCACTGATGCCGAAGGCGGAGAGCCACGTGCCAGCCTGCGGGAACCGTTCGATAAGATACGGGCTGCCGAAGCCCAGAGTGATGACCGGTTTGCCGGAATTGTAAATCTGATCGATGACGGGAATCTGGTCGGGGGGCACGTCAATATCGCCTTTACGATCACTGACGCGAACGAAAAGGGCGAGGATGACGACATCATAGGAATCGGCTGGCGGGAGTTTGAGAGCATCGGCGCGAGAGAATTTGGTGTCGGCACGAAGGGCGATGAGGGAATCGAAGCGGGAGCGGAGCTGAGGCTCGAGATCTTCGCCGGGATACGGTTCCGGGTCGGAGTAGAGATTGACGAGCAAGCCGCGAATGGGTTTGGTGGCGTCGAGCGGGAGAAGGTGCTGCTTGTCGCGGAGAAGAGTGACGCCGCGGTCAGAGATTTCCTGAGCAGTTTCCTGCCAAGTAGATTTTCCGAACCTCTCGTTGAGAGTGGAAACGTCCACAAGGCGATTCTGGTTCAGCCCAAGTCGCGCTTTGGCCTGAAGAATGCGGCGCAACGAGGCGTCGAGGCGGTCCTGGCGGATGCGCCCGGATTTTACGGCGGCAAGCACAGCTTGGTATGCCGCGTCGGGAACGGGAGGCATGAGGAGCGCGTCGGCGCCAGCCAGGAAGGCGCGGACCGCGGCTTCGCCCGGAGCAAAGCGCACAGTGATCCCGCCCATGTCGAGAGCGTCCGTGATGACGAGTCCTTGAAAGCCCAGCTGTTTGCGCAAAAGGTCGGTGAGGATATTCGGGGACAGCGTGGCCGGAACGTTTGGATCAGGTTCGAAGGCGGGAACGTTGAGATGGCCGGTCATAATGCTGCCGACACCAGCGGCGATGGCGGCGCGAAAGGGAACAAGTTCGAGATGCTCCAGGCGGTCGCGATCGGCTTTGATGGTGGGAAGATCGATGTGGGAGTCGACGGCCGTGTCCCCGTGACCGGGAAAATGTTTGGCGGTGGCAAGCGCACCGTTTTCTTCGACACCGCGAATGAATTCGGTGGCATATTCGGCGACCTTGGCGGGATCTTCGCCGAAGGAACGGGTGTTGATGATGGGATTGCCGGGATTGTTGTTCACATCACAAACGGGCGCGTAGATCCATTGGACACCGACAGCGCGAGCTTCGAGCGCGGTGATTTTGCCCATGGTGTAGGCGTCCTTGGGATTGCCGGCGGCAGCCAGAGCCATGGCAGTGGGAAAGGAAGTGCCTTCGTCCTGGCGCATGGCGGTGCCACGTTCATAGTCGGCGCCGATCAGGAGAGGAAGCTTCGATTTGGACTGAAGTTGATTGGCGAGTACCGCGGTGGGATAGGCCTGATCCTTGACGATGCCCAGCGGTGAGCCGTGCGTGATGGTAATGAAGCCGCCGACGTGCAGATCGTTTATGTCGTGCATCATCTGGGCGTAGGTGTCCGAATCGGTGGCCGTGAAGCTCCCGTGATAGGTGGTGAAGAGGAGTTGGCCGACTTTTTCTTCGAGCGACATTTGCCGGAGAGAGGATTCGACCCACTTATTCTGCTCGGCGGTTAGCGGCGTTGCGGGAGAAGTGTTTTGCTGTCGAGAGGGCGGCGTGCTTTTCCTGGAGCGGGCGCGGCTGGTGCGGGCTTTAGCGGTCATAATCGAAAGTAGCAGGACGGGCAAAAGCAGTAATGCGGCGAAGCGCCTGTTCATTTTAGGAAAGTTCCCCTGGCCGCTCGCCTTGCGCCCTAACTGTGTATAGCACGCGCACTGACGGTGAACAATGAAGGTGCGAACGGCACGTTCCAGAATATCATTGGGGACTATGAAACCATCGTCGAGATTGGGCAAGCGAGGGGAAAAGTTGTGCGCGCTGGCAGCCGTGCTGAGCTTGGGGGCTATTGGAGCAGTGTCGCCCGTATGCGGAGCGCAGAAACCGAAAGCACATGGACGCGTGGGTAGGGTGCAGGCGGGCTTGGACGTACTGGAGGCAGAGAAATTTGCGCCGCTGAAGGGAAAGCACGTTGGACTGATTACCAACCATACGGGGCTGGACTTCGAGGGCAGAACGACGATTGAGTTGCTGGCGCACGCGCCCGGCGTACAGTTGGTGGCGCTGTTCAGCCCGGAGCACGGAATCGCCGGACATGCGGATGAGAAAGTGGCTTCGTCAAAGGACGCCTCGACGGGGTTGCCGATTTTCAGCTTGTATGGGGACCACCTGCGGCCGACAGACGAGATGCTGCAAGGGATCGATGCACTGGTGTTCGATGTGCAAGATGCCGGCGTGAGGTTCTACACCTACACGACAACCATGGGCTATTGCATGGAGGAAGCGGCGAAACAGGGAATCGCGTTTTATGTATTGGACCGGCCAAACCCCATTAACGGAGAAACCGTGGAAGGGCCGATGCTGGACGCGGACAAGACAGGTTTCGTGGCGTACTATCCGGTGCCGGTGAGGTACGGATTGACGATTGGAGAGTTGGCGCAACTGTACAACGGCGAGAAGGATCTCAAGTGCGATTTGCACGTGATCGCCATGAAGAATTGGCACAGGAATTATTTCTATGAAAGCACGGGCATGCGATGGATACCTCCTTCTCCGAATCTGCGGACCTTGAAGGGCACAATTCTGTATCCCGGGCTGGAGATATTGCAGAATGCCGGCGTTTCCGTCGGGCGCGGAACCGAGGCGCCGTTTGAGGAATTTGGAGCGCCGTGGATCAACGGAGAAGATGTGGCATCGGCGCTGAACGGGCTGAATCTTCCAGGAGTGCGATTCGCGAATCAGCCATATATTCCGGTCATGGGTTTGTATGCCGGACAGCACTGTGGCGGGGTTGGAATCCGCGTAACCGATCGAGCGGCGGTAAGAAGCATGCGGGTTGGGCTGGAGATTGCGGCGTTGCTGCAGAAAAAATATGCGGAGCATTTCGATGTATCGAAGACGATGTTGTTGTTGGGGAATGAGAAGACGGTCGAGGAGCTGAAGGCGGGAATGCCGGTGCAGGAGATCGTGGCCGGCTGGAGCGCGGACCTGACCGCTTTCGAGCAGGTTCGGCGCAAATACTTCCTCTACAAGTAGCGTCCGGGAGTCCGGCAGATCAAAGTTAGCCAATCTGCAGCGGCCAGGCCAACGAGGGGCGAGCTACAGAATCTAATCTAAGGCTTGTCGGGGACGTTTGTGCTAGAGTCCGGGAATGCGCATTGTGTCCTTGTTGCCCTCGGCAACGGAAACCCTGTTTGCGTTGGGTGTCGATGAAGAAATCGTGGGTGTGAGTCACGAGTGCGATTTTCCCCCAAGAGCAAAAACGAAGACGGTGGTGGTGCGTTCACGGCTGCCGAAGGACGTGACTCCGGCAGAAACCGACCGATTGGTGAGGGAACACGTAGAGCGCGGGGAATCCATCTATGCGGTGGATCGCGAAATTCTGGAGGCTCTCGCACCGGATTTGATCATCACGCAGGATTTGTGTCATGTATGCGCGGCCACTCCGGAAGAATTAGGGGCAGCGTTGGCGCATCTGTCGAAGCAGCCGGAAGTGTTGAGTCTGGACCCGCTGGATTTGGGCGACGTGTGGCGAGACATTTTGTGGATCGGCGAGGCGACCGGGCGGCGCGAACGGGCACAGCAATTGGTCGAGAAAATTGGAGCGCACCTGGCGCAGATTGGTGCAGCTGTGTCGCGAGTGAAATCGCGGCCGCGCGTGGTACTGCTGGAGTGGCTGAGTCCGTTTTACGTGGGCGGGCATTGGGTGCCTGAGATGATCGGGCGTGCGGGTGGGCTGAATGTGTTGGGGAAGGCGCAGGCGCCGTCTTTCCGCGTGACGCTGGAAGAAATTGTGGCGGCCGCGCCGGAAGTGCTCTTTATCGGCCCGTGTGGATATGACGCAGAAAAGGCCCAGTCGGAATATGTGTCGATGAAATTTCCGGAGGAGTGGGGACGGATTCCAGCGGTGCGCGATGGACGGGTTTATGCGTTAGACGCGAATGGCATCGTATCGCGACCAGCGGGACGATTGGTTACCGGAATTGAGGCAATGGCGAAGGCCATGCATCCGGGTTTGCGCGTGCGCAGGAAGGCAGAAGTTGCGTTCCGGCCGGTTGGAGACGGATTGGAGAACCGGCGATCCGCGGGCGTTGGGGTGCCGTAGAGGTGGTTTACAGTCTTCAGTGCGTAGTTTTCCGATTACAGAAAAAACGTGTGAACAGCGGTTCGGAACTCTCGCGGACGCAGTTATGTGTCGTTCAAAGCTAAAGCGAGATTCCTCACTTCGCGGACTCCGTTCGGAATGACGTGATTCGCCGATTCCGCTGGCGACTCAAGCGAGGTTAGCGGTGTGGTCGTCTGTAGCGTGGCGAGTCCAGTAACGATAGAAGGGCAAGCCCGCAAAAATGAGGAGGAGGCCGAGAGTCGAGCGGCCGGGGCGAATGAGCCAGAGATTCACGGTGAGAACGAGGGCGCCAAGGACGAAGATGGCAGGAACCCACGGATAGCCCCAGCAACGATAGGGACGTGGCAAATCGGGTTCGGTTTTGCGCAGACGGAAGAGAGCGACCACCGCGAGACCGTAAAAAATCCAGCCGGCAAAGATAAAGAGGTTGGTGAGTTCTTCGAACGTTCCCGACAGAGCCATGACGCTGGCGAGTACGCATTGGAACCACAGCGCGCGGCCCGGCGTGCGGTACTTGGGGTGAATGCCATCGGCTATTTTGAAGAAAATGCCGTCGCGAGCCATGGCGTAGGGAACGCGGGCTCCGCTAAGCACGGAAGAGTTCATGGAGCCGAGTGCAGAAATGGCCATAGCGAGAGTGATCCAGAACGCGACACCATGACCGACGACGCGTTCCACGACATCCGAAGCGACGTGCTGCGAATTGGCGACCGCGTCGAATGGCAGAACCTTCAGGCACGCGGCGCTGAATAGCAAGTAAATCAGCGCGACGAACGAAACGCCACCTACCAGGGCGCGAGGAAAGTTGCGCTGCGGATCTTTCACTTCGGAGCCAACAAGATTCAAATCTTCCCAACCATCATAGGCCCACAGCCCGGCAGCCAGCGCAGCGAGAAATGCCGTGAGGAGATTGGACGAGGCGGATGCGGGCCAGACCGGACCGGGAGGATGCGCGGGGCCAGTGGGAAGGAGAAAAGCGACTCCGATGATCAGGAGTACGCTGAGGATTTTGATGCTGGTAAGGAACACCTGGACCTCGCCGCCCAGCCGAACACCAAGGTAGTTGATGCCCGTCATGAGGATGAGCCAGAAAACGGCCAGGGGTTGCGCCCAGGTGAATACGAAATCATAAGGTGGAATCCAGTGCGTCAGGCCGGGAATGGCGATATGCACGGTGAAGAGCGGAGCGGCAACGGCTGGAAGAAAAAAGCTAAGAAAACGCATCAGGCCCGCGGCAATGGAAGCAACCGAGGAAGGGCGGCCGACGATGGAGTGCATCCAGCCAAAGAGAAAACCCCACACAGGACCGAAGCCTCGACGAAGATAGGCGTATTCGCCTCCAGCTTCCGGGATGGAGGAACCGAGTTCAGCGAAGGCAAGCGCGCCAAAGATGGAAAGAATGGCTCCCACAATCCATGCCGCGAAAACGATGGAGACAAAGCGTCCCTCGCGTGCCATTTCCGAAGGCTTGAGGAAAATGCCGGTGCCGACCATGGTGCCCACGACAATGGCCGCAGATGCCCATGGCCCGAGACCGCGTACAAGTTCGAGACGTTTTGCGGCGGCGGGTGGCGGAGTCATCGCGAATGAGTGTAGACCATCACGAGCGAATGTGGGTCGCGACAGGGGACAAGGGCGCGGGGAAGATACGGCTGGTCGCGGCACCCACAGCGAAGGTCACGACGGAGCCGATGAGCACGTACCAGGTGTAGGCAACGTTTGTGGTGAGGTAGACGGAGAGCACAGCGGCCAGTCCTGCAAACATGCCTACTAGGGAACCTGTGGAATTGGCGCGCGAATCGAGTGTGCCGAGGAGGAAGAGACCGAGCAGGCTGCCAAAGGGCAACGAAGCGATGGCAAGTCCGGTTTCTAGAAGTGAGTGCTGCCAATGAACCAGGCCGAAAACGATGAGAACGGCGCCCCAAACGAGGGTCATCCGGCGGGAAATACTGAGAAATTTTTCTGGAGCAATGGAACGGCCGCGAAGCGCGTTGAGGTCCATGACGCTGGAGGCGGCGAGAGAGTTTAGTGAGCCGCTGGCGTTCGACATGGCGACGGCAAGAATGGAAGCGAGGAGCAGGCCCGCAAGGCCGGTGGGCATTTCTCGTACAAGGAAGAGCGGAAGGATGCGGTCGGTGCGATCGCCGGTAGCGAGCAGAGGAGTGTGTTGGGAAAAAACGAAGAGAAGGACGCCGACCAGAAGAAACACCGCGAACTGGAAGAGAACGATGAAGCCGCTGGCGAGAATGGCGCGGCGGCTGTCGTCTTGTGAGCGAGCAGCGAGCAAGCGTTGAACGATGGTCTGGTCCGTGCCATGAGTGGCCATGGTGAGGAAAGCGCCGCCAATCAGGCCTGACCAGATGGTGTAGTTCGACGAGAGATTCCAATGGAAATCAAGAAACTGGAGTTTGTGGCCGTTGATGGCAGCGATGTGGGTGACTTCCGGCCAGCCACCGGGAATCTTGTGAAGGAGCAGGGCCAGCGTAAACAAGCTGCCGGTGAGATAGAGGAGGAATTGCGCGACGTCGGTCCAGATTACCGCTTTCATGCCGCCTTCGAAGGTGTAGAGGATGGTGAGGGCGATGACGATGAACACCGCCAGGCGTTCAGAAGTACCGAGCGCCACGCTGATGACGAGAGCGATAGCCGTAACGCGGACACCTTCGGCAAGTGTGCGAGTGATGAGGAACGTAAGCGCAGCAACCGCGCGCATCTTCGTGCCGAAGCGTTTTTCGATCAGCGCGTAGGCGGTAAGGAATTCGCCTCGAAAGTAGCCGGGAAGAAACAAAAGGGAGATGAGGAAGCGGCCGAGGATATAGCCGAAGATGAGTTGGAGGAAGGTGAGGTTCGTGGAGTAGGCGATAGCGGGTGTGCCGATGATGGTAAGGGTGGAGGTTTCGGTGGCAACAATGGAGAGCGCGAGAGCCCACCAGGGCGTGCTGCGACCGCCGAGGAAATAATCGTTTACGGTGTGCTGTTGCTGCCGGAAGCGAAGGCCGAGGAGAGTGACGCCGAGAAGGTAAGCAATCACGATGATGAGATCGAGCGGATGAATGCGCATCAAGCTCCGGGTTCGCGGTATTGCATGAATTCGCGGCGAAGGGATGAGGATAGTGTTGTAGGGGAAGTGCGTCAAGCATGCGAGCGGATGTTTGTTTTGCATGGTTGGACTACTCGGAAGAAGCCCGGCTAACGTATGCTTTGAATATGCGATACGTGCTCGGGATGGATGGCGGAGGAACCAAGACGGAATGCGTGTTGATGGATGAGGCGGGGTTGGTGCGCGCAGAGGGAAAAAGCGGGCCATCGAATCCAATGCGCGTTGGCTTTGGCGGAGCACTGGCGGCCGTCTGCGAAGCGGGACGTGCTGCGATGCACAATGCCGAACTTTCTCCGTCGGACATCAGCGTGGTTTGTGCCGGACTGGCCGGCGCCGCTCAGCCAGAATCACAACGCAAGATGAAGAAGTTGCTTAGTGAGGAGTTCCCGACGCAAATGGTGGAAGTGTGCACGGACGTGGATTTAAAGATGGAAGCCACAGGCGAAGGGCGCGCCATCGTACTCAACGTGGGCACCGGGACGTTTGCGGTGGGACGCGACTCGAACAGGCAAGCGATTCGCGTGGGCGGACATGGACCGTTGCTCGGAGACGAGGGCAGCGCCTATGACGTGGGCCGCCGTGCCATGATTGCCGCTTTGCGCGCAGCGGACCGCGGCGAAGCCGATTCGCCATTGGCTGCTCGAATCTTGCGCGGGCTACGCTCGACAGACTGGGAAGACCTGCAATTGCGAGTTTACCGCGCGCCGGATGAAGTCTTCCCGCGCATTTTCCCGGTTGTGACCTCTGCGGCGGACGAAGGTGACCGGGAAGCTCGGGAGTTGTTGAAAGTGGCGGCGGACGAACTTGCCGAATTGGTTGGAGATTTGATGGAGCGTCTGGGATTGCAAGACGAGAAGTTCTTGTTGGTGAAAAGCGGCGGTATGGTAGGACGCTCCGAGTATTTCGATAAGTTGCTGGATGAACGCTTGCACGTGATCGCGCCGAGGGCGGAGTTTGGGGCGCTGATGGTGACAGCGGCGGAAGCGGCTGCGAGACTGGCATTACGATTATTATTGACCCCGGCGCAAGGTGCTTGACGTGGCGGAGTTGGAAGCGGAGCTGGCGCTGGCAAAAACGGCCAGCGGCGATGAACTGGACGCGCTGATTTATCACCCTGTCCCCGCGGTTCTGCTGGCTCTGCTGGATAATCCGGGATTGGATGAATCGAAATTGACCTTGCTGCTGGCGCGCAAGGATTTGCCTACGGAAATTCTGGAAGAAATTGGACGCCGGAAAACATTCCTGAAAAGTTATGGAGTCAAGAAAGGTTTGCTTCTGCATCCGCGGACGCCCCGACTGATTGGACTGCGTTTGCTTAAAGAACTCTACTTGATGGACTTGGTGCAGTTCACGTTGTCGCCGGCGGTTTCCGCGGAGTTAAAGAGGTATGCGGAGGAGCAGATCGTGGGGCGATTGCCGCAGCTGCCGCTGGGACAGAAGATCACGCTGGCGAGGCGGGGACCAAGCCGAGTAGCGGGCGCACTAGTCGCGGATGGGCATCCGCAAGTGTTACCCGTGGCGCTGGAGAATCCCTATTTGACGGAAGCGCAGGTGCTGAAAGCGCTGGCCAAGGAGAAGGTCGGGGTGCCGGTGGTGCAGGCGATCGCCAATCACCGGAAATGGTCGCAGGTGTACAACGTGCGGCTGGCAATGGTGAGAAATGCTTCGACCCCGATCTCGGTGGTGTTGAGGTTTTTACCGGAGTTGACGGTGAATGATTTGCGAGTATTGGCAGAGCCGGGGGTTGTGGCAGAAAATTTGCGGAAGTATTTGCTGGCCGAAGTGCATCGGCGGATGAACGCTTCGCGTGGGGCGTGACGGATTTCGCATCCGCCAGTCTAGCGGCGAAGGCGCAGGACTATCGCGGCGCCGAGGAAGAACAGCACAGCAGAGAACGAGAAGGCCGCCCGTACGGAAACGGCGGACCAGAGGAAGCCGACGATGAGGCTGGAAAGGAAATCGCCCACGGCATTTACCGCGGCGAGGGTTCCGAAGGCCATGCCGTGCTGTTCGCGTGGAAGGAGTTCGGCGGCAAGCGAGTCTTCGAGCGCTTCTTCGGTGCCGACGTAGAGACCAGCAAGTATGAAAATCAGGACGAGTGGCCACAGGCTGTGGGGCGAAAATGTGAGAAGAACGGCAGTCACTCCGGCGAGGGCGTACCCGGTGGCCAGGATAAGTTTGCGGTGTGGAACGTGGTCGCTGATCCAGCCACTGCCATAGGCGGAACCCGCATAGAAAACGTTGTGCACGGTGTAGAGGGCCACGGCAAGACTGGCAGCGCGAGCGGCGCCGTGGGCGGCAGAGAGCATGCGCGTGGCGTACAAGATGAGCAGGGTGTGAGAAAAATCTCCCGAGCCGAAAACGCCGACGCCCAGCAGAAAATGACGGAACGCGGTGGGAAGCGCCCGTAGTCCACTAAGGAACGATTGTTTTTTCCGGGCTTCGATGGGACGTTCGCGAACGAGCAGCCAGAAGCTGGCGACGGCGACCATACCGGGAAGCAGAGTCCACAAAAAGACGGAACGGTAATTGTGGTTAGTGACCTTGAGCAGCCACAGGGCTGTGAGCGGGCCCGCGATCGCACCGACGGTGTCCATCAATCGCTCGAGGCCAAAGGCTCGCCCGTAAGCGGAGGCGGGGACGTCAGCGGCGAGGAGCGCTTTTTTCGCCGGGGAACGAACGCCCCGGCCAAGCCATGCGGCGGAGCGTCCGATGAGGATTTGGTAGGCATGAGTGGCAAAGGCAAAGGACGCGGTAGAGAGCGCGGTGAAGGCGTAGCCAAACACCGCGAGAGGCTTGCGGCGCTTGAGCTGGTCCGTGAAATAGCCCGCGCTTAGTTTGGTGAAACTGGAAAGTCCGTCAGCGATGCCTTCAATGGCCCCCAGCCATGCGGGACCTGCGCCGATCGCGGCTAAGAACGCGGGGAGAACGGCGGTGGCAATTTCGTGGGACCAATCGCTGAACAGGCTGGTGAGGCCAACCCCGAGAACGGTGCGAGTGAGCCAGTGTTGTTGTTGGGTGTTGGTGGACATTGCGAGAGCAGGGGACAGTTTACAGTTTACAGTCGGCAGCTCCAAAGAAAGGGGACGGTGAAGGTCGGGATGTTTTGCTATGCGGAGCGAGGCCCAGCACGACTGTTGCGCGATCCGGTTTCGACGTAGGGGGTGGAGCTTCAGTTTTTTGCAGCGCGATAGAGGATGACGCGGACTTTTTCCAGGGTGATAAGTCCGCCTTCCACCATCTGGTCCAGGCGAGGAAGGATCTGGTCAATGCGTTCCTGCGTTTCGATGACCTCGACAATCACGGGAAGATCCTGAGAAAGGCGAAGAAGTTTATCGGTGTGGTAGATGCTCGAGCCGCCGTAGCCACCGACCCCGCGCAAAACTGTAGCGCCCGAAAAACCTTCTCTGCGCAGCAATGCGACAATGGCTTCGTGGAGCGGCTTACCGTGCCACTTATCGGATTCGCCGATGTGAATGCGCATCAACGTGCGCTCACCTTCGAATTTCTCGTGGGGCATAAGGCCTCCTAGAAGCGGTTCGCCAGGCGGATGCCAGCGACGGAGAGAAGCAGGCCGAGAAAAACGCTAGCGACAACGTAAGTAGAGGCTCGGAGCCACTCGCCCGCTTCCAACATTTTGGCAGATTCCCACCCGAAGCTGGAAAACGTGGTGTAGCCGCCAAAGAAGCCTACAGCGATGGCCAAGCGCCATTCCGCCGGCATAATAACGCGACTGAGAGTGAGTTGGCCGATAAGCCCAAGAAAGAAGCAGCCGGTGAGGTTGATGACCAGGGTCCCGTACGGGAACGTGGAACCCATTTTGATTTGAACCAAGCCTTGTAGCCCAAAACGTGTGAGCGTGCCAATCGCGCCAAAGAACGCGATGAGGAAATAGCGCAAAGTGTCTCCGATCCGGCTGCTGCGCGAGTACAAAAAAAAACTCCTGGTGCGACACGGCAGCCAGGAGTCATCAGCCTCGCGGAAGAGGCGGTTAAGGCGAACTCCATCGCCTTTTAATTTGAACTCAGTTTAGCGGCGAAAGGCAATAAATCGCAACGTGATTTGCCGGCGGGCTTAGAAAACGACCTTAGGTGAGAATAGAGCTTCCAGCGGAGCAATTCAGGCACCCGCGGGGTGCTGCTGGAAGGCAAGTTGGACTGCGCGGTCCATTTGCGGGACAGGGCTGCTGACCGTGTGACCGTGCCCGACCGCAAGACGTGAGGGCTTTAGTGCCGCGAGCTTAGCGGCGCTGACCGCGCAGAGGGCGGGATTCCACGAAAACCAGGCGGGCATGGGGAAAAAGAAACTGTAGACACCTGCAGCGATGATTCCTTTTTGGGTGATGAAAGAGTCTCCAGCAAGCAGGGAATCGTCGCGTGTATCTAGGAACGCGATGTGTCCGGGCGTGTGCCCAGGTGAAGTGACCACGCGCAGGGAGCCGACCAAGTCACCATCGTTCAGGAGACGATGAGCGGGAGCACGGACGCTTTTAAATCCAAGTAATGGTTTGCCGCTCTCGCCTGGTTCAAGAGAAAAATCGCCGCGCAAGAGCCTCGCTTCGCGTGCCCCGATCGAGATTTCGGCATGGGGCATGAGTGGGACCAAGAGATCAAGAGAACCGATATGGTCAAAGTGGGCGTGAGTGAGCGCGATTCTGGTAATAGGCAAGCCGAGGGATTGTGCGGCGCGGGCAATGGAATTGTGGGAGCCGGGGAAGTTCGTGTCGACGAGAGTGAACTCGTTTTGTTCCCGGATGAGGAAGCAATTGAACATCCCGAATCTTGTCAGGCGGACGAGATTTTCAGTTTCGGGTATGAGTCGCATGAGTGGCAGTCCGTTATTGGGACTTGGAGATTAATTTTATGTTTTCCAGGTGGCCTTTGTTCTGGCTGACCACGAGTTCGGCGGTGATTCTGTCACCAGGCTGGAGGGCCGCGATTTGTTTTGGATTGGCGACCGCGTACTGCATGGTCATGGCCGGCATCAGATCTGGGATTTCCCCGTGCTTGATGATGATCAGCCCTCGCGGAACATCAACGGAGATGACCTCGGCTTGCAGCGGATAGCGTTTTTCCGGCGGCTTCTGGCAAGACGCGGCGAAAGCTACGAGGGCGAAGCTTGCCAGCAAAAGAAATTTCTTCATGCGTGGGCCTCAATAATGAAAACGATAGCGCAGCTGCACAAAAATTTCTCTTGGGTTTAGATAGTGGGTTCCGCCGAAGGTGAAACTGTTGTCCAGCAGGGCGCGACGGTTAGCGACGTTAAGTCCGGTGACGGAAAGAGCGAGATGATCGGTGAACTCCTTGCCGAGGGTCAGGTCAAACGTGGTGTGCCCAGGGAGATGGGAGTTGGGATCCGGTGGAGAATTGCCGTTGGTAAATCCGGAGCCGTAGTAGACGTCGGTAGAACCATAAGAATTCCAGGGCAGACTTAAGTTGCCGCCGACGTGCAGAGTGTTGCGTTGGTCATGATCGAGGAAGCCATAGCCGTCACCGAAGGAAAAATCGGTGAGGCCCCCGTTAATATCGCCGAACCCGAGCGCGAGCTGATTCGAATACGTGAGGTAAAGCTGCGCGCGTTTGTAGATTCGCGGCGAATGCAAGGTGAGTTCCCATCCATTGATGCGGGCGCCTTGAATGGTGATGGGGAAGAACAGGTTGGAATTGTTGAAATTGTTGTGGTCGAAAAAGTTTTTGGCGCGCGTCAGGAAAGTGTCGGCGTCGATGGTCCAGCCCCAAAGCGGGATGGTGACGCCGAACTGGTGCTCCTCGTCGCGTTCGCCGTGAAGCGGAATGAAGCCGAGGTTCTGGTTGTTGGCGGCGTCGAGAAGCGGCCCGGAAACGGTGAGCAGCGGCGGCGCTTGATAGAAATGGCCGTAGAAAGCGCGAAAAACCCAGTTGATTTTGGGGACGCGGAGCGAGCCACCAATGCGAGGGTCGGTCGCATTTTCGACGACCGGTCCGGAATAATGCGTTTGCCGGAGCCCAGCGCTGACAGACAGCCAGGAAGTAAGCCGGAATTGATCTTCGAGGTAGACCGCCGCGAGACCGCCAGCCGGGCTAGTCGTGGCAGGCGGCACGACGTTCTCGCATTGCCCGGGCGAATTGCAGACGAGACCAAAGAGCTGATTACTCTGTTCGGAGAAACCGAAAATACCGGCGCGAAGATTGTTTCGGTCTTTGATCCAGCTGATGCTGGCCTGACCACCTTCGTAGTTCGTAGTCAAATCTTCGGTGGCGGAACTTGGGATGTCATTGGGGCTGCTGTTATAGGCGACGCTGTTGTAATGGTAGAAGGGTGAGACCGTGAGGATCAGGCCGGAGCCGAGAGTGCGCACCCAGGAAAAAAGGAGGAACCCGTCTTTTTCCTTGTTGGAATCGCTAAGGAACTGTCCCGCGGTGTTGGGGTCGTTTGGATCGAAAGGGACCTGGTAGTAGTCCTGGCGCAGTTGCCCGACCAGGCGGAGCTGGTCCTTGGGATCGAGATTGTAGGTCAGCGATGTGAAACCGCCGTAACC
>Ga0335076_10003689_pt1 | contig 15413 bp, 16 predicted proteins | sample Lox_Sample_25_FD_206717 | JGI IMG/M metagenome (GOLD analysis project Ga0335076, IMG submission 206717) | Soil microbial communities from Loxahatchee National Wildlife Refuge, Florida, United States - Lox_Sample_2.5 | ecosystem: Environmental > Terrestrial > Soil > Wetlands | place: USA...
CCCGATGCCCAACCATCTTTTCACTCCACACCGATCATTCAAGTACAACACACTCTCGTACCATCGGACCCGTCGTACCGTCTGCTCCGTTACCAAATGCTTTATTTGTGCTTCGTCATTGGGGAATTCCCGCGCTGTGACGTTGGAAATGACTTGGATCCGCGGCGGCAGGGCAAGGTGCATTTTTGCGAGCTCAGTGCGGACGACGTCGGCGGCGGGTTTGAGAATGGAGGTGTGGAAGGGGGCTGATACGTTGAGTTTTACGGGTCGTGGATCGTGGCCGAGGAATTTACGGAGATGACCGATACATTTCAACAAGGACTCTCTCGTGCCTGAGATTACCACTTGATAGGACTATATATTAAAGGAAAGAGGTTACAATTGGGAGAATTGGAGGGGTACAGAATTATGATTTGCGACGGCGACGATGTCGTCTTCTCCAGCGAAATCATCAATGAATTGTTCGATTTCGTCAATGAGAGCTCCACTCCTCCCCTTTTCGACCATGAGGGCGTACATGGCCGTTTCCTTGCCAAAGTCCTCGACAGCCTTTGCGGTCGCCTCACCCCTCAATCGCACCAGTTTTACGCAGTCTTCGAACGTCAGCATCCCCCCTGTTTTCAACGCTGCGAATTCTCCCAAGGAATGGCCAAGGGCATATGACATATAATCTTCTATTGGTATTCGGGCATCCAGCACCGCTGTAATGGCACATGATGCTGCGAGAATAGCGGGCTGTGCATTCTCGGTTTTAACCAGCTCGTCCTGCTCTCAATTCGCTGTCTCAAAAGGGGGGCGGGCATACAGGCGGCCCCTCACGGATAATCTTTGAGAGGGGGAATTTGAGGATCTCATCGACGTGTTCCAGCGTGCGCCGTGCCTCAGGGAATGTATCGACAAAGTCAGAGACCATGCCCACGCGCTGCGTGCCCTGTCCGGGGAAGAAGATCGCCGTCGTCGGGTGCTGCGAACCAGTCTGCGAGGATTAGCCCCTGTGCAGACTCACACAAACAAAGGATAAGAGCGCGGGGACGTACAGACTGGAAGCGTCCTTGCTGCCACTGCCGCCTTGGGTTCGTCGCCTGCCGAAGCAGAATGCCCAGCGGTCGTCGCAGCATCATCATCAAGCCGATTGCGGAGCGTCCAGCCGAGGCGGGGCAAATGTCGGACGATCGGCTCCAATTGAGAGCGCTTTTCCCTTTGCCACACTTCGCATCTCAGCAACCGATTTTATCCCGTGCTGCCGCTGCCCGTTTGTTGGGGTTGCCTTAACTCCGTCGCTACTCCGAGTTGCGCGGTTGCAGAAACGCAAAAAATAGCAATGCGCGAACCGTGCTGCAGGAAGGAGGATGTCGAGATACGTCATTCATTCAAGTGCAGTCTGAGTCTCTCGTCCACCCAATTTTAAGATATCCAAGTTAAAATATTGCTTCAATTACTCCCTGCACATTAGACCTTCAAGTATCCCTATTGTTCATCTAGAATCACGTATTAAACCGACCGATCACTTTGATATCTCACTTTCTCAAAAATCAATCTATCATCCAACCACCCACCACGCACTTGATTCCCTTCTTCATCCACATTAACCCCCTCTCCACACCTCGCACCACGATTCCAACCCCCCTGATAAAAAGGCCCGTCCGGAGCCGTCAACACACCCTCCCCATGCAACCGATCCCGTTCAAAAAACCCCTCCATCCGAATCTTCCTTGACGCATCAATCATCACTCCAAACCCATGCTTCAAATCATCCTTCCAATTCCCCTGATACGTAGACCCATCACGCCATGTATATATACCATACCCATGTTTTTTCCCCTTACGCCACTGACCCTCGTACTTTTCACCGTTGGAGATGGTGAGGATGCCGCAGCCGTGACGAACGCCCGATTCGTAGTCGCCGTTGTACACGGTTCCATCGGCACATGTGCGGATTCCCCAACCATGCTTTTGATTGTGAAACCAGCCTCCTACGTACCTGTCTCCGGTCCTCAATTTTAAAACTCCGCGACCATGACGTTCACCGTCCAAGAGGGTGCCTTCGTAGCTATTTCCGCGGTTAGGACCGAAAATCGACGAGACTTTCCGTTTCGGCAAGTCCCATTCCAACACAGACAGCATGAACGGATTCGCTAGTTCCGAGGACTTGTAGACCGGCGCATCGCGCTTCTTTCGATCAAAGAGCGTTAAAAGCGTGATGATCGTGTCATTTGTGATCTCTGACGTGGATGAATTCCACCAGTGATACTGGAACAACGTGATTTTCACGGGTTGCGTCGACAGAACCTCGACAAATGCCTTTTCCAACGTGTCCGTCAGTCGGCGATATGCACTCTGCAAGGCGTCAACGGCCATTTCTTCAAATACCCTCGGTCAGCCTATGCTCACTCACTTAAGATGGATGGAGAGGTACTGTCGCCCTTGATGTAAGGAGGACCAATCTGCGCCACGCTGAGGTTATATTCCGCATAGATTTTGCCCGGGGCCTCGCGCAAAGTGATCAAAAACCGCGTCTCTTCATCCTGAATTTGGTACGGCAGATTCCCCTTTCTCTGGGCGACGATGGTGTCCATGGCCTTGCGGATGCGGAAAATCGTAGAGGAAATACGTTCGACCAATCGTGGGACCGCCAGGGGATCATTATTTGGGGCCTCTGGGTCTCGAAGTGTGCTGGGGACAGCCATCGTTGTTCGTCTTCGGTGAGGGGAAGGGGATTGGGGGAGTCCGTGCTTTCCTTCATACCCAGCTGGGGAGGGACGTGGGGGGGTCTGTTTTGGCAAAATAAGGTTTGGGAGGTCGCGTGGGGGGGAACCAATCGGGCTCTTATGACCTTCCAAATCGGTTATACCTTCGGTCATTTTAGTCCCCCGGATGTTCCCGATTACTCTGTGTTACGGTAGTTCGTCTTCACTTGACTCGCTCGACAATGATGGACAGGAGAAACGTTGTTGAAGTCCAACCATAAGTTTTGAGCTCATTTCAATAAACTGCTATTTTTTTTAATTATATTAAAGTCAAGCATAATTTCTAATAATTTTATCTCAGTATTAAAATATATTAAGGCAATAATATCAATAATATTTATTAATAAATTTAAATCAAGAATTAACTAATAATTGATCAACATTCATGAGCTTTTACATAAAATCAAGTTAATATTAATTTTTAACTAAAGTTAAGCTTTTAAAGTATAACATATTGATTGAATCATCTTCAATTAATAACATCTATCAGTTAAATCGGATTTCAATTTTAAAGTCTATTTAACTCAATTGATATATTGTTAAGCAATTTAATAAGTTGACTAAACTTTAAAAAATCAGTTTAATGCTTTAAACATAACTCAACTGACTAAATATTGAGTTTTTTTATTTAATTGATTTAATTAGTTATAGAGTAAATTTCTATGTTTCCTAGATTAACTCAACTAATATATAATATAAATATTTAAAATTAGATAATTTCAGCATAATTTTCATTATAGTAATTAAAAATTAAATGTAAATAATAGAAAATATGTATATATAATAAAAATTACTTTAAAATTCTCTAATTTTATATATTTTCATTATATATTAAATTTCAAATTATTAAATATAACTAATCTGATCTGATTGATATAAACTCAAGTTAATATAGTATTAAACTTGGCTTAATCGATATATAAAGCTTAAAAAGTTTGATTTAATCTAAAATCAATTAAAAATATGAAAAAAAGATAACTCAGTTTAATTTAAGAGCTACAAAAAATGCCAGTTGATCTCTGATCCATCTTCAATTTAGTTTAGCTGATAGATCTCGTTGGCTTCAATAATATATTAAACTAAATCTATATCTAATGTATTAAATTTAGTGATATTTATCAGTCGAGTCAAACCAAAGACTGACTGGAGACTAACAGGCTTTTTTTAGCTTTTAGATTAAGTTAAATTCCTTTTTTCATATTTTCAGTTAATCTGAGATTAAGTCAGGCTTGTTAAGCTTTTAACGTCAATTAAGCTCAGTTTAATACTATATTAGCTCAAATCTATATCGATCAAGTTGACTCAGTTCTATTTAGTGATTCAACAGCTAATATATAATAGAAATATATAAAATCAGATGATTTTGATTATTTCTATTACACATCGATCAAGTCAACTAAGAGAACTTAAAAACCTAGTCTATAACCAGTTAAATCAATAAAAAAAAGTCCAAAAACAACTCGATATTTAGCTGATTGAGTCAGATATAAAGTCAGAAATTAATTTTCAAGCTTCACTCAAGTCATTAAATCAAGATAAGAATATATTAATTAAGTTAAATAGACCTTAAAATTAGAATTTGACTCCATCGACGAATATTATTAACCAAATTAATAATATTTAAAGATTTAAAATGTCACGGAGGTCTCAGGCACGGGCTGCGGCGATTCAAGAATCTCGTTGAATTGATTATTATAAGCTAAAGGAAATCTACGCGCTGTGTGAAAACTTTATATACATCGGACCGCTGCCTATCCTATCACTAGGTCGGAGCTCTGTCCCGGGGCTCATAGGGCTCATGGGGCTCGCGGGGCTTGCGGGGCTTATGTGAGGCTCGCGGGACTTGCGGGGCTCATGTGGGGCTTGCGGGGCTCGCTGTCATTCATGACATAAAAGTTAAGCAAACTAAATAATTTTTAAGTAATTTTTATTATATTATTTAGAAATATTATAAAAATAATGAAAAAATGAATATTTAATAAAAATTTTATAATTTTATCTTAATTAATTTATTTCTATTATATTATTAGTAATATCTATCAGTCAAAACAGATTCCAGTTTAACCTCCAATTCAAGTCGATCGATACCCTGAGTATAAGCATAATGGCTCAATCGAGTTATTCATTCATCAAGTTAGAATATCTTCCTAGACCAATCATTTTCCAGATTGGATTTTGAGCTTGGTTGGCCTGACTCAACCGATTTAAAAGTATAGTCTGGCCCAACTCCACTAGAAAAGCCATCTACGCAGTGATATAGGCCATTTTAGTAGCTCTTGCACCACCACTGCAATGTAACCAGAAAATTTCATGCCACGAGATTTCTTATCAATTTCAAGCGGGCACAACCTGGCTCGCTCGATGCAGCGCACTAACAATGCTCGACTCAACCGATATTTAAATTAACGCGACCGATATTGCAATTCTGGTAATCCAGGATCCGGTTTGCATTGTAAAAGTTACAACCCGACTCACTCAATGAGTCGAGATTTACTGGTCGGTCCCCGGTCGGTCTCCGGTTCGGCTTGACTGGCGGACATCACTGTCTGCATCTTGTTCATTTCCCATTATATGTCTTATATCCTCGGTCCGCCACAATACTACTTACGTGAGTAGGGAGGGAGAGGGCGTTATCTGCGATGGGACAAGGAAGGACAGATACTGGCAATACGCTTCGTACAGGAGTGCAGTGGACAGAGAGCCGAGAGCGAACTGTGAATATAAACAAGGGAGATGAACGGATGATGAATTGGGCTTGAAGACGACCAAACTTGCCCTTTTTGGTAAATGTGTAACCAAGTCCAGTAAATAGAGAAACACTCGGGTGATGGTAAATGGCCGGTCCTACAGTATACCCCACCTCCGGCTTAGCTCTCACGGCCCTATCTTTCTATTTCCAGGTTGAACTCCGCCATCCGCGTTGGATGGTTTAAGTTCCTGCACCGGCGCGGGACCCGCATCATTGGTCCCCATTGTTAACTTATATAAATGGCCAACTCCGGCCTCCCCGGAGTCGACTGAAAATTATCGACAATCCGAATGATCATGAGCGCGAGTGACCTCAAATCGAAGGTTACGGGGACTGTTGTCGTTCCGGGGGACGATGGCTATGAAGCTTCCCTTCGTCGATGGGCAGCCAATGCCGAGAGGAAAGCGGGTGTCGTCGTGCTCCCTGAGAACACGTCCGACGTGGCGGCCGCCGTTACCTCCCGTAAGACGTGTATCATGACTGACGGGCAGCTTGATTTCGCCAAGAAGGCGGGAATGGAGGTTGCGATCTCTGGTGGAGGGCATTCTGCTTCCGGCGCGTCGTCATCCGAGGGCGGCCTCGTCATCGATTTGAGACAAATGCGCCAGGCACGTGTTGATACGAGCACCAACCGCGTCGCTGCTCAGGGCGGATGTCTTTGGATTGATGTTGAACAAGCCTTGGCAGAGCATAAATTGGCGACAGGTGAAACGAACAACGGTGGCCTGTGTGGGCTGATGATTTAGTCGGCGGCACGGTGAATCACACCGGTATTGGCGGGCTTACGCTTGGCGGAGGATACGGCTGGCTTAGTGGACAATACGGGTACGCCCATCTCTTACCTTGTCGGATCTAACTCTAGAATGGTTGTGGATAATCTGGTTGACGCGGAGATTGTTCTTGCCAGCGGCGAGGTCGTCCATGCCAATGAACACGAAAACACCGATCTCTTCTGGGGAATTCGAGGTATCTAGCTCCCCCTTGACCTCCCTCTCTAAATTGGAAGGCGGAGGGTGCAACTTTGGCGTCGTGACCGAATTCACCTACCAAGCGTATCCCCATGACCACCCTGTCTACTCTGGCATGCTTGTTTTCCTCCCTCATCAGGCAGAGGCCCTCGTTGCCCTCTTCAACGCTTGGACACAAAGTGCAGATGGTCAGAATCCCAAAGTCGCGTGTTTAATTTGCACCGGTGTTCCTCCTCCACACTTTCAACCATGCTACATCGTCATGCCCTTCTATGACGGTCCAGAAGAAGAGGGCCGACGAATCTTTAAACCATTTTTCGATTTGGGACCTGCTGCAGATCACACCCATGAACACCCATACATCGAACAAGTATCCTCTCTCAACATCTTGAGGATCTAATGCATATTAGAACGGACTGTTGAATCCGATGACGGAGCATGGACTACGCCGATACATGAAATCCACGGCCGTCCGCAAATTGACCGTCCCGGTTTTGCAAATATTGCTAGATAAGGTCGCCGAATTCACTGCTCACGTCGGGCCCGATTCGTACTTCTCAGTGTGCCTCTACGAATACTTTGCGTTCGCCAAAATTAGGTCCAGAAACGAGGAGGCGACTGCTTTTAATAATCGCGGCGACTGGGTTGGTATCTCACTTATTCCTTCGTGGACAAAACCGGAATACGATGGTTTTGCTCGGGACTGGGTGCGCTCGACGGTTGACGCCTTGGCGGATGCTGAAGGGAAGGATGATTCGGTGGAGGAGGGTGTGGTTGGGAAACGGGGTTATGGTAATGGGAGCGATGGACTTGAAAAGGTTACGCAGGTTTTCGGGGCTAATTATCCGCGATTGAGGAAGATTAAGAAGAAGTATGATCCAGAGCTTTTGTTTAGGAAATGGTTTCCGATCATGCCGGCAGAGGATTAAACCCCGAAATGAGATTTTCGTTGCCTGATAGAGGAATTAGTATTTCAAGTGGGAGATTAATGCAAATTGTTTCGTGGAATTCATTCCTCTCTTGGGTCGAATCCTCGGCCATCCATCTTAGTCTGGATTGAAGAAAAGGGAACATACGCAATCGTTCCGGTTGCAGCCAGAAGGCGATGCGACCTTAGATGAGATACAGATTGAGGATTCATTCCCCGATGAAATCGCGTCAGTGTCAACCAAACACGTCTCTACACAACTTCACAACTGACTTTGATACGAGGAATCGAAGAAACTCGAGCAATTTGAGTCCATGATGAATGAATCAGGATTGCTGCTGGTGAATATACGCCCTCCTTATTCTGAGAACCAGAGCCGTTTCGCGGCTGTTTGTGCTGCTGAGATGTGTGGCTTCTGCCCCGATGGGATCGGCATCGATCTGATTGACGGGGAGTTCATTACTCTGATTATCGCCTCAATTAAGGTTTGCGCAAAGGAAAAGGAAAATGAGTCAGCTCAGCCTTCTCCGATCACATCGACACAAATTTCGTGAGCGGGCGGACGATGGAGGCATCCCCGCATTCTCCCAGCCCGCTGATCGCGGGTGTCGCTGCCGAGACGGGAAACCCGCCTTCCCCACACGGAAGCGTCCAGGAACATCCCCCTGTCCAGAAGCGTGCTCTGGCTCTCCTCGCTGCACCGCCGACGATGTCGCATTCGAGCTCGGCCTCTTCGATCACATTGGTGAGTGACGATGAGCGAAAGGCCATGTCCGAAAGCGCTCTGCTGCATACGGCCGTTGAATCTGCGCAGCTATCGCACGCCACATCAGACGCCAATAATGGTCCTGACAAGCCGGAGACACCGCAAAAGAAACCAGCAAAAGGATGGCGAGATGAATACCCATTCGACGTCGTGCAAAGGGAAAACCGAAAAACCCTCGAAAAAACTTGGATATCCTGGTCCAAGTTAACGCTACGGGAAAAATACGAATACCGGAAACGCTTTCTCCACGAGTACATCTCCGAGACAAGGAAATGTTTACCATACGTCAAACGCCTGTTTATTACTGTGTACCGCATTAGTCCGTGGAGGGCGACGTTGCTTTTATTCCTTAATCTTGTGAACGGATTGTTACCTGCGATGACCATGCAAACAAAAGGCAGCTTTTTGATTTTGGTATCCTCATAGCGATTGCGAGCGGAAGCTGACAGGGGCACAGTTACAAACGGGATTGGAAAATGGGAAATTGGATACCAGGGAGTTGATCAAGCTGCTTATCAATCATGTCGTCTCCACCGTCATTGAGCGAGCCAATGACGAAATATTGTATTCTCTGAAAGTCTGGTGACGTGAGCTAATGGGAGGGTAAATGTCACTGGATATCTTAACACACAACTCAAGGGAAAACTCCAAGGCAACATTTTGAAAGGTTATTTGAATCTCGAGATCGAGGAGATGAAAGATGAATACATAAGCCTCTATTTCAACAGAGCAAACAAGATTGCCACGGATGGATTATCAATATTTCAACGACAGCTAGGAATATTCAGAGACATTACGTCCATCATGGCACGGCTCGCGACGCTCAAGAACCTTGCAAGTCGAAAATCCTGGCCGATATTATTCATGACGGGACTACTTCCATTGCTGGACTCGTTAATGGATAAAATGTTTCACGGTTACAGGAAGAGAATAATTCATAGTAACCGCCCACACTCCAACGCAAATTGACCGGTTCCAGATTATTACGAATTCGAGACCAATGGTGAGCGCCATAATCGGCTTGCTCTGAACGCCCTCGTCGAGATGTGCGCCAGCCTACGAGCCCGTCCTGAACTTCTAATCTTCGGAGCGAGAGATTGGATGGTCCATCGATTTGAAACCATCCTCGAAAGCTTGAATAAATCTGCTCTCAAACGGAGTCAATTACGCATGCGCGGCCACGAGAAATGGTACGAATTCAAAAGGAGATTGAAACAGAATTTCCTGCCGATGACGCAGGGTGCTGCTCGGGCTCTTTTGTACCTTGTCGTTGCATATCAGCCGGATTACTTTGGCATGCCAATTTCGCAATTGACGTTTGTCGAAAGTTCGGTAGAGGAGCTCTTTAGCTCTACGGCCAAGTTGAAGAAGGTTATCTCTGATAATCTTATTAAGGATATGTTCGAGGTGAGGAATTTGTTTGAGTGCGTCAATTATAAAAGCAAATCGTCAACAGCGGACAATCTCCAGCCGTACGTTACGAGGCCAGGGGGAATGAAGATCGAGGTCAAGGATGTATCTTTTGCATATCGGGAGGGAGGAAAAGACGTTTTGAAAAATGTCAGTTTCGTCATTGAGCCTGGTCAGATTGTCAGCATTGTCGGATACAATGGATCTGGTACGCCCTGCAGATGACAGTCATAACATTTGTTAGGAAAGTCTACTTTGATCCGACTTTTGACATTAATCGAAAAGCCAAAGAAAGGTCAGATTCTCATCAACGATGTAGATGTATCTCAGTACGATTCCCACGTCGTACGAACGAAAATGAGCGTCCTCTTCCAAGATTTCCGTAATCACCTCTTGTCCGTGGCTCACAGCAGGAAAATACGAGGAATTAAATGTATTTGACAACGTCGCCATTGGACGCGGGGAACGTACCGTCGACTTGAAACTTGTCACGGAAGCTTCTGGCCTCAGTGGCATTCACTCGAAAATCCGTACATGGGAATCGTATTATGCAACACGTCTTCGAAGCGATGACTCTGAATCCGAAGACGAAGATCCCGAAGACGTCGAGCCCGCTTGGATGTCACGCGCCAAACCCAAGCCCGAACGTCCGGTTCCTTTCATGGCCAAGGCACTTAAACACGGTCTTCATTACAAGAACAAAGTCCGCGGCAAAGACCTTAGATTCATTGATGACAACGAACCCGATCCCAACGAGATCGACACGAGAATCCCAGAACAGGACATTGGAATGGATGCACGGGAAGAGTATATTGATTGTGAATGGTTATCGGGAGGACAGTGGCAAAAGGTGGCGATGGCACGGGCGTTTATGAAGATTAAGGATGCGGAATTGCTAATTTTGGATGAGCCGAGTAGTGCGTTGGATCCGCAAGCGGAATACGAGGTGTTCAAAACGTTGATGGATCTCCGCAGAGGGAAGACCACAATTTTCATTGTATCTTAGCACTCCTCTATTTGAACTAATGGCAGTCGCATCGATTTCATACGGTTCGGGCGGCGGCCAAGATTATGGTATCTAATTTCTTTGTTGCGTGATCTGAAGTTTAGTTGTTTGAAAAAGGTCAGTTGGTGGAGATGGGGACGCATGAAGAGTTGCTTGAGATTAACGGGGGAAAGTATGCTCATCTATTTCGGCTGCAGTCGGAAGGTTACGCTACAATGAACGAGACGAAATCGGTGGAGAAAGGGGAGGACGGACAAGTGGGACAGTTAAAATGAAATTTGGAAATTGGATGCGGTTAGTTGCATCATTTAGAGGGCGATTGCAGAGACTTGACATCATCTAGCATGTAAATTGCATCAATTTAAAGCAAGACCAGTCAATAATTGCATTAAAACGACATGTCTTCGAAAGAACAAACAGAACAAGATATTCAAGGCAATTAACGGAAACACTGAAATAAGAGAAATTCTGAACAGGATATATCGACCACATCAAGAATCCGAGGGGCAAAGTCCAGGCCCCTCAATGACCATCACACTCTCACTATCGTTTCACGTAAGGTAAGAAAAGCCAATGTTAACGTCTCGTGCCCCCACGAGAATTCAAACTGGTAACAAACCCCCGACTCGTCAGTTCCTCCCTCCCATCCCGCGCGGTGCCCGCTCTAGCCCGGACCTGAGTCCCCGGCGAAAACGGCATCGGCCTCACTAACCGTCGTCCCCCATGATCTCTCATAACAGAAGATGGTGTACGTCGATCTGACGCCGAGACCGCGGCACTTAACACACCTCTTGAGGGAGGATGAAAGTGTCGGGATGTCGGTGGGGGGTCGATGGGCCGGGGAGAAGAATGCAGAGGTTGGACGGGGGGGTTGAAGGCGTGCTGGGAGCGGGACACATGCGGAGTCATAAATGGGTTTGTTATGCGCTGTGCGGTCTGTGGTGTTGATGGATATTGAGGAATATGAGATTGTCGTTGTTGGTCGAGGATGTATCTTTGCGGGGATTCATGAGCCGTCTGGGACGGGCGAAATGCGCTTGGATCCTCGGCGTACGGGACATTTTGTTGCTCATGATATTCTTGCCTCGACGGCAGTGGGCACTCGACTTGATACATCTCTGTCCGTGGTGGTGCAACTGGAGATGTCCTCGGGGGGACAACCATTTGAGACGTTCTCATCGACGATTGGAATCCGGGACCTTGAACGAGTTGTCTTGAAGCCATTTCGCTCCTAAAATTCGCTGGAATCGAAGAAGTGACAGTCTTCACATTATTCCCACTCCAAGAACTCATCGTCAGTTCCCGCATTTTCGTGATCTTTCTGAGAAAAGTACCTTACGGCAGGAGGAGGAGCAGCAGGAGGAGGCATAACCTGTCTATCCTCCAACTTCTTCATCATCTCCCTCATCGTCATCTCCAATTCTTGAACCCGTCTATCTCATAAGTCCACCCGATCCGCTAAAACCCACAATACAACGCCCCTGGCAGAAAGGGGGAGATACGCCTTTTCTTTTTCTGCTGCATCACGAGTTTGTTGGACGGTTCTCGTCATATGCACGATACGCTCTCGCAGATGGTCAACTAAATGGAGGAGACTGTGATGTTGAAATTTAATTGCTCCAATCACCTCTTCAGACATTTCAGTCACGGAACGAAAGTAAGGGAGAATCTCTGGCGGTAACTGTCCCTCCCAAATCCCGTTAGCTTCCGAGCTCTGCGCGAGATAACGGTTGGGAGTAGAACTTGGGCGGCGAGGGGGACGATGGTAGCTGCGTGCTGACATCTGGGACAGGGAATTCTTGCTTCGCTTTCAATCGAGGCCGGTACTACAGTCCATTAGCCGATAAGAAAGGAATTGGCTAGCAGGGAGGGTGATGTTGGGGAAATACTTGCATCGGGGAAGAGACATTTGCTGCATAGAGCGTGGCCGCAGTTTGTCAGGAACCAGGATCTGGCGGGGGCGTCATCGGGGATATCGATTGTCGTGATATTCACTTGTAAGTCGTACGGTAGAAAGCATTTCGCGCAGTACACGAGTTCATGTGCTTGGAACGACGGGTCGTCGGCCGTGGTGGTCATTGCAACAAGGTGTGGGGGGCGATGTTGATCCCGGGCCACCGTCGTACGGACAGAACGGACGTGCATGAAAATATCCCGGGGGGTATGAATGTCAATTGACGGATATGATATATCGCTATTTCAACGTATGCTATTGCTAGATAACTCTGATTACGACGTCAAACGAAGTCCAAAGTTGACAATGACCGCACCTGCAACACGTCAGCCATTCCGTGGGACGACAATCGGGCCATACCGAGGAGGAAAACACAGAGCATCGTAGGCCCGAATCGGTCATCATAGGGACCAGTCCCTCTCTTGCGAATCGCGTTCGCCCGCCAATGATATGTCACAAGTGCATATATCATCACCTACCCCGCAGAGGTCAGCTTGAATCTGGCACGAGCGGAGCGTGTGGATGGGCCATTGTTGTGCGTGGGAGGGTGGGGACGGACAGCCATCGCAACAAAGGTGAATACGGCGGCACTGATACGCCCTGCTCTATCGTGGTTGAAGTTGAGGAGACCAATTGCCAGGCCGCCGAGGACCACCGTGAACTGCAGCCATGACAGGAACGTTCGCTCGTTGGCAAAGAAGACTGCGTGTGGTAAGCAAGCGTCCGCCGTTATGTCGGGGCCTCTCTACCTTTTGGCTCTACCCGGACAGGGAGGGCAATTCTTGCGCCTGTAATGGAGATTAGCTGTGCGGATCGTGGGGAGGCAGACCTGGATGGGTTTGGAGGAGAGGTTGCGAAGACATGGCGATGGCCCCGAGCTTGTCGCTTGTCGCCGAACGAAGTGCCCGGTCGGCTGTAGAGTCGTAAGCGGGCCTGCCCACTCAGAAACCGCCATGACCGCACGTGGCCGAACACCCCCCGCAGCCGATCTCATCAGCCGCCACCGTTCAGGATTCGCTCGTGGATGTCGGTGAGAAGACTTTGAAAAAAAAAAGAATTGGAGCCATTCCATTGAAACCATGACCTTTTTGATCAGAATCATTTTGTCACTTGGTTTCAACACTAATATATGTTGCCGACAAACACAAATCTTGATCTTTCAAGCATGATATATAGAGCTTTATAATTAAGTTCAGCCAGTGATATTCATTAGTTAGATTAAACTGAAGACTGACCAGTAAATCTCAGTTTATTGAACAAGTTACGTTGCAAGTTTTATAATTTAAACTAAATTTCAAATCATCAGAATTAAAATATTAATCAGTTTAATTTAAACATTAATAAACTTGAACTTTTTTAATAGCATATATAAAATGAGCCAAGTTATACTGTTTTGCTGATTCAGATATATATAATTATATAATAAAGATATAATGAAAAATAATCACAAATCTTATAATTGAATTTTTTTTTATTATATGCAATATAATCTCTTAATATTTAAATCACATGTTTAGACCATCACTCATAAAAGTTATATATTTTCAAATCAAGTCAGTTAAATCAGATCAAATGATACTTAAATCCAATTATGAGCTGTTAGAGCTATGTTGACAGAAAGCAAAACCCAATAACTTTACCGGGTTGGGCATCAGATTGTGCAAAACCTGACCAATGAGCTTATCAGTCACCCTACGATCAACCAGTAATGTCTGCCAGTCGAGTCACATACGGGGTCGAACCGGGATCCAGCTCGCCTGGCGGACATTACTGTCCGAGGTCAACCAGGATTCAAGTGAGGTGTGAAAACGGGAGTCAAACGAAATAATTAACAGCGAATTGCTGGCCGGCAATTTTTCTGTGTCCTCGAGCCCGGATTCCGGATTATCGGCCCCCGGTGACTTTAAACTTGTCCTGGTCGATGTCTTGACGAATGGGCCTTCGTGTTTTCGAGAAGTCTGTTCATCGCAGGCCGGTGCTTGCCCTCTACAAATCCCTCCTCAAACTCTCCTCCTCGAAAACCCTCGACCGAGAATTGAGCGGCCGCCTGCAAGCCCAAATCCGACAAAGGTTCCGAAAGAACAAAAAATGGTTTTCTGCTCGGCTCGTCAAAGGATGGCTAGTGGATGCATTCAATGTCCGTCCTCTCTAGATGTGAACCCCGGTCTAACGTTAAGAGACACGCCCAACTGGAGAGAGCCCTCAATGGCTCGGCTCCCGACCTTGAAGCTTTGTACTCATTGACCGGACTTCGAAGACAACCACCGCCACTCCCACCACGACCACCCGTTGTCCCACCAGCAGAACAACTAATCCCCCCTCCACGACCACCGCCACCCACAAAAGGACACGTCCCGAACGTCTACAGAGCGCCTACTATCCACTTTTCGCAATACGGCATTCCGGTCTTCGTCCCGCCCGTTGTCAAAGAGTCGCGAAAAACCCAATACCAAGCGACTTCAAAAATCAAACAATTTCGCCGTTATAGTGAGACCCTGTCTCTTTGGTTAAGCTATCAATATCACGCCACGTTCGAGGAACAATTTCTCCGGAACATTGCGTCGACGTACAGTTTGCGTCAGGGGATGAATATCGAGGCTGGACGGCGCGAAGTACATGGGATGGTATCACTGATCAGACGGGCAATGGCGAATATGGCATGGGTCGAGGACGTAAGGGTTGAAAAGCAAATCAAGGATTGGGTGATGATGCATCCCGGTGCCACGTTTCGACGGTACGGACAGACAATGACGAAGGCGCGGAAGAAAGAACTGAAGACATGGGAAGCGGAAGTCCGACGCGTCAAGAAAAAGATTCAAATGGAGAGGGAGAAAGCGAGGTTTATGAAGAAATGGGAGAAACAATGGGGATCCACGCCCCTGATA